>WNGB01000004.1_pt1 | contig 334232 bp, 285 predicted proteins | sample 5400681 | NCBI WGS metagenome assembly WNGB01 (sample SAMN13153367, study PRJNA577476) | soil metagenome | isolation source: 115 cm soil or saprolite under grassland replicate 2 | place: USA:California | collected 2016-06-15 | reverse complement strand
GCGCTCCAAAACCTGAGAAGGAGTGCTCACGATGGTCCGGAATGGTGCTCACGTTGCACCGGAATGCTGCTCACGATGGGGCCGGAATGGTGCTCACAATGAACCGGAATGGGTGCTCACGATGGGCCGGAATACGCAAATCACCGCTAATAAATCGATCCTTGTGAGACTTGAGTTCTTCATCAAGCTGGTGGAGTATTTCGGGCTGATTTCCCTGCCTCACATTCTCAATAAACTAGGATTCAACCCTTTCATATTCTCCTCTTATTCGCAGGTGGTTGCCGAATTGTATGAACACCTTGATTCTTATTTCAGGTCGTTTTTCTCAACCCTTACCATCGGCGGTTTATCGGTACTTCTCTCTATTGTATTCGGGGTAACATTCGGTGTTTTGGCAGCGTTCATATCGGCGCGGTTTGGCTACTACTTTGAGACGGCCGTCAAGCTCATATGGTCGATTCCCCTGATCGCTTTTGCTGTCTTTCTTCATTTATTCATTAGGTCGGATCAACTTTTCGTCGTAATCACTGGCGTCTTTTTGGGGGTATTTCCGGTACTCTCTTATTCATACCGAAAATCCATTGAACAGCATGACGGCATACAAAGTCTTGTTGCGTCATTTAATCTCGGGCGCGTTGCTGAGTTTCGGTTCTTCCGGCTACCAGAGGTGCTCAGATCGCTGGTTGTCCCTCTTGCTCAAAGTGTGCCTTTGACGTTTATTGGTGTGACCATGGGTGAGTACACGGTGGGTGGGGTTGCCGGTTCTGACTATGTTGGACTTGGATCTGATTTTAAGTTCGGCATGGATCATTCTATCTTCCCCAAGGTCTATATCTCGATTTCACTAATGATGTTTCTGATTTTCTTTTCGGGAGAGCTTTTCGAGTTTCTGTCATCGGTTCGCGTAATGAGGGGTGGTAAAGGATCAGTAAGACGAGCCTGGATCAAGAAGTTCCTGAGTGGTTCTGCGCCTGGACCCGTACAAGGTACTGCTGAGGCTAAAGACTGAGAGGAGATCCAAAACCAATGAGGTGTGCGAAGCTGTACATGGTGGTCACGATCTTTGCTTTTTGTCTTTCGGTTGGCTGTATTCGCAAGGCGGCGCATTGTTCAAATGACGTGGTGTTGCAACTCAACTGGACTGACGATCCCAGCTTCACTGGTGAGTATGTTGCAAAAGAACGATTCTGGCCCAAGAGTAAGTTGAACGTCACGGTCAAGTTGGGCGGAGTGGGCATCGATCCTATAGCGATGATTGTTTCTAAGAACGCAGACTTTGCGATCGTGGGTGCGGATAAGGCACTCATCGCCATATCGAACGGCGCCCCTATTCAAATCATCTCGGTTGATTTACAGAGGAACCCCGTTGGTTGGATCGCACGGCAGGAGCTCAAGGTTCTTACGTTTGATGACATAGCCGCGCGTCCCGACTTGATTCTCGGTGACAAGGCTGGAACAGAAACCTCCGCAATCCTGCAGTTGGTATTGAAGAGGCGAAATCTAACCATTAAACCAAAGGGCGTAAGTTTTGATTTTTCCTACTTCATCAGCAACAAGAACGTGGTATATCCTGTTTATCTTAATGAGGAGCCTGTTAGAGCTAGGCTAGAGAATAAGATCCCTGTCGTCGAGATCGACCCTTCGCTTGATGCGAATGGGGGAATTAAGTTGTATGGCAACGTGATTATCGCCCATCGGGATACGGTTGCTAACTGTTCAGACATAGTAAAGGAACTTGTCGATGGCGTTAAAGCGGGCTGGGAGTACGCCCAAGCGAATCGAGACGACACGTTGTTCATCGTGGGAAAGTACGTAAAACTTGAGCCCGAGTACATCAAAGAGACCGTTGACCGCACCGTTAACTTTGCGACCAACATGTATGGAAGGATAGTGCCTGCGGGTCATATGGAATATGCAGCTTGGGAGAACTCACTTCAGGTGCTTAAAGAGGCAGGATTGATCACGAAAGACATCGATCTGAATCAGGTTTTGTATTTGAAATGAGCATTCCGACAATATGGACAAGGCATCCCGAAACCTACGCTCAAATTGAGGACGAGTCTCGCAAGCGTTCTCTGTATCCTGAGTTGCTAAATCTAGTCCAAGAGTTCTCGCCACGAACGATAATTGACTATGGATGTGGTGACGGTAGCTTCTTGAAGCTGCTCGATGAGCGCAAAACGATTTCAGCTTATGATAGCAATAGTAGTGCTAGGGCTCTTGCTAGAAAGAACCTAAAAGGCAAACAAGTCAGAATTTACAATCACAAGAATCGGATTCCGTCCCAGCGTTATGATTGCGTGGTATTGAGTTTAGTTTTGATGACAATCAGAACTCGAGCAACAATCCGAGAGCTGCTGAAGAACATCAAACGGATCAAACGCACAAAGGGTAAGGCGCTCATTGCGATAACACACCCGTGTTTCCGGGAGTGTTTTTTTAGCACCTTCTACAGCGAATACGCGAAATCGAAGAAATTCAATTATTTTGCTGATGGAACGCCTTTCAGGGTTCGTCTCATGGACAGAGTGAACCGCAAGGAAATCTCATTTCATGATTATCACTGGTCTTTATCCACCACGTTGAACCTCATTACTGAGAGTGGTCTGAAAGTCTTTCGGACAGTTGAGGTCCGTGACACCGCGCCCTCGAGCCTTACGTACAACAAGAACTACCCTCCCTATCTAATCATTATTTGTGATTGATTAGATTGATTAGTGAACCGGTTGAAACTATTGCTGTGCGTGGGCACTCGTAAACTCTAACTAGTGACTACGAGCAGCAGAGATTTCATTCACCTGAGAGCGACTTTCACGCCGCGCCAAATCTAGATATTGTTTCCTTTCCGCTTGATCGTTTTGCCGCTCGGCATAGATCTCTAGATTGATCCTTTCCTTATCCGTAAACTTCGGGTCGCGGTCTGTCACTTGAGAAGCAAGGTCGCGCGACGCCTCGTGATAATCCTGGGCCTTCTGAAAGTCGCTCACGAGTCGGCCTTGATGCTCTCGCGCAGCTGACTTGACTGTGTGCCGGTGATCTCGTTGTTCGCGTGACTCAAGTAGAGTGCGAGCAAGGTAGTCAGTCAGGTTATGTGCTTCGACTTCACGCAGCGTTCCGGTTTGGAGGGTGCCAAGGTGCAGGGATGCAACCTTTTTGCTGTCTAGAAACTGTTCAAGGCGCTGCTTTGCTTCATCGGCTGCCAACCCAGACATAATCTCTCGCGCTACCGCTCGGCCTTCCCAACTCATTTCGGAATCAGTCCTGGCTGAGTGCTTTTCTAATTCGTGGACTTCACGCAATAGATTTGGATCGCGGAGCGTTTCAGCGCTGGCTTCGAGAGCGTTGACTTGATAACGCTCGTATTTTGGCTCAGGAATGGGTAGGCCATTCTGATGGCGAGAATGACCCTCCGCTCCGTGAGCTTTTTCCAAGATGTTAAGCATCTCGCGCGAAAGTTCACGATCTTCTAAGAGCGGCCCTCGACGCTCTTCAACCTGTCGGACGATTTCAGCCCGAACGTTTCTTAGGTGTTCGACGTCGGCGGCAGATCGTTCTCGTCCCGCGGCGGAATAGTTGATGCGAGCCAACGAACGCAGATCCAATCGCGCGGCGCGTTCGGGTATTAACTTGGCGTCTTCGCGCCGGCGAGCGATCTGTTTGTCAATCGCTCCCAGCGACCAGCGGTCGCCAGCAACTTCATAGGTAGTTAAGTGGATTGAGGCGTCGAAACTCTCTAAACGTGCTTCTCTCGCCATGACGTCGGCGCGGGCAACATTTAATTGGGCCATGAGTGTTGCGGCTTCGGAATCGGTGCGACTCGGCGCATTGTGCTTGCGAGCAAGATTCATTCGGACCAATTCGAGTTCCGAGACTCTATCGGGAAGGCCGAGCCTAACCGCCTGTTCCTGAAGCTCGGACAATCCCACCCGCGATAACAAAGGAGACAACTTCTTCTCAGCTGGGATTTCGTAGCGCCTCGATATCGTTTGCTCAACCTTTGCGAGTTTGCTTCGGAGCGATCCCACATCCTTTCTGAGTGCTGCAATCTTGGTTTCTCGTGCTTCAGTCAGCTGGTAGAGCGTTTCTGCGTGTTGAGTCAGGTCCGCTTCAATCGCGTCATTTCGCATCCGATGGTCGCTGTGATTTACTCGTGAGGCGCGCGCGACAGCGCGACGGTGAACGTCAAGTTCAGAGATCTTTCTTTCCTCGCCAGTCGATTGATCCATCACTTCAAATCGGTAAGCATCTCCGTGCTGAACAGCTCTTTCATGCCACACCACCGCGAAGGCCAAACGCATCTCGAACTCAAGTCGCTTGCCCAGCGCAATACGGAAATCCGTGTGGCGGTCTTCCAAGATCTCCTTATGGGGATTCCAACTCGCCGAGACTTGCCGTTGATCGAGCGAAGAGACTGCTCTTACCGCCCGAGAACTGGCATTCGGACGGCGTGAGGTTTCTTTTTGATATTTGCGCGCGAGAAGGTCCCATCTCTCGGCGGGCGTCAGTTCAGTCTGTTTGTCTTTGGACTCGGCGTAAAGCGCCTGTTGCTTCTCAACGGCTGCCGCAAACTTATCTCCGATGGGGCCATTAACAACGACTTCCTTGCCGTTCTGAACTTCTCGATGGGGCAACAAAGCTTTCGGTATTCGAGCAATCCTCCTGGGCCTGTTGGTTCCACGCTCAACCACATTCTTGTTCATTACAATATGGGCGTGAGGATTCTGAGAGTTGCGGTGAATGCCAGCGACCCAAGTAAGACCTTGAACATTTACTTCATGGGCCACACCTTTCATGGCGTCGCGGACAGCTTCCCGGAACCGAGCCTGTTTAGCTTTTTCGTCACTTCCGAGTTTGTCGAATTCTTCCGGCTCGATCATTACCGAGAAATGGATGAGGTCATCTTTGTGGGGATGTCCCTGGTCAGGATCGAGGATGCGATCGGCGCGACGGTAAGTTAGGTCGTCTTGGTCTGGACTGAAGAGTTGTCGCGAGCCTGGACCTTCGCGCGCAAGGTCCTTATCACGTTCGGCGATGTAGCGTGTAATCCGGCTGCCTCCGGCGCCGCCGCCAGTCGACAGAATGTGAAAGAAGACGCCCATGACGAACTATCTCTTCGCCGCAAGTGAGTCTTGCTTGACCATTCCGAGAAGGGCGAGTTGAGCGAAGGTCGGCGTACCTGAAATTGTTGCCGCCTCTTTTAGATCAAACGACGGTCCTTTCCATTTTTCTCTGTCTTCGGGGCTTAAGATGAGAAAGTATGAGCTGGCCTCCTCCATTCGAGGCCCAACCGGCACCATCCATAACGTGCAACGAGTTGGGCTAACAAACGTGTAAAAGTAGTAGTAATTGTGAGCCGTTACTGATCGTCCATCAGCTCCATACGGTGGAGGTTTTGAGTGTTTCCAAATGGTTGATTCGACTTCATTGAGGGTGACTGGAAACGTGGCATTAACCGTCTGATACTGTCTGAGTCCTTTAATGATTTTGAGCGCAGGATCAATTTGCGGTACTTCAGCTTTTGCTTTCCACTCGGCGGAGTATGACGCGTAGGCCCAAGTCCCTAGATAAGTCAGAATGGCAAGCACTAACAGACCGTAGGAAAATCCCAAACGGTGACCGCCTGCTTTTCCCTCTACTCCGCGCATTGAGTTCCCTTTCTCAACCGACTCTCACGAAACCAAGTTCACTAGCTTTCGTTCGACTCCTGGTGGGAACGCCTTGTCTCTGATCTTTTCCATCTGCGGCTGGATCAGCGATGCCCTGTGGAGCCTTTTCAGTAGGCTCTTCTATTGGCGGAGATTCAATCTTCCTGGACTCTTTCAGTCCAGTCATTACATCAACAGCTTCAGCTAAAGTCAGCGGCTCTGGTAGCGCTCGTGTTGGCGGCACGGCAACATCACCGGTATCTGCGCGAGGCATAAACCGGAAAAGGATTGGGTCGGCGGTATCAATAATGGCGATGCCTTGGCGATACTTGACCAGACGTCGCAACTCTGGAGCTTGTTTGAGGTCGCGACGACTTTCGGAAACTCGTTCCGCGTCGTACGCGGTTCCAGTACCGTCAACCTCAGTGCGCGACAGCACTGTGGTTGAGCCAAGCATCGAGGAAGCATAAGCGCCGGTTTCAGGGTCAATGCCGGGAAGAAAAATCTGATTCTTCATGCCAGCCAATACTGCTTTTCCGCCATGTTCCTGAAACTTCTTCTTAATTTGCGGAACGTCTTGAAAGCCGAGCAGGTAGGGCGTATTTCGAAATCTGCCAATCTTGAGCTTGTCTTGTAACTTTGGTGGCGCAATGTTCCCGGCTTCATCCAGCGCCATCAGGACCGGAGTTGCGTTCTTATGCGTCGAGAACTGCATCTCGATTGCCGCCAAACCGAAGAGCAATTCTAAGAGGATGTGATATTCACTTGCCTGAGTCTCATTCATGACCAGGAAAATCGCAGTTCCCGGTTTGCGCAAGTCAGCGAGGTCTATTTCACGCACACCACGGGCGCGATCTTCGTCAGTCGCGGTCTTTAGAATCCGCATTGCATTAGGCGACCGCAGCGGGGCGAGCTTGTTGTTTAGCCCAGTAATCACCCCGCCCTGCGTCTTCTCGGCGTCTACTTTAATGAAGTTGCACCACTCAATCTGTGCTTCGTCATCATCTGAGCCGCGCATATCCTCGCCTAGTTTTTTTAGATCGTTGCGTGAGAGGTACTCCTTGATCATTGGGAGTGTCGGATTTATGGCTATCGTAGGAAGGTGCAGACACAGTGCCTTCATCAAAGCGGTTTCGCCTGATATCCAATAATGCGTGCTGTCGTTGACCTTCATGTTTTCGGGTTCATAACCGACGATGATCGAGGCGATTGAATGCGCAAGTTCGCCATTCTTGAGACAGTGTGGCAGCGGATTCCACAAGTCAGAGAGGTCTGGGTTCTCCAAGTCGAGCCGGTAGACATGATCGTAGTAACGAGCCGTGTGACCATAGAGCTCTCCCTTGATGTCCATCACTAAAGCTGATCCCCAGTTAGACCAGTCGCGCAGAATGTTCATATAGAACGTCGCGGATTTGCCCGAATCAGAAGGGCCGAATATGCCGGTGTGAGTCAGCAGTTGTTTGAGACCGAGAACCAAGTCGTATTTCTTGGGGCTTAATGCGGAACTGAGTCTGCCAATGCGAACGGAACCGTAAGGCAGCGGCTCTCGCGAGGGATGGGCCAGGCGTCGCGCTTTCAAATCCGCAATCGTAGCCCAGCGCGCCGAACCGTGCGTCAACCTTTGGTTGATGCTGTAGTAAGGATATGCAAGAGATGTGGATTCGAAAAAACCGATAAGTGCTACCATCGCGGCGCCGATAAGGACGAACGTCATCCACTTGAAATCAAGATTCAGGATTTGCCCGGAACGGAAGAATAAATAACCCGCTATCGAGCTGCTCAAGATCAATGTTCCGCCGCGTGATACATCCTTGAAGAAGCGGGTTGCGGCATGAAATGAGTCGAGATCGGGCTCGTCAGCCGGACGAGGGATGAAGTAGTCAGCATCGATTCTCTCTATACGCGCGCGAAAACTCATAAAGCATTTCGTTACTTGCGAAGTGATGTCTTGGTCCACTGTTCAAGCTGAACGCGCTCGTTATCCGCAATTTGGTTTTGTTTGAAGAGACGTGGTTGCCAACCGGAAGCAATTATTTCTGAAATCGGTGCGAAAGGTCTCGGATAGACAGTTCCATCCAACTGCATGGCTTCGAAGTATCGCGGTCCAACGGCTGTGTTCTCTTGATCCGGAAGGCGAATTAGTATTGCCGGGCCGTCATTTCGTGCATTGGGAACCGAAAGTACTTCGATACTCAAAGTCTGCGGCAGGTAACGCAGATGAACCGTCCCATTCGGCATTTGCAAGACGCCGGGCTGGGTTGTCAGCCATTCTGTCGGTATCAATTGACGTTGGGCGACATCGTTGAGAATCGTGCTAGCGTCACGAGGAATACGCTGGTTCATTGCGCCTTCGATGAGATTTGAAGTTGCCGCAATTGCGATTGCGGTGATATCTCGTAGTCTCTCAGCAGTGCGTGGCACTTCACTATCCGGCCACCGATGGGCTGAAACCTTTTGCGTGTCTGTTGAATTACTGCTGGTGTCGCCAATCGTGACGTGTGGATCGACTGTCGCCATGCGACCGCTGTGCTGCCGGTGAAGAATGAGCGGTACTATGCCCAGAACAAAGAGAGCACCTGCCCCAACTGTGACCATCGGCCAAACTTTTCCTCGTACTCTGCTCTTCATGCCGCCTCTCGAAGTCTGGTGACGTTTTCGCAGAAGACTTGTTGGATCATCTGTTCAACCGTTGAGTCTGAAGTCTGCGCAGCCCTTTCCAATCGCTGTAGCCCAAGTTCAAGATTCGCAAGATCGTCGGAGTTGCGAGCGATGAATCCAAGGTGATCGTCAAGTACTTCTGCCTCTAGTCTTTCAATGTCCTCACAATCAAGTGCTCGCAGGATGGCGATAGACTCACGAAGGCCTGGCTTGTCTCTTACGGTCGGCATCATGACGCGGATGTAGCGGACCACTTTAACCACTTGAATTAATAGGTCAGAGGAAGCTTCGGGCACACGCGAATGAAGGATGCGTGCCTCTTCGAAATCCGTTGGCAAACGGACCTTCGTGTAGATGCAGCGCGAACGCAGTGGCGGATGTACGACGTGCTGGTTGTTGGAAGTCAGAATGACGATTGGCTTATCACCATTCTTGTCGACACCAATGTGACCATTGTTCTCAGTAAGTCGTGGGATCGAGGCATGACCGTCCGTGAAGAGTTGATAAAAGAATGCCTGACAAACCTGTGGCAGTTTCTCAAACTCATCGAGCTTAACGATTGGAACGACGCCGGTTGATGCGAAGAAATCGTAAGCTTTCAGAATCTCTCCGAGATTCAGGAACTCGCGGCGCCATTGCTGACAGCGAGCTTCTAGCAAGGTCATCTCGTTACTGGTGACAGCCTGAATCACGAAGTTGTTTTGTCCTAACTCGTCCCACTCGAAGAGAATGTCCTTCAGTTTGAGATCGTCCATGCCTTGCAGCTCAAAATAAGGACGGTTGCAAGAGTAGGCGAGCGCGTCGACCATTTCGGTCTTACCCCCACCGCGCTCGCCTTCGGCCAGCAGTGGCATCCCTGACTTCAGCGATTGGCAGAGATCCTTTAGCGGCCGTAACTGAAAGATGTAGCCAGACTCGCGTGCCACAAGTTCCGCCAGGGCCTCTCGCCCGTGCTCTCGGACCATGCGGCGCGGATCAATGACTTCACGATTCGGATCAGACGGAATCATTTGTCATCGGTCTCCTGCGTGAGTGTTCTTTTCGTGAGTCGCCTCTGTTCATCAGTCATCAAAGGAATGGCTGCGCGAAGTTCATCAGGCGTGCCGAACAGAATCAGTTCCATTACCTCGCGATCGGTGAGAGAACCTGTCATTTGATCCAGTTCGTTCTCGCCGGGCGCATCCACGGCCTGCATAGGTTTGGGCAAATCAACAACCATGATGTAGGCCGACTGACCAGCTTCAACCTTGACAAAGTTTCTTCTCTCATCGACTCCGAGTGTGGCGCGGGCTTCATTGCTGATTGGGTCGAAGACGCGGTAGCCCGCGCCATCAATGACAACAGCCCCACGTCCGGTCAGTGCTCCTGCCATCATGCCCGCGACCTGCATTCCACTCGCGGCAACTTTTCGGAGTGTTTGTTTCAGGCGATTCCGGTTCACGCCGATCCGCTTTCCAGGGATTCCCGCAGCCCCGTCACTTCCCAGTACATCGCCGGTCATCTTTACGAGCTTGTTATCCCGAGGATTTATGTAGCCAATAACATTCACAAATGCTCGGTCATGCTCATTGCCGGTTGTTCTGCCCACCAGAATCGTTCCCTTCGGTAATGACCAGCCTTGCCCAGCGCAGTCTCTCGTCAGTTCGAATCGGGCATAAGAGTTGTTTCGCAACGTGAAAATCACTCCTTGCGTGCGGACCGGCAGCATGGTGCCAAACGGTGGTAGGACTGCTGGTTTGGCCCTTGGTAGACTCGTTGGCGCTACGCTTTCGAGGCGGGAACGAAACTGAGTCGATACAACTCCTGCATTCGGCGCAGACTTCGTGTCATCGACGAAGATAGTGTGGGTTGTATTCGCCTGACTCTGCTTGGACGTCGCAGCGGAAAGTGTGTTGGGCGGAGCCTGTACTCGATTCTCGACTGCTTGGTTTGCGTTGTCATTTGGCCTTGCTTCATTCACAGAGTCGGTTACGGGCGAGAAGCTTCCCGAGTAGCTGAAATTTCTTGCGGCGTAGTCAACCTGAGAAGGCGATGGAGCGGGAGAGGCGTTTTGCGACGAAGCAGGATTAGCACTATTTACAGCAACATTATCGTTGTCTGTCGCCGCTCGGGCTATGTTGATTGCGTCAGCAGTCAGACCGCTCTCAGAGCGGCCCGCGTCAGACTTGTCTTTGACGTTCTTATCCTCACGACGTGAATCAGCTTGAACCCTTACATCAACGCGATTCACTTTCAATAGAAAGTACAAAGCCAACACGCCCGCGCCGATTAAGAACAGGATGAAGCCCCAACCGATCAGCTTGCGCCTCCAGCCCTTCTTCTTTTCGGTCTGCAACGGTTTGGGCGGCCTCAGCGCTGGATCGTTGATATCAAAGAAGGTAGCTGAGTGATCCTGCTGTTGCTCTTCTTCCACAATCTCCACCAATGACACGCCACGGTGATTCCCATTCTTCTGGTTCATGTCGCTCCTCTACTTCCCGCTGTTCGCGAGCTTTACTGATACAGGTTCGTCAGCCGCATTAGTTTGACCGACAACAATCTTGACTTGTTGATGAACTCCCAAAATCGGGGAGACATAAGCCATTGAGTAGTAAACCGTGCCGCCAGCAGGTATCGCGCCACTGACATCGCTAACCTCAGTATGGAGTTTTTTGATTGGCTCGATATTTACTGAAGTGCCTTGAGGATCGAGCATCTCAACAAAAAGGTCGGGAGTTTCTGATGTGAGTTTCAAGGGATCGATATTCATGTTTCGGACGGCGAATGTGATTACGGTAAAGTCGGGCGAGGCATGCCGCTTCTTAGACACTGAAATAGCGAGGCCGTGTTTCGGCTCGGTCCATTCTTTAAACTGTCCAGGCTCTTTGATTGCTTGCTTTAATGCGTTGCGCGTTGAAGTGACCGCCTTTGCTAACGTCTTGGTCTTTCTCTTCTCGGCTGTCGGATCGGAATTGTCGCTCTTGGCCTCAGCCGAAACCGTTGGACTGATCGCTTGTCTTGAATCTGCCAGTTGCGATACCGAGTTAGAGAGAGTGACGGACTGTGCTTTGTTGGCATCCTTAATTTGGGTGGTCGTATCGACGGGAATCGATGTTGACGCGGCGGGCTGCACAGTTGGTTTTTCACCTCCTTGCTCTTTGTCATCAAGGTTAACGGGCAGTCCCGCCGCGCGACGTCGCGCCACAACTTCATCGCGTCTGTAATTCAGCACACAGCGATGAACGTTTTGCGCGAGGTTCTCGACCGGATAAAACAGAAAGGTGACGACCAGACCGCTGCGCATTTGCACGGTTACGGTAGCCGCTGGCATCCGTGCGCGCGCTTTAGGCAACGGTGGAAGAAAGAGCGATCCTGGCCGGACAACGATTGCGCGCTTGTTCTTCTCCAGCGCCTTTTCGTCTACCGTTGCCATTTCTGGATCGCCTGGGACGATATATCGCGGGCCGTCGTTGGCAGGGAGCTCGATGAACACGCTTCCATGTTGGGCCATTGCCAGCCTGACCACGGTTTCATCCTTGGTGACGTCCACTCTAGCCTCGCCAACAAAGAAATCCGATGAACTCTCTGCCGGCGGACGTGACACGGTGGCATTCTTTTGCGGCGTGATACGTGTTGGAAGTCGACGTGGGCAACAGCGACGTTGAGCAACAGTTCTGGTTGGCGATTGCGTTGGTTCTTGAGCAAAGGCGGTTACAGCAATGCACAAAGCCGCAAGTATGGAAAGAAGTACTTTCATATTTGTGTCCTTTCAGCCTTGGCTCAAGGCAACTACGGGCGTCTCAGTCTCGCTTGAGCTGAGTTCTTTGTAGTCGATTGAATTGACGCGAAAACCCGAACGCAGATTCCGATCGAGACGGAAAGTACCGTTCTCTGGCGCATCAGGGAGGAGTTCTACAGTGAGCAGGATGTGCTTGATGACATGCTTGCTCTCGTTCTTAATAACCATGTCTATTTCCTGAGTGCCATAGACCTTGACAGTGAGCGGGTTGCCCGGAGCATGCTCAAGGTACTCAGGCTTCCACGTGGCGTTCCACTGTTGTTCACGCTGGGTCTGAAGAATCTTTTGCTCAGTTAAATACTGAGCGAACTTCTTGGCTTGGCCTGGAACCATCAATCGCAGGGCAGCCTCGATGTCTTTAGAACGTGACCGCTGATCAACTCGGTAGAGATAATCAAGAAAAGCCTTGACCACGTAATCCATGTCGGCGAGTTGAAGTTTGTCCTTCTCAAGCCTGACAGCTTCAGTGGCCCCGAATTCCCGGTCATTGATCATGAGAGTGCGACCAGACGACATGTCGACAACGACGCGGTCGGGTCGTTGAATCGATTTGTAGACCACGCCAACGACAGCAATGCCGACGATCACAAATGAGACGATGATTAACCAGGATTGCCGTCTGATGGTTCGCACATCGGCAGGATCTCTGTAACAGATGACGGACGGTAATTCGCTTTCATCTTGACGGTTGGCTACTTGTGCCTGGTCTTCTATGACTGGGAGTTGTAATTCCAAAACATCTGCGCTCATTGCTGAGAACTCCTTTGCTCAACTAGCGTGATTCGGTTCCGCAAAGACTGCGCGGTCGCTCTACAACTCGCATACCAATCAACTGATTCGCATTGCGAGTGGACTCGTCGCGACCCACCTGTATGTAAAACGTGACACCCCAAGTGTACGTATAATGAGAACACCTCATTGAACCTCGATGAAGGATGATCGGGATTTCTCCGTTGCGCTCGACCTTGCGCGGAGGGGTCGTTGCGAGAAGTGAACAGCGTCGACTCTTTCGTTCGCAAGGACAAACTCGCAGCGCCGGCGTTAAGCACTTGGCCACTCAAATAAAGAGCAATCGCTGACTTCACATACGCTTGTGTCTCGCGATATGGAGGTATCCCACCCGTTATGAGTCCACGCGGATTTACGACCTTGCCGCCTGCAAGCACGAGTGGCTTGCCAGTTTGAAACGATTCAACCGTGCCCTCACCGGCGTTGTAAGCAGCCAGCGCAAGGTCAATTCGACCACCAAATTTCCTGAGCAAAACCCGTACGTAGCGTGCTGCGGCGTCTAAAGCCTCATATGGATCGTGTGGATTTCTAAGTCCAAATCTCTTAGCTGTTTCGGGAATGAATTGCATTGGCCCACGTGCACCCTTTGGGCTAACAGCGTTAATGCGGAATCGCGATTCGAGATAACAGATGATTCGCAGAACACGCGGATCAAGCCCATAACGTTTGGCTGATTTCACTATTAGAGGGTCCAGCTTTCGTGCTCTCTCTTGGAGGGATGGCCCAGATTCTCGTGGAGCCTGGGCCATTGCGGCGGCGGCGGTCAAAAGAAGCAGTATCGGAATCACTACGATCGTTCGGTGAAGCATGACTTTGCAGAGTGCAACCACTGGGCCAACACCGTGGCACAGCGATTGAAGAGCAGGCCCAAACGTCAGCTTGCTCGACAGCAAAGGAATAACGTGAGTGAAACCGTTAATGACCAGATTGAAAAACAAGGAGAGGTGAGAGATGACTAGCTCAATTGATCTTCTAGGCTTTCAAGGATTGGAAAGCTCGTTATCAGTTCGGACAGGACGAAATCTGATTGCCTTAGCATTAGGGCTGAAAGCTGTGAATGGTGTGGTTGCGGGAGTATTAATCCTCTTGCTAACGGTGGCCTCGGCATCGGCTCAAACACCATCAGGCAACTTCTTCAACGGTAATAGTTCTCAGCTCGGCAACAGTCTGCGTTCAGTAACCTTCTTTCTGGCGGCGGCAATGATCATCGCCGGAGTAATCTTCATCGCAATCGGCATTGTCACATCGGGATTGCGGGAGTCGCTGTCGACGTGGAAGTTCATTACCGGCGCGGCCTGCTTCGCATTCGGTGGCGTATGCGCGGCGATCTATGCGTTCAGTCAAGGCGATGCAGTCCCAATAGACAATCAGTTTTAATCCTGAACGAAGATAAACAGATCCTCGCTAGGAAATGGAGGTCTCGGATGCGCTCGCGACCGGTTCGACCAAACGTTTACTTGCCCGTCGTTCGCTTTGGAGTGGCCGACAGCGATTGGCTTACGGTGCTGATTATCTCCTGCATCGGGTACTTGGCACCCGTGCCTTTCGGACTCACAGTTCTTTACGTGCCGTTACAAATGTGGACTTGGTTACTTGCGACTGCGGGAAGTATTGCGTTCTTTAACTACATTCGCATCGGGCGAAAGCCATACTGGCTTCAGCACAAGTTGAAGGCTCTCGTCCTAAACCATCGCCAGTATCGAGCAATCCCAAATGGAAAGAAGCGGGGTTTCCATCGTTCTTGGCTGATCCGACCTGACGACAACAATGAAGCAGTACCCGTCGCCTCGTCAGTCATGCACACCGGCTCTCAGATGATGCTGTTGCTTGACCAAAACACGCGAACCCAAGAGGCATTTGACCAATGGAACGAATCACTGGTTACGACGAACTAGCGGCGCAGAGAATAACTGATCGTCAAACGACCAGGTTGCGCCGACCCGAAGGCCGAAGACGTGATGCATTCATCGTTGGAATGTACAGGGACTCATTGCGTCATAAAGATGGAGCGCTGACCGTCGCGTATCATGTTGAAACACCCGCTTCAATGTTCGCCGACGACGCGCTGGTAGATATTCGTTACGACGATTTAGCGCGAATGCTCGCCTTCGAGAAGCCTGCCGGAACGTTGATTCAGTTCAGGTATTCAACCAATCCTGATCCTGGTCACGCAATTTCAAAACTAATTGGTTCACGTGCTCAGGAAGGAACACACGCCTTAGCAAGTCTCCTGCAAGCTTCAAATCTTGATTGCCTGCGGACGTCGGCCAGGTTACTTCCATACCGGCGGAGCGTCTTGAGCATGTGGGTACGAGTGCCTTCAAGGAAGCGAGTCAATTCCACGATGACAGCGCTCGCTGATTTCAAATTTGAGTTAACGAGCGAAATGAAAACAAGTGGCCTCGTCGCAGCACTGCGGCAGTTACCAAGTATCTATTCTCGTACGGCTGACGACTCAGTGATTCGTCGCACGCTGGAAGATGAGCAGCGCAACTACATCCACGCTAACAGGGTCTGGCGCCAAGTCGAAAACTCGTCGCCTATGATCCTAAGGAGGTTCACACGGCAGGAGATTTGGGAAGCTCTCTTCTTTGGTCATTGCCAGAATGCGCTCTCCGCTCCGCTTCTGCCAGAGAAGTTGGGAAGAGATTTACGAGATTACCTCTGCTCAGAAACGATTGAGGGGGAGCTGAACTATTTGATGCACGGTGACTATCCCGTTGCAATCGTTTCGATGTTTACGCCACCGAATGAATTTGTTACCGCCGACGCTCTGCGAGGATTGATAGGGCGACGGGACTTTAACAACCGACACACCATCGTCACGGAGTATCTCTTTCCAGAGCAAAGAAAGGAGACGAAACGCCTCGACCGGCGCATCAAGCAAGTCAAACGCACATTCACTAGGCGCGACAATCCAGAAGGGGCTGTGGCCCTGAGAAGTTTGCGCGCCGTTCGGGATGAGGTTGCCGGTGCGCGCGAGTCACTACTGCCAACTCGTTTTTACGTGATCCTTTACGGGGAGCAAGCTACAAACTTCGCCGAGTTGAAGCGATCGGTCGATGCGCTTGATGAGCAATGCGAGAAGGTTGTCGCGGCGATTCGTCAGATCCCGGGAGCCAATGCCGAACGCGAAGAACCGGAAACCTTACGAGCACTATATCCATCCGCGATTGTCGGCGAACTGAACCCAAAACTTACCGGAAGAGAACTGACGGAAGTTTCGAATTCGGTCGTGGCACTAACGCCAACCGAAGATTCCTGGACGGGCGCAGCAAGACCGCACACCTTGCTTTCAACCGTTACCGGAAGGTTGATCGGTCTTGACCTGTTCGACCGTAATCAGATTCCCTCTCCACTCATTCAGATCATCGCTGCGCCTCGCGGAGGAAAATCGATCCTCATGGCGCAATTTGCCTGTGACATTTTGGCGAGTCTGCGGGATGCCAGTGTCAATGCCATTGATATTGGTGAGACATTGCTGCCGTTAGTAACTGTGCTTGGTGGTCGTTACATCCGACCACAACCTGATGAGGTTCAGGCAATCAACATCTGGTCTTATGCGGATTTGAAAGATGGTGAGATGCCCGACGATGTTCAGAAAGCCCTAGTTGTAGGCGACCTGAAGATGCTTGCGCGCGTAAACGATGATGATAAGACAGCAGAGGACATCATCAGCGCGGTGGTCGCACAAGTTTACGAGAATATCGTTTCGCAGAATGGACCAGGCCGTCCGTTATTTGAGCCGGTCCTCTCCCACTTTGTCGCTCAACTTCGCACTTATCCTTTCGAGTCCAAAATGGTTCGCGAGCGGCGAGAGACTCTAGTCCTTGCATTAGGCAATTACATTGGACACCCCTGGCTGGACGCGCCTACTCATCCAGACTACGAGACCAAGTCCCCCTTCGATGTGTTTGAGCTTGGTTCACTGAAGGACTTTCCTCGCGATATCAAGTTCTCGCTCGCTTATCGAATTGCAGCACACGTGGCTCGATGTATTGGCCGCAAACGGCCCGATGGAACCCGAGCCCCAACTGCGAATCTCTTTGATGAGATGTGGGAGATCAAAGAAGAATATCCCTTCATCTTTAGGGTGCTTCAACACGCCGGTCGCAAAGGGCCAAAGGAAAACTCGATCACTGTTCTTGCGACTCATGCCTTCGAAGACATTGAAGATGTTGCTTCACTGTCGAAAACCGGCAACGTGCTCTTTATCGGCAAGCAGCTAGGTGATTTCTCAAAGATCATCTCTCACGCGAAATTGTCGGCGAACGGAGCCGAAGCAATCAGCTACATCAAGACCGCGCCGGGAAGGTTCTCCCAATTTGTAATGGTTATCGGCAGCGGTCCCGACCAGGTGGTTGAGGTCATACAACACGAACTGAGTCCTCTCATGCTGTGGACACTTACGACCAACGCCGACGAACGGAATGCCCGCAGTGTGGTGGCTTTATATCACCCGGAATGGTCTGAAATGCAAGTACACGATTGGCTCGCGCAGCAGTATCCGCGCGGCCTAACCGCCGTTGGTCTGCGCGAGATTGACGAGAATCTCTTGGAGATTGCGGCTTGACGGAACGGAGGACGATTTGATGAAGAAGGTTTTGAAACATACGCTGCTCGGTCTGCTAATCGGCGTGATTCTGACACCTTCGTCTGTTTACGCGCAGTGGACAGTTTTCGATCCAGCCCAGTACTCCTTACAGATTCAAAGACAACTTGAGGAAGCCAATCGATGGTTGGAACGCGTTAGACAGTATTCGGAGCAGATAAACAAGCTGGCTGAACAACTGGCGACGATGAAAGGCATCCTGGGCCAAGCTGAAAAACTAGTTCTGCACAATAACAACCTGACTCGGACAATGGCCCAGCTAGGACAAACGGTCCGTGACGTGTTCGCGCTCAAGCGAGCGATAGAAACGATGGTTATCTCTCGTCTCAACATGATCAAGTCGATAAGAACGCGACTAATGTCCGGCATCTTCGATCCGGAAGCAGACATGCGAGACTTTGAAGACTATCTTCGCAACTCAATTGGACGGACTTCAGAGGACAAGATCGCCACGATGAATCGCATCGCGATGTTCGACGCAACCCTGGCTCGTCTCTACCACGATTTGCAAACTGCTCAAGCCAGACAAGCAGGCGCGGCGCAACAGATGAAGCAGGCCAAAGACAAACTGGATGCTGAACTTGCCAAGCCTTCGGCGGAGCAATGCGCGAGTTGCATTTCAGATCTCAAGGTTGAAATTGCATCATGCGAAAAGATGATCGCTGATCTGGATGCCCAAATAACCAACCTTTCAACGCAAATCGAGGATCGCGTGAAGCTGTACAACCTCACTATGGAAGAGCGGGTGCGGATTGCTAACCGTGTCAAAGCCACAGATGAGGCGTGGGACAAATTGAACATCGTCAAGGACGGCATCTTCGAAGCTATTCAAAGAGGCGGAATGCCATCACCGACTCCACGGCAACCGTAAGATTTCAATTGCGAACCATGAAAACCAAACGAATCTTCTGTCTCGCTATCCTTCTGGGGCTGTTGTTGCCTATCATCGCGTATGCGCAAGCTCCAACCCCTTCACCGGCGCCCTCGCCCGTGCGTTCTCTTTCGGACAACATTGCCGCTTTGTCGCAACGCGCAGGCTCATTACTTCCTTACATCGACAACGAGATCGTCTCGAAGGTAATCGGCTGGTTTGAGTTATTGGCTTGGGTCTTCGGGAATTGTCTTGCTGGCTTCGCAATGCTGCGAGTGATGCGGGAAGACAACGGCGAAGGCCCAAATCTCTACTGGTGGTTCGGTAGGCTCGCTCTGTTTTTCATGCTCTCGGGGACAGGCTTGGTAATTATCAATGGCATGAGCGCCATAGGTTATGAGATAGCTAATGGCAATGAGTCGGATCAGAGGTCAGTCCTGCAGACAATGTACTTGGCCCAACGCGACAGCTTCAATGAGTCCTACGCTAAGTTCCAGCAGAACATGTTTACGGTAAAGGTAGATGGCCGGGAGACAGCCATCACGCCGGTTCAGTTAGGCAGCGAATCCGTGCTGGGGATTCTGGTTGACACTGACAGTACGATTCAGGATTTTGAACGTAAAGCAGACGTTTCTCAGTGGAACATTTCGACGATGATGACCTGGCTCAATTTTGAGCGTGCTTTGATCGAGTTTGGCGATCTGATCCTGGTGATTCTAGGCGCAGCTCTAACGCTGGCGTTGAAGCTAGCAATGCCTTTCATGATCGCCTGCATCGTCGATAGGCATATCGCCAGTAAGACCACATATCCGTTCTTCTATGGCGTCGTAGCTCTGACACTCATTTGGCCTTCGGTGTCAAAGATAATCAGGATCATTGCCTACATGTGGGGCAATGTGGCAATGGCCGTCGGCGACAGCAGTCCTTTATATATCTGGAACTATGCAACGATGCGAGCGATTACCGACCCACTAGCCCAGCCTCAGTACACGATAGCCTTGGCTGCCTTCGCGATGGGACTCGGTGCGCTCTGTCTTTACGGCACACCTTTCATATCGCTGTACTTCTTGTCGGGCCGGATTTACGAATCGGTTGCAACGGTAGTCTCGAGTTGGATGGGCGCGATGGTCGGAACGGGCATTGAGAAGTACAGCGCCGAAGCAGCCGCTTCAATCAACCGACAAGCGGAAGCGCTCCAATACAACGCAGGATATCAAGCAGACGTGTCACGCTCTGGCGGACAATTGGAAGCCGGGAACATGCGCGCACAAGGACAACGCACTGCTCAGCTTGCTTCCATTCAAGCCGCCTTGACGGGTCAAGTGGCAGCGACGCAGGGTAACGCGACGACTCAGAGGCTGATCATTCAAGCCTCAGCGGGATTTCAGAAATCGCAAGTGGGCGCAGAGGTGGCACGCAACGTTCGTGACACTAACATTGGAGCCTCCTTGGCAGTTGGAAACATTGTCGCTGGAGCAAAACGAGATCTGTACATGAACGCCGGTAATACGTCCGCAGCGAAAATTGATCAAGGCGTGAGCTTGGCCAACGCGATGATTCCACCCGAAATACCAATAGCAAGGGGTCTGATTGAGATCCCGAAGTACGATGCCATTACGAAGCGCAATCGCACGGGCAATGAAGCAACAACAGAATTCAGCGCGGAGACGGTGCAAAACCAAGAGACCAACGCAGATCGAATAGTCTTCTCGGCTCAGCAATACGAAAAAGCTATGGGCGTAGCCATTGATAGACAGGCGGGCGCACAAATCGCCGGCGTCAATGCTGGTGCCGGTCAAGCAATCGGTGGTTATCAACGCGGCGCCAACCAAGCACGTGCTGGCGTCGATCAAAACTATCAATTAGAACTTGGTGCCAACAAGCAGATCTACGTAAGCCAAGTTGATGCTGCCGGCCAGATTCGAAATGCAGGACTGGAAGCCGCGAAACTACGGCAGGCAGCAGCCGTTATTGCGACAGTTGGACGCGAGATTTCACGAGAAGTCGGACAAGGAATGCGGATACGGTTTTGATATCTTGGCCTTCGACGCGTCTATTCGTACTAACCTTCCTCGCGACTTTTAAACAACAACCAGGGTTGAATGAGGTTCGCAAGGTGTGAACGCGGCGTCAGCGCAGAGCGTTCCTACCATTCATTTCTCAAAACCAACTTGCTTTGCGATCCTCAGTAGCCCGTTCGTTGAATGATGAAGCCCGCATAGAAGCTTCCAAGCCTCCGTGACAGGGCTGCGCAGTACCCGAAGTATTTGATGCACTCGGAGACGCTCATCGCATCCGTTCCTGGATAGCATAGAGTGACGTAATAGATTTGTTCTTCGAAAATGGCTGATCTAGAAAGAAACTTTTTTGCTACTTGGTCTGCCCGACTGGTATCCAGCTCGATAAGAACCGGCGCTTTGCCGCCTGTGCCGAAGATGTCTACAGCATCTTTGTTCGCTTCTCTTTGTTTATGCTCTAGTGACCAACTCATTTCTGGAAAGTTTGCCGCTAATACGGAGCACACGGCTGCTTGCAGGGGTTTAACGACAAATGGCTTTGTTCGTACCTCTCCAAGATGGTCTGCGAACTGTTCGGAACAGTTGATCGACCCTATGCACGATACAAGCGACCGTAGAAAGGAATCGTTGCCGTCAGAGCTTGCATGCAATACGGGCTTCATGATGATGCGGTTCGCCTAAACGTTTGTCTTCAAGCACGCTATTACGCCTCAACCGCAAGGCTTGTTCGGCGGATTATGGAACTCGCTGGAATTTGCGATGCCGCCGGAGCAACGAGCAGTCAATCGCGTAGCCACACCCATTCGTTTTCAATGAGCTTTTGGCCTGGCGCATTGACGAGACCCACCCAGATACTGATTTTCGGATCATTATCTTTGTACCATCTGTTTAAGAATAGGCGCACGGTCGAAGCGTGAACCGCAAAATTTAGATTTTGCCCCTCTTTAAGCGAACCGAGCGCAACTCCGACGACTTGGCCGCGCGAGTCGACGATGGGACCACCGCTCGAACCTGAGGAGATCGGCGCGCTGATCTGAAGCAGGGTTCGATCTCGGGTGTTGCGCAAGCCAGCAGAAACAATTCCCGGTGACATCGTTCCTGATAGCCCTTCCGGATTACCGAAAGCGTAGATCGTTTCGCCAACGCTTAAGTTAGTACGAGCATCAAGTTGCAATGACGGAATGGGAACATTAAAAGCGTCGTATATGCCAAGCAAAGCTAAGTCAGATGCTTCGTCGATTTGAAGTACGTGACTGATATGAAATGTGAGTTTCCTCCCGCCTACGGTGCGCAAGGTACCGCGCCGCATGCCCTTGATGGCATGAAAATTTGTGATTACTAAACCAGGACCAACAAAGAAGCCACTGCCCTGTGAAGAGCTTTCACCGTCGTCACACACGAGGAAGGAAACCGCGGGCAACACACGCCTAGCAATATCGGTAGCCGAGAGTTGCGTTGGGCGTGAAGCAGGACTGCGATTTCGGTTTTGTTGCGTGACGGTGCCGGCATAACTTCCACAGAAGGAAATGACGGCACAGACGATGAGACTTGAGAATCGATTCACGTTCATAAGTCGAAATGGTGAATAACGCCCGGGAATGAGCGGCGGGCCATTCAACGTACATGAGAGACTCGCTCCCAGGGCGTCCGCTGCATGCCGATGTTAGCAGGCGCGTTCACCGAAGACGTTTTCCCTTTCGCATATCTACGGGTCCGAGCCGATTACGGACGTGGAACGCCTCACGATACTCACTAACCTCCCACTGCCATGCCTCCTGAATAACAAAGTAACGATCATAAAGAATCCAGATTAGACGATCCCATTCGTAGTTACTGGCCTTGCTGACAAGAGTGACAAATGAGCCGGGCTTACCACTCGGACGGTTTGCTTTAACTTGATACCTAAGTCCGTTGCAAATGAAATCGCAGCCGCGAGTTACAGCTGTGCGTCCAATACATGCCTTTCCGTAGCTTTCATTCGTATGCCCAATGAGCCAAGCCGCGTCATATTCTGATAACGTGCTCGTTATTGAAGGGGCGACACCGAAAGTGCGCTCCCATTCCAGTGCGACGGCAACCAGCCGGTCACGCAAATTAGCCATGTACGATGCAACTACGGGCGTATCCGCTTCCATGACCTAAATCCTGAACATAGGTAGACTTGCTAACATCTTAAGTATCTATCAAAACTTGCTCCATAATACTCAGAAAAGCGGCATTATCCATCACCTGGCTGATGATGCCTGATAATACATGCGTCCTAGGGTGAGGCTTTGCCTCAAAAGTAGGATTATGAGCCGACTTATGGGGCAAACGGAATTTCTGCCCCAAAAATCATTTTGACCTATTCCAGCGGTCATAGTCTTTCTGGGTTGGTGGGCCAAACCAATCAGGCATCTTTGCGTTTGGATCATCATCGCCGTGTATTAACCACATTGTGAAGTCCCATGCGGGCTTTGAGGCAACGGTAAGGACTATCGGGTCGAATTAGCGAAGTACTGTGATCCGACGTATTACGTTTGAGGTGGCTGCGTCCATTTCGCATTTCCTCGGCCAGGGGCAATGACCTTGCCTCCGGATTTCGTCAGCGAATATTCACACTTTAACGGGCAATTCTAATCAGAGTGTGCTTTGATAAAGATATGAACCAGGCGCTTCGTTTTGGGGAGTTTATCGGACGGGTCAATCAGGAGCTACGTACTGAAGATTTTTCATTCACGGAAGTTATCGATCGTGTTAGTGATGTAGTTCCTAAACATACTCATGAGGATGCACATTTCAACCTTGTCACCGCCGGAGCGTATATTACAACCGCTCGAAATATTTCGGGGATCTGCCCCGCTTCAACCCTGATTTTCAACCCTCCGGGGACAACTCACCGCGATCGATTTCAGACCAGGGGTGGAAGCTTCTTTACCGTTTCGATCACGCCGAAGATTCTCAGCCGTATAAAGGACGGCATTTCTTTGTGCGAATATGCTAGCGGATTAAGTAATGTCGAGACCTCCTGGATCGCATCGAGAATTTACAGAGAATTCCGGACGATGGACGGTCTGTCGCCCCTCGTTATGGAAGGGTTGGCTCTCGAACTCCTCGCTTTTACGGTGCGGCAAGCACGGATGCCACGCAGCTATCCTGGATGGTTAAAACTGGCTCACGAATTGATGAACGATCGATATGCCGAGACGATCAGAGTTACCGAAATCGCGCAGATCGTCGGCGTTCATCCCGTTCACTTGAGCCGAACCTTCCGACAGTTCTTCGGCTGCTCGCCTGGCGAGTTTATTCGCGGGTGCCGTCTCCGAGCCGCAACGACCCTTCTTCGACAGTCTACGTTTCCGCTTGTAGAAATCGCCATTCGATGCGGCTTTTCGGATCAAAGTCAGTTCACTAAGAGTTTCAACAAGGCTTCTGGTATGACGCCGGGTGAGTTCCGGAAACTGCATAAATAGTTCGTTTTTGACAAAAATGTGCTGAATGCACAAGAGGAAGCGATTTATTTCGTCCTATCCTTCCTCACAAGCAGAACGGTACAGCAACGACAAGCTCAAGGACCTATGTGTTTTGGCGATGATTGTGAAGGAAACGAAGTAAACCGCAGGGACTTTATCGGCGGTGCGACGGCGGCAGCGATTACTACTCTCGCATTCTCGAGAGCGGCCAAGGGGCAGACGGGAAATCCGCAGACGAAGCCCGAGACGCGCGTGCTCGACGACCCGAGAGTCGAGCACGGTATGGTCACGTTCAAACATAACGGCGCGGATACGATCAACGGTTATCTGGCCCGTCCAAAAGCCGATGGCCTGTATCCGGCAGTTTTGGTCATAGCCGGAAACAGGATCACTGAAGAATATATTCCCAACACTTGCGCTGCTCTCGCACTTGCTGGTTTTGTCGGGCTGGCTCCAAATATTTTTCATCCGCTGCCAGACGACGCCCCAAACACTCAGCAGAACTTCGACAAATACATGGCCAATCACACAGAGTCGGATCGTCTGCTTGATGTTCAGTCAGGAGCGAGCTATTTGCGAGAGCAATCGTTTGTCAGTAAAACGACAATGGGTGTCCTTGGTTTTTGCAGGGGCGGGCATGACGCTATGCTATTCGGCGCAAGATCGCGCGATATAGACGCTGTTGTGGCGTTCCATCCGGCTCCGATGAAACGGGAGAATCTAATAAGACTAAAACACGTTCCTGTGCAAATTCATCACGGAACCGCGGACGAATCTGTAGCGGTTACCAACTCAAAAGACACGCACAAATGGCTGAAAGCACAAGGCACGCCGGTCGAACTCTTTCTCTACGAAGGCGCAAATCACGGATTTCTGGCCTACACCCGCCCGTTCTACAAACCCGACGCCGCAAAACTTGCCTGGGACCGTGTCGTCAAATTCCTGCATAAGAACTTGAAGTAGGTTTACCCAAAAATATTTGTGATGTGATTTTTTCACCGTCCCCTTTTGGCAAGGAACAATTTATCCGGCTATCTCGCGGTTGCTGCACCCCCGCCAACGTGCCTATCATCAGCCCCGTCAATATCGAAGCTCGAAAAACTAGCGGCTAGTAACGCTTGAATTGAATTGATCTGAAACGACCTGAAAGACTTTTGGGGCAGAAAACCTACTTTTGGGGCAACTTCGACTTTTGAGTCAAAGCCCTAGGGTGAGGGCTTGGCCTCAAAAGTCGTTGTTGCCCCCAAAAGGCTTTCCGGTCGTTCCAGTCAATCCAACAAGTATAACTAGCCGCCAGTTTTTCGAGCTTCGGTATTGACGAGGCTGATGATAGGTGTGTTGGCGGGTTTTATTATGAGAGCGCAGAAGAACAGTGTGGTGTTGTCTCAAAGCGTTGTTCGAACTCGTGAAATGGAGAATGTCATGACCAAGAATAGACGATTCGTCATTTCTAATTTCGAAGATCTGGTTACTCTTGCTCTTTCTTCTGAGCACTTACAGTATTGCTGCGGCACAAGCTTGGACAGTGATCGCCTTCGACGCCAAGGGCGATGGTCGCGACCCTTCGCTCGCCGACGCTGCTACACTCTCCTATCGCTACGACAAACAGCAAGACTTCCTAGGTTCCGCGTGAGCCTTATGGCACGCCAATCGTCGTGCTCCTAGTCACTGCTGCCGTGTTGGCCTGCTGGCTGCCTGGCCGGCGAGCGGCGCGAGTTGATCCGATAGTAGTTGCCCTCCGGTATGAATAACGCACCCAGAGAAAGACAAACACTCCCTTTCTTTTGGCCGCAGAAAAAATTGCGAAGAAGCGTTTTGGAGCATAAAGATTTCTTGCAATTATCTGATCTTGTAGCGTTCCCCGATTGACTGGTTTCAAACATAGGTGTAGGGTGCGCGACACTTTCCCCGGACGAACTTTTCCCGATACCCGACACCACACTCATTCACGTCGCAGTGGTTCTCACCCTGATCCACTCTGGTGACGAGTTTACTACCGGAAGGAGTGTTCCATGCAAAAAAGAAAAATAGTTCTGACTTTGAGCATTGCTGTAGCGGCTATCGCCATAGAAATAACGGGGCTGCCCGCGCAGGGCCCTAGAAATAACGAACAACCCAATGCCCTGAAAGTTAAAGAGGACAAGCTTCCCACCGTCAACTACGACGCGCCGGAGCCAAGCAATCCCAACGAGAAAGTTCGAAGAAACGCGAGAGGCAAGCGTTTCAATGGCAGTTTGAGAGTGGCCGAGCCACATCCTGAAGCTGGAGCCAAGGGCATTCTCGATAGCTGGATGCAATCGATTCCAGCAATCCCGGTTGATGCCAGCGATGCGATTGTTATCGGTGACGTCATTAATGCTCAAGCCTTTCTGTCGCCTGACAAAACCGGTGTGTACACCGAGTACACCGTGCGTGTCGACGAAGTGCTGAAACAAAATTCAGCTGCTCCAATTATTGTCGGTGGCTTTGTCGATGCACAACGAGAAGGCGGTCGTGTCCGATTCCCGTCAGGACGCGTACAGAGTTATGTCACACATTACCAGGGAATACCGGTCGTCGGACGAAGCTATGTGTTGTTTCTCAAACGTAACGAACAGGCTGACGTCTTCACCCTTCTCACCGGCTACGAGCAAAGAGACGGGCATGTTTATCCTCTCGACGGCGTGGACCTACCCGCCGGAGCCACTGAAATTCCACAGTTCGCTGCTTACAAACGTGTTGACGAAGCCACTTTCTCCAAAGCTTTGAGAAGCGCGTTCGCGCATCCTGAATAAATACCAAACTCGCGCATCCCGAATACGCACCACATAAGTAGGGAGAAGAGCAATGAGAACAACTATTCCCAAAGGTTGGCGAATTTCATTACGATTTGGCCGACAGCTCTGCAAGATCGTTATGGCATGCGCAACGGCGTGCTTCTACTCATTACCCATAACCTACCACTAGGTTATTTTTGCTCAAACCACTTGCACCCAGCCTCCTTTGCTGGGGCGACAATATACCTGGCCGCAAAACTCCGATATTACCGTAAACATTTCGGGGGACTTCGACGACGCTACGCCGATGGCGGGGTGCATCCGTCAAGCATTTCTCAACTGGTTGCGTGAACCGAGTTAGAGCTTTGGCCGCGGTTGCAGAATCTGCTGCTAAAAGAGTGATCGCTGAAAGAAAAGCTAAGAAGAAAGAGACAAAGAATAGATTGAAATAGCTCCGCACTCCTGTATCAAGCGCCGCCAAACTCTTCAACAGCCGAGCCGCTTTAGACTTAAGACCGCGCCTAACGCTGAGAACCACGACCCAACACCCGTACAATCAGTCAGATTGATTTTTGGGGCAGAATCGGCAGTTGCCCCATAAGTCGCCGCATAATCCCTACTTTTGAGGCAAAGTCCTAGCTTAGCTAGGTGTGCGAGCCTTGTCCTTTACGCAGAAGCCCTTCCCTGCAGTCGTCTGCGAGCCCGCTCAAGTCGTTGATAGAGTGCTGTACGGGTCAAGCCAAGCAATCGTGCTGCTTCAGAATGATTTCCCGTCTGTGCCAACAATTGGTCGTATAAGCTTACAAACGTGCGATCAAGAAATGCCTCCAGTGAGTCATTTTCGTAAATCAACAAAGGGATCTGAGCATCTATGGCACAGGAATTTGCTGGAAGCGCTTGGCACACTGCCTTAACCGTTATCTCACCGTTCATGGTTGTTGCTACGAGTCTTTCAATCACATGTCTTAGCTCGCGAACATTGCCGGGCCATCCATAGTTGCACAACGCCAGGACAGCTTCGTCATGAATGGTGTGCTTGCGAGCGCACTTGATTTTCTCCTCTGCCTCGCGGATGAAATGATGAACGAATATTGGAATATCGGACGGGCGTTTGCGAAGGGGTGGTGTTTCGATTGTCAGAACAGCGACTCTGTAATAGAGATCTTTGCGAAATCGACCGGTGGTCATTTCGTGCGCTAGGTTGCGATTCGTAGCCGCGACTATTCTCGCGTCAACGGACGTTTCAGAGCGAGCACCAACGGACCTAAATGCGCCTTCTTGCAGCACCCGCAAGAGCTTCACCTGACAGGCTAGAGACATTTCGCCGATCTCGTCGAGGAAGATAGTTCCGGTATCGGCAGCTTCGAAGAGTCCTTTACGCTTCTCATTGGCGCCAGTGAAGGCACCGCGTTCATAGCCAAAAAGCTCTGACTCCAGAAGCGTCTCCGTGAGCGCACCACAGTTAACCGAAACAAACGGTTTAGTCGCACGGGCGCTCTGTTGATGGATGGCGCGTGCGACTAGCTCTTTGCCAGTGCCTGATTCTCCTGAAACAAGTACCGTGAAATCGCAGCGAGCCGCCACGTCGATTTGTTCCAGGAGGGCTTGAGTCGCGCGAGATTCGCCGACGATTCCACTATTGAAGAGAGAGAACTGCGAACTCACGAGTCTTTCCTTCTCCGATTGCCCTAGTGAGGTGACGGTCCGTCTTTTCTATTCAAAGACGCGACAACTGGACAGAAATTCCGATTTGCGGAAGAATATCCGCCTAACCTTCGATTGGTTTGCTCCCCGACCCACAAATCTTTTTTGCCAAGGGTGGAATTTCTGCCTGACTGTCGCGTCTATAACAGATGTAACGCAAGGGAAGTTGAGTTGACGGCGTTGCGGCCTTGGCGCGGCGCACCTTTCGAAGGCTAATGCAATGGGTTCAAGGAGTAATTTCCCGCGAATCGGCCCACGTCATGGGCCGCTTTGGTCAAGAACGCTAGCGTTGATGGCGCTCGCGCTTACCCTTTTTCTTCCTCGTGTTTCCGCACAAAGCCAACCGTATTCGCCGGACAAAAATCTAGAGACGTTTGGCGTTCCGAAGATTCCGGATTCTCTTGCAAGAGAAGTTGCTCCCTATACGGGGATTTACGGCTTGCCTCTGGCCGGATGGGATCCACTGAAGCGGGAAATTTGGTTGAAAGGTCTTTCAAGTGTTACGTGGGTCTCTCGCGTTGGGAGTCCGGGCTCTGCGGCAGAACCCACGTCAATTCATATCCTGGCCAACGGTATTTACGATATTTACCTACAACCCCAAGGCAAGTATCTCGCCTATACAAGAGATGCCAACGGCAACGAGTCCTTTCAACTCTACATTTATGAGATCGGCAGCGGTAAGTCGACGCTGCTTTCGGACGGCAAATCGAGAAACACAGAACCCGTATGGTCCAATGCTGGGGACAAAATAGTCTACAGCTCCTCTCCCGCAGGAACTTCAGGCGTCAGCCTCCGGTTGCTAAATCCTTTTGATGCCAAAACTGACCATCTACTCACTCAGTCCTCGGGTAGTTACTTCAAGGCCTACGATTGGTCCCCCGATGACAAGCAAATTGTCTTTTGTGACTTTACTTCAAACACAGTGAGTACCTTGTGGTTGGTAGACGGCACCGGCAACAAGGTGTTGCTATCACCTAAATCAGACGAATCGGAGCTTTACGATTACCCGCAGTTCAGCAAGGACGGTAAAGGACTCTACGTGGTTACTGATCACGATTCCGACGTGCGCCGGCTTGCTTACATTGACTTGGCCTCTCGCAATTTAAGCTATATCAAATCCAACCCCAAATGGGATGTTGACGAATTTCAGCTTGCGCCTAACGGAAAGACCGTGGCGTTCGTAACAAATGAGGACGGGATTTCACAATTACACCTGTTAGATCTAACGACTACTAAAGAAATCACAACACCGCAGTTTCCACCCGGCATTATCTCTGATCTCAAGTGGAACAAAACCTCAACCGACGTAGCCTTCAATTACAAGTCGCCACAGACGCCCAATGACGTTTACTCAGTCAATATTGAGACCGGCAAGGCAGAACTGTGGGGAAAGAGTAAGGACAATGGTGTCGATACGAAGAAGTTTTCAACGCCCGAGCTGATTCACTGGACCACCTTCGACAAACGCACGATTTCCGGTTTTTTGTATCGTCCGCCGGCAAAGTTCAAGGCCAAGCATCCCGTAATCATCGACATACATGGCGGGCCAGAAGAACAGTACCGCCCAACTTTTGGCTACGAACAAAACTATTTCATGGACGAATTGGGAGTCGCAAAAATCTATCCGAATGTGCGAGGTTCAACTGGTTTCGGAAAGACATTCACGCGTCTGGATAATGGTTTGCTCCGCGAGGACGCATTGAAGGACATTGGCGCTCTGTTGGATTGGATCAAAACCCAACCGGACCTCGATCCTGGCCGCGTGGCTGTACAGGGTTCCAGTTACGGTGGATATCTAGCGCTCTCAGCAGCGACGAAGTATAGCGGCCGAATTAGGGGAGTTATTGTTGAAAGCGGCATTTCCAATCTAGCGAGTTTTGTGGAGCACACGGAAGGATGGAGGCGCGGTCTTCAACGCACGGAATTCGGTGACGAACGCGATCCAAAAGTTAGAGAATTCCTCGAGCGCGTCGCGCCGCTCAACAATGCTCAAAACATCAAGAAGCCTTTGCTGATCATTCACGGCCAGAATGATCCGCGGGTTCCCGTCGCAGAAGCTGCGAGGCTTGTTGCTGCGACTAAAGAACGCATCCCGGTCTGGTACATCCTTGCAAGAGACGAGGGCCACGGCTTAGCCCGGAATAACAATCGAAATTACCGAACGTACGCAACCATACTCTTTGTCAAAGAGTTTCTGCTCAACTGAGCGCACCCTCTAACCAAGCCGCGCATCAGCGCGGCGATAACAAACAGGAAGGCACCTATGAAGAAGTTAAGAAAACTTTTGTCAACTCTGTGTCTTGTGTCAGCACTTTCGATCACCATCGCACCAGCAAAAATCGTCTACGCCGACGGTAGCGGCCCGCAGGGAGGTTCCAATTCAACCACAACTGCACCGCAGCCTGGCATGACGCAGGCGGAGTACGAGTATTTTCTGTGGATCATCGTCATGTGGCTGTTAGGTTGGATTTAATAATCCTACCTCTGTCAGTGTTAATCCCCGGCGCAGGGCGATCAACTCCGAGTGTTCGCTCTGCGCTGGAGTTTGGGTGTACTAAGCAGGAGCTTTTTGTGTTATCGGCGTTACGAATTCTTATTGCGCTTTGTCTGTTTCCCGTCATTGGAGTTGCCCAGTTACCGCAAGAAGAGATCCGCTCGGAAACGGAATTAGCGTATGCGGTTTACCGGGCAAGCTCGGATGCGCAATTAAGAGAAGACCTTCTGCGCACCCATGGGCAACTAGTGAACGCTCAGCTCTGGACACAATTGAGCAGCTTGGCTGCGAACGCTTATCAGAATAGATTACCCCAACAGTCGTTGGAAGCTTATGAGGCTGCCATTGAAGTTGCCACTAGACTTCAAGACTCAAGGCTCTTAGCAAAAAGCTATTACAACATTGGCATCACCTTTTCTGGGCTGAATCAATTTCCGAAGGCAATCGAGTCTTATGAGAAGAGTCGAGAACATTTTGAACGGGCAGGATTACAACACGATCTAATTTACATTCTGGCCGATCTTGGTGCGCTGTACTTTATCTTAGAGGACTACGAACAAGCGCGAGACCGTTCCGAGACGGCTATTGCGCTTGCTGCCACACTGAAGACCGCGAATGCTCTTCGACCCGTTTGGTCCGACGACGTTGGCCGGGCTAGAGCGCTGCATACGCTTGGGGAAATCGACTTGCGAGATGGTAATCACTCACAAGCTATCGAAAGGCTACAAACGTCTCTCTCGCTCTACGAACAATTAAACGGAAAAGGCTGGTCATACAACAGCTATATCGCCGGCATATACGGTGCCTTGGGTAAGGTCTATCCAGAAATAGGCGATTACGCACGCGGTCTCTTCTATCTGAACAAGGCCTTAGATATTGTCAGAAACCAGACGAACCCAAGCTTGATGGCGAGCCTACTCAATAGTCTCGGCTATTTGTACATGGAGCAAGAAGACTATGCCCAATCAAAAGCGCAGTTTGATCAAAGCTTGAGAATTTATCGTTCACTAAACAACCAGAGAGAAGAAGCAAGAGTGTTATTGAATCTTGGCGTACTTGATCAACGCCAGAGTAATTATGACGAAGCCCTGACCCATTTCAAAGAGAGTCTACAGGCGGCAAAAGCAACCGAGAGTATCGACGTTCAAATTGCCTCTGGAGAGGGAATAGGCGTTGTTCTCACAGCTAAAAAGGACTTCCAGGGTGCATTGCAATCGTTGAATGAGAGCTTGGCCATCGCGGAGACCACAAACAGCAAAACGCGTCAAACAGAACTCCTTTGGCGCAATGCACAGATGTATTATGAAATGGAGAACTATGCCGAGGCTGCGGTAAACGCCGAAGGCGCCGTTTCGAGAGCTAGGGCTGCACACCTGCCTAAACTCGAATATCTCGCGACGACAACGCTTGGTCAGGTCTACGCCGCTCAGGCGAAACTCGAGCTTGCCAAGCTGACTCTGGAAAAAGCGGTTTCCCAACTCGAAAGTTTGCGAATGCAAGTGGCGGGTCGAGAAACGGCATCACAACTCTACTTTGAGAACAAATTAACTTCGTACCATGCGCTTGTAGACCTTCAACTACAACAAAGAAAGCCACTCGAAGCATTAATCTATTCTGAACGAGCGAAGGCTCGCGTCTTACTCGATGTGATGAACGCGAGTAAGGTTGATCTGTCCAAGTTGTTGACGCCGGTTGAGAGAAAAGAACAACTGCACCTTAATCAAACCATCTCTGACATTAGTGATCGCATTAAGAAACAACAAACCGCTAATTCGAGTTCCCTGGATTCTTTGTATGGTCAATTGGACAGTGCGCGGCTTCAATATCAAGCTTTTCAGGACTCTGTTTATGTGATACATCCCGATATGAAAATGCGAAGCGGTCGCACTAGTACACTCACCGCTTCTGATATTCGTGATCTTACATCCCGGAACGTTGTGTATCTGGCGTATGTCGTCACGGATCGCATTTCGGTGTTTGTTCTGACCAGAGACGCGCCTGACGGCGGACCAAACGTACGGGTTTATCCGATTCAAATCGAGCCTGGCGAATTGGTTAGGAAAGTCAATCAGTTTCACGACCGCTTGGCTAACCGGCATCCGGATTATTCAGGCATGGCGCGTGAACTCTTTGAGCTTCTGATCGAGCCTGTTAAGCAACACTTAGGAGATGCAACGACAATCTGCATTGTTCCTGACAGCTTCCTCTGGAATGTTCCTTTCCAGGCGCTGATGACAAAGGCCAACCGCTTCCTTATCGAAGACCATCCACTTTATTACGCTCCTTCACTCAGCGTGCTTTGTGAAATGTACAGAAAGGGTTCATTGAATTCTAAAACAGCTTCGCTGCTAGCTTTCGGTAATCCGGTTATTGGGAAAGATGACCGAAGCAACGAAGACCTATGCCCTTTGCCGGAATCAGAAACCGAAGTGAACTCAATCGGCAAGTCCTTCATTCCCGGTCAAAAGAAGGTTCTGATTGGACGCGAGGCAAAAGAAAAGATGTTTCGTGCGCTGGCGCCAACCTACTCAACAATTCATCTGGCGACCCACGGCGTCATCGACAATAGACAACCGCTTTATTCGCATTTGCAGCTTACAAAATCCGACGGTGATCCTGAAAACGACGGTCTCTTAGAAGCACGAGAGATCATGAACATGAATATCCAGGCCGATCTCGCGGTTCTGTCCGCTTGCGAAACCGCAAACGGAAGAGTTGCGCCCGGCGAAGGGGTGATGGGAATGTTTTGGGCGTTCTTTGTAGCCGGCACGCGGTCGATGGTTGTGAGCCAATGGAAAGTGAACTCAGCTAGTACGTCTCAGTTGATGGTGAACTTCTACAATTCTCTCGACGAAAATCTGCGGAACTCCAAACGAAGTAAAGCGCAAGCGCTGCGAGCAGCAGGTCTGAAATCAATGAAAGACCCACGCTACCAACATCCATTCTACTGGGCGGGGTTCGTAGTTATTGGTAGCGGAATGTAAAGCCTTCGCCCTCATCTACATTTTTTCTTTGATTCTTCAAAGAACGACTTACCCCACAAGTAACGATCTTTGTTTCTGAGGGATAAGTGTGAGGGCGTCTCTCTTTCAACCGCCGCTTTGAATGCGCAGTATTCTTCCCAGAGGGAATCTGAGAATTTACGATCGGCGAGATTGTGGAACCTTTTAAGACTGTCGCACACGCGGATGTCGTAAACGGTAAAATCAAGCGGATAGAGCACCGTGAGAATCGCCGTAGCCATGGGCAATCTGAACTTCCAATCACACATCAGCGTTTGCAGTTTGTCTTTCGGTTCGCAGTTTGCAGTAAGGGCACTCGCAATCTTAGAAACGGCTGCCGAAAAACTGCCGCCAAGCGTTTCAAGGCGTTTTTTCGTCGTGTTCTTGGACCGATTCGCCTTCCACGTGAGAATCAAATAAAAATCGAAGGGCGTTAATTCACCTTTGCTCCTAAAGTTTTCACCGACCTCGTTAATGAGGTACGTTTCGAGGTCATAGTACTTTTCGAAGTTCATCGGTAGTGCACCTTACATCCGAGTCTTCATTGCCCCATCGGACTTACGCCAAAGTGTGCTCGCCTACAAGATCCGGAAGCCACAGAGAAACGTCCTCAATGGCAACGAGATTCTTGCGGGGCCGGAAATAATCACTGACAGTTCGATATTGATCACCGAACTTCAAACGAAATTGTTCCTTTAGGTCGACGTGCCGACTCAGAACACTTGCGATAGATCGACGGCTGTTGAAAAACTTGAGGGGATGTTCAGTTCCAAGGATGTAGAGGTATTTGCTTTTGACGGTGGAGTGCTCCGCCAAAAGATAGAAGTCCTTGAATAGCGCGTTCTGACGTATTGTCTCAGGGCCTCCCTGCCAACGTATAAACTTGAACTCAGCCACTCTTTGGTTGGTTTCAAGATCGAATGCCCGACCGGTATTGCCCGCACCGAGCGACACATACTCGATCACTTCATCGGCCTTGAGGATGTGCGGCAGGCAAAGAAGTATTCCAAGAGCGTGAATGACGACATTGATCTGTCCGGCGACTCGTTTCATTAAGGCGGCGGCAGCCACAACGTCACTCTCGGCTCCGCAGTCGACTATCGCATTCGTGCAGGTAAGGTTAGTTTGGCCTTTTAACGAAGCCTCAATCTTAGCGAGCGTGCTCGTCAGGTCAGGTCCGGCGAACCTATTCAACAGATTGGCAGCTTCGGAGAGTTCCATCATCAAACTGAATCAGCTCAGCGATGAATGCGGAGAGCACCACAAGTGAAATGATAAATGTTTCACTATGCGTGATCATGCTTTCACATAAGCCAATTTAGGAAAAGTGCCTAGAAAAACTACCATACTTCTGGTCTCTAACCCACTGCGGAAGGTCTCAGGCATCAGAAAAGAAGGGCGTAAAAACGTAGCAGATTTCGGGGTCTGCACAGAGGAAATACTAGTGGCTTCTCCAGGACTGAGCTTCCTTAAGAAACTTCTTCGCAAGAGGCGAGCGCGGGTTGTCTTTAACGAGGACCTGAAATTCACGTTCTGCTTCGGAAATCATTCCCGCCCTTGCATAGAAGAGTCCGAGCGCTAAATGTGAGCCTGTTTTCTTTAGCTGATTCAGGTGCTGCAAGTCACGAGCAGATAAGACTTGAAACTTCATTTCAGGAGCTGCGGGGCCTGGCGAGACGGTTTCATTGCCGTCAACTAGAGCCACAACAGTCCATGTGTAGATCTCACCTCGCTTAAGCGGCCTTGGTGACATCCAATTGGTACGGTCCAACGATAGCTCATCGCTCTTAGCTACCTCGCGGCCAGTTTGATCGTTGACGTAAACCCGATAAGAGGTCGCGCCTGGTGCCTTCTCCCACCGTAAGGACGGCCGATCTGAAATGATCACTGCTCTGGTTGGAGAGAGGAGCTTGAAAGGTTGAGCCTTCTGAGTGCCCCTGAGAGCCCCATCCTGACCGTCAAGTTCCTTTAGAATAGCGGGGGCTTCGATTCTTTCTGACACTAACACTTTCGCGATCTGGTCACGTGTAGTCGCGGGCACGCCGTCAAGGCCGGTGACTTTTCCTGTCCTGTCCACACTGACTGTTCCACCTCGGTCATTCAAACTTACAACAGCTTCATCTTTGCCAGGCTCGGTTGATTCAAGTGGTGTAACTGATGGAGAAGGCACGGTGGCGATACGATCATCTGGAACAAAGCTAGGGCTGGTTGCAGGAGTCGGCACTTGTTGTGTTTGCAAGTTCTGATTCCGTCTAAAGATAAGCACTGCACCGATAGCAACAGCGATTCCGATTACCACAAGTGCGGCCGTGTAAGCGGGCTTCCAAGCTAAATTGCGCCACCAACTCCACCACAACATCGCATCACGTCGAGGCTCTTGAGCAGTTGGGCCATAGTGGACACTCAACTCAGGCTCGATTTGCTTCAGGAAGGCCAGAAAACTAGCCACGTCTTCGCGACACTCTGTACATTTCGATAGATGTGCATCAATCCATTCCTGATCTGCGGCATCTAAGTCGTCGTCCGCAAGCCTTGCGAGACTCTCGAACTCGATGTGATCGTCCTTCAACCAAGAATGGGGCTCTATTGGGAAGTTGAGGCCAGCTGAACCTCGTTGCTCGCGGAGAACATCGGCAAACAATTGATGGCATGATTTGCATTCCGCCAGATGATCTGTGATGGCGGCCAATTCAGCCTCGGACAAAGCGCTCAGACAGAACCTTTCCATCGTTGATTTCGAAACGTGCTCAGTCATGTGTCTACGTTTCGGCGTCCTTTTTCCCCAACATGTTAAAGACGAGACTTTAGGGCTCAAATTCCCGATCTTCGGAATTTATTTTCTCTCTCCAAGCACAGGCATCAGCTCTTTTTTCAACCGTTTAGCTGCGAGAAATCGCCACTTATGGACCTGTGACGTTGACACTCCCAGTTCAGCAGCAGCGGATGCACCATCCATCGGCATTCGAGACCGGAGGCGACGGATTTCCTGCGCGGACCGGCCAAATGTCCCAGCTAGCTGTCTAAGGTCAACAATTCCAGCTTCAATTAAAAGACTGAACAAATCGTTCCCATCGTCATCATGGAATCTAAATGTGTAGGAATCGCGTTGCTCCTTGGGCAGTTGCTTCAGAACTTCCCAAAGCTGACGGAGCAGCTGCATTTCCTCCGCTCGGGTACTGATCGCTAGCGAAGGTCTGCCTACTTGCAGATCGGGAAGAAGTATTTCACTTTCGCTCTCTATTGGTTCATCGAACCGATCTTTCACGTTGAGCAATCTCGCCAGCGAATTAACCAGCGTGTTTAGCTCGACCGGGCCATCTATCCAATCGAACAATTCGGCAATTACTTTCGGAAGTGGAATCTGGGTCAGGTCTGTTTTAGAGAATCGCGTTGACCGGAACAGGGCAAGCTTGGACTCGTCAAGAAGGAATTCGCGCTTTGACGAAACGGGTTTTCTGGTTCGCTGCCAGACTGCGAAGCCACAAAGGTAATCTCCTTCGGTCTTCCAGATAGCCAAGTCAGGATGCCGAATTAACACAACGCGAACATTGTCCTTGAGGCGCCTGCGCGCGGGCGACTTCGCTCGCAGAAAGCTCACACACGCGTTACTGGCAACCCGGAAAACGTAATCCCGAAATCGCTCAATTTCAGACCTCTTAGATTCACTTCGTAGATCATTCAGGGCTTGAATGATCTTTGCCATAATCTCCTGATAGAGATCTTCTGCATCCGGGTTGTATGCGCTCGCTCCTGACTGATCGACATAAAAGCCAAGCTTCAGCCGAAGCGTATTCCTTATCACCGGCGCTCCATGAAGCAATAGCAGATCGTCGAGGCGCTCTTGCCTCTCCGACTCGTCAGACGCTTGAAGATATGGCAGCAGAAGCTGGTCCATTCCACTCCCTAGCTAGGTCTCAGGACCTCTTGGCTAAGAACTCTGTTAGGAGGTATATCAGATTAGTTGAAGAATAGAGGAGGAGAGTTCGCCTTGTGACCTCTGCAGAGTCGAGCAGCAAACGCGTCGGCCCGTCTGAGCGGGTCGACGAAAAGCAATGGCGTAGTCAATTGGAGGAAATGACTTCGAAACTTCATTGGTCACGAATCCAGCACGGCGCAGCATATCTATCGACCCAGAAAGTTGGAGCACATTAAGAGCCTCTTCTTTTGCTCTTGCTAACTCTTGAGCTTTCGCGCGTTGCATGCTTTCGCTTTTTTGATCCTCGCCGCATGCGCTCTGCTGGAACCTTCTCCGGGAGTTCCAGTTCGTCGTCAATCAAGTTCTCCAGAAAAGCTCCACTTCCAAGGCCACGCCGAGCGTAAAGCAGCAAATGTGAAAGTGGCGGCTCCCTCTTGTTGCATTCGTACGCGGAGATTCGTGATTGAATAATTTCGCCGGACAACCCCAAATGATCGATGAGTTCACCCTGTGAAAAGCCAAGCCCTTCGCGAACTGCCAGTAGCTTCTGCGCAAGGCGCGCCGGTCTTGGTCTCGATGACTGGCCCATCAAGTGCCTCCAAAAACGATGTTGGGAATCCCAAGCCGAGGTACTTGACAGCTAAGCCCATTTGGGCTTAGCATTCGGCTCTGTGGGGAAAGAAGCGCTTTGATGGGCTGTTCACTGGATTGGCGCACCAGCAAGGGCTCCATGTTTTAGTCGGAACTTGGAACGGGATAAGATACCAGACGTGGTGGCGCTGCGGGAAGGTGCTGATTAGCAGGTGCTGATTAGCTTGCCAGAAGGACCAATTGAGGATATCAAAAGAGCCTAAGGTCAGTGATCTGTGCGCGGCTTCGAAGTCCCTGAGGCCCCGGCTGTTAGCAGTGAGCCTAGAAAGCAACCTTCTACTGAAGCACGATATCTGGTAGGATGCACACCCGCAAGCGCCAATATGTTGGTTGTCCGACCTCTGGAGTAAAACTCGGGTAAATTAGGCGAAAAGGACACATCGATGTCGAATGGTCTTCCTAACGAACACTCTTTTCTAGAGGACCGTACTCTCGAAAGCATCTACGAAGAGATTCGTCGCGTCTATCGCACGTACGCGCAGCCATGGGTCATCGGCTACAGCGGCGGGAAGGATTCGACGACGGTCTTACAGCTCACATGGAAAGCGTTAGAGAACCTCGCCCCGGATGAGCGACAAAAACCCATCTACGTCATCGCTTCCGACACACAGGTTGAGACACCGGTAATCGTTGACTATGTCGATAACACCCTGAGGGCTATCAACGAGAAATCAAAAGAAACCGGCATGCCCTTCATCGCGCAGAAGGTGGTGCCGACTTTGAACGACAGCTTTTGGGTCAACCTCATCGGTCGCGGCTATCCGGCGCCGACTGCGCGGTTCCGTTGGTGCACGGAACGGATGAAAATCAATCCAGCCAACCGCTTCATTGAAGAGAAAGTCGCCCAAAGCGGCGAGGTAATCGTAGTTCTTGGCGTGCGCAAAACCGAGAGTTCCACCCGCATGCAGTTGATGAGTACCTATGAAGTAAAAGGCCATTTGCTGCGCCGGCATTCGATGCTACAAGGAGCTTGGGTATACGCGCCGATAGCCGAATTTTCAACAGACGATGTATGGACCTACCTTTTGCAAGTGCCGTCACCGTGGGGCGGCAACAACCGCGATTTGGCTGCCCTTTATCGCACCGCCAGCGAGGGTGAATGTCCCCTTGTTATAGACACGTCCACCCCGTCATGCGGAAACAGCCGGTTTGGTTGCTGGGTTTGCACTGTAGCTGAGCGCGATTCTTCTATGGAGGCGATGATAGACAAGGGCGAGGAATGGCTGGAGCCCCTGCTTGAGTTTCGCCAGTGGCTGGCTACGACCATCGACCCGGCCCGAAAACTCCAATTCCGGGACATCAAAGGCAGAGACGGCAGAGTCATTTTCAAAAAAGATGGAACGTTGGCCGCGCGGACTTACAAACTTGACGTCAGCAAAGACATGCTGGAAAGAGTATTGAGAGCTGAAAAAGCTGTGAGACAAGCAGCGCCCGATGCAGATGTTAGTCTGATCTCTACCGAAGAATTACACGAGATTCGTCGTCTCTGGCGTACCGAACGCCAAGACTGGGATGATTCGGTGCCCAAGGTCTTTCAGAAAGTGAATGGGTGCGATCTGGATTGGCCGATGGATGACAACGGGCACTTCAATGCGGACGACAAGTCCTTACTAACGAATATGTGTGATGAGTATGATGTGCCGTTCGACTTGGTCGCCAAACTGCTTGAGGTGGAGAGACGTGCGAATGGAATGGCCCGCCGCGCTGGTATTCAAAAATCAATCGAGGGTGTGCTCTCGCAGGAGTGGCGAAACACGGAAGCCATTTTAGCGGACCCCGATGGAAGGTCCGATTTGACTGATGCGCATACTTGATCTATCACTGCACAACGTCGGCGTTTTTCGGGGACGAGAAAAGTTTGATCTTTCGCCCTCGATAGAAGCTGATGGTACGGCCCGCCATCTAATTCTGATCCGTGGTCAGAATGGTGTAGGTAAGAGCACACTGTTTCGGGCTATGGCGCTGGCACTGTATGGCTCGCGCGCCCTCGGTGAAAAAGTGAGTCGGAAGGACTACTCCGATTTCATTGCCGGTGGGCTGCACCGTTCTCAGAACGGTGGGCCACCTCCCAGTGATCACGGCTCCATTGGCTTGGGTTTTGCGTACGTAAGATCAGGAGAGACTCTACACATTCAGATCAGACGCGAGTGGAGTCGTTCAGCAAATGGTGGCCGCGAAACCCTCTCGATACTGTGCAACAACAAAGCACCGGACGTTGATCCGACAGACTATCAGACTTGGCTCGATGAGTTTGTACCTAAGGGACTTGAACCCCTGTGTTTTTTCGATGCGGAACAAATGGATGCCTTCGCCGCTGCTGGTGAGACAAACGGTTTCATTGGCGGTGCCTTGCATCGCTTACTTGGCATCAATCTAGCAACTCGCCTCTCTGCCGACCTGGAACGCTATACCCTGACACAAGGCGGCAGCAGCAAATCAATCGAGCGTCTGCGAACGGAGGTGTTGGAGGGTCACGCGGCGCAAGTCGAAAACAACGAGAGACTCCAGCGGCTGCAATCAGAAATGAAGGCATTGATCGAACAGCAGGCTGCTGTCGAATCCGATCTGGGGGCTCAGGAAAGGCTGCTCGCGTCCGAAGGCGGTACCTATAGCGCCCGGCGTCCTATGCTGGAAGAGCGCCTTACGACAATCCAAAAGGAGATCGAGGAGGCAAACGCCGAGGTACACAACTTAATGTCCGACCTGCTCCCATTTTGCCTGGCGCCAAGACTTTGCGAAGCGCTCAGTAGTCGATTGAGTCGAGAATTGGAATTGCAGCGACTGATAACCGCAGATCTTGTATGGGAACAACGGGTCGCAAAAGTAAAAGAAGCGCTTACGAGGGACGAGCTATGGACTGGCATCAAGGTGTCGGCCAAGAGCAGGACGGGTTTTGTTGATCGTCTAATTCAGGAACTAAGCGCAGCGTCAGACGGGGCTCAGGAGAGGAGGATTGTTCTCAACCTTCCCGAGTCAGAACATCAGCAGTTGCAAGGCTGGATTTCACAAGCCCTCCAGACGGTACCGGAACAGGCTCGGACAATATGTAACAAGCTCAAAGGCCTGCAGACCGAAGCGCGAAAGACGAAATCAGATCTACAATGCGTGCCGGATGAGAATGCCATTGCCCCGATTCATGCCGAAATCTTGAGACTTGAAAGCGTCCTGGAGAGTTTGCGCACGCAACAGGCCGTGCTCGGCGAGGAAATTGGGGTCCTTGAATTCCGGCGCGATCAAGAGCAGAAAAAACTTCAAACACTGGAAGAAGAACTCAGCAAGGCTCAGGCGAGCGAGCGGCGACTCGCTCTAGCTGACAAGAGTAAGTTAGCTTTGCGCGCGTATAGCGACGCGTTACTGCGCCAGAAGCTGGCTGAGTTCGAGAAAGAGTTGGTAGTCAGATTTAATAGCATCTGCAGAAAGGACCACCTCCTTGATGCCGTGCATATCAATCGCGCTGACTTTAGCATTCAACTGCATCGGTCGAAGAATCAGATGCTCAGTCTGAGTGAGTTGTCTGCCGGTGAACGCCAGCTCTACGCACTGGCTGTTTTGTGGGCGTTACGTCGCGTGAGTAACCGGCAGCTGCCCTTAGTATTGGATACTCCGTTAGCTCGACTGGACAAGGACCACCGCCATCGGTTGCTCTTTGACTATTTTCCGAAGGTGAGTGATCAGGTGATACTGTTTGTTACGGATTCTGAATTGAATCGGACGTTGATGGCGGAATCAGAACCATTCGTCGCCCGGATGTATCGGTTACTCTATGATCAAGAAGGCGAGGAAACCAGAGTACAGGATGACCAGCGAAAACGAGCCCGGGGCCAGGCAGCGAGCGCGACATCCGAGGGCTCCGAGCAGAAGGCATTAGCTTATGTCTCTTAATCGCATTTATGTAAGCAAGGAGGTTGATCAGTCCTTGCGTACCCTAAAGGCGCGCACGGGCCTGACACCAAATCTGCTTTGTCGTTTAGGCTTCTGTTTGTCGCTGGCCGAGCCTGAAATTCCGAATCCCGACCTTTACTCTGACGCGCAGGGGCGTGAGTTCAACCGCTACACGCTGACGGGCCAGTGGGATCTACTGTTCTTCTCTCTCCTAAAGGAACGGCTAACACAAGACGGGCTTGAGGCCGAAGCCGAATTGGAACCCCAGTTCAAAGCCCATCTCAGCCGTGGAGTACTATTACTCTCTCGTCGCCTGAAGAGCTTGGCAGATGTGTCAAGGTTAGTTGATGACGCGCAGTTAAGGGCAAGTCTGCATGCACCCACAAGCCAAGAAATCCATCCCTGACGGTCTATCCCGACTTCCAGTTTACATGGATCATCATGCGACCACACCGGTCGACCCGCGTGTGGTTGAGGCGATGCTGCCGTATTTCAACGAGCAGTTTGGTAATGCCGCAAGCATTGATCACGAGTATGGAGCCGAAGCAGCCCGGGCCGTGGAAGATGCGCGCGCGCAAGTCGCCCGATTGATCAAAGCTCGCCCTGACGAGATCATCTTTACCAGTGGCGCGACCGAGTCTGACAACCTGGCAATTCTTGGAGCAGCAGGACAATACAGTAAGAAAGGCAAGCACATTATTACGTGTGTGACGGAGCATAAGGCCGTGCTGGATTCCTGTCTGTTCCTCGCTGAGGGGGGTTGGAAAATAACCTATCTGCATGTAGACCAATATGGACTCGTGAATCCAGACGACATTCGTGGTGCAATTACAAACGAGACAGTTCTCATTTCAGTGATGGCGGCGAACAACGAGATTGGTACAATCGCCGCAATCGCTGATATCGGTCGCATCGCTCACGAATGCGAGGTGCTTTTTCACACTGATGCTACTCAAGCGGTCGGTTACTTGGATCTGGATGTCGAGGCAATGGGAATTGACCTCCTTTCGCTGTCGGCTCATAAGATCTATGGTCCCCAAGGAGTCGGCGCCCTTTTCGTTCGGAAGCGCCAGCCTCGGGTGCGGCTTCTGGCCCAGATGCATGGAGGCGGCCACCAGCGCGGAATCAGATCTGGCACTCTCAACCTTCCGGGTATCGTCGGTCTCGGCCGGGCTGCTCACTTGGCAAGGAAAGAGAGGGAGATAGAAGCAAATCGAGTGAGAGGACTTCGCGACGGACTGTTGGAAAGGCTTAAGTCGGAGCTTGATTGCGTTGAATTGAACGGTCACTCATCACAAAGGCTACCGAATAATCTCAGCGTTTCCCTTGCTGGTATCGAGAGTCGCTCGCTGCTCGTTCAGCTCAAGCATGACGTAGCGTTGTCCACCGGCTCAGCGTGCACGACGGCAAAGGTTGAGCCGTCCCACGTGATCTTGGCCTTGGGCTTTGGTGAAACCCGCGCGCACCAATCGGTTCGCTTTGGTTTAGGCCGGGAGAATACCGAGGCTGATGTGGACTTTGTCGTGGCGAAGCTTAGCGCCGGAGTACGCCGACTCCGGCAATTCGCCTTTGCGTAGCAACTAGCTTAATGTCGGACGACGTATCGGTAAGTCTTATGGCGCAAGATCTCACGAGACAATATTATGAGTTAAACGCAGATGAGTACTTCACCGCCACACGTGGTGTCCAGCTGACTCATCTATGGAATGTCATTACTCGTGAACTCACGCCCCAAGCTTTGATCCTGGATCTCGGGTGCGGTTCGGGCAGGGATCTCCGTTATTTCTCCCAGAAGGATTTTCGTGTCGTTGGACTTGATTACTCTTATGGCCTCTTGAAGTTGGCCAAAGACTTTTCTCGACAGCGGGTAGTGCTCGGGGACATCACTCGTCTTCCCTTTCAGGAGAGCGTCTTCGATGCGGTGTGGGCCGTTGGTTCTCTACTTCACATATCTCGCGACGAGCTACCGTCCGTTCTAGCGCAGATTCAAAAGATCCTCAAGCCCAATTCGTACTTCCTGGCCTCCATAAAGAAGGGCCATGGAGATGTTATTGACACCCTCGGTCGCCGGACTTTTCTTTATCAGGGTGACGAGTGGGCAAGTCTGCTTCAAGACATGGGCTTTCAGATTAGTGAACTCGACGAAATCGTCGAACATCGGCAAATACCAATAGGCGATGAAGGCTCAATTACTTGGATAATGTGTCTTGCACAACCCATAGATAAGCGGCAAACCAAAACACCTTCGGAAACCGGGGAGTTATCTCTCGCAAGCAGTTGGTAGCATGCTGTAAGGGGATTGTCTCCAATCGGCCAATTCGGAAGGACATATAATGCTTGAATTTCTCAAGGCTATAGGCCCTATCATTGTCGGCCTTGCCGCCCTGTTCGTCGGTTATTACTACAACAGGCGGTTATTGGCGCAGAAGAATCACGAGGACGAGCGAAAGGAGATCTATAAGAAGCTTAATTCTTTTTACGGTCCAATGAAGCAACTCCTGGGTGTTAGCTTCGAGCTATACGATAGGTTCACGTTTTCGCGGCCCAAGGACTTCAGGACTCTGGTAGCCTTACTGAATGGCGAAAAGTTCGAAGGAAATGACAAGATCCTGCTTGAGCAAATTCTCGAAGTTGAGGAACATATGGACCGCTTGATTCTTGAACAAAGCGGGTTGGTGGACGATGAAGATCTGCAGAAGATCTTGTCTAAGGTCAGCACCCATTTCCGAGTGATTCGACTCGCTTATAAGGGAGACCTTGTGAGTCAAGCAAGTCGCTTTGAGGGAAACGTTTTTCCGCGGGAAATAACCGCAATGATCGAAAAGGAAATCGCCCGACTTAAGAACAGACTCGAAGCGTTAAATGCGATGTAGTCCGACAACTCACCTAATTACAGTTAGTTGTTGTAGCGCATTAACAAAATGCAAAAGCAAAGAAGACGTCGCAAGGACTTTCCCTTCTACAAGGTCCAGGTTTTTGATATCAAACTTGGTACCTGGAAGGATGAGCATCGAACATTCGACACCACTGAAGATGCGCAGGCCTACATTAAGCGAAATAAGATTGCTGAAGACACTCGCCTGGTGCGTATCGAAGAAAAATCACGCCAGGTGGTTAACTCTGCTTCGACTTGAGCGGCCCTTCCAAAGGGTGACTTCCTTTATACTTGCCACCCTTTGAGTCGCCAGTAAGACTGATGGTGCTTGCAGGGCCAGAGTGCCTGAGTAGTCGATGGATCAAACACAGGCAGCGATTCTTGAGCGCGTTCGTAGCTTGAATACCTGGAAGAGGGGTGGCGAGCGGGCGCCTCACAAGCCGCTGTTGCTCCTGCTGTCGCTTTCGCGGATAGCCCAAGGCTTACCACGACTGGTGGCCTTTAGCGATTTAGACTTGGCCCTAGCGACCCTTCTCAGAAACTATGGTCCCCCGCGTGCCTCTGTTCACCCGGAATATCCGTTTTGGCACCTTCAGAGTGACGGCCTCTGGGAAATAGTTAAAGGGGATTCTCTTCGTAAGCGGCGAGGCGGGAACGACCCACTCAAGAGCGAACTCATAAGCCAGCACGTCCACGGAGGCTTACCAGAATCTATTTACTTAACTCTTCGGGATCACCCGGTATTCTTAAATGAGGTAATCAGAGAACTGCTCGACCGAAACTTCCCAGCTTCGCTGCATGAAGACATTCTGAATGAGCTAGGACTCTCGATGTCTCTTGTTGGCCGGCGGAAGCGTGACGGGCAGTTTCGAGCAAATGTAGTTACCGCGTACGGACACTGTTGCGCGATTTGCGGATTCGATATGAAGATCGGCGTTAGCGATTTTGCGTTGGATGCGGCGCATATTAAATGGCACCAGGTCGGTGGTCCCGACATTGTCGACAACGGGTTGGCACTCTGCAGCATTCATCACAAAGCACTCGATCGTGGAGTTATCGGGATTGGAGCCGACGATACGATTTTGATTTCAGTCGAGCTGCACGGCAATAGTTGGGCAAAGGAATGGTTCGAAGGATTCAACGGAAGGTCGCTTAGAAAGCCGACGCGGGTTGAGTGGTACCCTAAAACTGAATATCTCAAATGGCACTTCGATCAGGTCTTTCGTCTCCCGGCGAGAGATTGATCGTGACCGCTGAGCTAGCTCGGCTTAAAGTCCCGCTACACTCGTTTTGGCAATCTGGTGTGATTCACTTCTTTATCCAACGCTAGGGCATAATCCTCGAGCAGTTTGTCGGAGCCGTGATCCTCACCAAGCATATACAGCATCAAGTTCCTGGTAAGCACTCTGCCCTTGCTAATGATTACTCCCTTTCGGCTATCCCACAGAACGCCAGCAAACGGTTCTTTTGTTAAGATCCTTGGTATCTTCGATACAAGTCTGACGCTCTCAAGGAGACTGTGGTCTGCCGAAAGCCGCTGGATTGTCTCTGTGTAAATTGTTAGGCCTAAGGGTCTGAATACGACGCTGCCACCGAAATTGCCACGATTGTTCTTTACCACTCGGCCAAAATCCTTTGCCCTAAAAAACGACTTCAACTCCGGGATGTTGTCTTGTAGCAATCCAAAGAAGTCGCAGGCAGTCTCATAGTAGGCGTTAAGGCTCTGATCATCTGGGCGATTGTACTGCAGGTCTTTTATGCTGGCCTTATTCAGTATCTTGGAAAAAAGTATTGTCAGTACATCGTACAAGTTTCCAATCGTAGTTAGACTATGAAGGTCAGTTTTTGCCAAGTTGTTAGTAGCGTTAATCGCAATCCTATCCCCCTCGAACATCTGATTCTCTTCAACTAGCCTGCGTACCGTAATAGCCATCACGTCGTTTTCGTCCAAGGCGATCTTTTCGCCCTTAGAAACGGGAATGGCGGTCTTGTTCAAAGTGGTAAATAACCTGCGAGTTCTTTCGAGACCCTTTTTTGTGTTTTTGTGGGCGACCAAGACAACAGAGATCTCGTCCGCAATTCGCTTCCCATCGGCGAACACTTTTTTGATGCCAGCCAGCCGGTGTTGACCGTCAAGAGCAAAAAGTTTCTCCCCACCGTCAAAGTGTATGAACCCAAAACTGTGAAGAGCATATTCTGGAATATCATCCACCGACACTTCTTTGTTTTGAGACTTAATACCAAATTCAAACCAGTCGGGGTCCCCTCCATACACCGCGACCACCAGCGAATTAAAGAACCTTTCATTCTGAGTGCGTAGATAATTCGCTATTTCAAGTCCGCGCTTCTTCTTTATCTCGCGCTGGATAAGCTCAGACAGCTTCTTGTTCTTATGCAGCTCCTCCGCAAAACTGATTTGCCGTGCTACGACCTCTGCAGGCATCAAACAAGAATAGTAGACCCAATCACCGAAGACGCCGCGTAAGGCAGGAATGAAAAGTTTTTGCATGGTCTAAAATGCCTTCTTTGCTTTTCGAACTTCAGCCGAAAAGTCTTTGGAGTTGTAGGGGGGAATCAAGGCGTCGGTCATGTTTGTCTCCAGCGTGGCCAGGCGGTAGCGCTTATCGGCGACCACTGCATAGTGAAAGTAGATACTTGCTGCCCAGTTGTTGAGCATGTAGTGAATACCGGCTCGTTTATCGATTATTTTGTCGCGTAAGTAGTTCCCGTATCGTCTTCGTAAATTATGCTTGCCAGTATCACCAGTGATTCCAACGTACATTACATAACCATGAGGGGGTAGTTGCGAGACATTGTGCTCGACAACGAAGGCGTATATGCCCCGAGCTACTGGGACAGACTTATGATTCCCAGGCGTGAACTTAACTTTCTTCCAGTCCAGCTTTGCCGTCGTCGAAAACGTGCGCAGTTGCTTAGGGCTCAGAGTGAAATCTTTGGAATAGATTTTGAGCTCGTTAGCAAATAGTTTCATGATTCCTTCGCACGGTGCAGAGCTTCTTGCTGAGCTTGCCGGCCGTCTAAGAAAGAAGGGTTCGAAGATTTGAGCTGAAAATCGCTTTCCACGTGTCCACAAATTCCCTATTACCTTCGTCGAACACCTTCAACTCGGCCGCCGCCATTGAGAAGATCATAGCGTCTACCGCGTTCCGGGCCTCTTTATTGTCACGATTAGCAAGAACGAATCGCTCATAAAATGGGTGGTCGATGTTCCAGTCGACAAAGGTTGTTCGCCCGCGTTGCTCGCCAGCGTAAAGCGGGCCTTCGCGACCGAAACTAGCGGACCTGAACTTCACCGTGCCGAGTCGAGTTGAGTTGCCGTTAGCGGTTTGTGAATCCTCGGGCCGCGGTTCATCAGTCCTCACCGGAGAGGGCTTGATAAGCAAAGCGGCCTTGCTATCTATGAGGCGCTCCGAACTTGAGTGATCGAGCGTTTCGGTCTCCGCCCTAATGGCCTTCTTCTTCAATCTTGCTCGGACTGACTTAATGTTACCGCCTACCAGAGTGTCAATTTGATCAGAAATGCTTTGAATCGGTTTGACGTCACGCTTGGTGAATTCAATCCCCAGGGTCTCGTCCAGCCGCCCGGTAACAAATAGCTCGGCCCGAAACCGAAAGAAATCGGGATGCCGACTCAAGGAAGCCAGATTCAGTAGTTGCGCCTCCGCAATTTCCCGATTATTTCGTAGCACATAAAACCCCATTCTCTTGATATTGTAGCCGGCTTTTTCGTTGAGTTTTCGGCTCCCGTGATCAGGCAGAATCACCAGGCGAATCTGAACTGTGTCCTGTACGTCTTGCCCCTCAGCGTTAACGTAACTGAGGTCATACGTTTCGTCGCTATAAACTTCCGTACCTTCGTGATCAAGCCACAGCGGGTCGTTAACTTCGACTAGAATGTCGTTAATGTAGAGTTTGCAACCGGCGGCCTCTCCGCCGGCATGCTTACTGCTGGCGCGGATAAACATGCGGTAGACGCGCCCGAGATGCTTCGCTAAGTTAGATTCAAATGCCTTGATGTACTTTCGCTTAAAGCCATCGGATTTGGTGATCCGAACCACAGTGCCCGCGACGTCCTTACCAAGCGCCTCTTCGAAAATCTCTTTCTCGTCATCCCTGGCTGGCCCAAAGTATTCCTTTACGAACTGATTCGCTTCCGTCATATGATCGACGTCGGTAATGTTCGTCAGTAACGGTCCGCCCTTGGTCCGCGTGACGATCGTCAGGCGACGTCCCAGACTCAAACTGGCGGTCACGAGTCCCATGCCAAAGCGACCAAGGTCGGTAGCTGGATTCCGTTCTGTGTCACTACCAAGTCGCGAAGCCTGGTCTAGGACTGATTCAGTCATGCCGTGACCGTCGTCGGCTATCTGAATGATCCAGTCCCCCTTCTGCGCCGGCTCGATCTTGATCTTCACCTTCCGTGCCCCGGAATCAATCGAATTGTCTACCAGGTCACTGATCGCATATAGGTTGTCGTAGCCCAGATACCGAAGAGAATCCAACAGCTTTCGAGCATTGGGGCTGTTATCAAGTTTGGACGAAATTGCGCTCATTTTAGTTCACCACCAATCTTTTTGACTTGGGTCCCGTCTGTAAGTGAATGGCGCCTTTTCCATTGATTCAAATCCTGTTCGCTGCGGCCCGAATTCAGCAGGTCAGCCGCTTCCATCAACCGTCGCGACCCGGCCGCCCGCCGAAAGGCTGATACGGCAGCTGGCCCGCTGCGAATAACAGCAACCAGGGGCCCAGCAAGTTCTCGTAGAACGACGCCGGTGAGCTTCAGTTGCTGAAGGTTGTCGACCCCCTCCCCCGTTGCGATGGCGACTGCCAAGCTACTTAAGAGCGATAACGTCTCTGGCGTTTCACTGAAATCGGTCCTTTCACCGCTGACAACTTCATGTTCGAGTTGGTCGAGGGCCTGAGTGAGTTTTAGCGCCGAATCGCGGACAGCGGCGACGCTGGCGCCCTTTTTGTGACGGCGACCGATGGCTCGCGACTTAAGGTCTTTGATCTGCTGAACTGCGTTTTGCGTATTAGCACTCCGCAAGAGAGTCAGAACTCTGGCATGGGTCGGGGCGTCAATCCCTTCACGTTTGCCCTTCAGGAATGGCAACGCCTCTCTGAAAACTGTATAGCTCCGCAAACCCGTCACCAACTCTTCCAGGTCGCCGCGAATGGGCCACGAGCGCCGCACGATAAGCGCATAACGGAGCACGACACGAGTGATGTAACTCCGCCTCTGGATCTCCCAGAGTAGAGAATCCGATGGTTTTGGATGGGCCATGAGTAAAACATCTCCCATGGCCCAAAGCAGCAAAACCTTTTCGCTCGGTGGACTCGTCCGCCATCTATTGTTTAGTGGGCCGAGTTTCTCAATTAGAGCGCCCAAGTCGAAATTCTTGCTATCAGGCGATGACGCCGTGCTCACCGGACACCTCCTCTCGGTCGTCGCCATTAAGCTCCTGCAGCAACGTTGGGAGATGCGGCCGGAGGGCAGCTTCGAGGCGACACATGAACTCGACCTGTTCATCAAACATCTGGTCCCGGCGTTCAGGCTGGCGGCCGTACCTCAGATAAAACTGATCCTTATAATGGATTGACACAGTGGCCGCCAAATAAGCGCCCAAACGGTCATTGAATTTCGGGCGGCCCTGACGACTGTAAATCATGCGGCCCTGAAAATCGGGATGGTTCGTGTTGATAAAGATAATGCCATCGACCAACCGCGACCGCCGGAGTGTCCCGCCGGCGTCAGGTGGAAAATTGCCGAACTTAATGTCGAAACCGGAACGCTTACGCGTGGTGCCTTGAGCCTGCGCGGGATCATCGACAATGTCTTGTCCACCTTTCGCCTGGCCGACCTGCGCCCCATTCTGAGTTGGATCAGTACCGTTGTCGGTGGTCTCTCCCTCGTCGGACGAGGCACGCGATGAATCGGATGATTCGCATGGAGGGACCTCATTCCCACCGCTTTCTGCGGCGCCGCCATCAGCAATGGCTCCTCTTTCGCCACCGGGAATTATTTCTGACCGGAGGCGTAACCGATCCTCTCGCGATAGCTGGTCCAGCACGTCACGCAACAGATCCTCCAACCGATTCAAGGTGCTGTCGCGGTGCGCGTCATTAACGCGGTTGAGCGATTCATTGATGTCCGGTTCAAGTGCCAGAATCGCGTCGTAGAGCGTGGTTCGGCCTTTGGTCTGGCGAAAGTCGTCGCGCGTGATTACCGGATGCACAATTTCGCCGACTTCAATGTATCCCAGCAAGTGCGGATGCCCCCAGGTGCCAGTCCGATGAAGCGACCTTCTGATGAATGACTTGATCTCGGCAACTTCGTTTATCCGTCGCCCGCGCGCGAAAAACCGAGCCGCCCGACCTGGCACTTCGATTTCGGCAACCTTCAGCCGCACTTCAACCGGGTAAATACGGCCATTGAGTTCGAGTTCGAGGCTACGCTGAAAATCCTCGCCAGCAACTTCGGAATAATCGAATGGCTGGCACTGAATCGTTGGACCGCCAACGTCACGAACCGTGATAGCCAGATTCGGCCTGGCCAGTAGCCGTTCGAAATGGCGTTCAATCTCTCGTTTGATCGATTGGGAATCGACCGCTTCAAACCATTCATCGTCAATGGGGCCAATGGTGACGCTGGTGCCGCTGCCGGTATCAGTGCCGAACGGCTCCGAACGAGTCCACGGGCGTCTGATCCCGCGGTGCTGGTCACGACTAAACTGCAGTTCAACGTGATCGCCGTCAGCGTGCTTGGTGCGAAATCTGATACTGTCGGCGGCGGCACGGAAGGCATGAACGCCGAACCCGAACCGGCCGTTCACCCAGGTGATACCCTCCTTCTGCGAATGGCCAACGTTCTGGACGATGCGTTCGAGTGTTACCTGACTCATTCCGCGACAATTGTCCGTTACAGTGACCAGCCGGTTCCGTATATCGACGCTAACGTCAATGCTCACCTGGAAGGGATAGGTCTCGGCGTTGGCGCGATAAAGGGCCTCAGCGTCGTCAAGTGCGTTATCGACAAACTCCATCAAGATGCGCTCGATGGATTCATAGCGTCGCGCAATTTCGTTTAGCAGGGCTGCGGGGTTGGAAATCTGCAGGTCAAGAGTTGGTTGGTTTGCGACCTGAGTCGCCTTGGAATTAGACATTTAGAAAAAGCTCCTATTCTGGGCTCTCACGATGGACGTGAAAGCGGAGTTAATCGTAACGACGATGCCGTTGGACGCCGTCAACCACTGCAAGTGGCACAAACAAAAAAGCCCCAACGGACAGATCCCGTGGAGCATCGGATTCGGACCAATTAACGGCGCAACCTATGAGGTCGAGAATCAAAGTCCCCAACCAGACGAGCGCAAAATTGTTTCTGTCCTTACCAGAAGTCAAACCACGGGGGTCCAACTTACGGGCGGATGCTAACCGATACACTAGGTCATGTCAAATGAGTGCGAATTTTCGACGCGTGCTTTGTGACGCCGTTGTGACGTGAGTGCGTATAGATCGACGCGGGTTGCGTTAAGCTCCATATAGAAACATATAAAATCCTCAGAAAATCGTCTTGGCTGCAACCTCTATTAATGTCAGTTAGTTAGGAAAAAGAGCAGAGCCGCGTTCGCAATGCGGAGGCCAGGGGTTCGATCCCCCTCTGCTCCACCAATAACTACCTCAATTCCAATGGCTTACAGTCACACCTGAGAAATCGCGCTCTTTGCCTTGTGACGCCGCTGTGACGTAGCTAAATGTAGAACCTGTTCGTGGAATATGCTTCTGTATTGAAGCGTATAAATCCGTAGAAGAATGTTGCGGCTGCAACCCGCGTGTTTAGAGGCGATACAGCAGGAGCCTGCAACGGGGAGGGCAGGATTCGCATCAAGTGGCACCATCGACTCAGGGTTTCGTTCAAATCCCGCTGGCGAAACCGTGCGCGGCCGTTAGTTCAAAACTCCACGCTCGTCGATTCAGACAGAGATGAGATCTGGAATGACGCGAAGTATATTCATTGAATCTTTTTGTCTGATGGAATCGCAATTCTGAGCACGGGTTTTCCACCTATATTCTGAAGGGGAAAATAGACCCGATGGTTGCGTTGGTCAACGGCTACCGTGTGGGCGTTAGCGGCGAACAAGCCTTCACCGATTTTTTCAAGGTTGCGACCACGTTCATCGAAGATTGAAATGACGCCGCTCTCAGCAGAGACATAAAGGCGACCGAAGCCTCTATCAAACGCAAGTACGTCAGGGTCTGAGCCGACGGAGTAGGTTGCGGTGGCCTTCTTAGTCTCCAGATCGAACAAGACTAACTTAGCGTTCTCCTCACAGGCGGCGAATGCCAGTCGATGGTCTGAATCAATGAGCAGCCCATGGGCTCCTCGGCAGCCTGTTAGCGGATAGCGACCGACTATCTGATCAGAGTGTGGATCGATCTCTGCCAATTCGTTTCTTCCATCGACGGTCACGAAGATGCGATCAGAAGTCGCAACATACTGCGTGTTCCCGGCTCCTCCGCCTAGCTGAATCGTGGTGACGACCTGATTAGTCTTGGCATCAATCACGGTATCCGTCTTCCCGTGAAGGTCCGAAACATAAATCTTTCCTTCCTTGCTCGCATATGCAACACCATCGGGATAATCACCGGCTGGCACTCGCGTCACGACTTGTAAAGTCTGGTCGTCGATTACCGCCAACTCGTTTGTCCCTGTCGCCGAGGCATAAACACGATGAAGCTCAGGAACAGCGAGGACTCCGTGCACACGCTTCAAATCCTTAACGTCACCGACGATCGTCTCTTTGTTCAGATCGAAGACCGTCATCAGATCAGAACCCAAATGCGCGATGTAAAGCCTGCCCGTGTCGCTATCGAGACTTTGATAATCGAGGCGTGTCGTACCTCCAGTTAATGGCACCTCCGTCAACGTCCGCAAGGGAAGATTGGCAATAAGACTGGCTGCCGAAGGGATGTCACTCTTTGAGTCGCGTGTTTCCGATCGTTGTTGGGTACTCGACTGCGCTGAGTGCTGGGAACAAGCAACGGCAAGGAGTCCTGTTGAAATTAATACCAATACGATAGCGGGTGAAAACCGTTTTGTATTGAACGATTTTATCCTTCTGTAGCTGTCGGTGTTAAAACCATTGCCAGTCTCCATAGCTCGCCTTTCTTTCTTTCCCAAGTCACCAGCAAGCACTTCAGTGCTCGTGCCGATGATGAATGTCCGGATCGACGTTGGCTGGCACCTGTGCGAGCGCCGGTGAAGCTGCAACCGAAAGGAAGATTACGGCCCAACAGAACCTGCTTTTCATAGACATCTGCGCGATGAACCTTAATCAGTGTCGATCAAACTTGCCAATTCTTCGTAACGGTCGTTACAATCTAGTTCCCCTGTTACTTCAAGTCAATGGCAACGAATTCGGCAAGAAAGGCTGAATGGATTCTACTAATCCATCAGTTACCGCCAAAGCCCACGAATCTGCGCGTGCGCATCTGGCGCAAGCTGCAAAAGCTAGGGGCCGTAGCAATCAAGAACTCTGTCTATGTACTCCCGGCAAACGAAAAAACGCATGAAGACTTTCAGTGGTTGAAGCAAGAGATCGAATCTGCTGGCGGCGAAGCAACCGTGTTTCAAGCCGCCTCAGTCGAAGGCGCAACTGACGAAGAGATCATCGCTGCATTTCGTAAAGCGCGCGACGAAGAGTTCGCCGCGATCACGGCAGAATCGGATGGCCTGACCGGCGCAATTCGGGGACAAATGCGTGGCAAGCATCTCTCCGCCGGACGGCTCGCCGCTCACGAAACTGAAATCGATAAGCTGCATGCGGAATTGGAGCGCATTACGGCGATCGACTTCTTCAACGCTCGCGGGCGTGAGCCGGCATTCGCCGCTTACGAGAGTTGCCAGAAAGCGCTTGCTTCACGAGTTCCAGCTACGAAAGCCTCTCGTTCGGTTGCGAAGCCTGGAACGCTCGATCTCGCCAAGTACCAGGGCCGCCGCTGGATGACGCGACGGAATCTGCATATCGACCGGCTCGCTTCGGCATGGCTGATCAGACAGTTCATCGATAAACGCCCGCGCTTTTACTTTGTTGCGGACGGCGAGACGGTTGACGGTGCGATTCCCTTCGACATGTTTGGAGCGGAGTTCACTCATCATGGCGAGGATTGCACCTTCGAGACGATGCTGAAGCGCTTCGGCTTGAGTGACAGCAGAGCCCTACGCGAAATTGCCGAAATCGTGCATGACATCGATCTGAAAGACGACAAGTTTCACCGGCTGGAAGCTGCCGGGCTCAATGCGATCATCAATGGACTCAGTGAAGTGTTGAGAGACGATCGCAAACTGCTGCAGCAATGCAACGCGATCTTCGATGGATTGTACGCGCTTCTTGGTCAAAGCGGGCAGAAGGATAAAGCGAAGCGAAACACCCCCCGGAGACAAGCGAGTCGCCGCCGCGGCCGTTGAGGCTAGGAGAGGCGGGACTATCGCGATATTGAGCTGAGGAAAGGAGGAAGCTCATGAGTAACAGTATTTTGTTAGTTAGAATCGTCCTTTTTTTGTTGAGCCTGGCCCTTTTGACGCCACTGTCCACGGCTCAGGAACGTGAACCTGCTGAAGATTACGGGCCGCTGTTTAAGGTTCTCGCTCAAAGCAAGCACTCGCTGGCGGACGGCATCCGCCAAACAACCAAGTCAACAGAAGTTCCCATCTCGGCGAAGTTTGAATTAGACGACAACGGCAAGCTTTCTCAAGGTCACTTTGAGCCCGCCGGCAGTCACAAACGTGCTCGGCGTTTGGCATTCGTTTTACAGCGCGCTGAAGCGCCTGTTAATTTCGGACATCATCATCCGCACCTGCGAAGGCATGACCGGCGTGCTCACGATCTTATACGTGACTAACGTCGCGGGTTTCAGCGTTGCGCGGTACGGAAACCTAATCGCCATTCAGATGACGACCTCGATCCTGGTTTACATTCCAGCAGGAAAAATCGCCGACCGTATTGGACGCAAGCCTTTTGTTATCGCCACATTCTTCAGTTTTGCTTTGTTTCCGATCGCGATAATCCTCACTTCAAACTTCATCTTGATCCTCCTCGCGTTTGTGATCGGAGGCCTGCGTGAGATTGGCGAGCCGGCGCGTAAAGGCATGATTGTCGACTTTGCCAAAGAGAGCGCCCGCGCGCGATCGGTAGGTCTGTACTATCTCGTGCGTAGTTTATCGATTACGCCAGCCGCTGCGATTGGCGGTTTGCTGTGGAAGATAACGCACCAAGTTCCTTTTATAACTGCCGGCATCATTGGGATTGTGGGAACTCTCGTTTTTGCTGCCACGGTTGAAGAACGATACGCAAGCTAAACGGAAGGGTGTCGCGATGAAATGGATCACACGCGAACGAATTCAAGTTAACCGCACGGCAACCTGTTGGCTGATTCGGCGGTTCCTCGATAAGGAAGCCGAGTTCCTTTTTGTAGCACCGGACAAGGTTGCGCCCATGCAAACCCAACTTGACGCAACCGGCTTCGATGCGCCGGGCGCAACTTATCCTCACCAAAATTCCCAGGGCTTATGTTCCTTTGCCGCGCTGGCACACGAGCGGTTGGCGCATGATCCCGTCCTTCTGGAAATGGCCCGCATCGTTCAAGCTGCGGATATCAAGGGTCAGTTGGATGATCATCCCGCAGCACGCGGCTTACAGTTAATCAGTCGTGGATTCCCCATGGTGACGAATGACGATGTTGAGACCACCGAGCGTGCTGGATTCGTGTATGACGCGCTTTACGCCAGCATCAAGCAAGATCGAGCCCCAAGCAGCAAGTAAGATCATCTTTAACGAGAGAGAAAGGCAAAACAGCAATGAAATACGATCGAAGAATTATACGGAAAGGCTCATTCTCATTATTTTTCACAGGTCATACCAGGCGAATTGTTCTTAGTGTCGCCTCGTTTGCCATGGCGATTCTGTTCGTGCTCGTCGCTTGCTCTGCGCCGCAGAACCAATCAGGCCAGTCAAACAACCAGCAACAGGCAGCTGCAGATTGGAAACCAGTCGAGCAGGCGTTGGGTAAAGCCGGCTCGATGCAGCCTGGAGATGTCTACAAGGTAAGTCTGCCGCGCAGCGATCTAAAAGTGACCGTGGGAGGCGTGGAACTTAAGCCGGCGCTGGCGCTCGGCTCATGGGTCGCTTTCAAAAGAGCGGGCAACATGACGATGGTGATGGGGGATCTCGTGTTAACCGAAGACGAAGTGTCTGCGGTTTTAACCAAGCTTCAGGAGGGCGGTGTCGATGCTGCTGCGTTGCACAATCACGTGTTACATGAATCTCCACGCGTGATGTACATGCACATTCATGCGATGGGTGATGGCGTGAAGATCGCCAAAGCGATTCACGATGCATTAGCGCTCAGCAAGACTCCGTTCGTCGCGCCCGCCGCGCCGAGCACGAGCCAGGAAATTGGAATTGACACCAAACAGCTCGACCAAATTATGGGACAAAGCGGCAAGGTAAACGGCGGCGTTTATCAATACAGCAGCGCGCGCGCGGAAGGGATCAACGATGGCCCCACGACGCTGGATACGAAAGGACCGGTTATTCCTGCCGCGATGGGCGTCGCGCATGCGATCAATTTTCAACCAACGGGTGGAAGCAAGGCGGCCATCACTGGAGACTTCGTGTTGATCTCAACCGAAGTGAATCCAGTCATCAAGGCGTTGCGAGATAACGGCATCGAGGTAACGGCGCTGCACAGCCACATGCTCGATGAAAGTCCCAGACTTTTCTTCATGCACTTCTGGGCCAATGATGATGCGCTGAAGTTAGCCCGCGGCATCCGTGCGGCCCTCGACAAAACGAACTTGTCCAAGGGCGCACCATAAAAGCCATGGGAGCTGCCCTGCAGTCATTATTTTTGTGACGCGGTTGTGACGTAGCTACAGATAAATCCGCATGGGTAGCATTAAGCCCCATATAGAAGTGTATAAAAACCTCGAAAAATCGCCATGGCTGCAACCTCTGTCATGTCAGTCAGTTAACAAGAAGAGCAGAGCGCCGCGTTCGCAATGCGGAGGCCAGGGGTTCGAGCCCCCTCTGCTCCACCAATAGTTTCAACAACTTACGGCTACCCCAGCGGTAGCCGTTTCTTCGTTTGTGGGAAACTTGTGGGAATGTTTTTCACGGTAGGAGCTGAGCGTTGCCACTGCCGCGCGCTTACCTCGGTCGGTTGCGTGCATAGCGCATCGTCGTCTCGATGGACTGATGCCCCATCAATTCCTTGATGCGAACCACATCTACGTTCTGCTCGGCTAAGCGCGTTCCGAACGTGTGCCGCAGGTCGTGGAACGTGAAGTCTTCCAGCTTCGCCTTTTTGACATGCTTTGGCAAACCCCTTTTTGATGTCAGTATAAGGCTTGTCGGTCTTAGGGTTGATGAAGACATACTCGGCTTCGTGCTTCCGGCACAGGGCCATAGTACGTCCTTGACGATCGACTCCATCGGAATCGTGCGACCGACAATAACATGACCGCGTCGGCTTTTGGTCCTCCGCAGTTGGATCACGTTGAAGTTGAAGTCCAACTCATCCTTACGCAGGCTCAAAAGTTCTCCCCTGCGCAATCCCGTGTAGATGTCCACCAAGACCATCGGCCACAGGTGTTCGCGTTCATCCGCGAGAACAGCCAGCAAACGATCCTCTTCTTCAGTAGAAAGGTATCGGATGCGGTTATTGCTCACGTAGAGCCGCTCGACCGCGCTGCACGGATTACTCGCTGCCACACTTTCACGCACAGCTAGCGTAAAGACTTTGGATAGCACTGCCAACTCACGATTCACGGTCGCGGGCTGACGCTCCACCAGCCGAACGCTCTCGCGCGACCGGAAAACGGTGTGTTGGATGTTCCTCTGGTTGTTGCCCTTGCCATGGAGTCGAGCGATCGTTCTGCGAGTTGCCAAGATGAAGCGGCCGCGAAAGAACCACGGAGCGCCGAGCGAAAGTCAAGACAGGGCTTTGCCTGCCGTAAAACACGTCAGACGTTTGTGTATTTCACGGCACTCGCAAGTGAATGTGCATGACTTTTTTGTACTCGCCAGCGTTGCCAGCGTCGCTGCCTTAAGATTCAAGAGACCACAAATACGGCCTGGCTATAAGTATCCCAACCATAGACGACCAACGACAATATCGAAGTATTAGTGCCCACGAGCTCAAAGACGATCTTGCTGCCGGGCTTGAAAGGCCCGGAGACTTTCTCATAAACACCGGCGCTTCGTCTGCGGGTGGTAGGAGTGAGTTCCAGTGCAATAGCCTCTGGGGTATCGGGAACAACGCGTTGCGCTTGAGTAAGAACCTGATTTTCCTGCCCCGCAATGATTATTGAGCAGATGAAAATCGCTGCAAGGATAGCCGCAATTTTCATGTACACAGCACTCCTTCATGGTTCGGGCCGGATGCCAGGTAAGCAACCTCTGATGAAAGGTCAACACATTTATTAAGAACGCCTCAAACCATTGTGATGCAACAAAACAAGATCGTGTTGGTATGAGTTCTCTCTCTTCTTCTAAATGCCGTCTTTCGGATTCCTTGCCTCCTGGGGGTTTCGCCAGCGCTTTGCGCCAACGCGAGGGTTTCAGCCCGTCAATAGTTGAGCGAATCAGAGAAACCGATGAAATCGTAAGTCGTCAGAAGAAGGCTTCTTCTCAAACCATCAGGGGCTTGACAGAGTTAGTGCATAAAAGATCGTGAAGCGGACTTATCAAGTCATTTGCGGCGGTCGTAACGATCGCACATGAGGTGATACAGGTAGCATCTTTTTCCCACCGGTCCCAGATGCCGGCGAAAGCAAACGGCGACTCATCGTTGAGTTGGAAATAATATGGTTGCTTCGCTCTTCCCGATCGCTTCCACAGGGTTCGAAGAAACCGTCCGCAGGAATCAAACACCCTGGTCTCTGAAACGACTCGCTAAAACTCGGCTTCGCTTCAAGCGTCTCACAACGGGCGTTGATAAAGCCTTTGCCATCGTTGCTCCATGAGGGAACAAGACCCCAGCTTAGCGAGGACAACTCGATCCCGTGTCCAAAGTCTGCGATTCGCCAAGATCGTCTGACTTGGAGCGATATTGTACCGTGGCTCAAATTGAAGATTTGAAGCACACGCGCCGTCGGACTTTAATCTGCCAGGAGATCGAAGTGTAAAGCGGCCGCACATCAGATTAAGTCGGGATTGTCTTCACTCAGACTGACCGATTTCATTTTCATTTGGCTTTCTCTTTTTACTTACTCAACAGCACCCAGACATCATTATCCTCTTCATTCGCGACTGCTAGATCCGTCTTGCCATCTTCATTGAGGTCACCGATTGCCACGCGTTGGGGTGAACGGCCCACGGGAATCGGCGATCCATCCTGCTTTATTCCGTTTCTTCCACCCAAATAGATCGTCACGGAGTGTTCCATGTTGTTTGGTATCGCGAGATCCGCAAGGCCATCGCTGTTGAGGTCCCCGGTCGCAACTGTGGGAGGATAATGCCCGGTAGGGAAGGGCGATCCCTTTGCCAGAGTGAAATTTCCTTTACCGTCACCATAAAGAATCGAGAGACCGTTCTTGCTCGGGTCAGTGCCTTGTCCCGAATAATGAACGATCGCGATGTCGAGATGATGATCGCCATTGAAGTCACCTGTTGCAATTCCAAACGGATCCGGAGGAACTGAAAAATCTTTGCGTGAGACGTTTCCTTTGCCATCGCCAAGAAGGACCGAGACAGAACTGTCGCCAAAGTTTGAGGTGATGATGTCGGCATTGCCATCCTCATTGACATCAGCAGAACGCAGTCGCTCGTATGGCCTCTTACCAACATCGAGTTTGACGCCGGCAGTCTGAAACGTGCCATCACCATTGCCGAACATCAACAGCACTTTATTTTCTGCCCAGCTATCAATCACGAGATCGAGCTTCTTATCGCCATTGAAATCCGCCGCCGCGATTCCGTGTGGGTGAGGATTACTCGGCACGGCAAACGGTGAGCCCGGCGCAAATCCAAACCCACCTTTGCCGTCACCGAGAAGCACCGTTACGAATTTAACGCCGTGATTCGCAATGGCCACGTCGATTTTGCCGTCTCCATTAAAGTCTCCGAGAGCGATGTCGCTGGGATTTTGTCCGGCGGGAAAGGGCGAGCTCTTTGCTTGCACGAATCCTCCCTTGCCATCGCCGAGATAGACTGACAGGTTCTGACTTCCCCCGTTTGCCACGATGAGGTCAGGCTTACCGTCCTTGTTCACGTCCGCGATCATCACTGTGACAGGGTGACCACCAACCGGAAGACGAAGAGGCGACCGGAATGAGAGCGTTGCCGTGTGAGGGTCATTGGCTCGCTGTGACTGTGTCTGACAGCCAAGCGTCACTAGCGACGAGATCATTATGGCAGGGAAGATAATTTTCATTCGGTTGGCATGCTAACTCAAGAGGCTATTGCACCCCAACCGTACCGACAAAATGAGAGCGAGGGGCGGTCGGGGAAATGCCTAAGCAAGGCTCCAAGGGCCTTGCCTCTCTTCATCCAATCTCGGCCGTACAGCCAAGTCTGGCTCAATGAAGAACATATAAGAGGACGCGATTAATTATGGAAATCTTGTGTCTCCATCAGGCCATGCACGCCACCGTCCATGATGCCGATGCCGACGCGCCCGAAGTCTCGCTGCAGAATGTTGGCGCGATGTTCCGGCGAGTTCATTAAACCAGTGTGCGCGATGTGCAGAGTTGGGGCGAGAGCGAGATTTTCTCCGGCGGTGAGAAATCGCACGTTCGCTTCGCGCATGCGCTCGAAAGGGTTACGACCCTCGGGCGTCACATGTGCGAAATAGCCACGCGCAAACATATCAGCCGAGTGTTGCCGCGCGACTTGTAAGGGTTCGGGATCAGCTGCGAGGGGCCGCAATCCCGCCGCCACTCTTTCCCCGTTAACCAATTCGAGCATTTTGACTTCCAACTCCGGTCTCGGGGGCGACGCCGCGACTGCGTAAGGCAGCGAAACCCGCTCGTTTGATTCAGGTCGAATGGTGAGAAGATTGAGCGTTTCGGCGATGGCCTCGCCGAAGACTGGATGAAGCGCGGCTTCGAGGCGTTCGGTGTAGACGGCGAGACGGTTCACCGACACGCTCGCGCAAACCTTCATTCAGCGGAATTGGCAGGAGCAGCGCCGAGACGATTGCCGCAGTAATCAATCCGTTTGCGAGTCCCGGAATGGTGCCGGGCAATCGATTGACTCGTCGCTCGTGAATGGCTTTCGGCAAGCGCTTTAGGACCGCGCGACCGAGAAGATGAACCGCCACGCTCACGCCGATGGCGATTGAGATGAAGCTAGGTCTTACTTTGTCTTTCGGAAACAGCGCAACGGAATTCGTCTTCTTCCTGAATTGATGGAGTCAGTGGGTTCAGGATCGGGTGTTGCCGAATTCGGCCGAGTTCAGTTGGCACACCTCATTAAGAGTTATCATCCTCTTTCACGCAATGGTAACGCCACCTGATGGTTCAGTATTCAGCACGTTGCTTCGCCCAAACTTTTTAGTCGGCCAACAGCGTATTGTGAAGTTTTTTTCTCCCATTGCTGTCGACCCTACTTGTGGGAAACTTGGGGGAACAATTTCTGACAAGAGATGCAATTTATTGACAAAATCTGCATCAAAGAGGCGGCTGCGACCTGTAACAAGTGTCAATCAATGCAAAGGTTTAGCAAAATTCAGCATTCCTTACCGTCACATTCGCAATGCGGAGGCCAGGGGTTCGATCCCCCTCTGCTCCACCAAAAGAATCAACGACTTAAGGCAGGGCGGCTACCCTGCCTTTTTCTTTTTGTGACCATATTGTGACCACGTTTTTGGACACCATCGATTCCAACGCGTTGCGCTTCCTTTCTTCGCTTGCGTGGGTGTATCGCTTCGTCATGCGAAAGCTGGAGTGTCCGAGTATTTCCGCAATAGTCACAATCTCGGCTCCAGTAGCTGCGAGCCTCGATGCGGCGGTGTGACGAAGGTCGTGAAAATGGAAATCGTGAATGCCTGCTAACTGGCAAGCTTTCTTAAAGCCCTTCTTGATTTCCACCAAACATCCTTTAGTTCGCGGACTGGTAAATACATACTCACCTTGACCTTGCTGTTGACTCAGCAACTCACGCACAACCTGATTCTTGGGAATGATTCGGTTACGGTTTGTCTTGGTTTGAGTGACGCGTATCAGCCCGCGATTCAAATCAACCTCGCTCCACTTCAAGGAGAGAATCTCGCCTCGACGCATTCCCGTGTTGAGAGCCAACTGCACAATCGAATACAGCGAGCTTTCCTGGTCTAGTGCGTTGAGAGTTCGAGGAGATGAGCCGAATGAGGCTTTCCCTAGTCGTTAGAAGTAACGTTCGCCGCCGCCCAGCTGGTTCAGACTGGTTCGCAATGACTGGCTACGACATCGGCGTTAAGGGTTTGAACCATTGAGCCAGAGGAACGACGCTTATGAAGGCGCTATTGTCAGAAGTGAATGCGCGTCCGTGCTCATTTACGCGGAACCGGCCTCCGATCGGAAGTTGTCCTCGGAGGGCGACAAGAAAAGTCGCCAACGGACCCGTTGTCGGAGGGTAAGGTTTAGTACCGACATCAGTGGAGAGGAAATGCTTTTGTCCGTCGATTTCTACAAACACTTCATCAAAATTGCGAGATGGACCTTTGGGACTCCCGGGTGCCGCAAATGAATAAGTCATTCCACACAATGGACCGGTCCATTCTTCACCTTCCAGCGGAGTTATGGTTGGTAGGAGAAGCCCATTTTGGAAAACAATTGTTTGGTCATAGGTGGCTATGACGCCGCCAGAAAGGCCAACAACATGTATGGACTGTCCCCCATAATTTGGGGAGGCAGCGGTGCGCGCTATTACCTGAAAGTGCTCGTTAATGCTGAAGCCGCCACCGGCGGCGTTACCCTCGGCTTCTTTGAGTGAGTACCAGGGCGACGAGATCTGAGTGGTCGTCGTCCGATGGAAGAACAGTACCATCTGGTGACTCGTAATAAACCCACCAAGCATTTTCGCGATCTGGATTGTGCCGGATTGTAAATCGTGAGTTACGTCCGGGGCACGCCGGGAGTCTCTTTGGAATAACACGACCGCTCGGCATCGTCTTTCTCCTATGAGGGTTGGCTTAAGGGTTGCCCCTCAAATATGAAGCCCCGTGGACCTTCAGGGGCTAAGCCAACGAAGTAGGCTACATTGTTGTAAACATAAACAACATGCCCTGCCGGCGTTACCGTAATTTTACTCATACGGTGTCCGGAAGCATATGCGCGCGCTAGAACCGCTTGTATGTTTTTAAGGGCATTCTGCTTCTCAGCGTTCTCTATTGACTTCTCATCGACGACAAATCGAACACCATCGCGAGCCTTTGTTGCTATCAACCGCTTATCTCTTTGGAGAACGGAAAAGCTTTTACCTTGAACCCTATCGAGAGGATAGTGATCACCCGGTGAATAATTCGTTGGTGCTTGATCTCCGACGGTATCAGATTCGGCTAGTTCCAACTTGTTTAGTAACTGTCCAAGGTAGATTCCTTGCCAACCGTCCTTCGTTTTATTCAATTCTATGACGAATTGGTTCACTGGAGTTACTCGAAAGCGCCCACCCTTCTTACGCGAATTCTCCAAAATGGTGCGTAGTTCAGGGCTTGGCTTTAGAAACCTTCCGCTTTCATCGGAGATGTTTCCTTGGGTGTCCAGCGAATAGCTCTTACCCTCATCTAGATTCCCGGGGTACGACTCACCAGCGTTCAAAACACCAACGTTAATAGTAGTCTCACTTGGAGTGGGTGCGCGAGGAGGTCCCGTGGCCTTTCTGTTATCGCCAACGCCAGAATTGTCTTGCCCGCACCGGTAACAACCTTGATGACCGGTCGATAGGCGGATCGTCATTTGACATGCGCCTAATGAAAAGCGTCTCGCCTTTGAGCACCATATAACGAGGTCGCCTGCCATCTGTCAGGGATTCCAGAGTAAGGGACTTACCCCAGTTTCGATGTCCCACCACAAAAAATGCCTTTCCCATTTTCATAGCCTCTTCTCATTTTGCACTTTCAGTCATCGAAGTACGCGTGGAATCATCCCTTAGATGCCTCTAATCGGATGGCCTACTGATTGAGACAAGCACTGCGGCGTCATGCTTCCGTCAGCTGGATAATGCTTTTTTCAGTTCCTTCAAGAGCTTTTCAGTTTCCTCAATTCTTCTTATCGCGTGGGGATCGTCCTTTAGCCGTGCCAAGGATGTCCAAGGATGACGCTGCAAAGCTAGGTTTAGCTCTTCAATCTCCGCGAGCAAACCTACCGGTTTTTTCTTCGGCACCGGACCGAGTTTTTTTAGGGAAGCTTCGATGGTCCCTTCCTTAGACAAAAACTCTTCGCGCGAGACTGGATCTTTAAGTATTTGTCGAAGCTTTCGAATGTCCTTCGAGTTGGTGATTTCCTTATCACTTACCCGACGTATGATTGTGGTAAGCACCGTAGGCGTCAACAGGTTCTTGTTCAGGTTCTTAATCTCTCTCGCCCATGTAATCGAAGCTCCGGGTTCAGCAATGTTGGTAAGCTTCTCGGAAAGTTGATACACATCAACCAACTTATCGAGTTCGCGCACGGTAATGCCAAGGATGTTCGCCGCGCTTGCCCTGCCAACTATATTGACAAGACTGTACGCGACCATCTCCTTCTCTTTGGCGTCCCACTCTTTTCTTTGCCTGTGAATATAAATCCAGACGCGGAGCCGCTCTTCGTCCGTAAGCGGACGATCTGTAACTTCAACAGGAATCCTGCGAAACTGATCTTTCTTAAATTCGTCGACTAGGACCCTGCAGTTTGTCCAGCGACGGTCGCCATCGATTATGCGAAACCTACCTGGATGATCTGGATGCGGCTCGACAAGCAAGGGCTCGAAAATACCCTCGTTGGACTCAATTTGCCGCTGCAGTTCCTCATCTCTTTTTGGTCCAAGTCTTGGTTGCTTATCGTTTGGCAAGAGCTCGTCAACGTCGAGAGTCGTCCTGTAGGTCTTAAGAATAGTGCGGCCCAGCCTTCGCTCATTCCACAAAGGCTGGGTGTCACCGTTTTGGATCAGTTCCAACGGCATCTTAATTAGTTCCTCGGAAAGGCCTTTGGCCGAATCACATTCTTTGAAGTTGCCTGCGAGATTAGCGCGACCGGTCGGGCTGGAATTTCTCCCGCATCAGATCTCTCGATGATTGCGCTGATCTCCGTGTCGATCTCGCTCGTCATGTTCTTCAGCTGTTTCATCAAGAGTCCTCGCCTCTTCCAAACATTCTGGTGTGCCCTACTTTCTTCGACGTCGAGTTCCAGAAGCTGGTCGCCCAACCGATCTACCTCCTTCAGTTTTTGTTTGAACGCTGGACTTGCTATCAACTGGTAAAGCTGCGCCATTTTACCAGTTCGTTCCTTGATGCTCAGATTGCGAATGTGCATGTCCAGAAGACGGGCCCTAAGTAATTGCACCAAATAACCAACCCGAGCAGGGCTTACGACAATGATGCCATCTCGCAGACAGAGTTCCTTTTCGCCGCGTGGAAAAACATTCGTGGAAAGGATGGCGTGTTCGGCTCCCGCTTCTGTTTGATCAGAACGCAGTTTGGATGCGTATTCAGCCTTCCAGACTCCTCGGTTTTTTGAGTCGTAGACGATCTTTCCGCAAGGTTGACCTTTGTAATAGATCTCGTGATGGATGTCCGCCCCAGGCTGACCTTTTGGAACTCGCTTGATGTCGTCGGCAGGAAAGAGATTTCGAAGCTCCTCGAACAAGTCAATCTCCGCTCCATCGCCGAGCTCATTTGCAGTTTTTTCCTGGAGCTGTCGTTGTAGGAGGACTAGTTTCTTTTCCAGACTCTCCATCTTTCGTCCGTGCTCTGCGTGTATCTTTCTTTCACGTTGGTCTCGATCCCGCTCAAGTATTTGACGCTGGCTGTCCAGTTCCTTTTTCGCCGTTCGAGCGGCTTCCTCAGTTATCTGTTTCTTCAGAGTCACCTCTCTTGTTACAGAGTCTTTCAGCTTTAGGATGGCGCTGTCGCGCTCGGTTTGCAGTTTGCGAGTCTGCTCTGCTGCGCGCACCTCCGCAGCCTTGCGTTCCTTTTCAATCTCTTTCTTGAGACGGTGCTCCGCCTCTCCGGTCAATTGCTTTCTTAGCGCTGCTTCCTTGGCTTCGAAAGCCTTTACGCGTTGGAGAGCACCATCTCGCTCCGCTTGCAGCTTAGCTGTCTGCTCCTTCGCCCATTGCTCAGCCACTTTTCGTTCTCGTTCGGCGGCCTTCTTGGTCTCCCGCTGGATCTTAAGATTAGCTTGTTCTTCGTATTGCCTCTTCAGATTTGACTCGGCCAGCTCCAGCTTCTTTTTCTCTTCGGCGCGAATGCGTCCCTGGATCTCAATGAATCTCACCTGCGGGACGGTGTTTCCACACCATGGACACTTCGATGTTTCTGACTGCATCTCACACTCCTTGGCGATCACTGATACGCCTCTAAATCCAATACGGCATGAAGGCTTGTGATGCGCCCACGACCCCATCGCCCTCGGCCTTGCGTTGCTACAAGGACGCAGAGGGACAATATATAGTCCCTACGCATCCTTGTGTCAAGGGTTTTTTCTGGTTCCATTTAGCCGCCGGAAATAAGCGGCTAATTGCTATAGCGTTCAGTATTCTGTACAGTAGAGCGGCTACTGTAGGAGACATTGAACATTATGCGATCTCACTCATCTAAATCATTGCCCCTTCCAGTAAGGCGCTCGCTCAAAAAACTGGGCTCTGACTTGGCCGACGCGCGAAAGCGACGGCGAATCTCAACAACCACGATGGCACAACGAGCGATGATAAGTCGGACTACACTCGTCAAGGTGGAGAGCGGCGATCAAGGCGTGTCGATTGGAATATATGCCACCGTTTTATTTGTTCTCGGTATGACGGAGAAAATCGCTGACCTAGCTGACGCCTCACACGACCGAACGGGTCTTGATCTGGAGAGTGAGAATCTACCCAAGAGAATTTCTTCATCAAGGAAGAAGCGCGATGGAACGGCAAACAGAAGTATTCATCGATCTTAATGGCGACGCTCGCCTGGTTGGTCGTCTTTGGTCACGCTCGATCAAAGGGCGCGAGAGTGCTTCTTTTGAATACGACGAGGCCTGGCTTAACTCTAAGCTTCGGTTCCCGCTCGAACCACTGCTGACCATGGATACGGGCGTCCATCACTCTCAGCCTGGCAAAACACTCTTCGGTGCCATCGGAGATTCTGCTCCAGATCGATGGGGACGCGCCCTAATGAGACGGGCTGCGCGGAAGAGTGCGGAGAGAGAAAACACAACGCCGCGAACTTTGCTGGAGATCGACTACCTTCTTCTCGTCGCCGACAGCATACGACAAGGCGCACTCCGCTTTAGGGCTGCAAACACTTCAGAGTTTCTATCGAATGCACAACCTGTGATCCCGCCATTGGTTGAGCTGCCGAAATTACTATCAGCATCACAACGAGTGTTGAAGGATACGGATTCGGATGACGATTTGCGTCTTCTGTTGGCTCCGGGTTCATCACTTGGTGGAGCACGGCCCAAGGCCGCGGTGATTGACTCGGATGGATCGCTCGCCATTGCCAAGTTTCCTCACCACGGCGACGAGTACAACGTCGAATTATGGAGCTACGTCGCACTTGAATTAGCGCGCAAGTCCCGCATCAAAGTTCCGCTGCACCGAATGACAACCGTAATCGATCAGCAGGTCTTGCTGGTCACTCGCTTTGATCGCGATGGTGAAACTCGAATTCCTTTCTTGTCGGCGATGAGCATGATCGGTGCAGCCGACAACGAAACGCATAGTTACCTCGAACTCGTCGACGCAATTCGTCAACACGGCGCAGACGTTCGCGACGACCTCCGAGAGCTGTGGCGCAGGATTCTGTATTCTGTGTTGGTGTCCAATGTCGACGACCACCTTAGGAATCATGGATTCCTTTACGATACCAAGAAGGGTGGATGGCTACTTTCTCCTGCGTATGATCTCAACCCAGTACCGGTGGACGTAAAGCCCCGAGTCCTTTGTATGATGATAGATGATCGGGACAATTCAGCGTCTTTCGATTTGGCGATTGAAGTTGCGGAATACTTTGGTCTTCGAGAGGATGAGCTGCGAATGATCACGACAGAGGTGGTCCAATCTGTATCCACTTGGCAAAGCGAGGCAAAACGATTAGGGATCTCAACAGAAGAGATCAGCAGGATGGCGACTGCTTTCGAACATGACGAGATGAAGGCGGCAATCAGATATGCGAGCGCTTCTCGGAGTGTGTAGCATGATCACGGCAGTTAGTTCGACGAAAGCAGTGAATAGTTCCTCATTAATCAGCATGAGGGAATCTTAGAAGAAATTGATCGCGCGCATTCGCGTTGATCAAAATGCGGGGAGTGGGCGAGCGAGAAGAATGCGCAGTGGGCCATTGTTGGGTGGGTCGCAACGTCTTGATTAGATCCTACTTCGCACAAAACTTGGGCTAGGTGTACGCGGAGAGGTGTTGTCTCAAGGTGGCACATTTCCTTCTTAGTATCCTATTTTTCTCAAATTGCGTGGGAGGCAATCTTGGAGAAATAGAATACTAAGCCTCATTGACTCCTGTTGTATTAGAGATCGTGCTTGTACCTTACGCTAGAAGAATGGTGAGAGCCCAAATATTGCTGTGACCAAAGAGGAGCGCCCAGATGAGAGAGTCGTTCCAATCGTTGCTTTCAAAATCTACTGAGTTTGCACGAAAAACGGGGTGGGCGGAACGTTCTCTGTTGTGACCAAAGTGTGACCAACGTGCTCTCAGAATCGGCCGATGAACCTCTTAATCAACAAGTGCGCTAGCCCGCACCAGCAGTGCGGAGGTCGGCGATTTTTCTTGTGACCAAAACGTGCCCAGAATTTTTGAAAAAGGATGGTAAATGGTGCTAAAGCTTGCAACGCGGCGGCGGCTGTAACCTGTTGAAAATGTTAATGATTGACAAGGAATGTCAAAAACTTCATACACCCCTTGCTCTGATTCGCAATGCGGAGGCCAGGGGTTCGACCCCTCCTCTGCTCCACCAATAAGACCTGTATTTCCAGCGATTTACACGCGCGAGTTCAAATTTGCCATTTTTCTTCTTGACGCCGCGTTGACGTAGACTTCGGCGAATTTAAGCCCAATACGTTCTGCTTCTTTGGTCCAATACCAGAAAACCCAATGAAAAACGTGCCTGCCGTCTTCTGTCTCAATTTGAACAGTTGTCAAAATTGGCAGACCCTAAGCTTGGCCGCATATGTGTAGCAGAGATAGGTTGTCCCACTCCAGCTTGATTACACTCTGGAGTTTTTGGATGGCTTCATCGTACCGACGGGCAAAGTATAGACTTGCACCCTTACTAACCCTCCGCAGCGGATCGAGCTCCTTTGCCCGTTTGATCTTTTCGGATCGGAGGCCGCGTCCATCGCGAGATCAACACGGGAGACGCGTTGGTGGCGGCATCACGTTGGCGTATACTGCGGCCGAATTACCCGACAGGATCCACATAAACAGTCTGAGCGATTTGCCGATGTATGCTCAGGGTGCAGTACAACACTCGGACGCGCTCCTGTCCCCCTTCTTGCTCGCGACCTCAGCGGCTGAGTCGGAGAGTCTCTTGACGCGGCTTCTGGCCGAACAAGCCGGCCCGGTCATCAAGGGAATCATCAGGAGCAAACTGCACGCCTCCGACGCCGTGGATGACCGTCTCCGCTGGCAGGACGCGGAGGACGTCTACGGCGAAGTCGTCACCCAACTGCTCGCGCGCCTCCGCACCTGCAAAAGCAGTCCCGGCAGCGAGGCCATCGGGAATTTCCGCAACTACGTCGCCGTCACCACATACAACGCCTGTCACGACTACCTGCGACATAAATATCCGCAGCGCTGGCGATTGAAAAATCGGGTGCGATATTTCCTGAGTCACCAGCAAGAACTCTCCCTGTGGGAGAGCGGTGACGGGGACTGGCTCTGCGGTTTTGCAGCTTGGCGCCTCCGGGGGAAGGACTCTCCGACGGGCGCCGGGCGCCTTCGGGAGTTACAGGATGCCCCGCAAACGCTGGCGCTCGCAGGGAGGGAGTATAAGGACATCCGGTACGCGAGCCTGGCCGATCTGCTGAGAGCTATTTTCAGACAGGTCGGCACGCCCGTCGAACTAGACGCGCTGGTCAACACGGTCGCGGACTTGCAGGGGATTAAAGACCTCCCCCTCGCCACGAAAACGGACGAAGGGGAAGCTTCTGCGGGGCCCGCAGAGCCTACGTCTGACCAGCGGTCGAACGTCGCCGCCCATGTCGAGCGTTGCTCGTACCTGCAACGCCTGTGGTCGGAGATCGTGCGGCTGCCGCCCGGCCAGCGCGCCGCACTGCTGCTTAACCTGAGAGATGTGCAGGAGGGCGTCATCGTGCTGCTGCCGCTGACTGGCGTCGCGACCATCCGGCAGATCGCTGAAGCGGTCGCCATCCCAGCCGAGGAGTTTGCGCGATTGTGGAACGACCTGCCGCTGGACGACGCGACCGTCGCCGTCCGACTCGGCGTGACGCGGCAGCAGGTAATCAACCTGCGCAAGTCCGCCCGCGCCCGATTGGCGCGGCGGATGAGGGCGCTCGAAAGAAAAGTGGCGGAATAATTAAACTGGGAGGTAATATCGCCGGCCGGTTTACGTCTTGACTTGATGGAGGGGGCTTGGAGTCAGAACATCTTTCAGCACAAAGCGTCGAGCTGTACCGACGGCGCGTGATGTCGCCCGCGGAACTGCTCGCTGCGGACGATCACTTCGCCGTGTGCGAAGACTGTCGCCGGCACGCGAGCGAGCCGCTGCAGATGGACGCCGTCGTATCGGGCCTGCACGCCCACCTGCGGGCCGAAGCGGCTGCTCTCGAATCCGATCATCTTTCCTACGAGCAGGTCGCCGCCCTCGTGGATGGCGAAATCGGCGACGCGGAACGTGAGGCTCTGGGGAGTCACCTCGAAATCTGCGCGCCGTGCTCCGAAGAGGTGAACGACCTCCGCGCCTTTCGCCCGGAAGCACTAGCTGCGTCGGCGAGAAAATTTGAGCCCACCGAGCGACCGACTTTGCAGGAGATGTTCCGGGCCTTCTGGCCCACGACTCGGCCCGCGTGGCGCCTGTCGGTCGGGGCGGCGCTCGCTCTCTTGTTCGTCTCGGCGTCAGTCGCGCTGTTCTTCGCGTGGAGGGCAACGCGCCCGGCGCCAACGGAGGTCGCAGAATCAATCCGCCGCGCCGCCGGGTTTGAATCCCCGCGCCCCCCTGCGGAAACCTCTCCCGAATCAAAGCCTGATAGTAGTCAGGGCGACACGAACACTGAAAACATCGGCCCATCCCCGTCGCCCCAACCGGAGGTGCCAGCGGACGACTCGCAGATCGTGCTCGCGCTCAACGACGGCGACGGGCGCGTGACGTTAGACGCGACAGGAAACGTCGGAGGGCTCGGATCACTCACGCCCTCCTCCAGGCAAGCGGTGAAACAGGCCCTGACCGCCGGGCGCGTGGAGGTGCTGCCGGGGCTGTCGGAATTGATCGGAACAAAGGGCACGCTGTTGGGGACGACGAATCAGGGCAATGCGTTTTCCCTTTTAAGTCCCGTCGGCACGATCACCCGCACCGGGCGGCCTACTTTGCGCTGGCGTCCGCTGAGCGGTGCGACCTCGTACACCGTCGCAGTCCTTGACCCAGACTTCAACGCGGTGGCGACCAGTTCGCCGCTAACGGGAACGATGTGGACTCTGCCGCACGCGCTCGAACACGGGCGCGTCTACTCGTGGCAGGTGACTGCCATGAAGGACGGGAAAGAGATTATCTCCCCATCCGCGCCCGCCCCCGAGGCGCGGTTCAAAGTGTTGGAGAGAGCGAAGGCGGACGAGTTGAGCGGTATCGAGACGGCGGGCTCGGGTTCCCACCTGGCGCGGGGTACCCTCTACGCGCGGGCCGGCCTGCTGGACGACGCCGAGCGGGAGTTGCGCGCGCTCGTAGCGGCCAATCCGAAATCTCCCACCGCGCGAAAGTTGTTACAGAGCGTCCGGGCGATCAGAAGGAGTAAGTAGACAGGGAAGCTGAAATCAATGGCTTCCCTTTTTCTCTCTCTTTTACCTTCTTTATCCTCCATCACCAACTACGACGAATCCGGCCCAGTAGAACGGGTGGCGGTATTCAGTGGTCCTGAGCATCTTGAAGGCCGCCCCCTGCAAAGCCTTCGCTGTCGAGACGTGAGATTTCTTGATTCCGTCCTGGCGGTTGCGATGAAACTCCAACATCAGACTTGTCGTGCTGGCCGACTCCACCTTCCACTGGCTCACCACCGTGGTCGGGCTGCCCGCCACAAAGAGCGCCCAAGTCAACCCGATTACCCCCTCGCCCGCGCCGACCCTCCCGCGGCCGGTTTCGCACGCCGAGAGAACCACCACGTCGGCGTTCAAATCGAGATTCATGATCTCCCACGCCTCCAGCAGCCCGTCCTCGCTCGCACCTTCGGCGGACTGCGCGAGCACTACCTGCGAGTACATCGGCGACGCGTCGTTGAGGATGCTATGCGTTGCCAGGTGCAGGACGCCGAACCTGCCCGCCTCCGCTTTTAAACGGTCTTCGCGCGCGTCCCCCGCGACGTAAACGCGGCTCTGCGCCGCTCCGTATAGCTGGCCCAGAGTCTTCACCTCTCTTTCGGCCTCTGGCAGGGGGTTAAGTCTATCGTCCCTGTGCACCAGTCTCACGCGCTCGACGGTCTCATTCCCGAGGGCGGGGTTGCCCATCGCCAGCAAGGTCTTCGAACTCGCGCTGCCGCCCTTCCTCTGTCTCCGCAGCTTCGCCATCTCGCGCAGCACCGTCAGCGACGGCGCGTAGGAGAGTGCGTGGTCCTCGATCAGGTAGCGGCCCTGCGCGTCCAGTAAAGCCTGGAAAGGCAATTCCCATAGCGCCCCGTCGGGCACGATGACCAGCGTTTGTTTACCCTGAAGCTCCGCGCGCGCGGGGCTCAGCAGCAAGTCATACAATTTGCTCGCGGTCGGCCGGAAGGTCAGATCACGCTTCGCGAGTTGCTGGCGTAACGCCGCAACGTGTTCGGTCAAGTCCTTCCGCTTGATCGCCAGCGTGTGCGACTGCAGCTTCGCCGTGCCTCGAGTTGTGTCGCTCCCCGCCGTCAGCACGAAGAGGTAGGTCTTTTCGTCCGTGACGACGTATTCCAGCAGCGCGCTCTGCGCGTCGGGCAGCAGCTTGGCAGTTTCTTCAAGCGTCACGGTTTTCGCCTCGCCGCGTTGCACTCTCAATTCAAGATGCGCCGCATATAGACTTGTCTGAAAGGCCTCGTATTCCAGCCGCGCCTTTTGCAGGCGCGCCTTAAGGTCGGCCAGGCGCGTTTGATCAGGTTGGGCGCGCACGCCCTCGCGGGAGACCTGAGAGTTGAACGAGACCAGTTCGCTTCTCAATCTGCGCTCGTGTTCCTTCTCCTGAGCGGTCATCGCCTTTGCGATGTCGCTCCTGCCGCTTTGCAGCACATCCAAAAGGACGCGGGCCTTGGCGCGCTCGGCGTAGGTGAGCGCCTCGTCCGGTTTGTTTTGGGCCACCAGCAACTCGACCATCGCGTGGTAGGGTGAGATTTTGTTTTCGAAGAAGCGCTGCTGCTCTTGCTCGCCGCCGGCGACCTGCGCCCGCAAGCTCTCGACGGTGACGATGGCCTCTTCAAAGGCCTGGCGAGCCTGGGCGGGCTGGTTGAGGGCGCGATAAGCCCCGCCTACAGTGGTTCGTGCATCCCAAAGCGTGTCGCGTCTGCCGATCTGCCTGGCAATGTTCGTGGCACTTTCAAGTAGCTCTACCGCCATGCTGTAATGGCCCTGTAAATTGTAGACCGCCCCGATATTAATTAGCGTTCTGGCAATTTCCAGCTTTAGCCCCAACTCTTTACTCAGATCCAAACTCTTCTGGTAATACTCCAACGCTTGAGTGTAGCTGCCCTGCGCCTCGTACACCTGTCCGATACTGTTCAATGAGCCAGCGATTTTTTGCTTATCTCCCATTGCCTCCTCTAGTCTTAAACTCTTCTTGTAATACTCTAAGGCTTGAATGTAGTTGCCCTGCGCCCTATAAACCTCGCCCATCATACTCAACGCGTAAGCGATCCCCTTCTTGTCACCCAGCGTCTCGGTCATCTTTAAACTCTTCTGGTAATACTCCAACGCCAGGCCGTAATTGCCTTGTAATTGGTGAAGGCTACCGATGTTGGCAAGCACGACGGGAATTTCCGGCGTGTCGTTCATCATTTCTCTCAACGCTAAACTCCTCTGGTAATACCCCAACGCCAGGCCGTAGTTGCCTAGCACCTGGTAGACCCCTCCGAGATTGTTCAGCGAGTAAGCAATGCCTGTTTTGTTCCCTAGAGCCTCACGCAGCGCCAAAGCCTTTCGGTAGTAATCTAATGTCAGGTCGTAGTTGCCCTGTCTGTAATGAATGATGCCGATCCCGTTCAACGAATTGGCGATCTCCCCCTTCATTCCAAGGGACTCACTAAGCGCCAGGCTCTTCTTGTAATACTCCAATGCCGAGTTGTAGTTGGCTTGTAAATAGTGGACGATTGCCATGTTACTCAGAGCATCCGCAACCGCCGCTTGATCCCCTAATAACTCACTTAGCGCCAAACTTTTCTGGAGGGAGTCTAATGAGAGGTCATAGTTGCCTTGCCTGTAATGTACGACTCCGATGAGCAACAGGGCTCGGGCCATGCCCGTTTTATCAGCGATCTGTTCACCGACGCTCAGCGCCGTGGTGTAGACAGACAGCGCCTGCAAATATTTCCCTTGTCGCCTCAGCTGGTCGCCTTGCACGATCAGTGCCTTTCGTAACCCGACGGTCATCAACTCCTGCTCCGCCGCCAGCAGCGCCCCGCTCTCCTCGTCGGTCTTCGCCGCCACCAAAGCCGCGGCGAGGTCTTCCTCCGCCGCCGCCTCACGCCACACCTTCCACCGGCCCTCTTCTTTGACGAACTGCAGCGCGCGGTTCATCCTCCCGAAGCCCTCCGCGGGCTTGCCCGTCTTCACGTCCAGGGCGTTCATCTCGAAGCTGACACGCAAGCTCGCTTTATCGCCTTCCACCTTCACCCTGCTGACCGTCAGTCTTTTCACCTCGATCCTCTCGTTGGCAGCGAAGAGCTCCTGCATCGCCTTCCGCCGCGTCGCCAGCTCAGGGGAGTTCGCGCTCCATTGCCCCATAAACCCCTCCAAGTCTTCCCTAGCGTAGGCAGCGAAAAGCTCTTCCGCCACGGCACGTAGCGCGGTCTCATCAACGGGCGAGGCGTCCTGAGCCAGGCCCAAGGGTTGGAGGCATAAGGCGGCCACGACGATCAGTGACAGGCGTGATGCAGCGCGCGCCATGAGATCACCTCCTTCAACGCGATTCCGGGTGTTCGTCTCCGGGCTGGCGTCTGAACCCGTGCGGTTTTTTGGGCTGGCTCATCCTCCGAAATTGAAGGATCGTCGTCGGGGGCTTGTATTGTAACTCCGCTGCAAACTGCCCATCAAAAAATTTACTCGCCTGGTAATACGCCGGCTCTCTTCCCATCGTTCAGCTACAGAAGACTAATCCCCCAGCGTTGTCCGGGCGGCTCACCCCGGCGCCCCCCATCGCAGCGCGGTCTCCTTGAACAGCGGACATCCTATGGCGAAAAGTCGCTGAATCTTAGGAGGAACGTTTAATGACTAAACGGCAAACAGGTGAATCCAACCGTGGTCTCCGCATCGGTTGTTAGTCAACGATATGCCTGATACGACGATGCGAGCACGGCCTAACAAGTGGATGGGGTCGAATCGCGATCGCTCACGGCTCATCCTTACCGAAGTGTGAAAGGAGCAAGATCATGCAAAGACGAAACACATTCGCGAACGCGCTGGCGCTCTTCGCGGTAGCCGCCGGACTCGCTGTCATCATTGCTGCCTGGCAGACGCGGCTGGTGCAAGCCATTCAGGACTCAGAAGATTTTCCTTCCGATTTTGGGTTCATCGAGCTCGGTGCGGGACAGACCGCGCGTCTCAATGTAGTCATAGGCAACCCTGACACCACGCTAGGCGAGGTTCGCCTCGCGCGGCGCATAAGGTTGGCCTTTGACGTTTACATCCAGGATGAAGAGAACAGACCCGACCCTGGCGTGACTGCCGCGGTACAACCTGACGTCACCCGCTATCGCTTCCTGCGCCGCGAGTCGCGCGACCTCGAGCTTATGCCCGGCCAGGCGGCATCCTTCGACTTCCTGGCGTCTGCAGCGGCAAAAATCAACCCCTCCGTCCACTTCCTCGGCGGGCCGGACACGCTCCCGGGTGACAACCGGCGCACACCGGAGCCACACCTCGCCCCGACGCTTGAAGTGCGAGAGAGTGCGCGCACCATCTTTGTTGTTCCAGCTGTACCGAAGTTCTTCAACCCGCAGCCCGACCCGCCCGGCCGGGGCCAGTGAGATGTCGGATTCCGGATGGCGAAATGCGATTTGAAAATCAGCCTTCAATCCTCCGCCCGAAACTCAAAACGTGCTGAATAGACAACGAAAGGAGAAGGATCATGTACAAGCTCAAGAACCTGCTGAGCGTAATCAACCCTTGGCAGGCCTCACCCTTCTTCTGCGCAGCCGACGAACGCGTTTGGTTTGAGGCGCTCGTCACGGGCATGGGCGGAGTGAAGGTCTTCGAGGGTAAAGGGGAAGACATGGACATCGTGCGGCAGGAGTTCAGCGACATGCGCCATCGCTCTCCCGTCTATGGAACCGATCAGATGGGCATTTACATGGTCCGAACTCCTGACAGCGAGATCTGGGTAGAGGCTTACATCAACCCGAATCACCGAGGCCCTTATTATCTGACTGTTGTGGAGAAGAAGTCTTTGGAGGTCAAAGCCTCGCTGTTAGAGCGCGACGTGCCCTTTGGCGTCAAGCTCTTTCTTCATCTCCTCCGCGGGGAGCATCAACTTCGATTTTGATAAAGCCGACATCAAGCCGGAGTCGCAGCCGATCATTGAGCAGATCGTGAAGCTGCTCAAAAACAACCCGAGCGTGAATCTCACGGTCGAAGGACACACCGATAACATCGGCACACCGGTCTAAAACAAGCAACTATCCGAGGCTCGTGCGAAGTCGGACGTTGGGGCGCTGACGGCTCAAGGCATCGAAGCCCAGCGGCTCAAAGCTGCCGGCTACGGGCAGGACAAGCCGATTGCCGATAACAGTACCGATGATGGTAGGGCGAAAAACCGTCGCGTGGAATTGGTGAAGATGGAATGAGGCGCTGATTCGCAGGATCGACCTGTTGTTTTTATGAAAATTCTGATTCATTCGAGTGAGGAGGAGGTGATTCTAATGAAGAGGCAGACCACTTCAAGGCAAAGACCCTTTATGTTGATGATCGTTGCAGTTTCTTCGAGTCTGATAATTGTGTCACATCAGAATGCATCAAGTCAGAAACCAGGCGGCCTGGTTTTGCCATATCATGGCGTCACGACCGATCAGACGGCCGCTTTCGAAATTACCAACGAAGATGACAATAAATCATCCGTCGGGGTATTTGGACACGGCGGGATTGGTGTGGCCGGTTTTACCACACACGATGAAGGAATTGGTGTTGGTGGTTTTGGAGGACAAGGCAAAAGCGCTGCCGGTGTAGATGGCCGGGCTGACAATGGCTTTGGCGTATATGGTCTAAGCAAAAATTCTGTTGGTGTCGTGGGAATACTTGGCAGCAGCTTCAAGGACTTCAAAACGCGCGGTATCCTCGGTGCGGAGAAAACCGGCGTCGAGGGCGAATCCAAGATGCCCAATGGATTTGGTGTTCTTGGTAGAAGTCAAAACAGTATCGGTGTGGTTGGTCTACGAGGCACCAGCTTCGATAGCTTTGAAACTCGTGGCATCTTAGGGACTGAACAGAACGGTGTCGAGGGCGTCTCCAGGATGGCTGGTGGCAAAGGGATCGCTGGTAGAGCTGATAATGGTACAAATGCTGTTGCTGTTTATGGTGAAAGCTCTGCAGGGCTGGCAGGATTCTTCCGAGGCAGAGTGACAATAACCCAAAGTCTCCTTATCAATGAAATCTTCACAAAGCAAATCACTGGCGCCGTTAAGCTTTTTCGCATCGATCATCCCCTGTACCCGGCTGAGAAATACCTCTCCCACAATTCGCTTGAAAGCGATGAAATGGCCAACTTCTATAGTGGCAACGTTACGCTCGATCACAGCGGCAGAGCATTAGTAACGCTTCCCAGCTGGTTCCAGACGCTGAACAAAGACTTCCGATATCAGCTGACCTGCGTCGGTGGTTACTCACCCGTATACATTGCCAGGGAGATACAGGAAAATCGTTTCGAAATCGCGGGCGGCAAGGCCGGTATGAAGGTCTCATGGCAAGTCACCGGCATTCGACAGGATCCATACGCGTTGACACATCCGCTCCAGGTCGAACAAGACAAAGCTCCGGCCGAGCGCGGTTACTATCTGAATCCGGTCGAGCTCGGTTATCCGGAATCGCGCGGCATTAATATGCAAGCCAGCAGACTGGAGCGAAACACAGAGTCCGTATTACCAAAGGCAAAAAACCGGTAGCAACGATTTGCGTTCTAACTTCCAAATGAGGTTAGCACAAAAAGGGGAATTCTCATGAATGATGTTAGGAGGAGACTGCAATTGCCGGCTATCGGTTTGATCGTCGTCGGCGCGCTCAACCTCCTGTCAGCCTTAGTACTACTTCTTGGGCGCCTCGTATCGGTAGTCAAAGGACGAGAACCGGTGATTACCGATGAGGACCGTAGGCTCGGCTATATGTTTGCAATCATGTTCTTTCCCATCGTCAGCCTGATCTCAATAGCTACCTCGCCCATAATTATTTTCGGTGGAATTCAGATGCTCCGCGCGCGCAGATACTCTATCGCGCTGTGGGCAGCCATACTCGCCCTGATCCCGCTAACCTCCGTTTGCTGCATCCCGGGAATTCCGATCGGAATTTGGGCGCTTATTGTCCTTCGCCATCCCGAGGTGAGGGCCGGCTTCGAAAGTTAGCAAATCTCCAGGGCACGACAGCATTCAGAACTAGTCACGAAACAACAATGAATGGAAACATGTTTCAAACCGACGACTCGGCTTTGCCGTGATGCTGACTCGAGTTCCATTCAAAGGAAGTGTTTCTTAACCTGTATACGCTCGACGCTTTAGCGGGCTGGAGAACTGATGTGCGGAAAGGATGGGCCTTTTCAAGGCTATGGGAGGGAGTGATGAAGACACGGATTCTTGGCTTAATCTTCCTGACAGTATTTGCGTCAGCGGCTCCCGCTCAAAAGAATGAGCAAAACCGTCCCCCTATCATTGACGTTCATGTTCACGCATATACCAAGGACGAGAGGTGGACTAGTAAAGTGCCCGATCCTGTTATCGGGCAGCCGATAACTGCTACTACTGAACAGGCTCACATGCAGGCTACCCTTGCTGAGATGAAGAAGTACAACATCGTAAAGGCTGTCGTGAGCAACGACTATCAAGCGGTCCTGCGGTGGAAAGCCGCGTCACCTGACCACATAATTGCTTCCTACGGCTTTGATGATCCATCTTCGGCGGATTTAGCGTTCGTTCGCAGAGAACATACCGCCGGTCGGCTAATGGCTTTAGGCGAGATCGGAGCGCAATATGAGGGAATATCCCCGAATGACCCGAAGATGGAGCCCTACTGGGCGTTAGCTGAAGAGCTGGATATACCCGTAGGCCTTCACACTGGCTTAGCCCCTCCGAATACTCCCTATCAATGCTGCCCCAAATTCCGCACTTCACTGGGGAACCCAGCGTTGCTGGAGGAAGTGCTAATTCGGCACCGAAAGCTGCGCGTCTACTTAATGCATGCCGGCTATCCGTACCTGCAAGAGACGATAGCCATCATGCATATTTACCCGCAGGTATACGCGGATTTGGGCGCCATTGATTGGCGTAGGCCACGCGAGGAATTCCATGAGTATCTGCAAGCGCTGGTGCGCGCCGGGTTGGGAAAGCGGCTGATGTTCGGGTCGGATCAAATGGTCTGGCCGGAAGGGATCGGAATGGCTGTTGAAGGAATCGAGTCGGCGAGCTTTCTAACAGAAGAACAAAAGCGAGATATCTTCTACAACAACGCGGTCAGGTTTTTGCGCTTAGATGAAAAGAAGTTGCTGAGCAGCTCGTCGAAATGAAGGCCGCCACATAACGGCATGCAGCGGATGCGCAATGAGCGCGTCTATTATCAAACACGTTGTGTGTGCGCGCCGCTGATTGCCCGGCGTTAGTCGGCTAATTTGGTTGAGTGTCCCGCTTGGAGGAGGAGTAGATGGTAATCTGGAGTGGGCTCGGCTTCCTGGTCGCGGCAATCACATTTCTCCTACTGCTGATTGCAGAATACGTCACCGAGTCGCTCTTCCGGGATGAGTCTTACTACCAGGCTCACGGGTGGCCCAAGCTGTTGGCATTCTTTCTCGCGGGGGCTGTGATCTGGCCTTTGGGGGTGTATCTCAACAGGAAGCAAGGAAAGGTCATGATCGAGAAGGAAACGGGGAAAGAAGTCCTCATCAAGCCGAACCACTCCTTCTTCTTCATTAGGATGGAGTACTGGGGCCCGATCCTCTTTGCCCTTGGCATCATCTTTTTATTTGTGTGAGGTCAATATCTCGCGCTCCGATATCTGACGACCTTAGGAAATAAGGATGAGACGCAGGGGCGGGAACGACCTCCTGCCGAAAGCCTTTGCCGCCCGGCTGTCCGAGAAGATTCACTACGCCGTGCCGGTCGTCCGAATCGAACAGGGTGCGCATGGGGTCAAAGCCGTCTTCCTGCGGGCCGGTGCATATCATGCGTTGACAGGAGACCATCTGATCTGCGCCGTCCCCTTTAGCATCCAGAAGAATATCGAGGTTGCGCCGGCTTTCTCGGTCGAGAAGCAAAGGGCCATTGAGCAGCTGCCGTATCTCTCAGTGTCGAAGATCTTCTTGCAGTCGAAAAAGAGATTCTGGGCTAATGATGCTCGGGCGTTACGACGAATCGCTGGCTTCGATCAAGCGCGCGTTGGAGATTGATGCGACATCGGCGGGCATTCAATTTTTATTACGCCGTCCTGATGTTCGTTTCGGGCAAGACGGACGAGAGCATTCGGCAATTCAACAAGCTCGCCGAAATGGAGCCGACGTTGCCGTGGTCGCATCGCTGGCTTTCGCGCGTTTTCTGGCTTGCGGGCGATTATGCCGCGTCGGTTGAGGAACGCGCTAAATCGCTCGAACTCGACGGCAGATCCGAAGATGCGCGATTGATGCGAGAGAGTTTTGCCAAGGGCGGCTTGAACGGCTATTTGAAGGAACTTGTCCGGCAAAATTTTGGACAGAGTGGATCACTGAAAGCCGAGATACTTACGCAGCTCGGTGAAAAGGAAGAAGCTATTGCCACGCTTGTCCGCAACGCGGAACAGGGAGATTTTTGGCTTTTCCTAATCAGAACCGATCCGCATTTTGACCCGCTGCGCGGCGATCCGCGATTTCAAGCATTGGTGAAGAAATTCGATCCACCGAAGTGAGAGATTGATTCTATGAACCAATGAAGCATTGAACCGAAAGCATGAGCGAAACCATTTCCCCCAACACGACGATCGCTCAGTACACCATCGTCTCCAAGATCGGCGAAGGCGGCATGGCCATTGTCTTCGCAAGGGTTGAATCTCGCCATACGTCATGCTCAAAATTGTTGGCGTCAGGTTGATGCGACTGTAGGGAAGTCAGGCGTCGTCTTAGCAACCGGAGGTCGGCCGGCAAAACTCATTGAGAAGTGCGCACCAAGGGTTTTTCATGCAGACGATGCTTGAAGTTGAGCCAGAAGTAGCTTCTAAGATTCAGGCGCGAGCGCGAGAACGCGGCGTTCAGCAGATGTGTATTTGATGTGGACTTCGTTAGAGCACTGGCCCACCAGGCCGCTCCTTTATGTATAGACAGTGACAACTATATATCGGCAGTAACACACAAACCGACCTGTCGGCGAAACTGCACAGCGGATATCCTCACGTAGTTGAATCGAGCCCGAACTCGCAACTTGGAGGTCATGGGTTCGAATTACCTAGGAAGCCTTCTGGCTACCCCCATCGTTATTTTTTGAGCAGAGGCTAATGTTGGCCTAATGGCGTTTGCTTCTGAATCGCGTTGGGCTGACGCCGAACTCGGCGCGGAACGCGTGATTGAAATTCGATAAGTCACCAAATCCTGCGTCCAGCGCAATCTCAAGCACTTTCTCCGAACGCGTTTTCAACTGCACTGCGGCTTTGCGCAGGCGCGCCCGCAAGATGTACTGATGAGGTGTCACCTGCGTAACCTGTTTGAAGACACGTAGAAAATGAAACTCGCTCATCTTGGCGGTGGATGCCAGCCGTTCAAGGGGCAATGGCTCATGTAGGTGCGCCTCGATGAAACGAAGAGCGGCTGAAATGCGTCGTTCGTCGGCGGCTGAGGGCGAGGAGTTAGGCTGCTGACTCAGTCCCAGGATTTCCAGCACTGCTGCGGGCAAGCCGTGCGCTAACTCTTCGAAGGCAACTCTGCCGGGGTAGTCGATCGCCTGCTGTGCCTGAACGATCCATGGCGCAAAGTCTGCTATCGGAGGAATCCGTTGGTGGGAAAACCTGCCCGCCAAGCTCGCCCGTTCAAAGAATTCCGGCGCGTAGAAGAACGCCAGGCAACGATCGCCGGCCCCGTGGCTGTGTCCACATTCGAAGCATTGTCCAAGGTTGCCAAGGAGCAGCGATCCCGGCGACATGATGGCTTGACCATTAGTGGAACGATATTGAAAGGATCCCTCGACTACCACCGTAATCGAAATCGAGGTGTGCTGCTCCTCGAAAGACCGGTCCTGTGGCCCATAGGTGCATACCACATCCGCTACGCTCCAGCCGTTACCGCTTGCCAGTATGTTTGTAGCAATTTTCCCCAAGCCGCGAAGCCTCCGCTTCCCTATTATAAGACATCGTTAGAGGAAAAGAAGGTCAGGTGAAACTGAATATGGCTAGCATTCACAGAGAAATTGAAATCGAGCGAAGTAAAGACTTCGTGTGGGACGCGACTCGCGACGTTGGTGCTGTTCACAAACGGCTGGTACCCGGATTCGTTTTGGACTGCAAAGTCGAAGGCGACTGGCGAACAATCACGTTTGCAAACGGAATGGTGGTACGTGAATCTGTTAACAGGAGCTTTTCATGACATCGAGCAATAGCTTCAGGGCCCTTCACAGCGGCGCCGCGCTCTTACTTCTCCCGAATGCCTGGGACCCAGGCAGCGCTCGCTTAATTGAGAGCCTTGGCGCCAAGGCGATTGCGACGACCAGCGCAGGTCTTGCCTGGTCCCGAGGCTATCAGGACGGCGACGCGCTGCCGGTCGAACAACTTCTCGCGACCGCGCGCGATATTGCCCGCGTGATTAAAGTTCCGCTCACCGTGGACATCGAGGGCGGCTATTCGAGTGATCCGACCGTTGTGACCCAGGTCGTACGCGGCGTAATCGACGCAGGAGCGGTTGGTATCAACCTTGAGGACGGCGCTGGCCCGCCCGAACTGTTGTGCGCGAAGATCGAATCCGCAAGGCAAACCGCGGAACGCGCCGGCGTTGATCTGTTCATCAATGCCCGCACCGATGTTTATCTGCGCTCTCTCGCGACGGACGATGCCGCGGTCGAGGAGGTGGTGCGCCGAGCTGAGCGTTACCAGTCCGCTGGTTGTGACGGCATCTTCGTGCCCGCTCTCACCGATGGTCACGCTATCAAGGCAGTAGCGGCGGCGATCGATCCGCTGCCGCTCAACATAATGCTGATGCCGAGTCTATCGCCCGTTAGCGAGCTGCGAACATTAGGCGTTCGCCGCCTAAGTGCTGGGGCGGCTATTGCTCAGGCTGCATTGAGCTTTGCCAGTCAGCTCGCGACTGATTTTCTCGGCGGTTCCTGGGACAACATGTTCAGCATAGCCGCTGATTACAACGCGACAAACCGGCTCTTCCGAAGTGATTGACGTTCACGCTGGTTGAGAGCGGCCGAGCAGGTATAAAAAGATCAAGAATGAGATCACGCTCAACAGGCTTCGAGCTGCATGCAATCGTCCCCAGAGAACAAGAAGTTCAGAGACTAATTCAGAGTTATTGGCCAACGAAGGATCGAGCAACTTTTTGTTCGTCGGGAGAATTACCATTAGAGTGAAGGGAATAACCGCGACCAGTATGCCTCCCCCTGCCAGCCACCAGACCGAACCGATTGCCAGCCAGGCTGCGATCGACATGAGAAAGCTGATAACCGCTAATGACACCTGCATGACCGTGGCTCTTCGATAACTCGGTGAAAATTCACGGATGGCCACGTCTGTGCCGCATTCCATACGAGCAGGATGCTCAACGGCGGTTATATAAATTGCCGCGCCGGCAAAGAGTCCTGCGGCAAATGTCGCAACCATTTCGAAAATCATAGAAGCCTTTCAATAGATCGATTATCCGATGTACGCCGGATTCGTGCTCTTCGCGATTAGCACAGCACTTCTTCTTGGATCCGGTTACGGCCTTCTAGGAGCAGCACTGCTCATCGCGATGTTGCCTGGCGCGCTGTGCATGAGGAGCGCGTGCTGGAAAATGAGTTGACTGGATATCGGGAATACAAACAGCGGGTCAGGTACCGATTAGCTCCTTACGTTTGGTAGGACGATGATTTCATCATTCGTTTCACAACGCAAGACGGTGGCAGTGACCGTATGCTGACGTTTGGCGGCATATTGTCACCTACCGATGGCGAAATACCATAGCGGACGAAACGGCAACTCCAGACATCTCGAACTAAACGCAGCGCATACCTACCGGCAAGAACTGATGCTATTTGGCAAGGCTGTTGCTTCGAACCGGGGCTATGAATACTGCAACAACGGAAACGAGATCAACCAGGCGCCTGGAACCAACCAAAGGCCGAGATAAAGGTTCGGCGCAAAAGCTCTCGGGAGGGCTGAAAGAATTCCTCGACCGCAGAGTCTTCAACAGTGCCACCCTCTTCGGCGTTAATCCCGTGGGTATAGCATTCGGCCACTGGATAAGCAGCATAATTGCGTTGTCGCAACTAAGGCAGCTTGCAGTCGGAGAGATTCCCTGGACACCCTACGAAAACCACTGTTCCACAAGCACCGTCGTGCTCGTCTCGTCTGGGTTGTTTATCTGCAAAGCGATCGCCCATTCAATATCAACGGCGACCAAATCTTCGTACCGCCACCTCGCCTTGCGCTCATCAGGTTTAATGTATCGGTAAGAGTAGGGGGCCATTACGTTGATGTCAGCACCCATTGCTCACTTATCCAGTGGCGATCCACTTTTCTACGAGGTCATTGCAAAATTAGATCAGCAATTTGTCGGGCCATATCATCTCGCTGTTTCGAGTTAAGCAATTCCAGATTTGCCATTAGCACGACGGCGATATTCTTCTCGGGCAATAGGTAAAGAAAGGTGCTGAAGCCAGCCGCTGCCCCTCCGTGAAAGACTTCTCTCAGTCCATTTCGGTTCGCAACTCTCCAACCGAGCGCGTAAGGAATGGTTTGTCCATCTCGGGTCTTCTGCAGCGTCCACGCCTGCGCCAACATCGTGTTGCCAAGAAGCTTGCCGGTTCGTAATGCAATTGCGAACCTGCTGATGTCCTCCACGGTCGAGACCAAACCTCCGGCAGGAATCTTGTTACTGGTATCCGTCAAACCGGTGTTGCGGATCACGCCGTCGCGAGACTTACCATACCCGCGCGCGCGATTTGCAATGATCCGCGACACGTCGTCAACGGCGGTCTGACTCATTCCGGCTGGCTTCAAAATGTTATCGCGAATGTAATCCTCGTAACTCGTCGCGGACGCGCCTTCAATCGCGCAACCCAAAACGTTGTAACCGTAAGTCGAGTACGCGTACTTCGTTCCGGGCTCCTGTGTGAGCGGATCGTTTTTGAATATCTCCAAGCTCTCGGTGAGGTTGTTGTAATGCTGCGTGCTGAAATACTCCTCGAGAAATTTTTGGTTGTTATAGTCGCGCACGCCGGCGAGATGCGCGAGCAGCTGCCGCGCGGTGATCGCCCACTGTTTCTCGGGAAATGCTGCACAATACTTTTGCACTGGCGCATCAAGATCGAGTTTGCCTTTCTCCGAAAGCTGCATAACCGCTGTCGCCGTGATCGTTTTGGAAAGGGAGCCGAGCCGATAGACGGTTCCCGGCTTGGCTGCGGTGGAGTTCTCCAGATCAGCTATGCCAAACCCTTTCGAGTACCCGAGGTGGTCGCCAACGACGATCGCCAAAGACAGGCCGGGAATCTTGCTCTGCGCCATTTCGGCTTGAACCAAACTTTCAATTTTTGTGATTTGATCATTCGAGCGGTGCCGCGTGTCCTGCGCAAGCGACGGAAGTGAGGTAAGCAGCAGAAAGAACAAAGCAATACCGGGAGACAGTTTCATTAGCATTGAAATGGACTCCTAAGCTGGCGGTGTGACGAACGACTATGATGCTCCAAAGGGCAACGCAGTAGCCCGACCTACTGCTTTACATCCGCGAATCAGTGAGGCCATCGCCAGAAACACATCAATTCCCCGCCCGCAGCTTGCATTCCAAATGTCCACACTGTGCCGCCAATCAAAAAGAGTATTGCTCTTTTCCGAGTCCGAGCTTACGTTTCCGGATCTCAAAGCCGAGTGCGGAGCGCAACGCCTGGTCGAATTTCTCTTGTAATAATCCGGCTGGAAGTGCATTGCAATTGGGAGCTGAATAAGTCACCCAATTTACATGGAGAGGCATCAACACGTGGCAATCAAATGGATTGACTGAAGCCGCGCGCACTTTGATTAACACTCCATCGTCCTTTGGAACGGGCTTTTCGATCTCTTCGAACTTGAGACCAGTTACACGCCAATCGGCACTCGGCAATCAGCAATCGACAATTGGCAATCGTTACGACTTTCTGTTGGCTTTGAATCCGATTTGTTTGCGTTACGGAGTTGGCTGCTCGGTCAGTCTCTTAAGTTCATCAAATACGCCTTGAAGTATTTGTCTCGTGGGTTGAAAGCTTCCGAATAACCGCTAACTTGCGATTCAGTCCTTCATTCGACTCCAACATTTCCCGGAGCTTTACAAACGCGCGCACGATGGTGATGTTGACTTCGATCGCGCGTTTGCTATGCAGTACACTCGGCAACCTTGCAACGCCTTGTTCAGTGAAGACGTACGGCAGTGAGCGCAGACCACCATGGCTAGATCTTGAGGTTGCAAATTGCAACCTCAAGTTTTCCGCCTCAGCCTTTGTAAGTTGAAACATGAAGTCCTCAGGAAACCGTTTGCGATTACGCTGGACCTGCTGGTTGAGACGTTTGGTCGGCACTCCATACAACTCAGCCAAATCAACATCGACCATGACCTTGTGGCCACGAATCAAGTAGATTCTGCGCTCGATAAGTTGAACGGAAACTGCAAAGACTACTGACTGTGAGTTTCTTTTTGTGAGGCATGAATATAGCTTAGCAGGGCAATTTTTAGAGACAAACTCTGCAGCGGTGAATGCCACCCAGGGCAGTTGATGGTTCTTCAAGTCCTGCCGAGATCGATTATCACCTTTCCCCTTGCGTGCCCTTCTTCTACATAACGGACAGCATCGGGAACTTCACTCAAGCTGTAACGCCTGTCGATTACTGGCGTTACCTTTCCTGCCGCCAGGAGCGTGCCAATAGCGGTCAGATCCTTCTGGTTCAGTTTCGCCATGAAGCTTACGAACTTCTGGCTCACGAAAGGTGACATTACAAGCTCTGGGATCCAACGACTCAGGAGACGAATCATCGACCCGCCGAGGCCCATGATACCTGCCCCAATGTATATTCCGTTGGGAGTTAAGGCCCGCTTGTGCTCTGAGAACGAATGGTTCGCCACGAGATCGAAGATCACATCGTAGTGTTCACCACTGCTGGTGAAATCCTCTCGCGTGTAATCAATGACCTTGTCTGCGCCGATGGACCGGACCATTTCCACATTCCTCGTACTGCAAACGCCGGTAACCTCAGCCCCAAACGCCTTCCCGATCTGTACAGCGAAAGTACCCACGCCTCCGGCGGCGCCATTTATCAAGATCTTCTGGCCGGGCTGAATCTGCCCCTTGTCGCGCAGACCCTGCAAGGCGGTGAGTCCCGCCACAGGCACAGAAGCCGCCTGCTCGACCGACACGTTAGTCGGCTTCCTTGCCAATGCTGACTCGCGTGCGCATGCATACTCCGCAAAGGACCCATTGCACGCTCCGAACACCTCGTCGCCCGGTTTGAACTGCGTAATTTTCCTGCCGACAGCTTCGACCTGACCCGCCAAATCACGTCCCGCCCGTGCGATTTTGACTTTGCTTCGCGCGGACATTATGCGACGGAGAAAAGCGTGTCTTAACAAGTGGTAGTCAAGTGGATTAACTGAAGCCGCGCACACTTTGATTAAGATCTGATCGTCCTCGGGAACGGGCTTTTCAAGCTCTTCCAACTTAAGAACATCAGCCGAACCGCTCTTGTGGTAGACGATCGCTTTCATCAATTTCGTGGTACGCAACGCCGCGACCTAATGTTTCAACATGGCGTGTTTCTCGATGAAGATGAAGAGATCTGCGAACACTGAAGCCTGCGAAGCATGCGAAAGCAGGTCTCTCGTTATCAAAGAAGACAAACAAAATGCGGACCTCGTTGATTGATCTACATGGTCGGCTCAAATCTGTGGATAAGGATCCGATGATGAACGAGATCCGTTCGACTCGTCTTAGCTGGTCCTTCAGCCAGTCGCGCTTAGCCTTGTAGTAGCGAACTGTCGATTTTGGAATTGAGTCGGCAAGTCGAAAGGTAACGAATAGCGTTCCCTCCAAAGGCTGGAAGTGAGGGCGTTTGCGTATTGTGAGTTCGTGGTAGTTGAGGCGTCCCACGGGAAAACCTCTGTGAGGATCTAACTGAATTAAGGCTATGCCATTGTATACTCAAGCTATCAGAAACGCACAAACGAATGTCCGACATGTGGTTTCGCGTTTTTCAAGCTTGTGTAGTTGCGAATGTTGACGACAAGCTGAAGCATGTCGGACATTTAGGATAGGTTGAGGAGAGTCTCATGGCCTGCAACATCAAGCCTGGCGCGGTCATCTTCACCGGAAACTACAAACGGTTGGCAAAATTCTATGAGGCCATGACCGGTTTAGCCGTGCGCTTCACAGACGACAACATTACTGTCTTGGGATCGGACACTTTTGAGCTTGTGATTCATTCCCTCCCGGCAGAGCCTGACGTAAGCGAGCCTCCCGTTGCTCGTAAAGACAGTTACATCAAGCCATTCTTCCCGGTGACAAGCCTATCTGAGGCGCGGGAAAGAGCGGCCGCTCTGGGTGGCCAGCTAAGCCCCCGGAACGAAGAGTGGGAGGCGCGCGGTTTCCGAGCATGTGAGGCGACCGATCCCGATGGCAATGTCATTCAGTTCCGGGAAGATGCGCCCTAACCATTCGTTGGACGCGAGCGGCGGAAACGGGATTCTCTTAACCTGTCACATTCTCTCACTTTCACGTATGATTCGCCTGTTCGTTCAATCTCGATGGAGCTAATAAGATGAGCGACCGCAAATACCGTCAGCGCGGCTATATGGAAAGCAATCGCGAGTCGCAGCAACCAAAGCCGCAATCAAAGCCGCAATCAAAGCCTCAGGATCGTGATGGTCCCCGGTCGCCAAAAATGATGGCATTTGGCGAGACGGTAAAGTGCGCTGCGTGCGGCGCAAAGGCTCCGCCGAACATCAACGTCGACTGCTCTTGCCCAAAGTGCAACACTGATCTCCACAGCTGCCGTCAGTGCACGTATTTCGATCCCAGCGCCCGCTTCGAATGTCGTAAACCGATCGCCGCACGGATACTGAACAAACAAGCGCGCAACACGTGCGAACTGTTTGCGGCTCGAATTGTAGTCGAGCGCGAAACTTCGTCAGGCCCTCCGACGGATGCTCGTCAGGCGTTCGCAAAGCTATTTAAAAAGTGAAATGTCTCGGATGTTGCTGTGCCTGATGTGGGGTTGGTGACTGCAGGCCCGCGAACAAACGGTTGTAGGGGTGGCCCTCCGTGGCCGCCCCGTGTTGCGAATTCACGCAAACCCGGAGAAATCGTGCATCGCCAACCAAGGGCGGCCACGGAGGGCCGCCCTTACAAATCGGCCTGCTCGATCCATCGTTGATCGTTCACACCGAACACGAAGAGCCACACGATTAGGGCTGCTGACCCGAAAAGGCCGACCGCGGCGACGTACGGAACAAGCGGTATCCAAGCGGCGGGTAGAGAAAGGTCAGCCAACCCAAACCTCCAATTGCTGACAACACGCCCAGGATCCGTGGCAGGAACGTGGACCTGAAAATGAGATAGCCTTTCAGGAGTGTCGCGAATCCGAAAAATGACAACGCGACGCCAGCGCCCTGATCGTTAAAACACACCAGCAATCCTGGCCATGAAACGCGGCGAAGCTTCTATCCTTCCTGCCATTGGTTCACCTTGATGCGAATGAGTAAAGTTTATACCGAAAGCTCTATCAGACGCGCATCGACGTGAGGACCTTTTACTGTCAAAAGGGCCACGCTTACCGGGAGTTTGAATCTTCTTGGACCAGCACTGCCGGGATTGACGTAAAGAACACCTCTGCGGTCCACGACCGAAGGCTGATGAGAGTGGCCGCTGATCACTACTTGAAAGAGTCCAGTCGGGTTTATCGAGATTTCTTTCAGGTCGTGAAGCATGTAGACAGATACACCATCGATTTCTAAAGTCTCCCAGTCCGGGAGCTGCTCCGCCCACTTGCCCTTGTCGTTATTGCCGCGAACCGCGACAACTGGTGCTAAATATTACTGAGACAACCGCGTTAGGAACAATAGGTTGAGTAGAAAAACAAACGGTCCACACATTGCGCCGATTTCGCAGAGCCTTGAACAACGAATTGGAGGTTGAGTTCGTTTCTATTGTTCGACCTGCTACAAATGAATAGTCCCTGCTGAACACTCAACTATGTCACCCATTCCGACAAAACTGTTGAACTTGCTGCACGACCTGGGCATGCAACTGCCTGAAATCCTCGGTCGTAATCTCGTTGGTATTTATCTGTACGGCTCTGTCACGCATAGCGCCTTCAACCCCAGGCGAAGTGATGTTGATTGTCTTGTGGTAATGCGGCTAGAGCTCTGGGATGCTCAGTTTCGCAGACTTAGCGCCTGGCTCGCGCAAATGGAGAAATCGAATCCATGGACAATGCGTCTCCAAATATCATTCTTGTTGAAGGATCAGGTGCTAACCATGAACTCGAAAGCTTGTCACTATCAATTCGGCGTACTTAAACGTGGCAGCTCAGATGGAAATCCAATTGTCTGGTTGGACTATCAACGCAGCGGGAAAATCCTGTATGGTTCTCCACCGGAAACATTTCTTCCAGACATAACGCCGGAGATTTTCTCAGCAGCGTTGGACCGTGAACTTACCTACTTGAAAGAAGAGATTAGTGAGAAGCGGTCGAGTGAGTGGCGCGGCGTTCCGATGTATCGCGCTTATGCCGTGTTGACGGTTTGCCGCATCCTCTATTCATCCGAGAAGCGCTCGATTGCCTCGAAGACCGCGGCTGCAAAATGGGTGTTGAGAAAATGGCCCAGACGTTGGACCAAGATTATCAATCAAGGCGTAGCCTACAACGAATTGGGTCGCGAGTCGGACATACCACTGAAAGCTATCGAACAATTTATAACGTTCGCCGCTACTCAACTTAAGTTGTAGGGTTGGACCTTCGTCGCCAGCCGCGGTGAATTTCCGCAGGCCTGGGAGGTAACGAAGGGCGGCCCCGGAGTGCGCCGCCACTACAATCCAATCGGCATCACAATCCAATCCTTGCCATGAGATTTTGAAAACGTCGATCGGAGCGAAGACTGTCGAAGGCTGGATCGGTGTTGGCCCAGGGACGCTGAAGGTCGTGCGCTCGGTAACCCTTTTCCAGAGCTTCGAAACCCTGATCGCGCTTACCTAAACTTTCATAGAGAAGCGCTAATTCCACCGGTGACACATAGTCTTTACTTGTCTCCAAACCTCAACGCCGAGAGCCTTGGCCACTTCCTGAATACGGTGTCAGGCTCGACGATTAAAAGCGTGACAAGTGAAGTGCTCACGGCTTCACGGATGAACGCCATGAATACTTTCGAGAATCCAAACACGATTAAGCCAACCTCATTCAGCGGCTTCAAGGTTCAAGGCTCGCAATTGACATTGAGCATTCCGGCGAAGTCGGTCGTGGTGCGGGAACTTGGTAATGCTCGTTGCTCGAATTGTATCGGTGGGAAATTTTGTCCACAGATTATGCCGATTACACAGATTTCATCTCAAATAGTTGGTTTGAAAACCCGAAGATTCACCCGGCTAATGAATGCGTTAGCAAAACGTGGTACCAATCATGCGCCGCGCTTGCCCTGTACTTCGCTTACTATAACTTCTGTCGGATGCATAAAAGTCTACGTTGTCCCCCCGGCAATGGCGGCTGATATTACGAAATCGGTTTGGAGTCTAAGAGATTTACTGACCGCAGCAACCGACCTATAATCGCCACGCTCAGTCTACTCTGACCCTAGCCAGCTTATTCCAACTGTGGCGTGCAAGTGTCGCAACCGGGGTTGAGAATGTGTCATGAGAGCAAGACGAAAGATAATTGTCTACATCGCAACGAGCGCCGACGGCTATATTGCCAGGCCCAACGGCGATGTCGAATGGCTTAATCGGCGGCCTCGGACAGTCGATTACGGCATGCGTGCGTTCTACCCGACGATCGACACGATCCTGTGGGGACGCAAGACCTACGACTGGCTTCTCAACTATTACAAGAAGGCGGGCAAGAAGGACGGGATGTTCGACACTGAGCTCGCGAACTACGTATTCTCGCGGAAGCCTCGCAAGCGGGCGGCATCAGGTGTGGAATTCGTGTCAGAGCCCGTCAAAGAGTTTGCGCAGCGTCTGCGGGCCACGCCGGGAAAACACATCTGGATGATGGGTGGCGGAGAGTTGATCGCCTCTTTTCTCGACGCTGGCGAGATCGATGAGTTCGATATCCATGTCATTCCCGTCTTTATCGGCGCGGGCATCCCACTCGTAGCGCCGCGCCATCGGGACGTGCCGTTGCGCTTGCGGTCATCCAGAAAGTACGCCGATGGCGTTGTTCGTCTGCGCTACGAGGTCGCGCGATAGCTCCTGAAAACAGGCGATTGTTTCGTAACTTAGCAACACACAATTGGGACACTCCCGCTGTGCCACACCAGTGACCATTCCTTCCGGCACAAAACTCGGTCGCCACGAAGTCCGCTTAACTTTTCGATCGCCCGCTGGAAATAAGCTTCCGCCCCGTCAAACCGCTACGATTTTGCCGCGTCGGAGCGTGAGCTTGAATGAAGCGCCGCATTCGTTCTTGATTTGACGCAAAGTCACTGGGCAATATCTTCAAAGCTTTTCTCTACAAGGAAATGAAAAGTTACCGTTAAGAAAAACGAGACGAGAGCGTTAAGAAGAGTGAGGACCGACAGTAGTCGCACTAACTGACAACATCGAGGGTAGTGGCAACAACTGATTTGAATCGGGGCAAAAGCTCAACGCACAGAGCACTGAGCAATAAAGTACATAGGGAAAACGTTATGTTGAGGGTACACGCCAAAAATTTGGGGACTGTCGCTGTCCTGTGCCTGCAAGGGCAGGTTGTGAACGGTGAAACGGAGATTCTGCGTAATGCCGTTCATTCCCTGTCAGTAACCGGCGCAGTCATACTCGATTCGGCGGGGAACTACAGTCGATGCCCACGGTTTGGGAGTGATGTTGGAGTTGCGCGAGCGGATGCAGGCGAAAGGAATTCGCTTCGAACTCATGAACGTAAGCAAACCGATGAGTAGAGTGCTTGAAATCACGCGCCTGGATACCGTTTTCCAAATCACTTCTGGGGTTGAATTCTTTCCGACAGTCTCACTTCACCAGCGATCACCGGTTGCCATGTCCGGATGAACGGTCGCGCATCGCAAACCCGCCCTCTTATCGCTTTCAGCCCGCGCCTGGTTGCCCTTCGGCGCTGTGATAACATCCCAATCTGAAGCGTCCTAGTTAGATCTATTTCACTTCTCGCAAAAGACCGTTAGGTACTCAATGAGTTTTTTGGCTGTCAAGAACCTGTCTGTGCGCATCGAGGGCAAGGTCATTCTCGAGAACCTGAGCTTCGAGTTAGGACCGAGCGACACGTTAAGCATTTTGGGTCCAAACGGTGCTGGCAAGACCGTGCTCTTGAAGGCCCTGCTCGGTCTGATTCCTTATTCGGGTGAGATTGTCTGGGAGACGTCAGTGAGAATCGGTTATGTTCCTCAGAAGATCGACGCCGATCGACACCTCCCACTTACCTACAGTGATCTTTTTGAATCCAAGTGTCACATTGCAAGGGTGGCAACCGAACAAATTGCAGAGGTATCCCGAATTGTCGGCCTGACCACAGAGACCTTGGCAACGCCGGTTGGACATCTCTCAGGCGGGTATTTCCAACGAGGCCTAATCGGGTTTGCCTTAATTGGTAAACCGAACGTGCTCCTGCTCGACGAACCTACCGCCAGCATTGATGAACCAGGTGAGGTGCATATCTACGAACTGATCCGCCGGCTTCAGAATGAATACAAACTGGCCGTCATCACAGTGTCGCATGACCTAAGTTTTGTCTATCGCTATGCGTCCAGCGTTTTGTGTTTGAATAAACGAAATGTCTGCATGGGGCCGCCGCGGGAAGCGCTTACTCCCGACGTTCTCGATAATTTGTATGGACCATCATTCGGCTACTACGTCCATAACCATGGCAATAGCGCCGAATCATGAGGCTACGCTGGTTCGGATTGACAGCATAATCTCTGAAACTAAATTCTGTGAATCGCAATGACAGCGCCGGCGTTGTATTCGATTGTTCTGGTACTCCTGACAGCTGTTGCTGCTGGGCTGGTCGGCAGCTTTGCTTTGATGAAGCGCATGAGTCTGGCGGGAGATGTGATCTCGCATGTTGCATTGCCAGGTTTAGGCATCGCCTTGCTCCTCCATTTCAATCCGCTGATTGGCGCTGCCGCGACATTGCTGATCGGAACGATACTAATTTGGCGACTACAACAAGGCAGGACTCTTACTACCGATGTGGCGATCGGTGTCACCTTCACAGCGGCGTTGGCTATCGGCACTCTGGTGACCCCCAGTGAGGATCTGATCGAAGCGTTATTCGGAGGCTTTCAGAGTCTCACACTCCCGTGGTTCGTGCTTGGAGTGTTTGCGGTCTCGGGCATCATCGGCTTTATATATTCCTTCCGCCACAAACTGATTCTGGCTCTGTTTTCGCCGGAGCTTGCAGCCGCTACGGGCATCAATGTAGCTCGCCTCGACCTCTATTATCTCCTCATTTTTAGTCTAACGGTGCTGCTGGGACTCAGGTTTTTAGGAACTCTACTGGTTGGCGCATTGATCATCGTCCCAGCGGCTACGGGGCGTCAATTAACTCACACTCTCGCTCGGTTTCTAATCGCGTCCTCAGCGGCAAGCGTGCTTTCCGTGGCGATTGGGTTTCTGGTCAGCCGTTACTATTCCCATCTCACGCTTGGCTCAGTGACTCTTAATTTTTCACTCGGTCCCGCAATAATCTCGGTCGCGACGGTCCTTTTCCTGCTGAGTTTATTGCGCAAGAAAATTTGAATTGACTGCTGATCATAACGTTTGCCAGGGCTGGAACCTTAGGGTTTGTCTCATGTTGGCGGTGGATTAGCTGGAACAGGGTTGTCGGCGGGTTTGCGTTTCAACTTTGGCGGTTCCGCCGGGGTCTAATCCATTATCGATTGGTCATCGTTGCCGCGTCGTTCCAGATAAGTCTCAGTGGACTGCTGTTTCTTTAATTTCAAGCGTGCCGCCAACGGCGTCCAGCGTCGCGTTTACACCCAGTGGCAGGGTCAGTTGATCGTCGGTGTGTCCGATAGTTAGTCCATAAAGCACGGGCACTTTCAGACCGCCTAGAATGTTGTCGAGCACTTCGCCTAAACCGTAAGGGATTGTTGTAGAGGGCTTGTAATCTTTGGGACGGCAGTCTTGGCATTCGCCAAAAATAACGCCTGCTACAGAGTCGAACTTTCCAGCGAGCCGCAGGTGAGTCAACATCCGATCGATGCTGTAAGGCTCCTCGTCAACATCTTCAAGAAACAGTATCTTTCCCTGCGTCTCGATTTCGTAGGGTGTGCCCATCGTATTCGAGATCAACGTCAGATTGCCGCCAATCAATGGACCAGTGGCAACACCGGGCCGAATGGTTCGCAGAAAGTGACTCGGACGCAGTTCGTTGCTCTCGGGCGGATTGGCGACCTTGCCGATTGGCTGCGTCTCAAACAGCGCCTTGTGGAAGTACTTTTGCGTGTAGTCGGTGAACCGAGAGAGCGCGATTGGACCATGAAAAGTGACCAACTTCGCTTGCTTGTTAATTGCCAGGTGCATGGCGGTGATGTCACTGTAGCCGAGAAAGACTTTTGGATTGCGATGCATCAGATCGTAGTCAATGCGATCCAGCAAATGCATTGATCCGTAGCCGCCGCGAATGGCGAACACGGCACTTACGTATTTGTCGCGGAACATTGCATGCAGGTCATCAAGACGCTCATCAATCGAAAGGCGATAGTCGCCCATTCGCTTGCCGGCGTACTTGCCGAGTTTCATCCGCAAATCAAAATACTTCATTGTGCGCTCGGCCAGGGCGATCCGATCTGGATCTGGAACATAAGTGGCGGGCGTGATCAGACCAACTGTGTCACCAGAGCGCAGCGCTTTCGGCCGAATAAGAACGTCAGATGACGACCTTCCAAACAACAGTCGGGGTAGGGCCAGCGTGCCGGCCAACCCAAAACCAGACGTCGTTAAGAATACTCTTCTGTCACTCACTGCGTCTTGAATCTCCGGTTCCTTTGAAGGCCATGCTGCGCCGCGGAATCAGCGGTGCACTCCTTTCTTTCGGAGTGCCGCTTCTTGTCCTCGGAGTCGTCGCTCTAACTTACGACCTGCGAGCCACCCAACACTCTTTACCATAACGAAGAGCAGTATCACGGCGAACACGATGCCCTTCCCTCCGAAGGGGGAAATATGTTCATGCAGAAAAAGAAACACTATAGCATTCCAAATCAAAAGCGACCGCTATCCGTAGGAATTAGGAAATCGTGCCAGGGTATTGCCAGACTATTGCCTATGTATTTATTCAAAAATCCTCAACGGCAGAAGCTGTGAATAAATTGGAGAACGACATGGTCCACAATACCCCCCAACGGCAGTTGGGGGATCTTTCAGTCCAGCTTACACTCAGTTAGGTTTCGAAAATCTCGAATTCCCCCAACGGCAGTTGGGGAATGGTTCAGATCCAGCCTGGTTGAGCGCGACGCACTGAAGTTCCTTCTACTGACCGCGCGCCGCAGTTGAAGCGCATCAGCGGTAGGTGGCAAGCTATCGAAGGAGGTTTTTAGGTTGAGAAAATCACACGGACTTACGATGTTTCTATTCACCTTAGTAGCTAGGCCACTAGAGAATGTCTGAGATTATCGCTACAACCACTCTCGATTGCGTTAACTCGCTCGGTGAACGCAATCAAGTCATAGTTGAAATTGGCCGTCCTTATAGAGCGCCGGGGGGCGAATGGGCGTGCCCAGTCGCTATGCGCGGATTGCATAACACTCTTCCAGATGTGCGCGGACAAGACTCGCTCCAGGCGCTCTGCCTGGCAGCCTCTCTCGTCCGTATGTTGCTAACGGGTTTCGTTGAAGGTGGAGGAAAGATTTTCTTTCTCAATTCCGAAAGCGAGTACGACCTCGAATCGACATTTAGCCACGTTGGGAGTGGTTCCTCCGGCGGTCCCGGCTAACAAATTTAAGGATTGTTGTTGCATTGGCTAGATAGAGAAAGTACTGACGCAGGTCTTCATCGCTGAGCTTCAGCTTGGATGCTGATCGCGCGCCGCAGCTGAAGCGCGTTATGCTTCTTTTTGGATGGGCAAAGAACCAGATAATGCAACCACGATGAATACGCTGCTATCACACATGCGTCTGTTGATGAAAATGCCTGCTCGCTTCCGGCTGCCATACATCCAGAAAACCGTGGTGACCGAGGGCTACAGATTAATCTGTCTGTTGAAACGCGAGAAGTTTACGTATCCAGTATTTCCGTCTGCGGAGGGCAGTTACATCGTCACTAGATCTATACCAGGCCTGAGACTTGGACTGTTCGGCAAAACCATCTGGTATACGGATTCGATACCTTTGGAGTATGTTCCGTCTCCTACAGACGTCAGTCAGCAGAGAGAGCTAGTGAATAAAATCGTGGCACAAACGAAGGGACCGATCCAGTACGTGGTAATCAGTCATGCGAGGAACTGCTCAACGGAGGGTGCCGCCAAGTAGGTGCGCCGGCAGAGGCGTTGAAATGAAAGGCGCAGCATAACAATTCGTTGCTACAGATTGTCATCATGGCTTTTCAAACGCTTGAATATAGTCGGAACATAAGACCACTCTAAAACCGAGGGAGTCACCGGTGTTGCCCCACAAACGAGATTTAGTATCTATCTTTGATTCTGGAACAGACTTTCTCAACTTGTTGTATCATGCGAAGGTTGTTCGTAATCGCCGCGCCCGGTCAACTCTGACGTTGGACGAACTTCATTGAATGGCGAACTTCATTGAATGGCGAAATCATTGAAAGGTTAGCTAACCTAAGATCATGAATCCTGAACTCGCAAACTTGAACATTGAAGATTCTTGGAGTGTTGTCGAAGGCGAATACAATGGCAAGCCGCTTATCGCCCGCATCAACACTGGCTTGAGGCCGCTCGTTGCCGATTCTCGTTATCAACATCGCATCGGTGTGGCAGTTCCGTTCACGTCGGCGGGAGAAGATGGTCTGCCTTCTGGCGAAGAATCGTGGCAAGTGGCAGAAATTGAAGATCTAATTGCAGCAGCGTTAGAAGAACATCACGAGTCGCTTTTTGCGGCCATCATAACGACCAACGGGGTGAGAGAATTTGTCTTTTACACCTCTGATCCTGGCGCAGTCGAAAAGAAGCTTGCCGTTCTAGCTAAGAAGATCGATAGTCATCAAATACAACGTGTCACTCATCTGGATGAGGGTTGGACGGTGTATCGCCAGTTCGTCTAACCTATAAATCCCTGACCGTTGGAGCTGAGACCTTTACGAGCCCGTCAAATACTGACGACTTCCTCCTCGTGTTCGGTGACCAGATAGGGTGACATGACGATCGGTTTCTCCTCACCGTCTTCGGCAAGCACCGCCTGAATGACAGGTAGACTGAGGGAGTGTTTCTTTGAGATTCCGGGGACGTCATGACCGGCTGCATAAACAGCATGGCGCCCGTGTTTTTCGTACCATTCTGCCAGGTTCGCCGTCTTATGCATGTTCTCAATTATTTGCCGCCAGCCTACTCCTGTGTTATAGGCGCAGAAGGAGATTTCGCCTTCCTGAGTACCATACGGTATTACACACATCTCGGTACGGCGGAAGTCATAATTGAAGAGATCCTGAAACCACATACCTTCAATGCAGAGGACGCGCCAGACGTCGTTTGTGTCAACCTTCTGGGCCTTCATGCGATCGTTACGATCGGAATTGGCATTGGTTGACGAGGGCTTGAACAAATTAAGTATTTGCGAGATTGGAAAACCCCGAGGCGCTCGTGCAGCATTGAAGTTTCGCAAGATCGCCATGCCCAATTGAGCGTACGAGAGCTTATGGCCTCGCGCCGTGTCAGTGATCAGGGCAACGTCTTTCATAAACTGTTCATAATTAAAGAACTCGAATAGAGACTTAAACTCTCCTGACGTTCGGTTGACCACCATCAGAGTGAAAATGCCGCAATTTGGGTGGCAATTACAGGAAGACCAACCCCAGGGGGCATCCGCTCCTTGCAGCATGTCCATTACGCTGGTAAATGCCGAATAAGAAGAAAGTGGAAACCAATCGCGCAAAGGTTCCAGCTGACCACTGAGCTGGTCTTTGAGATCGTGGGTCATGCCCGCGAGTGTGTATCGCTGCTTAATTCGTAGTTCATCAGAGACGTCTTCGTCGCGTCCCGTAAAGGAGACGGGTTGGAAGGCAATAGTCTGGACCTTATCAATATTCTTCGCGGCAAATTCCACAATCTTTCCGATACCATCGTTGTTAATGGTATTGACGATGGTGGTGACCAAAGTGACTTTAATACCCACAGCCGCGAGATTCTCAATCGCCCGTAACTTCACGTCGAAAAGATTTCCTACGCCCCGATGCTTATTCTTTTCTTCGCTGACGCCGTCAAATTGGAGATATACACCGTGTTGTCCTGCCGCTTTTGCAGCCTTACAAAATTCGAGATCCTCTGCAAACCTGATACCGTTTGTGGCTGCCAATATTCGATAGAATCCAATTTTCCTGGCGTAAGCAACCGCCTCCAAATAATAAGGCGAAAGCGTAGGCTCGCCCCCTGAGAAGAGAATGATAATTTGACGCTTTGGCTTGAATGAAACTGCGCGGTCCAGGATTGCTTTGGTGTCCTCGAAAGTTGGTTCGTGGACGTAACCAACCTGATTGGCGTCCATGAAGCACGGATTGCACATCATGTTGCAGCGATTGGTCAGGTCAACGGTCAAAACTGCACCCCGTCCGAACTTAATATTGGAGGTGCCGTGATGATGAATGGCAGCATCGTCTGCCACACGGAAGTCTCGGCCAAAAAAGAGGGATTCGATTCTTCGCAGGAACTCTGGATCGGTAGACATAACGTCTTCAAACTGCCCGTGTTTGGGACAGTTCTTTGACATGACGACCTGACCATTCTTCTCGATAATTTGCGCCTTGATCTCTCCTGGGTGTTCGAACATCAAGGTTTCCAGGGGTGTTTCCCCGGAGATCACGGCGTTTCGGACTTCCTTAACACAAGATGGACAAAGGCTGTCAGTCTCGCGGGGAAAACCCAGCGGAGGTGCGGTTCGCTCGTAAGACTTGAGCAATGGTCCGGGAGCCCAGTTGGGCTTAATGGGTTCACCCTCCGGAAAAAGAGTATTAACAGACTGGAAAGCCCTCCAAGCGACATCCGAAAGATTGGAAATCAGCTTGGAGCTCTTCACTCCATTTAGCTTACCCTTTTCAGATTCTCCCCGGCGAAATTGGTCACTGAACAAAGGATTCTCTCCTGGTGGCGGCAACTGATATTGACGCGCCCGAATGTGGATAAGACTAATTATTTCTTGTAAATAACTGTCCGCAAGTTGCACGAAATCTATGGCAGACGTGTCATGATAGTGGTCTAAAATCGTAATGGCAAGGAGAAGTGCCCGCAAAAAGGGGTCGCCGGTGAAGCTCAAATGCGCTGCCTCTCACTCCTGGGCTGGGCGGGCTTCGCCCTAAAGTTTTTACGGATAAGCTTCGGTAAACAGCGTTTAAAAGGGCAAAACCCGAACCAGGGGGTTGAAATATAGGACACCACTGAAATGCCGAACCAGTTAGGCCGTAGCGGGTCGACCAATGGCCTATTTCTGGCTGCCCAGTGGTGCTGTGCAACGCTGTTCCGGCATTTTGAACTCTAATTTAGCAGGGCGTTGAGGTAACATCCCTGATCCCCGCAATGGAGATTCACTCGACCGCACTTGTAAGCTCAAAATCTCGCATTGGGACCAAGGTCCGCGTGGCTCCTTATGCGGTGATCGAGGAAGATGTCGAGATCGGAGCAGATTGCGTTATTGGCGCTCATGCCGTGGTTAAGAGGTTTACCAGACTAGGGAATCGTAACCTTGTTTTCGAGCATGCCGTTCTCGGCGGAGAACCTCAGGATGTGAAGTTTACGGGCGAGCCCAGCGCTCTAGTCATCGGTGACGACAATCTGATCCGTGAGTTTTGTACGCTGCATCGTGCTTGCGGTCGCAATCAGGAAACGCGAATTGGTTCACGCAATTTCTTCATGATAGGAGTGCATATTGCCCACAATTGTATGGTCGGAGACCACAACATTTTCGCGAACGGGGCTGCACTTGCGGGGCACGTCCAGGTAGAAGACCACGTATTTTTGTCGAATAATGTCGGAGCCCATCAGTTTGTTCGGATTGGCCGCTTTGCCATGGTCGGAGGTAAATCGAAAATTGTGCAGGATGTACTGCCTTTTTTCCTCACCGATGGAAATCCGGCGCGAATTAGAGGATTGAACTCTGTAGGATTGCGCCGGGGAGGATTCTCCCGCGAGTCGAGAGCGGTGCTCAAGCAGGCTCATAAACTTCTTTTCCGATCAGATATGCCTTTGGGGGTAGCGCTGATTGAAATGGAGCGGATGGATGATCAGAACATCGGTCATTTAGTAAGCTTCATTCGGGAATCTGAGCGGGGATTTACCAGGGCTCAACGACAAGATGACTGAAACTAAGTCCACGAACCAGCCCAAACCGTTGACAGTATCCGAACTTGCGGAGTACGTGAGCGGTGAGGTTGTAGGAGACGGTTCTATCCTGATTAGGCGCCTCGCGAGTTTGGAGGCGGCGGCTACAGACGACCTTGCCTATGTTGAGGAAGAGAAGCTGTTTCCAGCAGGAATTGAAAGCAAGGCCTCGTGTTTGCTCGTTCCCGGGAATTTCCCAGCTGCTGATGCTGAAAAATCTCACAGATCTTTTATTCTGGTTGCAAATCCCAAGTTGGCCTTCACCTCAATAGCGAAGTTATTGCATCCACCGGTCACACGAGAACCATTCATCCACTCCACTGCAGTGATCGCATCCAGCGCTGATGTTGCGCTCAGCACCTTCATAGGCCCTCACACTTCTATCGGTGAAAACAGTCGCATTGGAGCGAACACCCGAATTGAGAGCGGCGTGAGCATCGGAGCAGACGTGACCGTGGGAAGTGGCTGCGTTTTACATCCCAATGTGGTTCTCTACGATGGAGTTTCGCTAGGTGATCATGTGATTCTTCACGCTGGCGTTTGCGTTGGAGCGGATGGGTTCGGCTACGTCCGTGACAATATGGGATATCAAAAGTTTCCCCAGATAGGCACCGTAATAGTGGAAGATGACGTGGAGATTGGTGCTCACACGTGCATAGACCGGGCAGCCCTGGGCCGCACTCGGATTGGTCGGGGAACAAAGGTCGACAATCTGGTCCAGGTTGGACACAACGTGGATATTGGGGAGCGGGTAGTTATTGCGGCACAAACTGGCATCAGCGGCAGCGTAGTCATTGAAGACGATGTCGTCATTGGTGGCCAGGTCGGCTTTGGCGACCACATTCGGGTACTGAGTGGTGCCGTAATTGGTTCAAAGGCTGGAATTCTGCCAGGCAAGATTGTGCGAGCTGGCATATGGTGGGGCGTTCCTATTCAGCCCTTGGACGAATACAAACGGCGCAATGCCCATATTGGCATGCTCCCGCAGCTCCGGGCTCAAATCAAGCAATTGAGGAAACAGGTTAGGGAATTGCAGGAACAGTCCAATGGTTCAAAGAAGCGTGACTGATGCGTGAACTGATTTTCCGGCTTTTTTTGACAACCCAAGGAAGTCGATCAGCGAACGTTGAAGTTGAAGATGTTACAGTCGCTGGACTTCGGTAGTCTCTGATCTGCTGTCTTGTTTAGTGATGGCCGCGGTTTTCCATCTCCGTACCGCCGTCAGCACCCGTTCCGCCGCTCGGTTGGAGGCGCCGCCCGCGCCCAATCTGGCACTGATTTCCTGCAGTTGATTTCGCACGGACTGGTTTCGGTCTTTTTCCAGCAGCGCAAGAAGTTCTGCTGCCAACCGATCGCCATTGAGATCATTTTGCAACAGCTCGGTTACCATTCTTCTGCCCGCGATCAAATTGACCAGACCATAATGTTCAGTGGTGATGAGTCGTCCCAGCGTGTGCCAATTTATGGCCGATTCGCGGTACACGATTACCATCGGTGTTCCAAGGAGTGCCGCCTCGAGCGTGGCAGTGCCACTGGCTACAGCAGCAGCGTCAGAAGCGGCAAGCGCTTCACGTGTTTGGTGGTGAACAACGCGCAAGTAGGTAGGCAAGTTGCTTCCGTTTCGGTTAACTAATATCTGGCTGGCTTCTTGCGGTGAGCGGCTCGGTGCGATGACGAGCACAAACTGAACTTCCGGACGTTGTTTTGTTATCCGGTCTGCCGCATCGAGCAGTGGCGGTAGAATGCGCGAGAGTTCTTTGCTTCGGCTTCCGGGCAATAAGGCGACGATTGGCTTAGAAGGATCAAGAGCGTGCAATCGGCAAAACTCGCTTCGTCCATACATTGCTTTTACTTCGCCGGTCAATGGATGTCCGACAAATTCAGCCTGAGTAACCTTCCGCTGCGAATACCAATCGGGTTCAAAAGGAAGAATTGCCAGCAGCAGATCGACATCGCGTCTAATGTTGCGCACGCGGTATGATCGCCAGGCCCAGAGTTGTGGACTTATGTAGTAGATCACTTTCAATCCGCGACGGTGAAGAGTCTTTGCGAGACGCAGATTGAAATCGGGCCAGTCGACCAAAATCACGGCGTCGGGTCTTTTTTCCAGCGCAGCACGCTTCAAGGCGCGAAACGCGCTCAAAAATTTTGGCAAGACGCTGGCTATTTCGACAAGGCCCAGAATCGCTAGATCGTCAGAAGCAATAACTGTATCAACAGAGCAGCGGCGCATTAGCGGGCCAGTCGCGCCGAAAAGGTCGAACTCAACATTGGCGGAGGTCTCGCGCAAAGCCCGCACGAGAGAAGCGGCATGAGCATCCCCAGAAGGTTCGCCCGCCACGATCATCAAACTAATCTTTTCAGACACAGCGGAAATGGTAAATGGTAAATGGTAAATGGTAAATCGGAGTAAATGGCCTTTGGCCTTCGGCCTTCGGCCTTCGGTCTTCGGTCTTCGGTCTTTGAGCTTTGAACTTTGAGCTTTATCTTTGAACTTTGTCCGGCGTCTCATTAACATCTAACTTTAGTTAGGTGGCCGAGCTGTCGATTTTCATGGTGGAAACCGTTTTAACGGTTTCCAAGTACCACTCCGAAGATGTTGCGGGGTCAAACCGTTGAAACGGTTTCCACGATTTACGAATTACGTTGCCCACCTAACTGAAGTTAGGTGTTAATGAGAAAGGTCCAAAGTTCAAAGCACAAAGCACAAAGTACAAAGGCCAAAGACCGAAGCCCAAAGTCCAAATCCATTTACCATTTACCATTTAGTATTTACCATTTACTATTTGCTGACCAAAGACGGTAGTAAAATGGTAAATGGAAAAAGCAAAGACGTAAAACCAAAGACGATCTTTCCATTTGCCATTAACCATTTACCATTTACCATCTGTTTGGCGAGCCTCGTTCTGGGCATCGCCGAATTTGCCGTACACGCTCAGCAAACCAATCCAGTCGATCGGAAGGTAACTAATCCGATGACTGACACCCCGAATGTTAATCCTCTAACTCAGGAACAAACGCCATCCCAAAAATTGCCTGAAGCCACTCTTGAGCCAGGCGTATCGACTGAATATCTTAGCGTGGATGCCGGCAAGCAAACCGAAATCGGAAAGGATAAAGGGGTGCGGATTGTGGTGTACGAGGGGAATGTTGATGCACGAATTGGTACCTATCGCCTGCAAGCGGACAAGGTCACGGTTTACGAAGCCACAAACAAGGCGATAGCCGAGGGTAACGTGGTATTTGACCAAGCCAATCAGCAACGAATCACCGGCACGCGGGCAGAATGGAATTATCGAACCAAGACCGGTTTTTTTGTTGACTCAACTGGCTTCACAAATCAGACGCAGGATGGCACCAGGGTCTATTTCACTGCGGACAGAGTAGAAAAGGTTAGTTTGGATACTATTATTGCGATCAATGTTCAGGTCACCGCCTGCGACGAAGACGTTCCTAAATGGAGTTTTCATGCCAAACGCGTGAAGATCAGGACCGGTGATCGCGTGCGTCTCTATTCCCCAAACCTGAAGATCAAGAAGGTACCAGTTTTTTACTTGCCCTATGCTTCTGTCTCAATCAAGCAGCGAGACCGTGCTTCCGGCTTCCTGACGCCTACGTTTGGAGGTTCAGGCGCAAAGGGTTTCCGGGTTTCTAACGCTTACTATCAAACCCTGGGTCGCTCTGCTGACGTTACTTTACGAAATGAGATCTACACACAACGAGGTATCGGTATTGGAGCAGATTTGCGAACCCGCGCAAATTCACGGTCGTTTTTGAACGCTGGTTTCTATACAGTGAGGGACCGCATATTCGGCCCTAAGGCAGATGCTACACATCCAGATCAGGGCGGATCTAGTTTCTATGCAGACGGTGTTCATTACTTTCCTAATGGCTTTATCGCGGCAGCGGATGTAAATGTGACTTCGAATCTTGCTTACCGGCAGGTATTTTCGGATTCAGTACAACAGGTGATCTCGCCAGAGGAACGTTCGCAAGTCTTTGTTAATAAAGACTACAGCAATTACAGTTTTGATTTCCTTGCTCGGACACAGGTCACTTCGCTGCCAAATTCGCGCATCCGCATTCGCGAACTGCCAAGCGTGACGATTGACAGGCGGCCTTCGCCGCTGCGCTTTCTAAAACAGATCCCCGTTTACTTTTCTTACGAAGCTGGAGCGGAGGGCGTCAGTCGTAAAGAGACGGTGGAGGACCTGATCGCCTTCAGGCAGGAAGCTAAAGGTGATCCGGTAATTACACCCTCGTTGGTCCAACGTCTGGATTTTCATCCTCAAGTTGCTATTCCCTTTGAATTTGCAGGCTTTTCAATTACTGCTACTGCGGGGGGCCGGGTTACCTTCTACTCGAACTCCATCGATCCCACAAACCGGGCTATTCTCAGTCAGAATCTTACCAGGAGTTACAGTGAGTTTGAGCTTGATGTAAGACCGCCTGCCTTTGCTAAAGACTTTCATCGGGGCAACGGCGGCTTCTTCTTTCGACACGTTATTGAACCTTTCATTATCTATAGAAATATTTCCGGAGTAAGCAATTTCGACCAGATCATCCGCTTCGATTACGTGGATGCGATTGCCGATACGAATGAGATCGAATACGGAATTTCTAACCGCTTCTTTACCCGGCGTTCCACAGAAGATGTCAGTAGCGCTGCTTTACATGCTGCCAAGAGCGGAGAGAGAGAACCACTTTCGACTCAGCCCTACGAGGCGTTGACTATTACAGTCAGGGGAAAATATTTTTTCGATCGATTTTTCGGTGGAGCATTAGAACCAGGACAACGAAATCAGTTCTATCCGATCAATACGCTTTCGGGATTTAGTTTCGGAGGCGTTCCTCGACGCTTCTCACCATTGAATATCGAAGCACGCTATCGGCCGCGCCGCAATGTGGTAGTCGACTCGCGAACAGACGTCGACACACGTGGTGGGGGCATTCGAGCGTTCTCAACCACATTTGGTATTAATCGAGCACTGATACAGGCGTTTCAGACGTTCTATTACACAAGAGCAATCGAACTGGTTCCCAGTCTGGCTCAATATGCTGATGCACGGGGCAAAGAGCCGGGAACGCTTCGTGGCTCGCAATGGAGTCCCTCGCTTTTCGGGGGAAATCGAGAGCGCGGCATTTTTGGCGGCGCGTCGTTCTTCTTTGACTTTCAAACGCGACCAGGAAAAGGAAATAGCTCATTGATCAGCTCGACGGTAACGGTTGGTTACAGTTGGGACTGTTGTGCGGTGACGGCACAAAATTACACCTTCAATGTTGGCCTTAGAAAAGAGAATCGCGTTGTTTTTAGTTTCCGACTTAACGGCATAGGAACATTCGGAACCGAGCAGATCGGCCAACGGTTCCGGTAGGATCGTCAGGCGTAACTGAAGGGGCGGCACTCCGTGGGCGCCCTTTTGTGCGCAAGAATGTCAACTAAAGAAGGATAGTGTCCTAATTTGAGTTGAAACTCATTCTGTATAAGGTTTTGTGTTGGATATGTGAAGAAGGTTTTAAGGGTGTTGAGGATTGGTTTCGCGAGAACGCTCTTTAGCTTTTAGCTGCTCGACTACGGCAAACTCGCGCTTTGCGTCTTGCGCGCGGCCCAGCCGCTGAAAAATTCTGGCGCGGAGGAATCTAATCTCCGTGTCGAGAGGATCCTGCTTGACAGCTTTTTCAACGGCTTCCAAAGCTGCCTTCACTTGGTCCTGCTTAAATAGAATATTAGCGTAAAGCTTATTGGCCTCGGCCGATTCCGAGTTGACGCGGAGCGCGGCCTCGACACGTTGGCGGGCATCACTGAGGTTACCTAATTTCTCGTGCGCATAGCCGAGATAGTACAACACAAAAAAATCTCCGGGAGCTCGGCTCAGTTCGCGTTCAAAAGAGGGAATCGCATCTTTAGTCCTTCCGAGCTTGATATAGGCTAGACCGAGCAATCCTTGCAGCCGCGGCAGGTCGGGCTGAAGCGTTGCCGCTTCCTCCAGACTGTTAAGGGCCGAATCAAATTCAAAACGTTCCAGACTCAATTGCCCCTGCAGCATTCTCGCCAATGCTTTCCCCTGTGCCAATTGGTCCAGGCGCTGAATAACGGTCGTCAATTCCTTACGTTGCAAGCGCAAGTAGGCAAGTCCCAGATAATAGAGCACCGTAACATCATCAATAGCTCCCGCCGTTTGTGTTTCAAGGTGCTCTACTGCCTCAGACTCACGTCCCAGTTCAACGAGAGCTATGCCCAGCAGTTGATGAGCCTGCTGATTATCCGGCGAGAGTGCAACGAACCGCGTTAATACCTCTGCCGCTTTGGCAAACTCGCCTGCGCGATAGTGGGCGATGCCGAGATTGAGCATCACCGCACTCAATTTAGGATTCAGCGATAGTGCTGCTTCGTAAGCTTTCACAGCTTCTTCGTAGCGGCCCAAGCGGGACAGTACGGCGCCGTAGTTGGCGTGCGCTTCAGCATATCCGGGCGCCGCCGAGAGTAGGAGACGATACTCTTCCGCTGCCTTTTCCAATTCGCCGCTACGCTGTAACTCAACAGCGTGATCAAACCTTGCGGCGATCTCTGCTGACTGCTGAAGAAAGGGTGAAGAAACGGTCAACAATGCGGAAAAGACGAGTAGTAACATGGAAGAAAGGAGTCTAAAGTTTAATGGCTCTTAAGCGCCAAGGGGCGCGAAATGTAAAATGCTGGGCCAGCGGCCCAGGATCATTGTTCGTAAAAAGTGGCGAGCGCTGAAAGCGCGAAATAGGATCCTCGCGATTCGTTACAAGCCAAGCATTACGACCACATTTCGCGCTTCAGCGCTACCAGGGTTTTAAATAACGTCCATCCCAGCAGGCTGCTGAAAAACTAATATAACAAGGTCAGTGCTGTGAAAACTATTCGGAACAGATCGTGAAAACGCAGAAATCCCACCCACTCCCGAGATTGTGTGAAAACGCGAATTGCAATGGGATGAGGTCAGTACCGTCACGCGGTAGCGTCGGGTCAACCTCACCGATCAGAATGCGGCGGCGGAACATTGACCCGACGCTACCGCGTGACGGTACTGATCTCATATCACTATGACGGTGCGACGCGGTCAGTAACGCGTCGCACCGCTTTTTTTGGAGAGCTCTATCTCTCCTTCAGCATTCGACCGTGTTTGTTGCCTCAGGAAATGGAGCGCCTTACCAGTAAAACTTCGCGCCGAGCTGGATAATGCGCGGGTCGCGCGCGGCGTTATATTCACCAAAAAACTGTCCCAGTGGGGCGGTCGAACCGGCCGGACGAAGGTTGTTGGTGATGACCGCCTGGCTGTAGTTGGCGAAGATCGCGTTGCCTGTGTCGAAGCCGCCGCTGGCCCGGGGCACTGCCAGATTGGTACCCGCGTTGATGCCACTAAACTGGGTGTGATTGAAGACGTTGAATGCTTCCACCCGCAATTGCAGCTTTCTTCCCTTCTCCGGATCTCCGACCGAGAAGTCCTTAAATAGAGAGAGATCCGTGTTGTTAATGCCTGGGTTACGCACGTAGTTTCGATTGCCGATACCGTTGCTTCCCAGCGCAGGAAGGGCGAAAGCGTTTGGATCAATCAGCAAACCATTCGGACCCTTGCTGGGATTCGACTTGAGCACGAACCGCGGCGGTTCCGTCCATGACCCTGTGATGCGCTGGTTAACATTGACACCACCAATCCCGACTCCGAGTTCAAAGGGATTTCCGCTAATGAGTGAAGTGATGCCCGTAATTTGCCAACCGTTGAGCACTGCTCGCGACAACCAGTTGTCCCCGAAACGAGTGCCTAGTCTCGGTAATTCATAGACATAAGTAGCCACGAATATATGCGTGCGATCAAAGTTCAACACGCGGTAATCGTAGCGCCGCGCATCGTACGGGCTCGTGAAATTGTTGTCGCCGTCGCCTGTGCCCATCACCTTCGACCACGTGTAAGCAAGGCTGAAAGTGAAGCCTTTGGAGAACCGGCGGTTCACCGACACCTGCAACGAGTGGTAGTTCGACGAGCCGACGAACTCTCGCTGTTGGATCGTGTCGTAGCCGGGGAAGGGACGGATGAGGTTCGCTGGCAAGGCCTTCTGCCCGTCGAACTTCAAGCCGGCGTTCTTGTAAGCCTGTGCGATGGAGGGATCGGAGTCGGGAACGATGCCGCCGGGGAAGAATGTTGGGTCCTGCGCTGCCTTCGTGAACAGGAATCCGAACGGGGTCGCGTTCACATTGCGGGTCTGCCACAAGTGGCGCGACTGCGTTCCGACGTAAGCAACGTCGATGACAGTGCCAAAGCCAATATTGCGCTGCACGCTCAGGCTCATACTGTAGACGGTTGGGATTTGCCCCTGCGGGTCGTATCCGAAGACGGTCGAGGGGGCGAGCACCCCGGTCTGCCCAGGAGTGATGTCTTGCAGGAGGCCGAATCGCAGGACCGGTGAAAGAATGCCCGGCGGGTTCTGGATTTGGTCGAAGGCGACGTTGCCATTAATGCGGTCGTAGGAGATGCCGAAGCCACCGCGGACAACTGTTTTGCCGTTCCCCGTTACGTCGTAGGCAAAACCGAAACGCGGCGCCCACTGCGGTCCGCGACTCTTAAAGCCGCCTTTGAAGTAGCCTTTGTTGGCCGCCCCCATGCCGTTTGCGATGTCGCCCGAGTTTGGCACGATCGCGCCGATGAATGCCGCCGGCTGCGTGTTTGCCAGAGTCGGCGTGAAGCCGGATACGAGCAGAGCCGGATCGACGCTGCGGCGGTTAGTAGTACCGTTGCAGGGGAAGACGTTGTTGACACAGGTGGGCGCGAAAATGCGGACGGACTTCGAGCCGTCATAAAGTGCGGGGTTGAAGACGGCGGTCTGCAGCAGCTTGTCGTACTGTGGCTCATACCAAGCCACCCGCATGCCGTAGTCTAGCGTGAGTCTACGGTTGACCTTCCAGTTGTCCTGGACGTAACCCTCGATATTCCAGTAGCGGTACTGGCCGTTCAGGTAGTCGCTGGCCTGCGTGTAGCTGTCGTAGATGCCCAGGAGTGCGTTCGCGTACGTATAGCCGGTAGTGAGCGGGTTCTGCCCGTCGTTGGTGAAGTTAATATCACCGTTGATGCGCCCGAAAGAGGTCTGGTCCTTCCAGCTCCGTTGTCCGTAAAATCCCATCTTGATGGTGTGCGCTCCGACGATTTTCGAGAGGTTGTCGATAAAGTTGTAGGTGACGTTCTTGTTGTAGAAAGGCAGGCCGTTAAAGTCTGTGAACGGGAAAGTCACATTGGAAACGCCGCCGTACCTGAAGTTCGGGATGTAGTTGGCAAAGTTAACGTCGGGGTAGAGCAGCGGTGTAGTAATCCCCTTCGCCGCGCGCGTCACCTGGTCGTCGGCGGTAACATAGACGATGTTGTTCTTGCTCGGCCCAAAGATGAACTCGTTGGTCAGGGTCGGGCTGAAAGTGTGAGTCAGCGTGATCACACCATTTTTGCCGGGCCGGGGGAAGGAGATCGGCGACAGTGGGAAGTTAAGGTTGCTCGCGAAGTTGCCGTAGGCCAGGAGCCGCTGTTCGTTGTTGTTGGTATAGCGCGCGGTCAGGCGTGTACGTGGCGAGATGTTGAAATCAATTCGCAGAATGTCTTCCCGCCTTGGGTAAAGGGTCGAGATGGCGGAGGTGTAGTTGAACGTCGGATTGCCCGCGGTGTTCGGCTGCGGGTAAACGTTGAGAATCGCCTGCCCGTTACCGTACCAGCACTTTTGCGGAATGATATTGCCGGGAAACTGCGCGGTTGTGCCACTCCCTAAACAGTTAAGTGAATCGTTTACCCTGATCAAATTGCCGTTCGCGTCCCGCGAGTTTGAGAAGTCGCCGATGCGCTCCGCCGCGGTTGGGACGCGGATGTTGCGTGCAGTTTCGGGCGCGAGCTGTCTGTAAAACTCCTGGTTCCAATAGAAAAAGAGCTTGTTCTTGCCATTCCAGAGCCTGGGTCCACCCTCGCCGAAGTGCGGCAGAAAGATAGGCCCGCTGATGTCATAGCCGTAATAGTTGAAGCGGTAAAGGTTGCGCGGCTGAAGCGGCAACCCGTTGGCGGTGGTTCCCTGCGCGTTGCGCAAGAAGTTGTTGGCGTTCATGCTGTCGTGCCGGCGGAAGTATCGCCCGGCGCCATGGAAGTCATTCGTCCCCGACTTGGTCACGAGTGCGATAAAGCCGCCCGCCGCCCGGCCGTACTCGGCTTGGTAGTTCGAGGTCAGCACCTTGATCTCGGAGATTGCATCCGGGTTGAGCGAGGCGTGAGTATCAACGTTGTTTCCGGTATCAACGTCAGACGATCCGTCAACAGTGAGCTCTTTCTGGTTGACCCGTGTGCCGTTGACGTTGAAGGCTCCCAGGTTACTGGTTGAAGTTGCCGTCTGGCCGAAGTTTACATTTCCCACAGCGACGCCAGGCAACGTTTTCATGAAATCGAGGGGGTTGCGACCGTTCAAAGCCAGGTTTTTAAGCTGCGTATTCGTCACGATGCCAGAGCGCTCACCAGTCTCCGACTGTATCTGAATCTGAGCCGTGTCTGCCGTGACGGTTACTACATTGCTGACATCACCTACTTCTAGAGTGAAATATCCGATGTTGGTTTGGGCGATGGCGGACAATATCACATCGCTCTTCTCCAATTTTTTGAAGCCCGCCTTTTCGACCGTCACATTGTAAGTACCCGGCGGTAGTTGCGTGAACGTAAACACGCCCTCCTCATTAGTTCGGGTCTCGCGTGTGAGATTGATTTGTGAATTACTAATAGTGACGGTCGCGCCAGGCACCAGCGCGCCGGCACTGTCTCGGGCAGTCCCGGTAATCGAACCGGAGGTGCTCTGCCCAAAAAGCGCAGTGCTTGCCGTCAGCAGAAGTCCGAATACTGCTATCGCGATTCCCCTGCAGCCGACGTGAAGAAAGTGCTGGCAGTTCATCTTACTTCCTCCTGTGGAAATGGATAACGAAAGAGGTCAGTTACCCCTGCGCGGACACGGGGTCGCAGACTTCTATTAGCTACGGGTTTGGTCCCGCCGAAGGTCGAGTCGAGGGATTGTTTCGGTTGGATGCCTGAGGATCACGGGCATCATCACCGAAAAACCAGCCCAAAAAAGGCCGGTAGTACTGTGTCAGTTATAAAAGCGGATGTGGGTGCAATAAATTAAACAAATCAAACAGTAAACGCGCTCATTTAATCCCCAAACGGACAACCTGTCAAGATATTTTTCCGTTTTTTTTGAAGTGTCTGACTCACCTCGCTAGACGATGAGAGTCTCTGCTTTTATGGGAGTACCAAGCACTACGGAACCGAGCGCGTTAGCGCCCGGGTCAATCTCTGCAACTTGGCTCCTGAACAGACTAAGATAGACCCGGCGCTAACGCGCTCGGTTCCGTATTCTTGGTACTCACTTTTAAAGAATCGGACCGCTCGTCAATTTTTCAACAAGGTCTACCGCGCGATGGTACAACCTCACAGCTCCGCACAATAGCAATTGACCTGGGACTCAAAAACCGCATCACTTCACCGTCTCTAATGACTGGTTCCGGTTGGCGTGGAGAGGCGTTCAGAATGAGAGAACTATTGACGGCCTGACCACTCCGTTGCAATATGAGCAGCAATCGTATTTTGTTTGCCGCGATGTAAACATTAACGTCCGATTTCCGATGTGATTTTGACGTTGGCTATCTCACTGCACAGCTCTTTGTGTGTGTAATCTGAAATTGAAACGGTTAACCCAAAACTAAACGCGAAATACAATAGCCCGGGCATCCGCTTGGGCTGGAAATAATTTAGGGGAATCCTGCAGAGATCCCTCGGGATGATAACGTAAGAATAAGTGAGGCTGAGGAGAAGAAAACCGATGTTGACGCGACGTGAATTCATCCGCGGGACTGTGATGACAAGTGCAGCCCTGATCGCCACTCGCAAAGCAAGAGCAACTGACGCACACATTGAGGTGTTACTCAAAGAACCGATCGGCACGGTCAACCCCGAAATTTACAGCCACTTCGTGGAGCACTTGGGCGGCGTGGTTTACGACGGCATCTGGGTTGGAGAGAATTCAAAAGTTCCCAACATAAACGGTATTCGCCGATCATTAGTAGAGTACATGCGCCGGATCAAACCCGGAGTGGTGAGGTGGCCAGGCGGCTGTTTTGCGGATAGCTACGATTGGCGTGATGGTGTTGGGCCTCGTGACAAGCGCCCGCGGCGCACAAATTTTTGGCGCGATGATCGGGGAAACAGGGCAAGCGACGCGTACAAACAACTCGACAGCGGCCCGCAGAAGTATGAACCTAACTTGTTCGGCACCAACGAGTTTATGCGGTTCTGCAAGCTCACGGGAGCGCAACCATATTTTGCGGCTAATTTGCGCAGCCTTTCCGCCCAAGCGTTTCTTGGATGGGTCGAATACTGCAACGCGCCAGCCGGTGCCACTACGCTCTCCGATATGCGAGCCGCCGCCGGTGATAGGGATCAGTTTGCCGTTAAGTACTGGGGCGTGGGCAATGAATCCTGGGGTTGTGGCGGTCGATTAACGCCGGAAGAATATGCGCAGGAGTTCCGCCGCTTCATTGCGTATGTACCGCGTTATGGGGTGGATCTCAAGTTCATCGGATCGGGACCGAATGGCGGTGACATCCCCTGGACGCGACGGTTCTTCTCCAATATGGTGGAAAAGGGTTTTAACCAACTCAACTCAGTATACGCGTGGGCTCTTCATTACTATGCGGGCACAACTGGAAGAGGCAACGCATTCGAATACACGACTGATGAGTGGTACGAACTAATCGGACGCGCGGATCGCGTTGGAAGTTTGATCGAACAACATTGGGCCGTGATGGCAGAGTCGGACCCGCAACACCGCGTGAAGCTAGCCGTCGATGAATGGGGCGCCTGGCACACGCAGGATCCCAGCTTACCTGCTGGGTACCTGTTCGGATATCCCGGAACCTTGCGGGACGCCTTAATTTCCGGCCTGACTTTGGACACTTTCAACCGTCACGCTGACAAGGTAGTGATGGCGAATGTGGCGCAGTTGATTAATACCATTCACTCACTCTTTCTGGCGTACGAAGACAAGTTTATTGCCACACCGAACTTCCACGTATTTGAAATGTATGCCGCCCATCAAGGGGGCCAATCGCTCCGAACGCTGTTCTCGGCAGCACCCGTCAGTTATAAACGAACGCCTCCCAATGTGCCGCCGGCTGCGTTAGCTCAAATGTCACCGCAACAAAGGGCGTTGGTGGCAGGCCAGGCAGCCTCCACCGAGGGGACGCTCTGGGGCTTACAGGGGTCGGCGTCTCTCAACGGCAAGAAGCTGACTTTAACAGTTGTCAATCCACACGCAACTGAGGTGACAGAAGCGGAGATCGTTTTGCGGGGCGCGAGTATTCAGTCCGGACAGGCGACTACTTTGACGTCCACTGATATTCATGCACATAACAGCTTCGATAACCCGCAGGCACTGCAGCCCACCAGTGCCGACATCCGGCCGCTAAATGGTTCACTAATTCATCGATTTCCGGCAGCCTCCGTCACGCGACTACAACTCGACGTGGGGTGATGATGCAAACAACCGATCGACGCACGTTTCTAAAACAGCTTTTCTCTTCCGGCGCCTTCCTCGCTGCTGGACCATGGCTGGCCAGCATCGGCTACGCGCAGACCACCGGACCGGCCCGGGCCATGATCAATTCGGCCAGGCATCGCGCAGATCTGGATCGCCGGCTGCTCGGTGCCTTTCTGGAACACCTCGGGCGGGCTGTTTACACCGGCGTTTATGATCCCGGCTCGAAGCTCGCCGATGGGAAAGGGTTTCGCAAAGATGTGAGGGCCGAAATCAAAGCGCTGGGCGTGCCGATCATGCGATACCCAGGGGGGAATTTCGTCTCCGGTTACAACTGGCTGGACGGCGTTGGACCAAGAGACAAACGGCCAACGGTCCTGGAGCGGGCCTGGAATTCTCTCGAGACCAACCAGTTCGGGACGAACGAATTCATGGAGTGGTGCAAGTTGGTCAACACCGAACCGCTGCTCGGCTTTAACCTGGGCACCGGCACGCCGGAAATGGCTGTCGCCTACGTCGAATATTGCAACGTGGACAAGGGAACCAGGTGGAGCGAATTGCGGCGTGCACACGGTTACGAACAACCACACAACGTGCGGTACTGGTGCATGGGCAATGAGATGGATGGCCCATGGCAGATGGGCCACATCACCGCCAGCGAATACGGCCGCAAGGCGCGCGACGCTGCCCGGCAAATCCGGGTTATCGATCCCTCCTTGCGACTGATTGCCTGTGGCTCCAGTAACACGATTCTGCCGACGTACCTGGTCTGGGATCGCGAGGTCCTCGAAGAGTGCTACGATCAGGTGGACGGCATTTCACTACACAACTACTACGGGAACACGGAGCAGTTGACCGCCAACAGCAGCGCACGTTTCCTCGCAATGAATCTGGACATGGAACGGCAGATTCACGAGGTGGGCGCAGTCTGTGATTACGTGCAGGGTCTGTTGAAGTCGCCCAAGCGCCTTTGGCTGTCATTCGACGAATGGAACATTTGGTATCGGGCCCGCAGCGCCCCCTTCCGGGACGGCAAGCGGACTTTTGCGCCCAAGCTGTTGGAGGAGGTGTACAACCTCGAAGACGCATTGCTGGTCGGCGGGTTTGTGAACACGTTGTTGCGTCAGGCGGAACGCGTGCGTGTTGGATGCCTTGCGCAAATCGTTAATGTGATTGCTCCGCTGGTTACCAATGAAACTTCAGTGTTACGCCAGAGCATTTATTATCCGTACGCGTGGGCGCTCAGATTCGCGCAGGAGAAAGTCCTCGATCTGTGGGTGGAGTCGGAGACCTACGCGATCAAGGCCGAAGGGCTCCGAGCGGATTTCGCCCGGGACGACCAAGTGCCGTTCCTCGATGTCGTGGCCACGATGAACCCGCAGAACGGGCAGGTTAGCTTATTCATGCTGAATCGCGACCTGCAAAAGGAGCGAGAACTAGTCCTGGACTGGCGCGACGTGACCCCAACACGCGTTTCGGATTGCGAAACGTTGACCGGGCCGGATCTCAAGGTTTTTAATACGTTCGAGAAACCTGCTTTGGTCGCACCGCAAGCGCTCGAAGCACCGAAAGCCGGGGCGAAAATGACGTTCAAATTGCCGCCGCGCTCCTACAGCGTGGCCCTGATCGCAACTTCGTAGTGTCTGTACATCAACTCACGTGGCCTGCTAATAGTTCCCAGAGCAGCCTTACCCGTCTGGAACCGCATGTTCGAAGCTTCTCGTGTCCGAAAGAATCCAAATGCAGGCGTCCCTTCGTAATTAGCTGCAAGAAGCAGATCGTCATGATGAATTCAGCCTCTTCAGGTTAAATGCAAAAAAGGAATTGAGGCTTGTCATAAGTCAGAATCACTGATTCTGAAAGGGCTGAGGTGTGTCCTTCTGCAAGCAAACTGGATTTGGGAAGGTGGACCAATGAGCAAAAGAGCGAAGAGTACCAGCAGAACTATTAAGAAACGGCTCGTGACACTATCCTTACTGCTTTTGACAGCATTAGTCCTGGGTTGGACGTGGCGAAAAACGCGGACGGAGCCCGGCCTAAAGCCACTCGTCTCTCATGCTCTTGCTACTTCTCCTGCGCCATGCGCAATCGCTCTCACTGCTCATTCCGGTTCACTGACAATTGACGAAAAAATCTCGCGGCTTCAGCAGGAGACTCGCATCTCTGGCGATCCAGCCTCAAAGCTGGAGCAACTGGGATGGTTATTCATAAAGAAAGCGCGGCTCAGTTACGACCCGGGTTATTACAAGCTCGCAGAGGAGTGCGCGGCCTGCATTGATTCACAGAAGAATGGCAGCCCTGAAGCCCTTCTGCTGCGTGCACATGCGTTGCAAAGCCTGCATCAGTTTTCCGCAGCTGAGCCATTGGCGCGCAAGTTAGTTTCCTTGAGGGGACTCGCTTTCGATTACGGCGTCCTGGGAGATGTGCTGGTCGATGAGGGCAAGACGCAAGAAGCGGTCGACGCATATCAGAAGATGGTTGACCTCAGGCCGGACCTGCAGTCATACACACGCGCCGCACATGTACGTTGGCTCAAAGGCAATCTACACGGAGCAATTGAATTAATGAAGTTGGCTGCCAGCTCCGGCAGTCCCGCCGATCCCGAGTCAGCAGCGTGGGCCTTCTCGCGTCTGTCTCTTTATCAACTACAAGCCGGCGACACGAAATCTGCGCTCAGAGCTTGCGACGCAGCACTCAATTTTCAGAGCGACTACGCGCCGGCCTTGCTTGCGCGCGGACGGATTTTGTTGGCCCAGCACAAGACGGGTGAAGCCATAAACGCGTTGAGCCGGGCCGCAACCCTGAATCCGCTGCCGGAGTACCTTTGGAATCTGGCTGACGCGCTGCGCGCTAACGGCAACGTTGACGCAGCGCGCTTAGCAGAGAACGAGATCCTGCAAAGAGGCGCGGCGAACGACCCACGAACTCTGGCGCTGTTCCTCGCAACACGTGGGGAACAGTCAGAAACTGCCGTAAGACTTTCCGAACAGGAACTGCGCGTTCGACTGGATGCGTTCACGCATGATGCGTTTGCCTGGTCGCTTGCCGCGGCGGGCCAGACTAAAGAAGCGCGCGATCAGATGAACAAGGCTCTGGCGGAAGGAACAAAAGACGCACGCCTCTTTTTCCACGCTGGGGTTATTTCCTGGATGTCAGGCCAGAAGCAAGAGGCCAGGCGCTGGTTGAACCAGGCTTATTCCTTTCGGCAGATGCTCTTGCCAAGCGAGAAAGAACAATTGAGCAAGTACGTTGCAAAGTCCTGAACGCAAGAAACGGAAGATTCCAAAGCAGAAACATTCATGGAACATTAATTTTCGGAAGGAGATATTTAGATGAGCAGGTTATTCAAGAGAGTCCAACGCGCCGCGGTACTAGTCTTGTTGGCATTAATGCCAGCCGCGTTGATGCCAATGTCAGTTTTCGCTTCAAGCCATATGGACGCACCGCTAATCATCCTGGATCCAGCGGCTAACACGACAGATGTCTATGCGTTCGTTGATGAAGACGATGGGCGAAAGTCGCTTGTGGTCGCACTTGGAGTTTATCCACACGAGGAACCGGGCGTTGGTCCAAACAAATATAGCTTTGATGACAACGTGCTTTACCAGATTAAGGTGGCCACCGGAGGCGACGTGGCTGCGGGACGCGCGACCCTCAGCTATCAGTTTCGCTTCAATACGACGTTCCGCAACCGCAACACGATTCTGCAGTCTTATCTTGGAGTGATTCAGAACGTGGGAGACGCGAATCAGAATTTGATCCAACGTTACACCGTAACGAAGGTTGACGAACGCACAGGAATTTCCAGAGTGCTTGGCTCCGGAATCGTGCCGCCAAATAATCAAGGCAATGCGACGCCGTTCTATAACCGTGCCGACAACGGGGAGAACCCGGCGCGAGATGGAGTGGCTACTGAGGCGGACCTCGATCGCTATACCAAAGAAGCGATCACAAGTTTGAATGATGGCTATGTTGCTTTCGCCGGCCAACGCGACGATGGCTTTTATGCCGACATCCAGTCAGTTTTCGATCTGCTCAAACTTCGTAATCCCGGCAAGGACTCGCAGGGCGGATTCAATTTGCATCTGATGACTCTCGAGATTCCCATTAGCGAACTGGGAGGCGATCAGCAAGTAGTGGGTGTCTATGCTACAACCAGCCGTGAGTCGGTCAGGATTCTGGACGATAAGAAAGAGCCAAAGAACAACGGACACTTTGTTCAGGTTGCGCGACAGGGCAACCCGCTCTTTAACGAGGGTCTTGTGGCCATCGCCGATAAGGATCTTTACAGCCGCACCAGCCCCAGCAGCGACAGCGAGATCTTCCGCAAATATGCCGAAACGCCCGAGTTGGCACGATTGATCAATCTGCTGGTCTTTAATGCCCCTGTGGCTCCCGAGACAAATCGAACAGATATCGCGGGCATGTACATTCCAGATCTGATCAAGGTCGACCTTTCCACCAGTAAAGTGCGATTCGCCGGAGGCGGGCCGAACGATCCCTCCAATCCCGATGATCCCGGATTTTCTCGGCTTAGCATCTTCGGCGGCGACGTGCTGAAGAGCAATATTCAGGATCCTTTCCACAACGGCGGTTTCATCCCGGGCGGCTGGCCCAATGGACGGCGCTTTGGAGATGACGTTACCGACATTGCCGTCACCGCTTTGATTAGCGACTTACGAGACCCGAATAATCTGATTATTCGGGGGCCCGCCGGCGATGGAGTCGATAGGAACGACATGGCTTTCAGCAAAGTGTTTCCCTATGAGTCGACTCCGCAGAATGGGCGCAACCATCAACACCCCTAGTTGCGGCATGAATCTGAAAACCGGGAACGGAAGGGTTTGACTATCCGCAGTCTCCTTCTGTTTCCGGTTGTTAAGTGAATCGACTCAACCCTGCGGGATTAAAGGTATGCCAAAAATAAATTTCTGCTTTCTGTTACCCAGGAGGCTGCTTTTCGTCATTTGTCTGACACTCGGGGCCTGCGCCATTGTTCACGCCCACGATCCTGGTTTGAGCGCGGCCGACGTGAAGTTCACCAGCGAAGGCTTCGTGGTTGCGCTGTCCTTTGCCGACATTGACATCGAGCCGCTTTGCACGATTGATTCCGATCAGAATGGGAAGATCTCACTTGCAGAGTTTGCGGCTGCCAAAGCGAAACTTGAACTGCTGGCACGCAGCGCATTCCAGGTAAGGTCGGAACAGCAACAACTGCAGGCAGCTAAAGTAATCCAAACCTACGACCCAGAAAGCAATACCGTACATTGCAACCTAACGTTTGCTCTGGCAGTAGGCTCTCGTCTGGTAATGCGATCCGCGATTCTCGAATCCTTACCCAGAGGCCATAGACAGTATCTTTCACTGCGAGACGAACGCGGTACTATTCTGGCTGAGCAAATGCTCAAAGCCGATAGTGATCAGTTTGTCCTCGACAGCTCGGTCCTGAAAAAGCATTCTGCGTCGTTCGGCCGATTTGTTCGACTAGGCACTGAGCACATTCTCACCGGCTATGACCATCTGGCGTTTCTGTTAGTGCTCTTGCTTGCTGGCAGCAAGCTCCGCGAAACCGGGAAGCTCATCACCTCGTTCACGCTGGCCCATTCACTTACCCTGGCGCTTGCTACTCTCGACCTTGTGCGGGTTCCCTCGAGCGTAGTCGAACCTTTGATTGCGGTCTCGATCGTCTATGTTGGGTTGGAGAATCTCTTTCGCCGCGATTTCAAACGCCGCTGGCTTTTAACATTCGCGTTTGGCTTAATCCACGGGCTGGGTTTCGCCTCGGTGCTTCGCGAACTCGGCATCGGCACAAGATTAGGGGAAGTCATCATTCCTCTTTTGTCTTTCAACCTGGGAGTCGAGTTTGGGCAGTTTGCTATCGCTGCTCTAATTCTGCCCGTGATCTGGAAGTTACGTCGGCATCCCGCTTTTGTAGTCAAATATGTTCCGGCTTGCTCAGTAGCTGTCGTCGTGCTCGGTGGCTACTGGCTGCTAGAGCGGGCCATACTATAAGGAAGGCGGTCGATCAGTAAACTTCAATGTTAGTCAATGGGTTCAGCGGTGATTTGCGGCTGATTCTTTAGTGGACCCACACCCTGCTTACCTGGATGGTCCGTATTACGAGCGGGGGGAGAGCAGGAGTAAATACTGGCCGTCGAAAAAGGTCAATGCGCCAATCGTTCGACAAATCAACTATCGCGGTTTATGTCATCAATAGGCGCAAACGGTTGGTTTGATGTTCCCAACCTTGTATATTGTGCATATTGTTCAATGCTGCGATGTTGCTCGTCGGATTTTTTGTTTTAGCTGAGATTGTTGTGATGGTTGACAGATTGATGAGCCGGACTTCGACTCGACAAGGAGAGTGAGCGTGCCTCGAGTGCGCGGGCTCCCGACGAGCGACGCCTAACATCTCGGATGAGGACCGACAGAGAAAAACAAGGGCTTATCGGCCCAGTAAAGAGCGTGCGCGTCGAGATGACGCGGTTCGAGGAGCGTGACGGGCGGATCACGGAACAGCCATGGCTCGGCAAGATAGAGGAACGCGACCCCTATGGGAGCGCGAGCGTGATGATGGCAATCGAGGGGACACGGACTCTCATCAGCGCTGCCGGGGCGAAGCGCGTCGAGACGCGCCACAACGATTCGGGCCAGCCCGTCGAAGTCAAGATCTTCAATGCTGATGCGGCACTCATCTGCCGTGTAGAGATCACGCGCGACGAGAAAGGCAATCCGATCGAAGAGACTCAGTACGTTGGCGATGTAGCGCCGTTCGGACCATGTCCGTCTGGCTCGTGTCCGACCGAAGAGTCCGCGGCCTTTACAGAAGAACAGACGACGGAGTTCGCGGCGACGATCGCGCGGCTGTTCTCGCCCGACACGTCCATGTCCAAGCACACGCACAGGTATGATCCGGAGGGGAGACTGGTCGAGTCGAAACTCATGATGATGGGCTTGCACGCCGGCCATCAAACGTTCGCTTACGACGATTTCGGGAACAAGAATGAAGAGGTGAGCTATACGGAAGATGAAAAGATAGCGGGCAAGGCTGTCTTCACGCGCGAGTACGACGACCGCGGTAACTGGACCAAGGAACTTGTCTCGACGGTATCGAGTTGGGAAGCGGAGTTCGGTCTGTCTACGCCGGCGCATGTGAACCGCCGGGCGATAACGTACTGGTGAAACGTCGACCTGAACACCGGGCCAGCGCGCCACCGAAACAGCGCAATGAACCGTACGTGCAAACAGCAACTCAGTTACATAGTGGCTATCGCCGCTGACGGTGGGAGGATCAACGCATGCTCGTGAAAGGTATCACGCCAATCCTCAACGTTTCAGACATCCAGGAGAGCTTCGCCTGGTTTGAGAAGTTGGGGTGGAAGAAGGGCTGGGATTGGGGCAGTCCGCCCACGTTTGGAGCTGTCTGTTCCGGCGAGTACGAGATCTTCTTGTGTGAGGGCGCCCAAGGTGGTCGTGGCAAGAGCGCTCTCACGACGACGCGTGGTGTCGATGGTGCCGAGGCCGCGGACAAGGGCGTATGGATGTCGATCTGGGTGGATGACGTTGATGCCATTCACCAGCATTGCCTCAAGCAGGGTCTCGAGATTACCTATCCGCCGACCGACGAACCATGGAATGTTCGGGAAATGCACGTACGCCACCCGGACGGCCACGTCTTCAGAATCAGTCAGGGGATTGACGACTCTGATTAGCAAATAACAGCATCGCTGGCGTCGGAGGCCTTCCCTGTTGAAGACGGACTCGTTGTCGGCCATTGGCTCGCTGTTGCAGTGCAGTATTTGGCTTGCGGCCTTTTCTATCGACTTGCTCTCCTGTAAATTATGGAAATCCTGTCAAAGGAGATCCTTTTTCTCACGGAGGATACGATAGTCCAAAGATAGCAATAGGAGAACAGTTATGCGCATCCTGATGAACATTCGCATCCCACACGAGCCTTTCAATACTGCCGTCCGCCAGGGCACGGCCGGCGCGACCCTTCAGCGCATTGTCGAAGAGGCAAAGCCGGAGGCGGTCTATTTCACCGAGCAGAACGGAACGAGAGGGGCAGTCATGGTCGTCGAACTGAGTGACGCGTCGGCAATCCCCGCGCTCGCCGAGCCTTGGTTCCTAAACTTCAACGCCGACTGCGAGTTTCGAATCGCCATGATCCCTGCGGATTTGGAGCGGGCAGGCTTAGACAAACTCGCTGAGAAATGGCGGTGAGTGTTCGCCGCTGAAAAGAAGTTTCTTCTGGATTTTTCTTCCTCAGCATTCGATCTGAAGCTGCAAGGTCGAAATTTGCCATTTCTCGACCTTCGAGGTTGGTGATGAAACTTTTACTGGCGTTATCTCTTTTCTTTGCGGTCCCGTCTGTTTATTGCCCGGCTTTGGCGGCTCAGGCACAAAAGGTTGCTTCCTTTAAGATCACCACCATTAAGGCGATGCTCTTCTATGAAGATAAGGGAACGTTTTCAAAAGACGTCCTTGCCGATCCGAACTTTGCTTTTTGGAATGCAATCATTGGTGGTGGCTCAGCTGAAGGAAACTCTTCGTCGACTTTGGTAATGGTTGAGTTATCGGGTGGGTCCGAGGCTTATCAACCGATGCGCAAAATTGAATTTACGGCTACTTACAAAACTTCGGGTCCCGGAGCTCGGCCAGTTGTCGTGAGGAGAACTAGTGGCATAGGAATCTTTAATAAAGAAGGGAAGTTTTTCGCGGCATTCTGGCTCTACGACACCGGTTGTGAACCGGTAAAGCTTTACGCCCGGATTATTGGTCAGGCTCAACGTTCATGGGCTTCGAAAACTATAGGCTTCCGTTGCGGAGAGTAGCGAGACCGGGAATACCGATCTCCGCTACTGTGCCGGCCCATCGAGGGACATTGCGTTCCGGACTTGCATTATCCCAAAGACCAAAGACCGAGCCCCCATTCGGGATGTCCCTCAACAAATTAGCGAAACTGATTATCGTCCGCTGACGGCCCATACAAGGCGGGAACTTTTGCGCCCAGCAAACGCAGATATACGGTCATTTGTCCGCGATGATGTGCCCAGTGGTTGATCGTGTCCTGGATCACAACATGACGTGGCGTCTCCATGACAACCTGTCCACGAACCAATAAGCGCCAGGAAGTCATCAGGTACTCATCTGTGGTCCCCTCAAGAGCTGAACGCGCGTCAGCTGCTGATTTATGGAGTGCCTGGACCAACTCGTCACTCGTGTTCAGCCGTTTCTGTTCGATCTTTGAGCCATCCGCCGGCGCCACGTCCAGTTCGTCCCGCGTGATCGCCATGGCAATCCATGATGGCATAGTCGCCACCATATTCACCAGGTATCCAAATATCATGGATTTTTCGTGGGGCTTCCAGTCGTACTTACCCGTGGGCGCCTCCTCTAAAGCGCGCTGTGAACGCTCCACTTCGCGATCGAGCTCTGCTAACAACAGCTCTGTCAGTTTCATACTCCCTCCTTGTCTGTGTGGATGCCTGCCTTATCCGGCTCGGTCGTTGCCGCCTATCCGATATCCCTGCTGATAACCTCTGGAAAAACCGGAGCGGTAAACTTCAGCAAAGTTGCCAAAGCCTGCATCATGGTAGTAGTGAGATCGTTGGGGATTAAAGCTCTTCGCCTTTTTACCGTCGTCTTTTCCCGTCTTGAAACCATCCTTATAGCCCTGGTTCACAGCCGATTCGCTATTGCTAAAAACGTACTGACTATAGTATCTGCCATATGGCGACCAGGGATCGTACCCCCACCGGTTATAACCATAGGGATAACCCGACCCGCTCCGGTATCCAAAACCGAACGGACGATAGATGCGATATGGGTAAGGACGAACAATCACGATTCTCCGACGCCCTTGCGCTTGCACTGTGCTCGAGGTTGCGAACGCAGTTCCCACAACCACCAGCATCGCAATGATAAGACCGCTAATGCTTCGCAGGTATTTTCCCTTCATGTTAAACCTCCTTGTATGCTTACTTGTTAGACGCTTTAGGAGGAAAAGTAGTTGCAGTTTCAACGCACAAAGCCACAGCTCGCCATAAGAAACATTGGACGGGCATTAGCTTTAGCCGTCGTAGGCCTGTCACTGATTCTAAGTATTCGGAATGCAAGCCCGCAGGATAGAGGGGTTGCGGGAACGCAAGACAAGTAAAACGAGTTCGCGATTAACTCGAAGCTCGATGGAAATTCCAGCAGCAGCTCTCGCCCGACGATTTCAAATACTTCTCATTTCAACTCCGGAAGGAAGGAATTGCCCGTTACACCGAATACCACGTCGCGCGGCTGGCCGCGACAAAGTACCGCGCGAGCAAAGATTTTCGCTCACTAAAGGACTTTCGGTCCTTCGCCGACGTGGCCCAGGAAACCAGGGAACGAATTTTCCGACAACTGTTGACGCAGAAGCTCGGCGAATCGAAGCGAGAGGTTGTCTATTCCTTCGGCGCGGCCGAAGGGCTGCTGCTTGATCAGATCAATCCTCGGTGGCGTCGTCGGTACTTTGTGGAGAAGTTTGATTTGGGGAAACTCTTTCCTAAACTTTGAGACACCTGTTAATCTTCGCAACAACCAGCTAAATAAGGAGGCACTTCATGGACCGCGATGCTAATACTACTGAACGTCTTAGGAGTCTTTTGGAAACATTGACTTCTATGACCGAGCAGGGAGAGTTGCATTGGGAACGTGAAATGGGCTCTGCGCACAGGTACGCCCGATGGAAACAGAATCTTTTGATCTTGGGACCTTCAGAACCACTTACTGAGTCAAAGATCCCCAGGTATCTCTTTATTACGCCATTTGATTCACCTGCTTGTGTTGAAATTAACTCCACTGATGAGCAACTGGGAGAGGCGCTGATGAAGCTTATAGCTGCCACTGACCACGCAACCAGTGGAGAACCTGCGACTGATCCTTTTGCGCTGACCGACGACGTTCTCAGCCGTCTGGTTAACTGACCGGAAATCACAGATCCATTCGCATTCAACGCGAAAAGAGGAAGGATGCTCTATGCCCACTGAGAGTCCACTTAGCAACGAAGCCGAAAGCCTTTCGCGAGTTCCCCTATTCAAACGGCTGACCCCAGAGGAGCTGGAAAGGTTGGCTCAAGAGGTCGATCAGGTAGAGTTTAAAGCAAACGACACTATCTTTAATGAACAGGACAAGGGCGATGCGCTTTATGTTGTGGATTCAGGTGCCGTGCGCATCTGGGTACTGGATGAGGACGTAGAGCCAGTCACTCTGGCGGAGCTCAAACCGGGTGAATTTTTTGGCGAGCTGGCCGTATTGGACCGCGGCGCGCGTTCAACCAACGCGACCGCGATCGTCGATACTCAGCTTCATCGGCTCAGCAGTGACGATTTTCAACAATTCCTGATGGAGCGTCCCGATGTGGCAATCGATGTGATCTGCGAAATCGGCGCTCGGATGCGGCAGACCAACCAGCTGGTTTCACAGCGTGCGACGCGCAATATCAATGTCGAGATGGAACATAGATCGACTATCGGACAGCGGGTCGCTGACAAAGTGGCGTCATTTGGAGGATCCTGGACCTTTATTTTTATTTACGTCAGCTTTCTTCTACTTTGGATTATGCTTAATACCTTTGTGCTCATTCACTACGGAAGAGGTGAAACGGGCGCCCAGTTTGATCCTTATCCATATATTCTTTTGAACCTGATGCTCTCGATGACAGCCGCGCTGCAGGCGCCGATCATTATGATGTCGCAAAATCGAGCCGCCGAAAAAGACCGGCTGGCGGCCGAGCAGGATTTCAAAGTGAATTTGAAGAGCGAGCTAATGTTGGAGGAGCTGATGCGCCGCGGTCAGAGCCGAGAATTGGAGATTCAAAAATTGACGGCCTTGGTGCAACAGCTACAGGAGCAGAAGTGAAAAGAGTAGCTACAAGTGTTTTTCAAGCGTGCTAAGGTGATTTTTTCGCCCCGGCTACCGGTTTGATGGCCTGCCGCAATGGGGGAGCCTTCGGAACAGTCCCACCTTCGCGGGGGGCGATGCGTCCATTGCGCGTCAGAGCAATACGCTTGTCTCCACCTGCGCCTTCGTCGACAGAGACTTTGATAGTGCGAAATGAGCCATCCCGAACCTTATTCGTAGGATTATAGGCCACAAAATACTGCGTGCGAAGATCGCGCACGATCTCACCAGCGATTTGCGGCAGCTCAGATATCGACTGCGGGAAGAAAGCGCGGCCCCCGGTCTCAGTTGCCAGCTTATTTATCAGATTAACTGCCTTCTCACGAGGACTCTTGCGAATGAGACCACTATCCTTATCCAATTCGTTGACAAAGCCAATTACATAAATCTGCACATCCTCTTCTCGTAACCGTGCAAAGAGTTTGTCCTGCGGGTAAAAACTGGAGCGATCTTCACCGTCGGTAATGACAATGAGCGCGCGACGCCGGCGATCGTTGTCATCGCCTTTCCTATATTCGGCAACATGTTCTGCTGTGAGAAAGACCGCATCGATGACTGCGGTCTGTCCTCCCTCGACGTACAGGCTATCGAGGCCATCCATCAGCAAGTCTTTACTGGGAGTAAAGTCCTGCACGGTTTCAATCTTATCGCTACTAATAAACCGTACGAGAAACGTCTCGTCACCCGACTTGTTGCTGTTGATGATCGTCTTGGCGGCATCTATGACGCTCTGCAGCTGGGAACGCAGCGAACCCGACGTGTCAACGGCGAGTCCATAACTGATCGGTACCTCTTCCCGACTGAAGTCAGTAATTGGCTGGGCCACACCGTCTTCAAAAACATGAAAGTCATTCTGTCGCACGTTGCCAATCGGCCTATTGTTTCGATCGATCACGCGCACGTTGAGCTTCACCTCTTCGGTATTTACAACTATCCTCGTGCTCTCATCGAATTCTTCGGGAGGAGTAGGTGTGGGCTTTGGTTTAAGTACTGGCGGCGGTGGCGGCTCACCAAGCTGAGGTGCGATTCTGTCAATGGGTGCAGACTGCGGTGTCGGAGTTGGGGTGGCTGTCGGTCGATTAGCAGGTGTTTGATTGCCACTGGTAACCCCGGGCGTACCGGCTTTTGTTGTTTCCGTCTGATCCGTCCGACGAGGCCTCGCCTCTTGCGTTTGGACCGCCAGGCCGACCGGCGCGAAATTTGAAATTACTAAAATGCCAAATGTGACGGCCAGCAGTGTCATAAAGCCAACGCGTCGCCTGAGACCCGCCGAAAAAAATTTTCTAACAGCCATTCCAAATAAATCCTCACAGAACAAAATTGATTATCAGATGACCCGATTACCAAGTCTAACCTGAGGTCTCCACAGTGAAAAGCGCGACACCCACTTTCAGAGTCTGGGTCGGAGCACAGCAGGCAAATGAGCCTAACGCTCGTCTTTTTCGCTGGAGCTGGGGCAAACAGCGTCGCAACGAATTGCGTCCACTGCGCACACGTCAAAAGATGCTTTGAGTGAGTTTATGCGTTGCCGTGCCGGGTTGAAACTGAACGCTAACGAGCGCCTGAGATTGCGTAATAACCCTCCTTCGAGCGCACGAACAGGCGCGGCAAACCACGAGGCGGCGTTACTTTGACCTTTACCCGATGCCACTTTCCATCATTAGTAAAGTTGTTCGGTTTGTAACCAATGGAATACTGATGTCTGAGTTCCAGCGCAATCTGCTCAAAGATGTCGTCCATTTCCGCGGAACTGCGGGGAAAGAAGGCCTTACCGCCGGAAACATTTGACAGCTCATCCAGAATACCCTGTCCTTCCATTCCCAGCGAACTCCCCGCATCACTTCCACTTAGAATTCCGATCGCGTAGAGCACCACATCGGATTCCTTTAATAAACGCCTGACCTCGCTAAAAGTATAGCGCGAATTGTTATCCTGACCATCGCTAATTAGGAGCAGGGCACGTTTGGGGTGTGCTCCGCGCTGTACTTTTTCAACTCCCAGGTAACAGGCGTCGTAAAGCGCGGTATTATTTCGCGTTTGAACAAAAGTCAGTTTGTCGAGCACTGAGTTACCGTCGCGGGTTTTATCGAGAAGAAGCTGTGCTCTTGAATTGAAGGCGATCAGAAAATATTCGTCGGAGTTGTGGCTGGTCTGAATGAAATTGGACAGGGCATCACGGGCCCTGCGGATCTTGTCACCGCTCATGGATCCCGACACATCGAAGATTACACCTACGGAAACTGGCGAGTCGTCATCGCTAAAAAATGTGATGTCCTGTGGCCGCTTATCGTCAAGCACCGCGAACGCGTTCTTACTTAGGCCAGAAACATAACGGCCATAGGTATCGGTAACGGTGACAGTCAGGCTGATGAGATCGGTATTTACGATAACCGGACCTTCGAGATCCTGTCCAGGCTTCTTCTGTTGTTGCCCAGGGTTGGATCTGGCTGGTTGCGGGGTTCCGGCCGGTTGAGCATTGTCAGTGGTGGGGGTTTCTGATGGCTTTTCTTTCGGTTTTTCCTGGGCTGCGCTGACGCTTATGAGGATTGCGGTAACAACAAAGGCAAAGCCTGAGGCTAGAGTGATTCTTAGGAAGAGTTTCGGTAAGTGCATAGGACCCAGTTTTTTCTTGCAACATTGACTTTCTGGAACAGGGACAGAAAGGGGTTGCCAACACAGATGCCAGAGAGAGAACAGGTGATGCCCGAGCGCCCGAAATTTTTATCTAACTAAACCTGAGAATGGCTTGCGTGGGAGACGTTCGCGCTTCTTCCAATCCAGCTATGTTGACTGAGAGCTCATTGTAGGACACCGTGCCAACACCACGCAAGAAGTGAGCAGTGGGTCAGTTGGAAAGTTTTCATTCAGCAACATACCTGGACTGATGGCCCAGGCTTTCATAATTCGCGCCTTTGGCGCTGGAACCCTTACCGATGGCGGCATTAATGTTAGCCGCCAATGCTGCTGCAACTTTATTCTCGGCAACGCGTGCCAATAAGCTTCAGTGCAGGCGAAACCTGCATGCTATACTTTGCCGACGCTTAATGACTGAAATTTAATTATGGCTGAATTTATTTGTCGCTTGGGAACGCCTGCTGGCGAAGTCGTGACGCGCACTGTGGAGGCCGCTGGAGTTAGCGAGGCTCGAGCGCGCCTGGAGCGTGATGGGTTTAAAGTTTTCAACGTTACGCCTCCCAAGATGACCGGCGTGACCTCTCTCACGCGTCTGGGACGGGCCGGCGCCAGTCCTCGAGTCAAAGCTAATGATTTTCTCTTGTTCAACCAGCAGTTAGCGGCACTCTTTCGCGCTGGTATACCAATCCTGCAGGCCATTTCTATGTTGCGGAAGCGAGCAGCTTCCGCTCGGCTCAGAGCTGTTCTCGCTGATGTAGAGGAGCAAATTCGCGGGGGCTCTGCGCTTTCACAAGCTTTTGCCGCTCAAGGAAGCATTTTTCCGCGAATATACACGGCATCAATTCTGGCGGGCGAAAGATCAGGGGCACTCGATGAGGTGCTCAACCGGTACGTTACTTACATGCGCCGCAACGTGGCCTTGCGTAGGAAAATTCGCGGCGCCCTCGCTTATCCCCTTTTCCTCCTGTTTGCTTCGGGCTGTATGGTTACTTTTCTCACAGTTTATGTGGTGCCTAGGATGTCGGACCTGTTCGCCGGCTTTGGCAATGAATTACCGACAGTCACCCAAATCGTTGTGGGACTCTCGAGATGGCTTTCCTCTAACGTGTTCTGGTTTGGCCCGCTGGTAATAGGCGGGGCGGTACTTCTGCTCCTCTGGTCGCGCACAGAGCAGGGGCGGCTAAAACTTGATTCGTTCGTGCTCCGGATTCCTCTAGCGGGCAGCCTGGTAGTTCAACTGTCTGTGGCACAGGCGACGCGCTCGTTGGCTACCCTGTTGGCAGGTGGTATTACCCTGGTGGAATCCTGGGAAATTGCCGCCGAATCGATAACAAACCGCGAGTTGCGAAGGCGCAGTTCCGATATTCTCCCGATGATTCGAGAGGGTCGTTCGTTCACCGAAAGCCTGGAGGCTGCGGCTTGGGTACCCGCGCTAGCTGTCGACATGGTCGGAATCGGCGAGCGCTCCGGTAGTTTGCGCGAAATGCTCGATGAAGTTGCAGTTTTTTACGACGCGGAGTCGGAAGTGCGCCTCGAACAGTTGACGACAACGCTCGAGCCTGCGATCCTTGTAGTTATGGGCGGGGTCGTCATCACGATCCTGCTGGCCATTTACTTGCCTATCATCCAATCCATCTCGAGTGGTGCGGGAGTTACAGGTCACCACTAAGTGTTCTGAAAGTCGAAAATAGTCATTCATGAAGCAGTTAACGGAAGAAAAGGCTAATCCACTGACTACGGGTTCCACCACGATTTCCACCGTTCTTCAGGAAGTAGGAGGTCTGGAAGAAAGTCATCTGCCACCCGAAGTTCGAGCCGCAAAGGATCTGGCCCGCCGTTATCGTCTACCCTTTGTAGATCTTCTTCCCACCGATCGCGAATCTCCGATTGATTACGATTTGTTCAACGAGATTCCCGTGGACCTGATGGTCCGTCATCAGTTTCTTCCTCTCAAACGAGATGACCGGGGTTTGCATATTGCCATGGCAGACCCGACGGACCTTGAACGTTTGGATGAGCTGGCCAGCGCCCTTCACGCTCGCATCGTTCCTAATGTCGCCACCGCGGGAGCTATAGAAGTCGTTCTGCGCAGAGGCGATGCCACGCAGCGCGTGCTGCAAGAGGCGGCATCCGGTTTTCGTATCTCGCTCGTAAGAGAAACAGAACATGGGGAGGAGGTACTTGACCTTGATCGGTTGGCAACCGATTCCGAAATGTCCCCGATCATTAAGTTGGTCGACACGATCATTTACAACGCTATGGAGTCGAGGGCCTCGGACATTCACATCGAGACGCGCGACACAGAAGTGCAGGTAAAGTATCGAATCGATGGAGCGCTCTATGCGAAGGTCGATCCCATAGATCTCGCCTATCATCAAACGCTAATCTCTCGCATCAAGGTAATGTCTGAACTTGATATCGCCGAGCGTCGCGTTCCGCAGGACGGAAGGTTCAGAGTCCGTTATAAGGCTAGAAACGTTGACTTCCGTGTGTCGATCATGCCGACGATTCATGGCGAAGACGCGGTAATTCGTATCCTTGACAAAGAACAGATTAACGAGGCCTTTCGCAATCTGAATCTTGACGTGGTTGGATTTGCGGATGAGGATCTAAGAAAGTTTCGACATTACATTGCCGAGCCTTACGGGATGGTCCTGGTCACGGGACCCACTGGTTCAGGCAAGACCACCACTCTCTATGCAGCGCTTAACGAGATCAGGAACGAGGAAGACAAGATCGTCACCATCGAGGATCCGGTCGAGTATCAATTGCACGGAATCACGCAGATCCCGGTGAATGAGAAAAAAGGGTTGACCTTTGATCGCGGTCTTCGTTCCATTTTGCGCCACGATCCTGATAAGATAATGGTGGGTGAGATCAGGGATACTGAAACCGCCCAAATTGCCATCCAATCAGCGCTAACTGGTCATCTCGTATTCACGACCGTTCACGCAAACAACGTAATTGATGTTATTGGTCGTTTTCTCAATATGGGTGTCGAACCGTACAATTTCGTTTCCTGCCTGAACTGCGTGCTTGCCCAGAGGCTGATTCGGATGTTGTGTCCGTACTGCAAACGGCAGTATCATCCAGGAGTGGACGAATTGACGGAATCAGGGCTTAGTCCACATGAACATCGGGACCTGATTTTGTATGTGAACGTAGGCTGCGATGCTTGTAATCACACAGGCTACCGCGGTCGCACCGCCATTCACGAGTTACTCGATCTTTCCGACAATATTCGCGAAATGATTATTGAGCGGAGACCGGGTTCGGAAGTCCGTCGTGCGGCAGAGGCTGAGGGTCTCACCAGCCTCCGTGAATCGGCTCTTAGAAAGGTTTTCTCGGGAACTTCGACCCTCCACGAAATAAACCGGGTAACCTTTGTCGAAGAAGTACGCGCAATCAAATAACGGGAGGTTGCCGCTGGGACCTGCGCTCAGCGGTCAAGCTTGGATTACGAACTGTTTTTAGGAACGAATTTTTCCTGATTGCGTGTAACAAAACAGCCGACTTGCTATTGCATATTGGCTCCCACGGCGGCATTATTTAGTCCGCTACCAGTATCCACCTTCCGCTGAGAGAGATTGTCATGAGATTGAATACAAAAACCCGCGTCGTCGTTTCTTTTTTGTTGACCTTCTGTTTTGTGCTGCTGCCTGCCACCGCATTGGCCAAGAAGGGTGACAAGAACTTCAAAAAAGGGATGCAGTACGAGTTGGCCCAGCAATGGGAGAAAGCGGCTCAGGAGTTTACTCTGGCTGTCGCCTCAAATCCCGCGAACATGGAGTACCAACTGCATTTTCGGCGGGCCAGCTTTAATGCCTCCCAGTCTTTTATGCAGCAAGGGCGGTCACTGGCGGAACAGCGCGATTATGTGGGTGCCTATAACGCCTTTCGTCAGGCTTATGGTTACGACCCGGTCAACTCGCTCGCTGTTTCCGAGATGGAAAGGATGCTGCGACTGCAGAGTGTTAAGGATGGAACCAGCGGAACAACTAATGGTAGCGGGAATAGCCCAGGTAATGGCACAGCGAGCAGTACGGGCAGTGTTGGCAGCACCAGAGGCGGTGAGTTGGCAGATGGCGCCAGTCTGAGGCCGACCAGTGCTCAAGTTCAGGAGTCACTCGGTTCTGAGCGGTCGGTTCAGCTTCGGGTAATTAGTTATAGTGGTGATTTAAAAGCTTTCATCCGCAGTTTGGCTGAACAACTTAATCTTAATGTCATTTTTGACCGGCAGTCGTTTGCGCAGCCGAGAACGATTGATATCAACCTTCGTGAGGTTACAACTGCGCAGGCACTCGACTACATTTTCTTACAAGAGAGCCTGTTCTTTCAGAAGCTGAGTCGGCGCACGATTCTCGTTGCCGACCAGACTCGACGCCCCCAGTATCAGCAACTGGTTTTGCGAACTTTCTTCCTGGCAAACAGCGAGCCCGACAAAGCTAAGGCGCTCGTGCAGCAGGCGATTCCTCCTTCAGTCGGTCGCCCGCAAACAATTGTTGTTTCCGATAAAGATACAAATAGCTTAACCGTTCGCGATACCGCCGAAAACGTGCGTCTGATTGGCGAACTCCTTCAAAGCATCGATAAAGACAGAGCCGAAGTCGTCATGGATGTAAATATCTATGAGGTGTCGAAAAGTGATTTAATGCAATTTGGTAATCAGCTGGGAACTCCTGGCTCGAGCGGCACATTCAACCTGGGCGGTTCGCCAGGGTTGTCAGTTCTTACCGGAAATGGAACTCTTAACCCGCTCACCACCGGTGTCAATCTCGCCAGTTTGGTTGGCGGTGTGCCAACTGCGGCGGCGGCGGCCCTGGTAATCCCACCTTCCGTCCTGACAGCATTTCAAAGCCGAGACAACACTAAACTGATTGCCTCGACTCAGGTGCATGCCTTTAACGGTGAAGAATCAACGGCCCGGATTGGTCAGCGTGTCCCGGTGCAAACAGCGCAGGCCTACCCTTTCGGTATTCAAACCGGCCAGGCCAATAACAACACCGGATTTCCTACTGGTGGTTTTCCCGTAATCAATTATGAGCCCACCGGGCTGACATTGAAGTTCACGCCCCAGGTTTTTCCAAATCTGGACGTCCAGGTAAAGATGTCAATTGAATCTAAGGATGTCCTTGGTGCGAGCACGCTTACTCCTACTTTTACTGAACGGACTATCACCGGCACTGCGCGGGTTCAAAATAACCGCACGATGATGCTGGCAAGCGTCTCTCAGGATGTACAAACCAACGGACGTCGTGGGCTGCCGATTCTCGGACTGGTTCCCATACTAGGGCGCTTGTTTACTTCGCCCACACGCGATAATCGGCAGGTTGATATTGTGATTGCTGTAACTCCGCGAGTGCTGCGGGCGCCAGCGGTCACGCCACGTGACGAAGAGATGCGACCCAGTGGAACCTTGCAGTCACCAACTACGGGATCCCTGGAAGCGTTGATCCGAGAAGCAGATCATGACGATCAGTTGGCAGCCGCGCGCAGGCTGCCGCGTAATGCGAATGTCGTGCTTCCAGATCGCGAACCTGAGCCCTTTAGTCCGGCCAAAACAGAGGACCTGGCACGGAATAACCAACCAAACACGCAGACCGTTGCCGCGACTCCCACAATAACCAATACCGTTGCGACGAATACGAGTGGCGCGGGGCCTCGGCAAGCTACCCCGGTGCCCTCCTTAGTGAAAACTCAGTCGCCCGCGGAGGAGCTGCCTGCTTTTGTGCCCGCTCCAAAGTCCATGGTTAGCAGCCAATCCGCTGCCGCATTGGCAGCTGTAAATACCAGTGACGCGGGCATTGCAAATGCCACCTTAACGAGCCTCCCAAGACCAATTGAAACGGCTGTGACGTCGGTTTCAAGACGTACTCGTCTGGCTCAATTAAGTCTGGCCCCAACGAATGAGGTTCTCAAGATTGGTGAAAAACGGCGTCTGGCGATCGCATTAAAAACCGATGTGCCGTTAGGCCTGGCCGTACTGGCTCTGCACTTCGATCCAAATGTGGTGAGAATACAGGCAGTTTCGCCCGGAAACCTTTTTTCGCCAGGTAACATGCCCAGCTTGACCCAGTCGATCGATCAATCGGGAGTTTGCCTGGTTTCGATTTCCAGTCTGAGTGGTGCCTCGGCTTTGAAAGGTGCGGGCGCCCTCATCTATATTGACATTGAAGGTGTGGCTGCTGGTGACGCCGGCTTGTTGTTCGACAAGGATACTATGCACTTCGTCGGCGTCGATGCACACGATGTGACACTCGACCTGATCCAGGGGCACACAACAGTAAAGCAGTAGATGGTTAGCTACGAAAGAAGGCGACACGCGGAAACGCGCGAACGCGGCGACACGGTGAGTGCGGTTCAGTTTACTGGTCGCCGCGTCGCTCTGTCAGCAGACTGGCTGACGCATGGTTCCTTTATTCCATGCGAATCCAAGAGAGCCGGCGAGCGCGGGTTTTCCCTGATAGAGTTGGTCATCACGATTACCATAATGACAATTCTCACTATGGGAGTCGTTCCGTTGGTCAAGGTTTCCGTGAAGAGACAGAAAGAGCAACAACTGCGTGACGCCTTGAGACAGATGCGTAGCGCGATCGATGAATTTCATCGGGACACCGCGGGAATGGTATGCCAGGGCACGCTGGGATCGACTCCTTCCGGGCAGACTAATCCAGCAGCTCAACAAGTATCGCCTGACCCTCGTAGTCGGGTGTACATCTCTGATTGCACGATTTTCGGGGTCGATAATCCGGATAAGTATCCGCCGGATTTCGATACGCTGGTGAAGGGAGTCAGCGTTATGCCACGTGGCGGTAATGCAACCGGCGCTGGCGTTCAGGGAGTGAACGCGACAGATGTAGGAAAGGGCGAACTGGCCTCCAAGACCAAGGTCTACCTGCGTGGGGTTCCAGTGGATCCCTTTACGGGTAAGGCTGAGTGGGATTTGCGCTCCTGCTATGATGCTGCAGACGCAGATTCATGGGGCGGCGAGAACGTTTTTGATGTGCGTTCGAAATCCAGAGACACCGCCCTTAATGGCGAGCAGTATAGGGATTGGTAAAGACGCGGAGGCGCGGGGACACGGAGACACGGGGACACGGAGACACGGGGGCACGGGGACACGGAGACACGGGGACACGGAGACGCGGGGACGCGGTGAGACGACGCCGCGGTGACACGAGGATGCGAATATACAGAGACGCGGAGCTACGGACGCCCGGAGGCGCGGTGACACGCGCTGCGTTCGCTTTTATCTCCGCGTCCCCGCGTCTCCGCGTCCCCGCGTACCTCCGTCCGCATGTCTCCCCGTCTCTCAACCCCGGCTTCACGTTGCTTGAATTGATGATAGTGATTTCCATCATCATCATCCTTGCGTCCATTGCTTTGCCCCAATATCAGAAGACGATCATGCACACTCGGGAGGCGGTGCTGCGCGACGACCTGTTCAAGCTGCGTTCTCTACTTGACCAGTATGCTGCGGATAAAGGTAAGTTGCCTCAATCCCTCGACGACCTTGTTACGGGCGGATACATGCGCGAACTTCCGGTTGATCCTTTTACGGGCCAGAAGGACTGGGCTATCGCCACCGGTAGTGATCCAAGTTCAACTTCGGATGAGCAGGGCGTTACTGATGTGCACAGCGCGTCACCTGATATCTCTTCCGAAGGCACGCCTTATTCTGAGTGGTGACGCGTAAATTAGCCGAGCCGTGTCAAATCTCATCTCAAAATTGATTGAACCCTGGTATCCCTCAGCAGCGCTGGGACTCGAGCGGGGAATCGCCTCCGTGATTCAGCTCGATCAGACACGAGGGAGCGTCTGCACTGTTCGACGTGCAGCCACAATGCCAATATCTGATTCACTAATTCGGCCCAGCTTTGAGGACCCGAATGTCGCAGACAGATTTCAATTAGCTGCGGCCTTAAACGAGTTGGCGAACAGCGCCGGTCTGCTCAGACAAAAGCGCTGGTCAGTAAGTTTGCCAGAGGCTGCCGGGCGCACATTGATCCTCACGCTGGAAACTCAGCCAGGATCGAGCAGCGAACTAGAAGAGGTTCTAACCTGGAAGATTGAGCGGAGCTTTGGAGTGTCTTTCGAGGAACTCGCAATTACCCGGGAAAAGCTTCCAGCAGATAGCCAGGGCAGAGATCGTTATATAGTAATTGCGATTCGCAGGAGTGTACTTGACGATTACGAAAATCTGTTTGCTGCCTCAGGCTGGCGCTGCGGATTGATATTGCCCCGTCACATGGGTGAGGCGCGATGGCTCACCCGAAACGGCTTCAAAGGTGATTCACTACTACTTAGTTCATCGAACTCAGGATTTACTGCAGTCGTATTTCGTGGAAAGCAACCGCTTATTCTGCGTAGTGTGACGTGTGAGGCGGAGGAACGAGAAGACGAGCTTTACCGGCTGCTGCTTTTCTATCGGGAGCGTCGTGTAGGTGCTGGGGAACAAAGCGATCAGACCTTGTCTCGGCTATTGGTCATCGGCGAGGGGCTAACGAAGGATCGCGCCTCCGAAATCGTGAATGAGACCCTCGGTACACACTTGCGCGTCCTTGACGCCACCAATCTGGGTCTGCAACTTCCCGGCCGCGAACTGAGCTTCGATTCGATTGCGGCGCCCGCAGGGTTGGCAACATTGGCATGGCCATAGATGCCGACCGGAGAGCTGAAACATTTTTGTTTCGCTGGGCGTAACACCCAGGCAATATATCGATGAGCTTATCCCTGGCAATTGCAAAGGACTTAACTTCCGTCGCTGACGGCGAGCTCGTGGTCAGTGCTGCGGCTGGGACGGAAGCGTGTTTCGAACAGATTGTGAGGCGATATCAGCGTCCGATCTCTGCCTACGTGTATCGTATGATAGGGGATTATGATGCCGCCCTCGATCTGACTCAGGAGATTTTTATTAAAGTTTACGGTTCGCTTTCGCGTTATCGTTCAGAATTCAAGTTCTCTACCTGGATCTACAAGATCGCACACAATTCGGCAGTGGACTATCTGCGCCGAAATGCAGGGCGTGAACGCTCTCTAGTAAATGGAACAGAGGGCGATCAGTATGACCTGCCGGTAGACAGTGGGGTTCTCAGCCCAGAGCAGGAGAGCGAGCAAAAAGAGCGCCGGCTCGAGATCGAATTCGTAGTACGCTCGTTGCCCGCCACCTACCGTGAATTGATCATCTTGCGTCACGCGCAGGATCTTACCTATGAGGAAATCGTAGAAGTAACCGCCTTGCCTCTTGGAACTGTCAAGAATCGGTTATTTCGTGCTCGCGAGATGATGCGGCACGAATTTGTGCATCGAGGTATTACGAGCGCCTAGTCTACGAGAAAGCAATGGTTCAAGCTGCGGATAAATGCGCGATTGAAATGATCCTCAGGTATCTTGATGGCGATCTTGAGGGACCAACATGCGCGGCTTTCGAAGAGCATGTTCGGGTCTGCAAGAGTTGTGATCAGGAGCTAAGGGCTCAGCGGCTCTTTCTCTGTGAGCTGGAAGCCTCTCTGATAACTGAAGTCGGACCTTCTGTGCCGGAGAATTTTGGGCGAGTCATCGCTGCTAATGCGCAGAGTGATATGCGTGGTATTCGGGATCGACTGGAGCACAAGCGAGCACTTCGATTTTGCGTCGTCTTAACTTTAGTAGCTTTTGCCTTAATGGGAATAACGGCCAGCAGAGCGCTCATTCTTACAGCCCAGACGATGGCCACGAAGATTCTGGGAATCTTCTCTTTGCTGTGGAAGACCTTGTACGATGCAATGGTCGGGCTGACCATCATTGGCCGCGTGCTAACCCGTGGCCTTTTACCAGAATCTAACCTGGCCGGTTCTTTTGAGCTATTATTGCTGTTTGTCGCCGTGGGCCTCCTCTCCCTCCTTATTTCCAGTTACCACCGGACGCGCCTTGTTGAGTAAGAGTGCGCATCCATGGTCACCTCGATAGCATTACCAACGCGCCAGCTTGTTCCGCAGCAGCCTTGCAACTTGTTGCCGCTGCACTTCCTTTGTAAATTTGCGGCGTTACTGGCGACGCTATTCTTCTTCTTAGTGGTGATTCATGCTCAGGATCTGGGCGTTACACAAGATAGCGATAAGGTTGATGTTATAAACGGGACTACTGACACAACGGCCTACAGTTTGGGCCGTTCACTGAAAATCACGGGCACGCTGCAAAATGGAGCTGGAGCAATAGCGCTGGGTGGCGACGTTATCGTCCAAGGAAGGATAGAAGGGGATGTGGCAGCGATAGGCGGGTCAGTCATTCAGCTGGACGGTTCGCATATCGGCGGCGACGTCATCGTGATTGGTGGTACCTATCATCATGGCGATAAAGCGCCAAGCCGTAATCCGGCAAGCATGACGATAATGTATGCGGGTTATGAGCAGGAACTGCGAAATTTAATCCGCAACCCTTCGCAACTCCTGAAGCCACACTGGTCTCCGACGTACATCGGGCTGCGGCTGCTGGCAGTACTCTTCTGGTTTATTACTTCTCTTGCTCTCACTGCCGTTATGCCAGGCCCTATAAGTCGCGGCATAGCGCGGCTGCAATTGACTCTCGGCAGAGTGGCAGTCATAGGCTTCGTTGCCGCTGGTGTAATCGGGGCTGGCGTTCCGTTTTCATTGCGTTACTTGCCCGCTCCCATCAGCGCGCTCGTGGGATTGATGGCGTTACTGCTGATATTTACTGCCGCCCTATTTGGTCGAGTGATCATCTACGGGGCCACGGGACTTTGGCTACAGCGGAAGTACCTGCACCTGACAAAAAACTCCGAGTCGACAGCCCTCCTGATTGGGACTGCGTTCTGGATTACGCTCTCATCCCTGCCTTACATCTGGCCCTTTGTGGTGGCGGTGGTTTTCGTAACCAGCCTTGGCCTGGCCTTGACAGCTCGATATCGGGTCGCCTGGAAATAACTACACTCCCTCGCCACCTCTTACAAAATCAGCGGAAAAAATGTTTGGGACAGACGACACTCGTGGCGATTTATGCAACTATTCCGAGCCTGCGCGTGAAATAATGGCAACGTTTTTATACAATTTTTTAGTCTTAGTTCAGAACATTTTTCGCAAGTGGCGCGTAACAATTTGTTGTCCAGGCGTTCAAGTCAAGATGGAAATTGCCATAAACCGGTCGTTTGGGGTGTTTCCGTAACAAAGCACCAGGGGGCTTCAATGAAACCATTCTTCTTCGTCATTCTGTTCTGTCTACCCTTCGGTTTTGTCGCAAAAGCGCAAAGTCCCCAGCCGACTCCTTCGCAACAAACCGCAGATTCCGGTATCACTGCCAAGAGAGCGATGGGCGAGGTGAAGACAATCGATACCACCGCAAAGCAACTCGTACTCAAAACTGATTCTGGCTCGGAAATTACCGTGACACTAAGCGATAAAACCGTCTATCTGCGTTTGGCTCCGGGCGAAACTACGCTGGATAAAGCTTCAAAGATCACCTTGGCTGATATCGGTGAAGGGGATCGGGTTTTGGCTCAAGGTAAAGTTTCCGATGATCGTAAGTCGGTGCCGGCAGCCACCCTCGTGGTCATGAACAAAGCCGACATTGCAAAAAAGCAGGAACAGGAAAGGATGGAGTGGAGAAGGCGGGGAATACTTGGGGTAATCACTGCGCTGAAGCCCGAGAGCAGGGAAATTACTATCTCAAGTCGCGCCGGTGGTGCAACGCAAGCCGTGCTAATCGCGCTAAATGAAAAGTCGGAAATGCGACGCTATGCCCCCGACTCAATCAAATTCAGTGAAGCCAAGCTCAGCGACTTTAGCGAGTTAAAAGTGGGCGATCAGATGCGCGCGTTGGGTGATCGAAACTCGGATGGCACGAGATTTACCGCTGAGAAGGTCGTAAGTGGCTCATTTCAAACTGTTGCTGGCACCGTTACTGCAGTCGATGCCAGCAATAACGAGCTTAAAATTAACAATCTCCAGACGAAGCAGCCCCTGACAATTGTGATCAGGCAGGACGCGGTGTTGCGTAAGTTTCCCGGCGAGATGGGCGGGATGATGATGCGGGGAGCAGGCGCGGGGCCGGGTGGCCCTCCTGGCGCCCAATCTCCCGCTGGGAACCAGCCACAACAGCGTGGTGGGCAGCAGGGTGGAGCTCCGGGCGCCACTGGGGGACCAGGCCGACAGGGCGGAGGGTTCAATATTCAAGATATGCTGGAACGGCTGCCAACCATCTCCATCGCTGATGTAAAGACCGGGGATACGATTCTTGTTTCCAGTACCAAAGGCGCTGACCCTATGCGTCTCACCGCTATTAGTCTCGTATCCGGCGCCGATACTCTTCTTAATATGATGGCAATGCGCCAACAACCGCAAGCCGGCCAATCAGCCCCTAATCCAGCTGCCGGACTGGGAAGTGGAATCCAGTTCGGCATCGGCTTGCCCTAATCTGAATCGAATTAGCAGTCACAAAAGCTGCCAAACAAATTGGGACTGCCCTACGTCCTAAAACCGCGAGTCTAAAAATTATGAGCCGATTCAGAAGACTTCCGCGAAAGATTTCCGGCGTCAGTTTGCTTGTTGTTGCGTCAACGATGCTGGCATTTGGGCAACAAGCCAGAAGCTCTTTACGTGGGCTTGTGAAAGACCAGTTGGGCGCAGCTATTGTGGGAGCTACCGTCAATCTTACCGATAGCAACGGAGCGAGAAAAGCGACCACGACAAATTCCGAGGGAGTCTATTCTTTTAACAATTTAGCGGCGGGAAAATATTTGGTACAAGCTGGCGCCAGCGGATTTGCTCCCTCCGAAGAGACTGACGTGGAATTGGCGGCCGGCCAACGGAAGTCATTGGACCTTACTTTAAAGGTCACCATCGAGGAGCAGAAAGTAACCGTTGCGGCAGAAACTCCTCTAAGTACCGAAGCCACAAATAATGCCAACCAAACCCTGATTACGGGCAAAGATCTGGACATCTTGCCCGACGATCCAGATGAACTCGCGGCAGCTCTGCAGGCGCTTGCTGGACCATCTGTAGGTCCGAACGGCGGCCAAATATTTATTGACGGCTTTACCGGAGGTCGGCTCCCACCGAAGGATTCGATCCGAGAGATTCGCATTAATCAAAATCCGTTTTCTGCAGAAAACGATCAGCCGTCCGGCAGGATCGATATTCTTACCAGACCAGGTACAGATAAGCTGCGTGGTAGCTCCTTACTTTAATTTTGAAGACGAGAGCCTCAATTCGCGCAATCCTTTTGCAGTTAATAGAACGCCGTATCAGGTGCGTCTCTATGGCCTGAATGTGGGCGGCCCGATTGTCAAAAAGACAGCATCGTTCTTTCTCGATTTTCAACGCCGTGAGACTAGCGACAATGAATTGGTTAAGGCGACCAAGCTGGATGCAAATCTCAACCCCATTGATCTGGGCTTCGGAGTAGTTGTCCCCAAACGATTTACCACCTTCAGTCCGCGCCTGGACTACCAACTCAACTCCAACAACACACTGGTCACTCGTTACAGCTACACTCGCTCCTCCACTGCTAACAATGGCGTGACTGGTTTTTCGTTGCCGGAACGCGCGTATGATTCCGCTTTCACACAGCAAACTTTCCAAGTCACCGATACGGCCGTTCTGAACGCAACCATGATCGATGAAACGAGATTTCAGTACACGTGGCAGCGCTCTCAAAGCCTGGGTGACAATACCGTGTCAACGCTAAATGTGAGTAGTGCGTTTATTAGCGGGGGTTCCCAGGTGGGACATGTTGTTAATACTGATAAGCGTTGGGAACTGCAGAACTTTCTTGCCTGGCAAAAGGGTACGCACGCGCTCAAATTTGGCGGTCGTCTTCGGGGCGTGCACATCAGTGACTCGAACCCTAATAATTTTGGTGGCACGTACACATTTACCGGCGCCTTCGTACCGGCACTCGACACTAACAACCAGCCAATTGTGGGCTCGCCCATTTTTGCGAATAGTCTCGAGAGGTATCGCCGCACTCTCCTGGGCCAGCGCCTGGGATTATCGGCTACACAGATTAGAGCCCTCGGCGGCGGGCCTTCACAGTTCAGTATTTCGGCGGGAAACCCCTCAGCTGGGGTTAGTCAGGTCGACGTTGGGGTGTACTTTCAAGATGACTGGCGCGTGCGACCCAACCTCACGCTCAGTTACGGATTGCGTTACGAGGATCAGACAAACATCCACAGCCTGTTGAACTTCGCGCCTCGGCTGGCGGTGGCTTGGTCGCCAGGAGCGGCGGACAGCGCGCGACCGCCGAAGATGGTAATTCGAGGCGGCGCCGGCGTTTTTTATAATCGCTTCAATGAAAACTCGACACTTCAGACCAATCGATTTAATGGCGTAAATCAGCAACAGTTTTCCGTTAGCGAACGTCCGCTTTACGAGAGTCAAAACGGCAATCTCGTATTCGTATCCCCGGCCGCGACTCCGCTTGATTCCTTTCCCATAGTCCCATCAGTAAATGGCCTCACCGCGGCGCGACAAATAACGTGGCACATTGTCGACGACTTGCACACTCCTGCGGTTTACCTCGGAGGTTTGCAAGTGGAGCGCCAGCTTCCCTACCGATTCACAATGTTTGCGGGGTTCTATTCAGTCCACATTCAGCACGTCATTCGGGCGCGTGACATTAATGCTCCATTGCCTGGCTCAATTACCTCGGTTAATCCTAACGGCACCCGACCGTTTGGCAACATCGGTGAGATTTACCAGTACGAAGCAACTGGCCGGTTCGACCAGAACCAGTTTTTTATAGGCTTCAACAATCGTTTTAATAAGTACCTCACTTTCTTCTCGAACTACTCGATCAGCAAAACGAAGAACGATACTGACGGTCAGGGAGGAGCTTTATTTCCAGCAGATTCCTATGATCTAAGCGGCGAGTATGGCCGGGCAGCTTTTGACGTTCGCTACCGATTCAATTTTGCCGGGACGATCAACCTGCCCTGGTGGCAATTGAGTTTGAATCCCTTTATAACCCTGACTTCGGGTCGCCCTTTTAACATTACCACCGGGCAAGACACGAATTTGGACCGACTATTCACTGAAAGGCCCTCCTTTGCTCCCGCCGGTGTAACGTGTGGTCCAACACAACCAAATATCATCTGTACACGGTTTGGCAACTTTAATCGCCAGCCCAATCCAGGAGAAGCTTTGATCCCACGCAATTTTGGAGAGGGACCCGGGTATGCTTCGGTAAATCTCCGCATTACCAAGACCTGGAACTTTGGCGCCCTTAATTCAAAGAGCGCTAACGGCCAGAATGCTCGCAAGTCGCAAACAGCACGAACGAACGCGGATAGGAATTCCGGTGGTCCAGGTGGGCCAATGAATCGGGCGCCCGGTGGTAATCCCGGGGCGGGCCGATCAGCTCCGGGGGATGCCGCGGGGGGTGGACCACCACGCGGTGCTGGAGCAGGCATGGCAGCAATTGGAGTTCCCGGTGGGGGCGGGTCAGAGGCGAAGCGTTACAGCATGCAGTTTTCCGTTAATTTTCAGAACCTGCTTAATCGGTCCAATTTGTCGACACCCGTCGGCAATCTTTCGTCACCGTTCTTTGGTCAATCGCTCGGTCTGTCACCCGTGTTCGGAGGTTTTGGCGGTCCTGGTGGTCCCGGGGGTGGTGGGGCTGGTGCTGGCAACCGGCGTGTAAGTGCGCAGGTGCGCTTCAGTTTTTAGACATTATGTCTGAATTTCCGTGTACTGTTCGCGAACCGATAGCGGATCGGGAGGTAGCAATGAACAAAGCTGCGAGCTCAATAATTCTATTGATATTTCTCTGCTGCGGATTTCACAGCGCCAACGGACAAGAAAACAAAGCAACCTCTGAGGTGAAGGCGAACGGCAACGGAACTGCCGTGGCGATTTCAGCTTCCACCTCGCCGCTGGAGTTGGCCCGTGCCGCCCTGAACGCCCAGGGAGGAGAGAAGTTTAAGTCCTTAAAAAGCATGATCTTAAAGGGATCTGTCGATCTTTATCAGCCAAATTCTACCCAGTCCATCCCTGGAGGTTTTGTTCTGGTCACATCCGGAGATAGGTTAAGGATAGAAATCTCGGCGCCACCGGCTATTAATTTTAAACAGATCTTTGATGGCCAGCAGTCTTACACGTCGATACCGGGCGTCGAACTCCCGCCCGCAAACAAGTTTGGCACAATTTTGCTGACAAAGTTTGAGCAGCCTGGTTACACGGTCACGGCACTTCCCGACAAGAAGAAGCAGCGAGGATTTCGTATTTCTGATAATGATGGGAATGCCACCGATTTCTATATTGATTCGTCCACCGACCGCGTGATGACCTTCCTGGTTCCGTATAACGGATTCACCTTCGGAACAGAAAACAGGAAGTTTAAAGAGGTCGAAGGAGTGCTCGTGCCCTTCAGTTTTACTCAGAGACTGGAGATGCCCCAAGGCGCTTTCTTTGCGGATTATAGTGTGAAGGATGTAAAGCTCAATCAACCGATCGGTGACGACGTTTTTACAATGCCCTGAACATGCATGTTGTTTGCCGCAGAAGTCGGGCCGCCTTCAGAGAGGGTGGCCCGTTTTTCTTCAGGCTACTCGCTAATGTTTCAAGAATAAGCATGGCTCCCTCAAAGAGCGAGAGCTACTTGAAAAGGTCAGAAGCATCTGATCGCACCAAAATTACCGGAGTTGGTTAGAAGAGTTGAAACTTTTTGCCTTCGTCGGTCACTAACTCTCTGAGCGCCTGAATTCAGCGCCGGAGAGTGGGAGATGCAACGCCATCCGCTATTACCAATCGCCTTGCTCGTTCTGACTAATCACTTATGGACCGGAGCCATTATGGGCCAAACTGCTGCGGAGAGGGGTCCTGGTACCACTGCTTCGGATTATCGCAATGAGGGCAACCGGTGTTATGACAAACGCCAGTTCGAAAAGGCAATGGAATGGTTCAGACTAGCAATCAAATCAAAATCTGATTACGCGGAAGCATATAACGATTTGGCTATGACTCTTGCAGCGCTAGGCCGACACAAGGACGCAATTGAATTTCTGCAGGAGGCCATACGGCTCAGACCAGATTTCGGACCTGGCTACGTAAACCTCGGATCTGAATATTACGAAATTGATGAGCTGAAAAATGCGATCCGTTTTCTTAGTGAAGCGGTTCGTCTAAGACCCAACAATCCCGTCGCTTTCAACAATCTGGGGGCGGCCTATTCGGCGTCAGGAAGAACGCGCGAGGCGATTGCTGCTTATGAAAAGGCTACTCAGCTTAAGCCGGATTGGCCCGAGGCCGCGAGAAACCTGGCACTCGCCGAGTATCAGGCCGGTGACGATGAGCCGGTAATCGAGCATCTGCAACGGGCAATTTCGTTAAAGCCAAATTATATGGAGGCTTACAACAATTTGGGGGTTGTCTATTTTGAGAAAGGAAAGTACGCGGAAGCGATCAGGAGTTTTCAGCGCGCTATCGAAATTAAACCGGATTACGCAGATGCCATCTATAATCTTGGAGTCCTAAAGCTGGCACAACGAGATCGTGATCAGGCGATTGCCCAATACCAGAAACTAAAAACTTTAGGGGTGCCCTTAGCCGGAGTTCTTTACGATGAGCTCTACAAGGGAGCGATTCTTAACCTGCGAAAACCTTAAGCAAAACATTGAGGCGTGCGCAACGCATTGAGCTTCTGCACCGGCACGCTTTGAGAACGCACCATGGCATTTAATTAAAAATGATTGAGCGGCTGGCCTTCGACAGAATTGGGACGCAAAGCTGGAAGGACTCGTGCACCGGGACGTTGATGAACAGTTCTGAGGATCTAATCGTGCGCGCCCGTGGGGGAGACCATGAAGCCTTTCGCTTGCTCTTTGAGAGATATTCCAAGCCAATGCTCAGCTTTATCCACGACCTGGTTGGAGAACGAGATCTTGCAGAAGAACTCACGCAGGAAACGTTCGTGCGCGCCTATCATAAACTCACTGAACTCCGCGATGATACAAAGTTCGCGACGTGGCTCTTCGGCATTGGCCGCAACGTCTCGCGAGAGGCCCTCCGCTCTCGTACAACTCGGCCGCGAGCCTCAGCGTGTGAAGAAAGTTCAATGCTTGACTGGGAAGCTGGCGGTCATTCACCAGCGGATCAGCTATTCGGCAAGGAATTGACTAGTGCTGTAAATGCGGCGTTGAGAGCGCTGGATGAAGATAAGAGGACCGTTTTCATCTTGCGGATTTTTCAGCAACGAAGTTATGGTGAAATTATGGCAATTACTGGTTTCTCCCTGGCCAAAGTAAAAACAGATCTTCACCGTGCTCGCATCGAAGTGCGACAACGGATTCGCCCTTACCGGGAGAGTTTTTAAATGAGATGCGAAGAGTGTGAATTGCTGCTGGAGGAGTACTTCGACAGGGAACTTGAGAGCCAGGCGGCCGAGTTTCTGGAGTTTCATGTCGAAATTTGCGGCTCTTGCAGAAATAGTTTGCAGCGGTTGGTTGCCGAGTATGAAGCCTACGCGAATTGTAAACGTGACATAGACGTGCCACCAACGATGTGGCCCAGCATACAGTCACGGCTTGCTGCAAGGAGGAGGGAGTATTTTGCTGAATCGGCTTCACCCTGGTGGGTAGCTGCCATCAAACGCCTGGCAATGCCGAAGATCAGCGTCTGGGCGATGGTCGCCGTAGTAATCTTTGCTGTGGGGCTGACGATTGCTCTGATGAGACGAGTAAATGAGCGTCAGCCGGTCACGGAAGTAAGTAAGAACCAAATCATGACCGAAATAGAGCCATACCCGAGACCGGAGCGGAATGCTGCGCGAGAATTAGACAACGCCTTCCGGACCACGTTGGAAGCACAGTCAGCAAAAGTTCGTAAATCTGAAAGTGCGAAGAGGAACAAGTCGATTGGCTTACGTCAAAATCGCGGAAGCTCAGTAGACAATCCGAGTGTCTCTGGCGTTAGAAATACTGTTGAGCTCGTTCGCGAAGCAGAACAGAAATACCGGACCGCCATCGTCATGCTTTCCCGAGATGTTCAAAGACAGCGGACCCGAATCGATCCTGAGACCTGGACCAGGTTTGCGAGCACACTGTCGGCAATCGATCGCACCATCGCCGGCACCCGCTCTGTAGTGCGCAATCGGCCGGACGATCCAGTAGCCGTGCAGTATATGTTGACCGCCTACGCAAAAAAGGTAGAGGTACTGCGAGAGATGGTGAACTTCTGACCAGAGAGATAACCGGAACTAATCTGCTAAGACACTCATGAAGAAGACAGTCTGCACCTTGCTCATCGCCCTTGGCAGTCTCTGCGTAGTTCCTGCGCCGGTGGCTCAGACGCCTCAAACAAGCCTGGTTGGTCCTTTGGATCGAACAGTCATCGCTGAGCGGCAATTTGGGCGAGCGTCGTTCGTTGTCGCTCGTGGTCTGACTATCGAGGTAGGCAACCGCAGTGTTGGACCAATTATCATCAATGGTTGGAGTCAAGATGTGATAGCGGCTCATGCGATGAGCGCACGTGGTGATGAAGTTGTGATTGTCCACGCCAGTGAGACCGCTGCCGGGAAAAAACTTTTCTTGAAAGCAGATTATGCTGACCTGGCGATGCCCACGGCGCCCACGACTCGCGCAGTGGAAACGCCACCATTTGCTGACAATCGTCCACTGGAGATCCAGCTGGAAATTAAGGTCCCTCGTTACGCTGAAATTGAGCGAATTACCGTCATTAGGAGCAAGGTAGAAATCAGCGATGTAGACACGTCGATTACCATCAATGGTGATCGGAGCAGTGTGATTCTGAAGCGGATCGGTGGAGTAGAAGTTCACACCCGCAGTGGAACGGTAGAAATTGAGGGGGCAAAGGGACTGGTGCAGGTAGAAACGCTGAACGGTGCAATCAGGGTAATCAACACCAGGGCCGCGGTCCATGCAGTGTCAATTGGCGGTCCCATCGAAGTGAGGTGCGCCAGTGATCGCGTTGACGTGGCCAATACCGATGCTCCGATTGAAGTGATCAATGCTGAAGGCGACGTTGATGCCGTCGCAGCGAACAGCAGCGTAAGATTCACCGGGGACCTGCGCGATGATCGACGTTACTACCTGAAATCAATGTCTGGCCGCGTCGAGATGATACTGCCCGCCTCTACACACGGCTTCACCGCAATATTGTCTTCCTATCGCGGATTGGTGGAAACTGATTTCGCTCTCAAGTCCAAAGACCCTCTTCGAGCAGGCATTTTCAATCGACGGGTCATTGGCCGCTATGGCAACGGAAAAGCTCAAATTACGTTGGACTCATTCGAGGGACTGGTGAGGCTCACTAAGTTGACCGGCGCCAGTCTTGAGCGTTGTCAGCTTGAGAAGTCCCGACGAGATCGACCGAGTTGCTGTGAATCACGTCAGATGACGCCTTTATCTGACAGGCTTGGCGCTCGCTAAACACTGGTGATTTCGTGCTCCTTCGATTTGGCAAGGTCGTCGACTTTGGAAATATAGTTGTTGGTGAGTTTCTGAATCTCCTCAAGGCCGTCTCGTTCAGCGTCTTCGGATATCTGTTTGTCCTTAAGCATCTTTTTCAGCCGCTCGTTCGCGTCGCGACGAACGTTTCGAACGGCTGTGCGATGGTCTTCAGCAATCTCGTGTACCTGCTTTGCGAGCTGTTTGCGCCGCTCTTCCGTAAGTGGTGGGATGGGTATGCGGACAAGCTTTCCGTCATTGGACGGATTCAGACCGAGATCAGCGGCTCTGATGGCTTTTTCTACAGGCCCTAATTGAGTCTGATCCCACGGTTGCACAGTGAGCATCTGCGGTTCGGGAGCGTGTACGGAGGCCATCTGGCTCAGCGGAGTCAACGTGCCGTAGTAATCGACCATGATGTTATCCAGAAGACTCACTGCGGCGCGTCCCGTGCGTACTGTCGCGAGCTTGCGACGAAAATCTTCGATTACTGTATCCATGCGAGGCTTTGTTTCTTTAATTACAGTTTGCTCACTCATTTTCCACTCCCATTGGCCTGGTTTTTAAGCCAGCTAACTACAAATTATTGCTCTAACGATACTCTGGTGCCAACGCCAGCTTCTCCCATCACCACTCGCCTTATATTGCCGGGTTTTCGCATATTGAAAACGATTATCGGCAAATTGTTATCCATGCACAGAGAGATCGAGGAAGCGTCCATCACGCGCAATTGTCGCTCCAAAACCTGCTGGTAGGTAATCGACTCGTAACGGGTAGCAGTGGAATCCTCCATTGGGTCGGCCGAATAGATACCCTCAACCTTTGTTGCCTTGAGGATTATATCGGCTTTGATTTCCAGCGCGCGAAGAGCCGCCGCCGAGTCTGTAGTAAAGTAAGGATTACCAGTTCCGGCGGCGAAGATTACAATGCGATCCTTCTCCAGGTGGCGAACAGCCCGCCTCCTGATAAAGGGCTCGGCTAATTGCGGAATGTCGATCGCAGACATCACACGCGTTTGCACGTTCAGCTTTTCCAGCGCGTCCTGCAGCACGACGGCGTTCATCACGGTTGCCAACATACCGATGTAATCCGCCGCTGAGCGGTCCATGTTGCCGGCGCTCTTGGAAACTCCGCGAAAGATATTCCCGCCACCGACGACTACTGCCATTTGCACGCCGAGTTCGTGGACATCCTTCAACTCCTCAGCCACCGTGCGGGCAACGTTCACCTCGATGCCATAAGTCTGCTCTCCCATGAGGGCTTCGCCGGAAATTTTTAGCAGGACGCGTCGGTAGACCAAGTTAGCCATGGGAGCTTTTACCTGAATTACTCTGCAAGGGACGCCACTTTTCCACCAAAGTCTTCCTCACGCTTTTCGAGGCCTTCGCCCATTTTGTAGCGAGCAAACCGCCGGATCGTGATCTTCTCGCCAGTTTTGGCCACCTTTTCCGTGACCAGCTCCCCTACAGTCTTGGCGGGATCTTTCACGAACGGTTGGTCCAGTAGAACAGTTTCTTCGTAGAATTTATTGAGTCGGCCTTCGACAATCTTCTCAATGACTGGTTCAGGCTTGTTCGCGTTTTTCGGATCGTTTTTGGCCTGGGCCCTGGCTATTTCGCACTCCTTTTCTACAGCTTCGGCAGAAACCTCTTCACGCAGAACATAACGAGGCTCAGCAGCCGCAATGTGCATTGCCACGTCCTTTACCAGTTGTTGAAACTCTTCACCCCGCGCCACAAAGTCCGTTTCACAATTTACTTCGACCAGAACCCCTACTTTACCACCCATATGAATGTAGGAACCGACAATTCCCTCAGCGGCGATACGACCTTCTCTCTTTTTGGCCGACGCCAGTCCTCGCTTACGCAAAATATCGATAGCGGCTTCTTGGTTGCCCTGAGCTTCCACCAGCGCGTTCTTACACTCCATCATTCCCGCGCCTGTTTTTTCCCTCAGCTGTTTTACTGCTGTTGCTGTAACTTCTGCCATAGTAGTTCTCTCCGAATGATATTGCTGTACGTATGAAACCTTTAGGTTCGAGCTATAGTAATAATCGGGGAGGGCGTGTTCCAGCGAAAAGCGCAGCCCGGCGGAAGTCCCGCTGAAAGGCTGCGCTCGCCGATGAGTAAAATCTTGATGTTTCTGACTAGCTGGCCGCGACAACTGACTCGGCGCCTTCATCTGCCGCCTCGCGTGACTCGGTGGTGTCTCCGGCTTCAGCCTCGATGACAGCGCTCCCGCCGTTCTCACGGCCGGATTCTGGGAACTCCGCGCTCGGAGGTTCCTCGGATCCGCCCTCGCCATCTTTCACTTGCGCAGCCTCAGCGACCGCAGTAGCACCCTCACTAGCTATTTGCTGGCCTTCCAGAATGGAGTCGGCAATACGCGAAGCGAAAAGCCGGACGGCACGCAAAGCATCATCGTTCCCGGGAATAACGTAATCAATTCCCTCTGGAGAGCAATTGGTATCGACGACAGCTACAATGGGGATTCCCAGACGATTTGCCTCGGCAACCGCAATCTCTTCCTTCTTTACATCAATAATAAAGACGACATCTGGCAGACGCGTCATGGCTTTGATGCCGGAAAGATTCTTGTTCAGACTCTCGCGTTCGCGGTCGAGCTTAATGCGCTCTTTCTTCGTAAGCTTTTCGTATCGGCCGTCGGTCTGCATAGCCTCGAGGTCCTTGAGGCGTTTGATGGACTTCTGGACAGTCTGAAAATTTGTGAGCAAACCACCGAGCCAACGCTGATTTACATGAAATTGTCCAGCCCTTTCCGATTCCTCACGAATTGCGTCCTGCGCCTGCCGCTTTGTGCCCACGAAGAGCACTGTTTTTCCACGATCTTCTGCGATTGAATTAGTTACGAAATTGATTGCCTCGCGAAACATCCGTTGCGTTTTCTGGAGGTCAATGATGTAAATCCCATTGCGCTCGCCGAAAATGTATTCTTTCATTTTCGGATTCCAGCGCCGAACCTGGTGGCCGAAGTGAACGCCAGCCTCCAGAAGCTCCTTCATTGTTACCGAAACCAAACTACTCTCTCCTTTTGTGAATTGGTTTAAATGTACTCGCCGCAGCCCTTTGGACTCTCTCAATTTGAGAGCAACCAACCCGAGGCTCCGACAATGGAATAAAGGGATTGCTGATTTTGACTGCTCAGCGATTTAAAGCGCGCGAGGCCGATTCATTAGGAATACGGACGGCGAACTCCCCACTCAAAAATCCAAGACCAAACCAGCTTACCGCTTCGAGAATTGGAAGCGTTTCCTGGCGCCCTTCTGGCCGTATTTCTTGCGCTCTTTTATGCGTGGGTCACGTGTGACCAAACCAGCTTGCTTTAAGGCGGTGCGCAAGTCGCCATTAAATTCAATCAATGCACGTGTGATGCCGTGCCGAATCGCCCCAGCTTGCCCGGAAGGCCCGCCGCCACTAACGTTAATTAGCAGATCAAACTTATTCGCAGTCTCAGTTAATTGCAACGGTTGCCGAATGATCATTCGCAAGGTTTCGTTGGGAAAATACTGGTCAAAAGCCTTCTTGTTAACACGAACATCGCCTGAGCCCGGGCGCAAATAAACTCTAGCCGTCGAAGTCTTTCGACGTCCGGTCCCATAGTATTGAATTTCGGCCACAGCTGTATTGTCCTCTTGCCTTAAATCGTTTTTACTGTTGTTGTGATCGGGAGGTTAATTGGTGGAGCTGCGGGCGCTGGGCGGTGTGTGGGTGGTCGGCGTCGGCGTAAACTTTGAGTTTTTTTGCCATTGCTCGGCCCAGCTTCGTCTTGGGTAACATGCCCTTGACGGCCAGGCTAATAACCCGGTCTGGACGCTTGGCAAACATATCTCGGGCTGATACCTCTCTTAAACCTCCCGGATATTGCGTGTGGCGTCGATATACCTTCTGCTCAACCTTTGCGCCTTTAAGAACTGCCTTTCGAGCGTTGATGACGATTACATGGTCACCCATATCAAGAAATGGTGTCCACTGAGGGTTGCGTTTGCCTGTTAATATAGAGGCTACTTCAGATGCCAGGTGACCGACGGTCTGCCCGGCAGCATCAATCACCAACCATCTTCTTTTTCCAGCGAGATCCTTGCCGCTGGGGAAATAAGTCGACATACTTAAGTGTCTCTGTTTTCAGCCACTAAAACGCGAACGGGTAGCATACTCAAGGCCTGAGAATGTTGTCAAGCTGCGTATCTCGGGGTGGTGTCCTGGTTTCAACTCTCTGCGCGTACGTCCTTTGCGTATCTGCGATGATTGCTTTGTTAGGCATATCCACTGCAGAGGCACAGCGGTCGCAGAGACTGCGCAGAGAAAAACTCAAATTAGGACACTATGTATCTGTTACGGACAGGCTGCACCAGCAATTTCGGCGATTTGGATTGACCCTAACTGTACCTGAAGAGTCGGATCGGTCCGCGAGATTTCAGCCTCAATCCAGTAGACATTGTTTGCAAAGTCGAAATCCAGGGGAACGGTGGTGCTTGTGGTTTGGAATGACGGCCCCAGCGGCATAGCCGAGACGTTGCTGTCAAACGTATATACGACTGTGTTCCCTCCGGTATTAATATTACTCGCCCGGATGGTGAAGAAAACTCTGCCCGTAACTCCCGGAGCATCACTATCACGATAACGCACCGTTATATTTGAGCTACTTGCCGGACAGAACCTCGACACGCCGTGAGTAGCTACAATGTTGTAACGAACCGTCACCGCACCAGTTTGCCCAGCTTGGATTCCGGCCACAAAGCTATTTAGATCAGCTCTGGCAAAATCTGCCTCATCTACAGTGCCTGAGGACCCAAGACCGGTCCAGGGCACGGAAGCTCCGGAACTTGTAGTTGTGCTGCAGCAGAGAAAACCATCTGTGATGCTAATGGTGTCAATGTTTTGACCGCCTCCACTAACACCGACACTACAATCTGAGGCAAGTCGGAAACGCAGCTTAATGTTATGACCTGCGGCGGCGGCTGGAAGATTCACTTTTGTGGTGATGAAGGCCCCGGAGTTTCCCGTCCATGCCTGGCGGCCCGCGATTGGGCTAAGGAAATTGACACTGATAGTTCCGTTGTAACCGCCTGTGACAAAACTACCGCCGGCAGTGATGATGTCCTGGAATGCTCCGCCATCAATTGACATCTCCAACACCGCACCGTCGAACGTACTCTCAGTGTTGTACTTGTTTCGGAAGATCAACTGAGCCGATGTCGATTGGATAGCAATGGAGGGGCTGTCCAGTGTGTTATCCGTTACGCAGCTTGGGTCATTGTGGAAAGCCGAGTTTGGCCCTGCATCGGGAGAGGTCGCCGACGTTGCCCATTGCGAACCCAGCGCGCAAGTTCCGGTAGGGGTACAGTTAGCCGCACCGTTGGTTGTGCTGCTTACCCAACCGGCGGGCAAAGCGGGCGCCGAAACTGCATCGAAATTTTCAGAGAATGCCGTTTGTGCTATACCTAGATTGAACGTGTAGGTAAGCGTGCCCAGGTTTGCTGCTCCATCCTGCAACTGTAGTGATGCGGTTAAAACACCACCACATGAACCGCTTGCGTTGAAGGTAAAGTTGCGACAAACAGGTGGTCCTCCCGCGACTACTGCACCGTATGTTTGTGGCCCACTAGGACTCGTGACTCCGCCGCTAACTTGAAGAGTGCCGACCAGATTAGTCGTGTCCAGCCCGCCGATATTCTGTACACAAAGTGACACCGTCACAGTCTCACCCGGATCGATCACTCCGTTAGCCGGCGCGCAGCTTTCAGTCACGAGCGTGGCTCCGGCGGAAGTCAGACTGGGTTGTGGGGTTGCCCCGATTGCTTGAAGCGCCTCAAAGGCCATGACAATGCCGGCTCCCGTATCGCGATCAACGCCGGCGGATTCGATGTCTATGGCCGATGAAGTAAGGGCAGTTCGGATCTGGGCCGGAGTGAGTGCTCCGTTCGCTGATTTCAGGAGTGCGGCGATCGCCGCGGCATGCGGTGCTGCAGCCGAGGTGCCAAAAAATGGATTGAATCCTGAAACGCCGGTTGCCACGCCATCAGCTGCAGTAATCTCCGGTTTTTGTAACAGCGTACCTCCGTTAGTCCCAAACAGCAGATTGCCCGGGGTGATGGGCGTCCCGTCAGGGTTGTAAAAAATACGTCGCGGTCCATCGGAGGTGAAGACCTCACTCAGGTTTGTTCCGTTAAAAGGTAAAGGAAAGGGCCCGGTAGGGTTTGGCGGGCCGCCGATTGCTCCTGCGGCGGGTGTTGCCGCTACACTGAAAGCTTCTACTGCCGAAGAGTGCCCGTGTGTTTGGCCCGTTGTATTGATTGCTAGTCTCCCGCGAAAGCTGTTTAGATGCAACGCGCGCGTAGCCGCACCGGTCTTCCTAAAAATCACGAGACGGCGACCGGCGGCAGGACTGATTGAGGACAGTTCCACAGGATCGTCATTGCCGTCCTGAACATTGGTTGAAGCGTTCACGACGGTCGTCAAACCTGCGTCCAGTATGTAAAGATCGTAGTCATTACCCGATGCTCCCAGTTGATCCGACCAAAACAGACCGATCGGCGCTCCTCCATTTGAAACGGTAAGCTGATCATTCGTAGTCCCAGCCCCAAAATCATGAACAGTGCCGCCAGTTAAGGTGACCGTACCCAAAGTTCCTGTGCCACTATCGCTGAAATCGCCCTCCCATACTCCAGAGGTGTTATCGTCCTTATTGCCTTCATTGCCAGCTGAAGAGAAGTAAAGTGCTCCCGCCGCCGTAACAGTATCCACCGATTGCGCGACGTTATCGTCCTGAAATACGGCTTCGCGGTAGTAGCCCACGTCATCAACAATGATGTCGCAGCCAGCAGTGCGCAAATCAAGAACGTTTTGCGCAAAGCTTGCCTGGCTGGTAAAGGCAGTGGCGAAGAAAAGCTGAGCTCCTGGCGCCAAATCATGAACAATTTCGAGCATCGCTGTGCCTTCGTTACCAGTGCCGGCCTGTCCCGGAAGCACGGTTACCGGACCCAGTTCGCCATTGGCTTGTTCCGCCGCCAGAGATGCCACGCCGTTTGACAGCACACCAATCGTTACCCCGGCGCCGGTCAAACCAAAAAACAAGCGCGCTTCACCGGCACGATGCGTTGTGTCACCTTGAGAATTTACTGGGCCGACCGGCGCCGGCGCTGCTCTGGGTGCGAGAGTAGTAGCCAATTTCCCTGACAGCAGAGCCCTCGTTAGTTGCTCGCGTACGCGCGCGGTGCGTTCAGCAAAGTTAGCACGATGTATGGAACTCAAATCAGAGGAAACATTTGAGCCCGAACCATTGAATCCATGAGTGCGCGCCTGGTCAGCCGGGTAGATGAATTGGACTTCATTTAAGCCTGCGATGGACTCAATCGCCTGAAGTGGCACTCGGGCTGTTACGCTCCGATATTGTTTCGCAACGAAGATAATTTCACCGCCGAGGCTCGTTATTGTATCGATCAGGTTGTTTGATACCGTGGCTTTAATGTCGACGGGTATCAGGCCCTTACTGTCAATATTTACATTAACGTCCAATGTGCGTAGCTCACTTGTTATTGCCTCGCCACGATTTTGCCTGGCTGCATAAATGAGCTGTGAGTCAAGCTTCTTTTGCGCGGCCGAACGCGATTCCTTTTCGTTGATCAATGACTGTATCTGGCGCAGCGCGCTGTCACTGAAAGTTGGCGAAGTCTCCTTTTGGGCCGCTGCCTGGCGTGGTGGGACTGTTAAGACCAGCCCAACGATGAATAGAAGAAGGATTGCAACGGCAAGGAACCTGGAATGACTGTTCATAAAAGCGAATTCTCCTGGTTAGGTAAAGACCACGTGATTTTGTGCCGGGTCGGAACTCGAGGTAACAAAAGCGTCACTTAGCATCAGCTAACTTCGTTTTTTCTTTCGAGTAGTCTCCGGGAAAATCGGGGAACTCGTGGTCGGCTTTAGAGCGCAGCGCGGTCGATTGAAGATCAAAAGAAACTCGGTTGAAAAGGAAACCGCTTGAAAGGAAACCGCTTGAAAGGAAACCGCTTTAAGGCAAGCGCTGGGTCAGTTTACTGAACCTTGAGCGGCTGCTATAAAGCGCCTCAGACTGGCTCAACAGCGGCAACTAAATTACTCGAAACGAGCCGAAACTTGTAGTGATAAGCGGAGCGAACGTGGTTTTAGGTTTAGTGCCTTGAGCGGAGCAGAATGTACAATGCTTCGAGTGGATTGTCAAAAAGTTTTTATTTGCCAACGCGGCACTACGTGGGCGGATCAGGATTGCTAATTCAAAGGGCCTTTCGGATGCGTTCCGAAAGGCCCCTGGAAAGAAAAATTATCAACGATTCAGGGTTGGGAAGGTTTTGTCCCGTCATTCCTCTTAAGCTTCGGTGGCTCCTGTTTGTCAGTCGTTTTCTGTTCACCGCTGTCCGGTGTTGTGCTCGTGTCGTCGGGAGTTGGCTGGCGCCGCTTGAGGGTTGGTCTTCCGGGAGCTCCATCATCTCCAGCCGGCAGCAAGCCTGCAGTCGAAGCGCGGGCATTGGACAGTCTCAAAAGCCGACCCTTTACTCGCTGGAATTCAGAGGTACTGATCACGTACTCCTCATGTTCGGGAAATCTTGCGGCCAGAGCCAAAGCCGAAGCGCGGCGTTCTGGTGGCGCCGGATGCGTGGCGAAGGCTCTCGCTATCAGTCCCGGCTTCTTCTTATTCTTGGCTTCGAGTTTTTCAAACATCGTAGCCATGGCAGTTGGGTCATAGCCGGCCGCATACATATACTGAACTCCTAATTTGTCGGCTTCCTCTTCGGCGCCCCGACTAAACTTCATGAAAGCTCCCAGCAACCCCAGCCCCGCTGTATTCTGATAAATCATTCCCGGAATGCCTCCCAGGAAAATTGACCCGCCTAATGCGAGGTACTCGAGGAAAGTTGCTTTTGTTTGGTTCTCAAGGGCGTGGCGAGCGGCCACATGCCCGATCTCGTGCGCCATAACCCCTGCGAGCTCGGCTTCATTGTCGGCGGCCAGGAGTAAGCCCTTGTTGACGTAAAAGAAGCCGCCGGGCAGGGCAAATGCGTTAACTTCATCCGAATCGATGACTTTAATAGTGAATGGTACGTTCGCATCGGAGTGCAAAACGATATTTTGCCCGACCCGATTTACGTATTCAGTAATCAACGGATCCTCAATAAATTTTGCCTGGCGATCGACTTCGGCAGCCAACTCGCGTCCCATCCGAACTTCTTTTTCGGTTGAACCGCTCATCTTCGCAATAATTCCCTTGTTAATATTGCGCTTCCCTATCATGTTAGGGTCTTCATTTGTTGAGAGCGGCTTACCCGAGCTGGGCGGCAGCGGCGGTAGCGCCGGCGTTTTGTTGGTATCTTTTGCGGTCGCAGACTGCGTTGGCGCAGTCTGGCTCTGAGGCGTCTGGCTTTGAGTCTGCTGTTTTGAGTCAGTCTGAGCAAAAGTTGCCGTGGAACCTGCCAGCACCGAAAAAACCAGTAGGCAAGCGGTTGCGATTCGGGAGAAGCTATTCATTTAAAACCTCCGATACTCGAAACATGCCCGAACGATGAACCTTGGCGGAATTTATGTTCGGTCCGCGGATGGGGTTGGCAAATGCGCGGCGATTCCGCAAATAATGATGAGCGAAAACCGTAGACCGTTGCCTTTTGTCCACTTTTGAACGCGCAGTCTATGATGCTCGCCCCTCATTCCATGGTTGCGCGCCCAAATGACTGTGAATCGGTGAAGGCGTCGAGGATTAGACGTCCTCTCTTGCGCCGCTGCGATGTGCTGCCCATTATAGTCCAGCAGCACCCGGATTATCTATGGCTGCGCCGTTTACCGCTCCGTGCTCAAGAGGGCGGGATTTCCTGAATGTTGGGAATGACTAAAGCAAGGGAAGCCACTTGCAGTGTCTGCATCATCGGTTCCGGCCGCCTCGGTACCGCACTGGCGATTGCGCTGGAATCGTCAAACCACGCTGTCTTGGCACTCGTAGCTCGCCGCTTGTCCTCGGTCAAAAAAGCCGCAGCGCGGATCAAGACACGCGCACTATTATTGTCGGCTCGCGAACTGGAAAGGCTACCCACCAGTGATCTCATTCTCATATCAACACCTGATGACGCAGTCAGCGATATTGCCAAACAGTTAGCCACCACACAGGGAAAAAAGGCGCGAGGGCGAACTGTCCTGCACACGAGCGGCGCTTTGTCTTCCGCGGCGCTGTTTCCACTCGCGCGAGTTGGCTTTAATGTGGGATCAATACATCCACTGGTCTCGATTAGCGATCCCCGAGCCGGAGCCAGGGCTCTATATAACGCCTTTTATTGTATTGAAGGCGACATTCAGGCCCTGCGAATGGCCCGTCTCCTGGTCCGTGAACTGCAAGGCCACAGCTTCAAAGTGAACTCGAGCAAAAAGCCGCTTTATCATGCTGCTGCGGTAATGAGTTCCGGGCATCTGGTAGCCTTGTTCGAAATTGCTGTCGAGCTGTTGATAAGGTCAGGGCTCAATCGCAAGCAGGCGCGCAGAAGTTTGCTGCCACTATTGGAGAGTACTACACGAAATCTGTCCAATTTTGACTCAGCCGGCGCCTTAACGGGAACATTCGCGCGCGGCGATTTAATGACAATCGCAAAACACCTACAGGCGCTTGGCACGGTTAACTCGGACGGGGTACTTGAGGTTTACAAGTTGCTCGGTCATCGCTCTCTGGAACTTGCGGCGAAGAACGGAGTGCCAGGCAGAGTACTGAGGAACATCACAAAGCTCCTGGAATCGCAGACATTAATAGAGAAGTAGCTTCCCTTTCGCATTGCAGGTTGCGTTGCGCTTTTGTCCGGCGGTAGAGTCTTGGGCAAGCACCAAACCGCAGTTGTTGGGGGTAAACGGAAGTGGTCCATCAAACGCAAACCACGCCCAGCGCGAGTTACAGCTTGACTTTGCGCGTCAAGTTGTCCAGCCGGGCAGGAACTCTTGGTCAAGTGGCTACCGCTATCGGTCGCGCCGGAGGCGATATCGGTGCAATTGATATTGTTTCCGTAGCCAGTGACTCAATAGTTCGTGACATCACAGTTAATGCCGTCTCAAGTGACCACGGCGAACAGATCGTTCAGGCGGTCAGAGATATAGATGGTATCGAAGTTATCAACGTCTCTGATCTCACATTCCTGATGCACATCGGAGGCAAGATTGAGATCGTCTCAAAGATGCCTTTAAAGACGCGTGCTGATCTTTCAATGGCCTACACACCTGGTGTAGCCCGGGTTTGTGAGGCTATCCACAACGACCCGGAAAAGGCTTTCACTTTAACTATCAAGAAAAACACGGTGGCCATAGTTTCAGACGGTACCGCAGTGCTGGGCCTGGGAGATATTGGACCAGCAGCAGCAATGCCGGTAATGGAAGGAAAGGCTATGCTTTTTAAGGAGTTCGCCGGCGTCGATGCCTTTCCTATTTGTCTCAATACAAAGGACCCGGATGAGATCGTGCGCACAGTTAAAGCGATCTCTACGGCCTTCGGCGGCATTAACCTCGAAGATATATCGGCGCCACGTTGCTTCGAGATAGAGGAGCGTCTGAAAGAGGAACTCGATATTCCTGTGTTCCATGACGATCAACACGGCACTGCCGTGGTTGTACTGGCCGCATTGATAAATGCCTTGAAGATCGTCGGGAAAGAGATGAGCGAGATCAAAGTCGTGGTGAGCGGGGTTGGTGCTGCCGGGGTGGCGTGTTCCAAGATAATCATTGCCGCAGGCGTCAGGAACGTGATTGGTTGCGATCAACACGGAGCACTACACGCCGGTCGCAGCGAGCACATGAATTGGCTCAAGGATTGGTACGCTCGCAATACTAATCCTGATAAAGAGAAAGGAACCATCCACGACGTTATCAAAGGCGCTGATGTATTCCTGGGTCTGTCCGTGCCGGGCGTGATCAGTCAGGCTGATTTGAAGGTGATGGCGGAAAAGCCAATTGTCTTTGCCATGGCAAATCCGACTCCCGAGATTATGCCAGAGGAAGCTTCGTCACACGTCGCGGTGATGGCCACAGGACGATCTGACTATGCGAATCAGATTAATAACGTGCTCTGTTTTCCGGGAATCTTCCGGGGCGCGCTTGCCTGCCGTGCCTCACGGATAAACGAAGAGATGAAAATTGCCGCTGCAAACGCCATCGCCGGAATCATTACCGAGACTGAACTTCATCCCGAGTACATCATTCCCTCGGTTTTCGACAAGCGCGTGGCGGAGGCTGTCGCGCGCAGCGTTGAGGAAGCGGCGTACAAGACCGGCGTCGCGCGTCGTGACCGGCTCGTGAGTGAGACTTCTTAATATTCTCAAACCAGGATGTTAGTGATGATGTGGGTCAGTCAAACGGCGGCGCGCAGACTCTGCGCAATCAGGGGTACGATGCGGCGTGGGACCTCGATCGCGGGCTTTATGTGACGGGCATGCGTGAAGTGACCCACGACATAAATTCCACCGACGTTGGTTTCAAAAGTTTCGGGATCGTAAACCGGCACCTCAGTAAGCACGCCGGCTTCAGTCTTTACTCCTAATTTCTTCAAGAGCGTCAGGTCGGCATCGCTGCCAACCAGCACAAAAACTACGTCGTTGGGGATCGTTAAGGTGTCGCCTTTATCCGTCGTCAGCAAAACTTCTCGCTCTCTTATTTCAAGGATTTGTCGAAACAGAATCACGCGCAGCCTGCCCTCGTCGATTTCATGTTCCAGTGGAGTGCGCACCCAGTGTTTCATGGCGCCCTTCTTAGGATCGCGATTCTCCCAATCCTCGGGCCAGATGGCCATGGTTGTTCGGGCGCCGTCCTCCGATAGAAAGAGCGCTGCTTCGGCCGCGCTGTTGCCCCCGCCTACCACCAGCACGTCCTTTCTAACGTACGGATAGGGTTCAACGAAAAGATGATGCACCTTGGGTAACTCCTCACCCGGCACATTTAAACGTCGCGGATGGGCCATGGCACCGATTGCGAACAGAACACGCGCAGCACGATATGAGTCCCTTGTTGTTTGAATGATAAAGCAGTCCGCCTCGATCCTTTCAATATCAACCACCTCTTCATCAGTGTTGATTCGGAGGTGCCGATCAATAACAAAACGGATGTAGTGTGACAGCAGCTCTTCTCGGGTTGGTTTTTCGCGCAGAGGTTTCAGCGTTCCTTCGCGCATCTCGAGTTCGTTGGGGGTGGAGAAGAGTGTCCGCCCCACCGGATAGCGCCGAATGGTGTCGGCAATGGTTCCTTTTTCAATTACTAGGTAATTCAAACCTTCGCGTTGCGCTATCTCAGCCGCGGACAATCCTGCCGGTCCAGCGCCAATTATCAGAAGATCGAGTTGCTGTTCCATAAGAACGATGCCAGGTTCGTGGTGCCAAAGACAATGACGTTAAATCGTATCCGAGGGATTCAAAGTATCAGTTCACCGCGCATTACGACGACCGATGGCCCGCCGACCCGGACCTCCTCAACAGCCCCACCGGTTCCTTTGATCTCAATGTTTATTCTGCTGGGCCGATCCATAAAGTCACCTTGTTCGATATCAAAAAGAAATTTTCCATCAGTGGCTTCGAAGCCTGTGACACAGTGGTGGACCAGATAGGCGCCCAGTGCTCCTCCCGCGCTGCCAGTTGCTGGGTCCTCAGGAATGTTATCGGCGGGCGCAAAGAAGCGAGCGTGCGCGCGCGCCAGCCCGCCCTCCAGTGTCTCGCGCGTGAAAGCATAACAGCCCGTGGCGCCGCGGCGTCCGTAGAGCTCTGCGAGCAGACCGGCATTCACATGGCACCGGCGCAGGTCTTTAAGGGAACGAACAGGCACAGCCAGGGCAGGCAATCCGGTGGAGATTATTTGTATCGGCAGACTCTCGTCCAGATCTTCTCTGGCCCGTCCCAGTGCCCGCGCAATCTCAGCTTGCTCGTGTGCATTGTCAACTTCATCCAAAATCTCAAATTTGCCCTGGGTCATCAAAACTCGAGTGGGCTGTCCTTGTTTGAATTCGATATCGACTGGCAAGACGCCGATACCCACTTCATGGTTGATACGTGTCCAGCCGTTACCGTTCTCAGGCGCCGGCGCCACGCCTTCGCGAGCGAGGGCGTTCCAGGTACCGATGATAGGATGACCGGCGAATGGGATCTCCCGAACTGGCGTGAAGATTCGCAGACGTCTTACGGTTGTGGGCTCGCGTGGCGGAAGCACAAAAACTGTTTCCGAAAGATTCATTTCGCGCGCAATCTTAGACATCTTTTCGTCCGTCAATCCGTCTGCCTCCGGGAATACTGCCAACGGATTGCCGCAAAGAGGAGTCGTTGTGAACACATCAAGTTGAATAAATCGATAATTAGCCACTCTAGAGAACAACTCACTTTCGTCGGACAGTCTGATACATCTTCGGGGCAGCGGCTACTGCCGGTCAAGCGCGAAGATCGCTAGTGATGTGAAAGGTCGTTATCTCTCGCTTACTGGAACCGCGGGCGAGGCGCAAGGATGAAGTATGAGGGATGAAGTATGAGGCATGAGGAAGTAACCTTCATCCTTCATACTTCCGCCTTCATCCTTTCGGGATGCCTGCGGTCCCAGTGAGGAGGGACTTTGAGACTCAGGTCTCATTGCCTCTCTTTGGAATAGGTGTTTTAATGTGCCACTTGACCGAGCGAAAACATGAAAACCTCTCCAAATACTGAAGCATGAAAAGGGAACTCCGCGGTATATTTCTTCCGATTACCACGCCTTTTAATAAGGACGGGGACCTCGACACTAATGGTTTGCGTGCGAATATTAAGAAATGGAGCGGAACAGGAATCAGCGGTTATGTCGTGCTTGGGTCCACCGGGGAACGCGTGCACCTCGAAGAAGACGAGTGTGAGCGGGTGATAGCTGTAGCGCGGGAGGAGGTTCCCTCGGCTACTACCGGTAGTCTGTACTTCATGGTTGGGGCCGGACAGCAGAGCACACGCGGAACCATTGCCGAAGTCCGTAGAGCTGCGGCAAGAGGCGCTGATGCGGTGCTGGTAATCACACCTCACTTCTATCGTTCAGCAGTTACCCAATCGGCTTTGCTGAAACACTTTATCGCCGTAGCTGACTCCTCTTCGGTGCCGGTAATCCTCTATAGCATGCCCGCGTTAACCGGGATAAGTCTTGATCCGGACACTATGGCCCATTTGAGTGAGCATCACAACATCATAGGAATCAAGGACAGTTCGGCGGATATTGTCGGCCTCAGCGAAACAATAAAGCGAGTGCCTTCGGACTTTGCTGTATTGAGCGGCAATGGAACAGTATTTCATGATGCTTTGAACGTCGGAGCATGGGGAGGCATTCTTGCCGTCGGATGTATTGCACCGCGTATCTGTCTGGAAATATTTCGAGCTTTCAAAGCGGGCGAGAATGATCGCGCACGCGCTCTACAAGAGAAATTGACTCCCCTTGCTCGAGCAGTCACCACCGTATACGGCATCGGTGGTCTTAAAGCCGCACTCGATTTGCTGAACTATACTGGAGGTCATGTGCGTCTGCCGTTGGCAACACCGGATGGGCAGGCAGTTAATGAAATTTCGCGGGCCCTCGATGATGCCTACAAACAATTAGGTACTTCCATTCGCGAGCTTACCAGCGATAATCAAGTGAATTCTCACGTCAGAGATTTCTCTCCGGGTCAGGAGTCCTCACTGGTGCAGGAAGCACCGCCCGCGTAAAATGGCTCACCAGGAGTAACCACAATTGAGCATCGCTGAAGCCGCCTGTTACAGCACGCCCGAAGAAGCCGGTCTGCGCGTCGAAACGCTTTCATTTGACAACATTCCGCATCAAACGGCCCTCTTTCTGGATTATTTGCGGGACCCTCTGACACTGCGCCGATTCTATCCTTCAGCAGTAAGGTTTCATCATGAACTGCCGTCACGTGCTGAAGAAGTATTCTCGCAGTACGAAACAGATCGCAACAAACTTTGCGATGCTCTCCTAAAGATGAATTCTGAATGGGGCGCGAGCCAGCAGACTTTGACAAACATTAAACTGCTGCGCGATTCAGATTGCCTCGCCGTGGTTTCCGGGCAACAGGCCGGCCTCTTCACTGGACCACTTTATACGATCTACAAGGCTCTTTCCGCAGTCAAACTCGCAGGTTGTCTCAATCAACGCCACACAAAGGCTGTCCCTGTCTTTTGGATTGCCACCGAAGACCACGACTTTGCGGAAGTAGCGAAAGCGGAAATTATTGGCCGCGACTGTAGACTTAACAGCGTCGAAGTGCCGTCCGGCATCCATAGAGAAGGACAGCCAGTGGGTCGAGTCGTCCTGGATGAATCGATCAGTTCCGTGATTGATAAGCTCCTCGAGCTACTGCCAACTTCTGAATTCACCAACGATCTGGAATCGTTGCTGAGAGCATCGTGGAAACCGGGTAGCTCCTATGGCCAGGCTTTTGCGCGAATGTTGACATCGCTACTGGGGCATCATGGCCTCATTCTTCTTGATCCTCTGGATCCGGTCCTGAAACAACTTGCTAGTCCCCTGTACCGGAAAGCTGCGCTGCGTGCCTCTGAAATTGCCACTGCAGTGGAGACCCGCAGCCGCGCACTGCAGGAAGCTGGCTATCATGCACAGGTAATGGCTTCAGCCAACTCTTTCCCACTCTTCCTGCATGATACAAACGGTGCCAGGCATGCAATGACGAGACTGGCTGACGGCACTTACGAGGCGAAGAATGGCGATTTTGCGTACAAAGCTGCTGAACTTGGGGAACTTGCTCTGGCTGACCCAGAACGCTTCAGTCCCAATGTGACGCTGAGAGCGGTCGTTCAAGACTATTTATTACCGACCGTGGCCTACTATGGTGGTGCCGCAGAAATCGCCTACTTTGCCCAGACGAGTGAGGTATATCGAGTTCTCCAACGACCAGTCACGCCGATTCTTCCCCGTTCCAGTTTAACTTTTATCGAGCGACACGCGGGACGGCTGTTGGAGAAGTACGGTCTGGGATTGGGAGACTTGTTTGCGGGACTTGAGAGTGTCGTGTCAAGGGTGGTCGAGGAACATCTGGGCGCAAACACCGCAAAGACTTTCAAAAACACGGAAGAGAATGTGAATCGCGAACTCGATAATTTGGAAGAGAGCTTGCGGGCACTTGATCCGACTCTGGGCGACGCATTGGAAACTGGTCGGCGTAAGATCAATTATCAGCTTGAAGGATTAAGAGCCCGATTCCACCGGTCTCAAATGGGCCGAAATGAGGCTACCCTCCGCCAGCTGCAACGCGCTTTTGATCAACTCTACCCGGAAAAAACGCTGCAGGAGCGACATATCAATATAACCTCGCTGCTCGCTCGTCACGGCCAATACGCAATCGAGTGGATCTATCACGCCATCAATCTGGGATCCGTTGACCATCAGATTGTCTACCTATAACCATGTCTAAAATTCGTCTTCTCCCTGACCATGTTGCCAATCAAATTGCGGCCGGCGAAGTGGTGGAGCGTCCGGCCTCGGTTGTGAAGGAGCTGGTTGAAAACGCAATTGATGCTGGTGCCACCCGGATTACCGTCGATGTTGAAGCGGGTGGCCGGCGGTTATTGAAAGTTTCTGACGATGGTGAGGGGATGGTTCGCGACGATGCTCTGCTGGCCTTCGAACGTCATGCAACTTCCAAGATTCATTCGGCGGAGAATCTGAACGCTATTGCCACGTTAGGATTCCGTGGCGAAGCTCTGGCATCAATTGCTTCTGTAGCCCGTGTCCAATTACTGACTAAAACGGACGATGACGGACCCGCGACCCACGTCATTATCGACGGTGGACGCATTCGGGATGTCAAGGATGCAGCACATCCGCGTGGGACGACCGTGATTGTGCGAGATCTCTTTTTCAATGTTCCCGCGCGTAGAAAATTCCTGCGTTCAGAAGCTACTGAGAGCTATCATTTAACGAATCTGGTGACCCATTATGCCCTCGCACACCCGGAGATAGCTTTCATCCTAAGTGGCAACGGTCGTGAGATTCTGCGTGCCGCTCCCGCGAAAGATTTGCGAGAGCGCGCATATCAGATCTTTGGGAATGAGTTCCTCGACAATTTGCTTGAGCTTCGGGGTGGGCACACGCAGGTAGCCCGTGTACTCGGTTATGTTTCGGCTCCGCGTGATCGTCGCACGTCGCGCGACGCGCAGTATCTTTTTGTGAATGGTCGTTTTGTGCGCGACCGATTAATCGGCCGAGCACTCTCGGAAGGCTATCGCGCGATTTTGCCACACGGCGTTTATCCATCTGCTCTTCTATTTTTGGAAACACCTTTGGAAGAGGTGGACGTCAACGTTCATCCGGCAAAGACGGAAGTGCGATTCCGTCGTGCCGCCGCAGTGGCTGATGCAGTACGGGAGGCCGTGCGGTCAGCACTCGCGACCGCTGGTTATCTGCCGCAGGAAGTGCGTGAGACAGGAAAACCTTCACCGGCAGCCGTGCAGTTTGAGGACTCTCCCTTGGCAGTTTCAGCCATCGCCGGCGAATCATCCTTAACCGCTCAGGCCTCGCTCCAAACTCCTTCAACCCTCGCCGCCGAAGAAGCGCCGAACACTTCCCTTGATAATCAAAGTAGAGCCGCCCAGTCTTCAATCCAATTTGCTCCGGTGCCAGCCGCGGATGGGATTTTGACTGTAGATGAGTCAGAGGAGTCAGCCGTTGAGCTGAGAGCTTTTGAGAATGTCCACGAAGCAAAAACCGCTGCGGCAACGGGCCAGGGGTTTGTGTCAGTGGCTGAGCCATCACGGCCGACTAATGGCGGAGTGACAAAGACCGCGGCGCTGCCGCCATTGGCATCAGCGAGTAAATTCGCTCGGGAAATTGATGTCGCATCGCTGACCACGAACATCAGGCCACTTGGGCAGCTCGAAGAGAGTTTTATTATTGCGATCGATGATGAGGGACTGTTGCTGATTGATCAACATGTAGCCCACGAACGAATCCTTTTCGACAAGTATCGAGCGCTTGAGTCGACGCGTGTTGCTGAATCACAAAGTCTGCTGCTGCCCGAGACTTTTGATCTTACTCCGGCCCAGGTGGCGGCCTTCGATTTGATTTGCAGCGAGCTCGAAAGTTATGGGTTTGAGTTGATGCGGCTTTCCGGCCGCACGGTGGCGATAAAAGCCACGCCAGCCGATCTCCCGGCAGCAGAGGCCCGCAATATGCTTGCTGAAATTCTCGATACTGTAGATGCGGAGAAGATCGGCTCAGCGCAAGCAACTTTGCGAGATGATATCGCTGCCTCCCTGGCTTGCCACGCGGCGATAAAAGTGAATACACCTTTGGCTGTAGCGAAGATGTATTGGTTGATAGACCGGCTGTTAGGAACTTCCTCACCAACGACGTGTCCTCACGGCAGACCAGTGATTTTGCGCCTCGCGACGAAAGACATTCTTAAAGGTTTCCATCGCATTTAGTTCTACAGTTCCGCGAGCGTACTCATCACTAGATCTAAATCGCTGAGATCCGGCAACAGAGAGTCAGGAGAGTGTGCTAACAAGTCGGCATGCGAATAAAGACGACCGGTGCCAACTGCAACCACCCGGGCGCCGAAGTGGCGCGCACAATCAATGTCGTTAGGCGTATCGCCAATGACAATGAATTGCGGCGGGCGAAGTTCCAGTTGCAGGTGATCATTAATACGTTGCGCAGCGAGTCTGGGAAGATCTCGTCGGTCGTGAGATTCATCGCCAAAAGCCCCAGGTAATCTAAAAAAATCCGACAGACCAACTAAGTCCATCTTGAAGTAGGCGGCTGCCTGGATGTTCCCTGTTAATAGCGCAGAGGAATAACGAGAGTGCTTTGAAACTGTTTCCAGTACTGCCAATACGCCTGGCAAAATTTCAAAGAACTGTTTGCCATTGTCTGTCGCTTTGCGCATTTCCTCCATGTAGCACTCCCGTAAATGATCTATCCGCTCACGCACCTGCTCATGAGTGAAGCCTTCATCCCGCAGGGCTTCGCAGACAATCTGTAAATCGGTCATGCCCGAGACCCTCATCTCTGCGAGTCGCCCCGCAGTACCAAATACTCTTTCCAGCATCGGGATGGTGTAGTCCTTAAACGCATCGGTCCTCGCGGATCGAATCAGAGTGCCGTCGATATCCCAAAGGAGAATACGGAGACTGGATGAAAAGGGATCAGACACTCGTTACTCAATAACCACCAAAATATCGCCAGCGTTCACCGTCCTGTAGGGGGCAGCATTTAAAGCTGTTACCGTACCAGCTTTGGGGGCTTTCATTTCATTCTGCATCTTCATGGCCTCAACCACAATAATCCCTTGGCCCAACTCGACTCTGGCTCCTATTTCCACCAAACAACGGACCACTTTGCCCGGCATCGGCGCCACTATCTGGGCCGCACCGTGCCCCTGGCCGCTCGCGCTGCGGCCACTGCGAAGGCGTTTTGGGTCGATTATCTTTATTTCGTAACTGTGACCATGCAGTTCCACCGTAAATGGCTCAGCTGGTCCCCGATGAGTCTGCACTCGACAATGATAAATGTTACTGTTCTCAATGATCAGGTACTCGCCGCTCCCCAGACTCTGGCAGTGAACTTCATAGGTTCGACCATCAACCTCTACAGCAAAGTTCTCATCCCGGGGCTGTACAGTAAGTGAATGTTCCGTTCCGGCAACTTCCGCTTTGAATCTCATCGCTGATCACTCGGAAACCTATTGCGCCGGCTAATCTTTGCTGCAATTGGCCGGTGAAGTTCCTCTCGGCCGGCCATTTTCCAGGGATTTCGCCCTTCCCGGTCGGATAGCTGCTCTGCGATGGCCTGCTTTTGGAGATGATTATAGTGAATAGCCGCCGCAGTAAGGGCAATGTCCTGTCGGCTAACTGAAATCAAATCCGGATCAAGGTAACGGCTAGCCGACCGCCTCTCGTTGAACCGCGAAATAAAACCCGTGTCCAGGCGTCCGGCAATGAATTCCTGATCCCTGACGATTTCCCGAAAAAAGGGAATGGTTGTTTTAATACCGGCCACTTCGTATTCATCGAGAGCACGACGCAAACGGTCAAGGGCTTCGCTTCTTGATCTTCCCCACGCGATAAGTTTTGAAACCATCGGATCATAGTGAGTGGAGACTTCAGAATTCACGCGCACGCCACTGTCGTCTCGAATGCCTGGTCCGGACGGAACTTGCAGGTGGGTTATTGTTCCGGGCGAGGGTAGAAAATCCTGCTCAGGATCTTCCGCATAGATTCGGCACTCAATGGCATGTCCTTCCCAGTTTACCTCGCTCTGTTTAAATGAAAGCGGAGCTCCCGCAGCTACACTAATCTGTTCGCGCACCAGATCGATTCCCGTTACTAGTTCAGTGACGGGATGTTCCACCTGAAGACGGGTATTCATTTCAAGGAAATAAAATTCGCGGCTCGCATCACTCAGCAGAAACTCCACCGTGCCAGCACTGAAATAGTTGACGGAGCGCGCAAGTTTGACCGCGGCTGCCCCCATCCGCTCCCGGAGTTGGGGATCATTAAGAGGTGAGGGGCACTCTTCAATAACTTTCTGATGACGGCGTTGGAGTGAGCATTCGCGTTCACCCAAATGCACTATGTTTCCGTGTGTATCGCCAAAGATTTGGATTTCGATGTGGCGTGGCCGCTCTACAACTTTCTCTAAGTACAACGAGCCTTCTCCAAAGGCAGCCTCTGCTTCTGAGTTAGCATTTGCGAATGCGGAAGCGAACTCGGTTGCAGAGTAAACAACTCGCATTCCTTTACCTCCGCCGCCCGCAGAGGCCTTCAGCATGATGGGAAATCCGAAGTGTTCCGCTGCCTCTTGTGCTGCAGCAAGTGAAGCCAGCGGTTCGAGTGTGCCAGGCACTACTGGAACTTCAGCCTTAACGGCAACGCGTCTGGCGCTGGTTTTCAATCCCATTAGGTCCAGTGCTTCTGCGGTTGGACCAATGAATTTGAGTCCGGCAGCCTCGGCCGCACGGGCGAATTCCGCATTTTCGGCTAGAAAGCCGTAGCCCGGATGAATTGCTTCGGCCTCGGTTTGTTTGGCGGCGGCGATTAAGGCTGTGATGTTGAGGTAACTCCGATGCGACGGCGCAGGTCCCACGCAGACCGCCTGATCTGCGAGTCGCACATGAACAGCTCCGACATCAGCTTCTGAATAAACTACTACCGGGGAGATTGCCAGATCGCGACACGCACGTATGACGCGCACAGCAATTTCTCCACGATTAGCTATCAGTATCTTCTTGAACATGGAAGCCAAGCCTGGATGACGAACATCTATTGAGAACAGACCAGGTATTTACACCACTATCGAGTTCGTGGGCTGATATGGATCGTAGTTTTCCTTCTGGCGTCGGAAACGATGGAGGAAGGACATTTGCCTTTGTCTTCAGGGTTTGGCCCTGCCTGCGGCTGTTTGGGTATTGGTCGGTCTCAGTGCCTCGGAGGCTTTCTTGATTACTCCGTCACGTAGAAGTAAATCGTCGTCCGTGCCCATCAGTTTGTCTGGACCAGGCAGGCGCAGTTCATAATTGGTGAAGGAGAGTCCGTCGGAGAGTGTGTCATCGCCAACGCTGCTTACTGAAGCGTTACGAATCACTGCGCCTCGAAGCGGGCGCGGCTTTTGCCTGGGCAAGGCTGCAACATCGGCACTCGGTTTGTAAGCTGTTGAAACATTGATCGAATCATACGGGCTAAGCGCCGTCGCAATTGAACCATCAGGATCGGGAAGCAGTCTGAGATCAAACAAATTGCCGGGGATTTTTCCATAGCGCATACGATATTCGAAGAATGCCCGTTCAAGCGTGTAGCCGGGAACTTGAGCCGCGGCCTCAATCGATAACTGTCGCTGTCGCAGCCGTTCAGGAACCGTAACCGCGATGAGGACAGCGATCATGAGAGGGACTGCTGTAGCAGCCGTTAAACCAGCCCGGGCAAAACGCCGGCCACAGAAGCGGGTCGGTGCCTGCATAATTGAGCGATAAATTTTTCGACTACTCCAGAGAACCAGCAGGCTAACGGGAAACCCGATACCCTTGAGGCGCCAGGCGGCCGTCTCCCCGGCGGAGATCCAGGACCAGAAACCGAATGAAAGCGGGACACGCTTCGCGAGCGCAATGACTGTCTCAATCAGCAAGGCCAGAAGCATCAATACCCCCGTGATGCTCACCAGCAAAGAACGACCATAACCAGGTAGTTCGTGCTCTGGCTTGGGAAGGGGCTCACCGACCGCGCGGGCGCTACAAGCCTTACATCCCTCAATAAGGTTGCCTTCAAACTTGAAACCACAACAGGGACAGATCGTCAATTGTTTTGTACCTCGACCCCATAATGCAGTCACAGATTATTTTTCAGGCTTTTTCAACCGGCCTTTTGCACCAAAGTCTGCTCGGCTCGCCTTTCTGGCCCAGGACTACCGGCCGATTGAGCAGCTGGTTTGCTAATCTCTTCGCTCTTAAGCCCCACCTTGTTAAGCTCATACCAGGTGTGATACATGCGATGAGCAAAGGTCCAGTACGAGCCTACTGCCAGAACCCACAAAACTGCCGGCATCCGATTAGCAAAAAAGTTGTTCGAGCCCGGATGCGTACTAAGCGCACCTATAATAAAAAGAACAACGCGTTCAGGACGCCGCAGAAAGCCCACATCACATTTCGTAATCAGACTTTCCGCACGAGCGCTGGCGTAGCTTACCATAACTGACCCCATTAATCCGGCGCCCGCAAGAAAAACGTTAAGAGTTGAATGGAACTGCGTAATTCGCGCATAAAAGATCATCAAGCCAACAAAGACAACCATGTCCGAGAGTCGGTCAAGCGAGGAATCAAGAAAGCCACCAAAACGCGTAACCCGCCCGGAAAGCCTGGCTACCTGTCCGTCAAGCATGTCAAACAAATTTGCAACAATAAGCGCAATTCCGGCCCAGAAAAAGAGCCCAAATCCGAATAGCAGACCACAGCCGACATTGAGCGAGACGCCGATTACGGTTAGAACATTTGGATTGATATGACCGTGGGCCAGCCACCTTACCATGGCGTCAATGATGCGTTGCGCACCCCGTCCAATACTGGCTCCAAACATTCCTGGTTATTTTCTCCTCGGGCTCATTATGCCGAAAATCTTTAGAATTTTACAGCATTCCTGGACACCAGCGGGCGGATCTTAAGGAGGGGTATCTGGGCTGTCAAGGTTCGATCTGAACCCCAGCCGTATCCCAGACTCAGGCCTGGTCCGGGGCCTTTTCTGGTTGGTTATCATGTAGTGTAGTGAGCTTTCGAATCTCGAAGTTCCGCGCGCCGGCAGGTGTCCGCACTATAACCTCATCGCCTTCTTCTTTGCCCATCAGGCTTTTTCCTACAGGAGAGGTCGTGGAAATCAGCCCTTTCTGCGGATCGCTTTCTTCGGGAGTAACCAGACTATAAGTTACTTCCTCATCACGCTCGCTATCGTAAAGAACGAGAGTGGAACCATAGGCAGCCTTGCCATGGGGAACGCGCTTGAGATCTATTGAGGAAATCTCACTGATCCGTTGACGCAATTCAACAATGCGTGCCTTCACGACATTTTGCCGGTCAAGCGCTGCTCGAAATTCAGAGTTCTCGCGCAGGTCGCCAAATTCCAGGGCGCGCTTAATCTCCTTCGGCAGGTGAACGCGCAATTCCGCTTCCAGCTGATCCAGTTCGGATTGGAGTTTTTGTTTAATCTCCGTGGACAACTAGTCGCTCACTTTCTTCGTACAGTCTACAGTTATGGTTTTCGGTGATGGATGGCCTCATTAAGCGCGCCAAAGGAGATTCCCGTATCGCGGGCGGTCCGCACCAATTGGCCATCCGGCGGCACAGTTTTTAGATTGGCAATGGCCTCCGAAATCGGAACAGTTACAACATCACCAGCTTGCAGCGCCACCATGATACCGTGTTTCCCATCCGCCAGAGCGCGAACCGCACAAGAACCATAATTCGTCGCCAACATCCGGTCAAAGGCATTTGGTCTACCACCTCGTTGAAGATGACCCAGCACGACACAGCGCGTCTCTTTGCTTGTCAGCATCTCCAATTCAGTCTGGCAATATACTCCGATTCCGCCAAGGCGCGGCGCGTGAGACGGATCACTCTTGTCCTGGTATATTAGATCACTGCCCATTTCAACGGCGCCCTCGGCCACGACAATGATGCTAAAGTTTGACCCAATTTTATCTCGGGCAATTATCTGATTTGCCACAGATTGAATGGAGAAGGGAATCTCCGGAATCAAAATCACATCAGCCCCACCCGCAATGCCCGAATGCAGCGCAATCCAACCGGCATGACGTCCCATGACCTCCAGGATCATGACTCGGTCATGCGATTCGGCAGTAGTGTGCAAACGGTCGAGAGCCTCAGTGGCAATATCAAGCGCACTGATGAAGCCGAATGTGAGTTCTGTGCAGGCCAGGTCATTATCGATCGTCTTAGGGACGCCGCACACGGGGACACCCAGCCGGCCAAATTTCTCGGCAATAGTTAAAGTACCTTCACCGCCAAGCACGACCAGCGCATCTATTCCGAGTCTTTCGATATTCGCGATGGCTTCCCGATAAACATTCGCAACTCTTGAAGCTTCATCCCTGGAGTTGTGTTCAACAAATTGACCGCGATTGCGTGTGCCTAAAATAGTACCCCCGCGCGGAAGTAAACCGCGCACCTCTGCCGGACTCAGTGGACGACTTTTGGTTTCGCCCAAGAGTCCTTCAAAACCATCCTCAATTCCAATTACCTTTGTGCCAAATTCCGCCGCCGCGGTCTTCACGACTGCGCGGATCACGGCGTTGAGCCCAGGAGCGTCGCCTCCGCCTGTGAGAATACCTATCGTCCGGTGCATCGCCATTATTGTGGACAATTTTCTGGAAAGCGCAACCTAATTAAAGGATATTACTATTCAAATAGCGGTCCACTTTGTTGTTGACCCTCCTGGAATGCTCGCGTAGCATAATCACGCGACAATGATGTGATTTAATCTTATTGGAGCAGCAACACAGAAGGTCATCTGATCTTGGAAATCGACGACGAAGCAAAAGAAATTGTTCGAGAGATCGGAACCGCAATCAATGAGTCGGTGGAAAACTCGCCCAAGGTTGCTAAGGCGATTGAGCGATTGCGGGATGCCGGCTACGAAATGGAGTTGACCCTTCGTCTCGAAATCGGCTTACGGCCTCACGATAACGAGTCAGACGAACAAACAACTCTGGATCTGACGGACGAGGATATGCAAGTGCTCCAGCGCATGAAAATACGTATTGATCCTGAAGAACCGAACTAAACGAAATTCCCTTGTATAGTAAGGACGACCTGCCGCCAAAACGGTACGGTTTTCTTTTAATATCCGAATGAAATTTCCAAAGAGTGCTTCATTTTGGTGTCTCTTCGCTGTCAGTGAGTGACTTCTGACGCAAGGCTGCCGCACCAAGCAGTCCGCCCATCCCCATCGATTCAACCGCTGTGCTGGGGACCAGCATTAAGGCACCCTTCTCTTTCAGACCCTCATACAGCATATTCATAGCGCGCAGATGGAGGGCCGTCGGGTTATCGATGTACGACTGGGATGCCTTTTCGAAAGACTGGGCGATTTCCACCTCTGCCTGGCCCAGGATAATTCTTGCCTGCTTCTCGCGCGCAGCTTGTGCTTCACGGGACATCGCATCCTGCAGTGCTGCAGGAATGATCACGTCGCGCATTTCCACGGACTGAACTGTTACCCCCCAGGGATTGGATCGCTCGTCGATCAGTTTTTGCAGCTCGTCTTCGATTCGCTCGCGGCCCCGCAGCAGGTCTGTCAATGAAGTTCTGCCAATGATGTCGCGCAGCGCTGTCTGCGCAGCCCAACTTACGGCCTGGGGATAGTTCTGCACTTCCAGAGCTGCCTTTTCTGGATCATAGACCATCCAGAAGAGCACAGCGTCTACATTGACTGGCACAGTATCGGAAGTCAGCGTCTCTTCTGCGGCGAAACTGGTGGTAATAACGCGTTGGTCCACCCAGGTGGAAATGGAGTCGACAAATGGAATGATCCAAAAGAGACCCGGCCCACGCAGACCGATGAAACGACCCAAACGCAGGACTACAGCCCGTTCCCATTGGCGCGCGATTTTCGGTGCCTGTGCCAACAGTACTCCCAGAATCAACCCCACAATGGCTCCGGCCGGAGAGCCAGTAACCACCGTCGTTAATATTCCCAGGAGCATCGGAAGCAGAAATGTGACAACTGAGATGACGTTAAGGCGCGGTGTATTCTGCGCCGGCAGGTTCCTTCTGGTTTCGATCATACCCATAACGTTAGACATACCTTTCATTCTCCTTCTCATGCCTGCTTTGAAGATGGTCAATCAGATCGTCGACAGAAAAGCCCAGCGCGGCGGCCTCGGCGATAAAACGAGTTGCCACGTCGTGCAGCTGGTCCTTTTGGTCCGCGGCCGATTTCATCTCCAAGCGGTGCGTACTCACGAATGTGCCAACGCCCCTGCGCGTCTCAAGAACTCCTGCGCGCTCCAGTTCGGCATAGACTTTGGCGACCGTATTCGCATTGATCCGCAGTTCTACTGCCAGCTGCCTGACGGTGGGCAATTGCTCCCCAACGCGCAGTTTTCCTGTAGCAACCGCAAACCGGATGGCCCGCTCCAGTTGCGCGTAAAGGGGCATCGGATGTGCTGCGCTGATCTGAAACATTCCAGCGTATTATACCATTGTACTATGACAATAGTACAAAAAGAGTTTCAAGTTTCAAATCACTGCGCCTTCTCTGCGTTCTTTGCGTCTCGGCGGTTATGTTTCTTTTCGTCTAATTCACCGCCGAGACGCAAAGAAGGCGCTGAGAAAACTCAAATTAGGACACACCAGGACGAGGGTGAGTTTTGCTCGGCCTTTCTTCGTGTGGTATCTTGTCTGGCTTTTGATCCTGCCAGTTTTTCCGCATTGATGGTCTCATATGAGGAGTTGAAGAAAGATGGTTAATGCTAGCACAAATGTGAGTACGGCCGGCCAACCGGCCGGCCGCGTGGTGCAAATCATTGGTCCCGTGGTCGACGTGGAATTCGAGGAAAAGCATCTCCCGCCTATCTATCAGGCCCTCCGAATCGTCTCCGATGGTTTTGATGTGCCCACACCAATCGATCTCATTGCTGAAGTGCAACAACATCTGGGTGAGGGCCGTGTCCGGACCGTTTCAATGTTACCGACTGACGGTATGGTTCGTGGCATGAAGGCCATTGATACCGGCGGACCGATTACCATGCCGGTGGGGGAAGGAACGCTCGGCCGTGTACTCAATGTTATCGGGCAGCCGGTTGATAATCTCGGGGACGTGAAGCACACAGAACGCTATCCCATCCATCGCCATGCTCCCAGCTTCGAGGAACAATCAACCGAGTTGCAGATGTTTGAAACCGGAATCAAGGTTATCGATCTTATTCAGCCATTCGTCCGAGGCGGTAAGATTGGTCTATTTGGCGGCGCTGGTGTAGGGAAGACCGTCATTGTGATGGAGTTAATTAATAACATTGCGAAGGCCCGTTCCGGCTTCTCGGTATTTGCTGGGGTCGGCGAAAGGACTCGCGAAGGAAACGACCTGTTACGGGAGATGGTCGAATCCGAGGTCATCCAGTTTGGTGAACAATTTAATAAGAATTTTCACGATACCGGCGAGTTTGATCTCACTAAGGTCGACATGAAAGCCATCGGCACATCGAAGGTTGCCCTAATCTATGGACAGATGACCGAACCGCCAGGTGCTCGTTTGCGCGTTGCCCTCTCGGGCTTGACAGTGGCCGAATACTTTCGGGACCAGGGTCTGGATGTCTTACTCTTTATAGATAACATTTTCCGCTTCACTCAGGCAGGTTCTGAAGTGTCGGCACTCTTGGGTCGCATGCCTTCCGCTGTTGGTTACCAGCCCAACCTGGCCTCGGAAATGGGTGAATTGCAGGAGCGGATCACTTCAACCAAGACAGGTTCGATTACTTCAATCCAAGCCGTCTATGTTCCGGCGGATGATTATACGGATCCGGCCCCGGCGACTACATTCGCTCATCTTGACGCGGTGACCGCGCTTTCGCGCCAGATTGTGGAGCTGGGGATCTATCCTGCCGTTGATCCACTGGCATCATCTTCGAGAATTTTGGATCCACGTATCATTGGTGAATCCCACTACAACACGGCCCAGGATGTTAAGCGGGTCTTACAACGGTACAAAGATTTGCAGGACATTATTGCAATTCTGGGGCTCGATGAACTCTCGGACGAAGACAAACTCATAGTTTCACGAGCTCGCAAGATTCAGAGATTCTTCTCTCAGCCATTTTTCGTCGCCGCTCAATTTACCGGACTTGAGGGCAAATACGTGAAGCTTGAGGATACGGTTAAAGGCTTCCGTGAAATTGTGGATGGCAAACACGATGACTTGCCGGAGCAGGCTTTTTATATGGTTGGTACTATTGAAGAAGCTGAAGCTCGCGGCGCGGAACTCGCTCGGCAATGAAGATGGTCTTTGATCTTTGGTCTTTGGCCTTTGAACTATGTACTTAGAACTTTGAAATTTGTGCTTTGAAATTTGAACTTTGAGCTTAGAACTTTGAACACTGAACTTTGATGTTTACGATTCGGTTTCGAGGCTCACTTCAAGTCTAATTACGAAGTACGAAGGCCAAAGCACAAAGTTCTAAGCACAAAGTTCAGAGTTCAAAGTACAAAGTTCAAAGACCAAAAACCAAAGGCCAAAATCCATTTACCTTTATGGCGCAACTTCATCTGGAAATATTGACGCCCGAACGCCGCGTGCTGTCGGAAGCGGCAGATATGGTCACCGTCCCCGGATATGGCGGTGAGCTGGGCATTTTGCCTGGACACACTCCACTCATCTCTCAACTGCAAACGGGTGTACTTACCTATTTAAAAGACGGAGCTAACTTTCAGCTACACGTATCGGGTGGCTTCGTTGAAGTTAGGGACGACCATGTTTCAGTCTTGGCGGAAATTGCTGAGCGGCCGGAGGAAATAGACGCTGCTCGGGCTCGTTTGTCCAGAGAGCATATTGAAAAACAGCTTGGTGCCCGGGCCGGTACTGAAGAAGACTTTGAGGTAGCTCGCGCTAAATTGGAGCGTTCAATGGTCCGACTGCGACTCGCCGGCACCGGTCGTTAGGTAAATGGTCTTTGGTCTTTGGCCTTTGAACTTTGTACTTTGAGCTTTGTACTTTGAAATTTTAGGCTCCAAGTTCAAAGCTATAAGCTCAAAGTACAAAGTCAAAGTTCAAAGACCAAAGACCATTTCATTCACTATTTATTGCCTCCCTCATCTCAATAACCGCTCGTTCAAGTCCGGTAAAGATTGCTCGTGCAATGATGTTGTGGCCGATATTGAATTCCGTGATCTCAGAAATCGCAGCAACCGGCCCCACATTGCGGTAAGTCAAGCCGTGTCCAGCTGCCACACGCAAGCCATACTGGGTGGCCAGGGCTGCAGCCTCTCTTAGTCTCCTTAGTTCCTGGTTAGCGTATAAAGAACCCTCTCCGTGAATTCCCCTTCCACCGAGGGTTGCTTCGGCATAAGCTGCTGTACACAACTCGACCTGGTGAGCGCCGACTTCATGTGCAACTTCAATCTGTTGCGGATCGGGATCGATAAAAAGGCTCGCGATTAAGCTTGATTCTCGTAGACGGTTTACTGCAGCCCGCACAATCGAAACGTTGGCCCGCACATCTAATCCGCCTTCAGTCGTAATCTCATTTGGATTTTCGGCAACGAGCGTCACCGCATCAGGACGTACGTCAAGGGCAACGCTTAGCATTTCTTCGGTCGCGGCCATTTCCATATTCAGATAGCTAACTATTGTTTGGCGCAACATGCGCAAATCGCTGTCCTGGATATGCCGGCGATCCCCTCGCAAATGCACGGTTATCCCGTCGGCTCCGGCCATTTCGCAGAGCACTGCAGCTGCGACAACGCTCGGCTCAGGCGCACGACGCGCCTGACGCACTGTAGCTACGTGATCTATGTTTACATTAAGTCTTGCCGACATCTGTACGAAATGAAATTAAATTACCGCGTACTTATTTCGCGAGCAGCCTTAGCAGCTCTAATAGCTTTCGTGTAAATTCCGCGACGAGCCTGTCTGCGAATTAACCCTACCTCACCAAGCATTTTAAAGCTATCACTCAAAACATTTACCTTGCTGCCTTCCACGTGGTTCCAGCGGACCGGTATCTCTTTCACGCGTAATCCAGCGTTATAAACCAGATACAGCAACTCCACATCAAAACCGAAGCGATCAATGGTTGCGCCCTCGATGATCGGGCGACAAACGCTCATGCGAAATGCTTTGAAGCCGCATTGTGTATCCCAAAAGGGAAGACCCGTCGCCAGGCGGACGATGAGGTTAAAGATACGACCGCCCTGTTCTCGGCGCCACGGTTGGTGCACGCCGATCAAAGCCCGATCTAATGCTCGCGAGCCGAAAGCCACATCGCACTCCCCCCTTAGGATCGGATCCACAAGTTTTGGCGCTTCCGTAATGGGAGTTGAGAGATCGGCATCAGAAAAGAGAGCTACATCGCCACGCGAGGCCAGCAGCCCCAGTCTTACCGCGCGTCCTTTGCCGAGATTTGATTTATAGGTGATTACTGAGGTATGGACCGTCTGGGATTCCGCGAGTGCTTCTCTGGCCGTTGCTGCTGTATTGTCGGTAGAGCCATCGTCCACCACAATCAGCTCTGATTCCGGTAAATTTTCATTGAGATACGCTACCGCTGTGCGCAAGGATTTCCCCAGTCGCACAGCTTCGTTGTAAGCAGGAATAACGATGGATAAACGTGCAGCCATTGTGGGCCTCTCGTTCGCAATATACCATAGCGTCTGTCCAGGACGAGGGCCTGCCGTGCTGCTACTCGATACCAGGTTCCCAGTCCTTTTCGGAATTACCTAGTTGGCTGTGTTATATTTTTAGCTCCAGCCGGCGCGCTGAGTATCTATGATGAGTAAGCAATTTGTGACTCTTGCTTGTGTGATTGTTCTGATTACGGCTCTAGTGGGCGGCACGATCGGCCGTTCCAGGCGATTTCGGCGCTCTTTGCCAACAAATGGAGCGACCACCTACACAGATTCAGACGACATAGAGAAAGATTACAATGAAGCAGTAGGAGAAATCTCAGAGCGCTATGCTGGTGAGATTGACTATGAAAAAGCAACACAGGCTGCCATACAAGGCATGCTCTCTACGCTCGATCCGCACTCGATGTATTTTCCCTACAACGAGTTTAAGAAGCTAAAGGAAGACCAGGACTCTCGCTTTTATGGGATTGGAGTGACCATCGTTCAACATCGTGATGGTGTCTACATCCAGTCGGCAGTAGAAGGAACGCCCGCCGCACATTTGGGATTGCGATACGGGGACCGAATCCTGGAAGTCGACGGTAAAGACGCGCGCGACTGGTCTAGTGAACAAGTCTCAAAGAACGTCAGGGGTGGACTAGGCGAGCCGGTAATAATTAAAGTCGATCGTGCCGGCTCCGAGGCCCCACTTTTCTTTACGATTGTTCGGGATGCTGTACCCCTGCCTTCAATTCGCAACGCCTACATGATTCGATCGGGAACGGGTTACGTGGGCCTTACCGGCGGATTTCAGAATACCAGTGACGAAGAGTTGCGGGAAGCGCTGAAGAAACTCAAGACGCAGGGTATGCGCCAGGTGATTTTAGATCTACGCGGAAACCCGGGAGGGTTGCTGAACCAGGCGATCGACGTCGCTAGCGAGTTCTTACCCAGGGGCCAGGTAGTCGTCTCAGTCAAAGGACGTAGCGAATACAGCGAGCCAATTGTTTACAAATCAAGTGGCTCGGACCCGGAAGATGTGCCACTGGTGGTGCTCATTAATCGGGGCACAGCCTCGGCTTCCGAAATTGTTGCGGGTGCTATCCAGGATCACGGACGCGGCCTGATTCTGGGCGAGACGAGTTTTGGCAAGGGTCTGGTGCAGCGAGTCTTTCAGTTGCCCTTCAATACCGGCTTAACGCTTACTACGGCGCGTTATTACACTCCCTACGGTCGTTCGCTGCAGCGCGACTACTCGAGTGGCTCGCTGTATGATTATTACACGCGGCATGATTTTGAACCTGAACCATTAGCCTCTCCGCCTACTAGGAATCCGGAATCACCTTTGGCTCAGGCGTCACCTGCGCCCCATCCGCAATCAGGGCCTGCTGTCAAAACCGCGGCCGGTCGGGTTTTCTATGGAGGTGGTGGAATTACACCGGACATCGAGATCAGACCGATCAACTTTACACCGTTGCGAAATCGAATCGCCGAGTTGGCTTTCCAGTTCACACGACAACTCGCTGCCGGTCGCGTCCCTGGTCTTGAATCCTATAAAGTGGATAAGGTCCTGTATGGGCACAATCCCAAGACGGGTGATTACGTCATTACAGATCGTGTGGTTGAGGCCTTTAAGGGTTTTGTACACACCGATAATACCTCGCAGCTAACACCGGTCCAACTGGATGAAGAGTTGGATTTCGTTAAACTGCGACTGCATGAAGAGATTGTTACCGCGGCTTTTTCAAATGATGCCGGCGCGCGCATCCTGCTGGACAGCGATCCACAAGTCTTGCGGGCTCTGGAAGCACTGCCAGACGCGAAGCGGTTGGCCGAAAGTGTGCGCGAAGGATCATCGCGAAGCTAACCTCCTGAAGTGGAACCGGTAATCAATCCAGAACTCGCGCAATCATACATTTCAAGTAATGGGTTTCTGGAACACCAAATAATACCGGATGGTCGCTGGCTTGCGTTCTCTTTTCAACCAGTTGCAGTCTGCGATGGGCATCATTTGCTGCGGCGCCAATAACCTCGAGAAACATAGTTTCACTCATATGATAAGAGCACGTGCAAGTGATTAAAACCCCGCTTGGATTGAGTAATTTCAAAGCTCGTAGATTGATCTCCTTGTAGCCGCGCATAGCTGATTTGATGCTGGCTCGATTCTTCGCGAAAGCGGGTGGATCGAGAACAATAGTGTCAAACCGTTGACCTGCCTGTTCCATCTCGCGTAAGGCATCAAAGACATTGGTTTCGGAGAATTCCACGTTTTGGCAGTTATTGATCGCGGCATTTTCTCGACCAGCGGCAATTGCATCAGCGGATATATCGAGTGCTTTGACAGTTTCACATACGCCGGCAAGGTTAAGGGCAAAACCGCCGGCAAAGGTAAAGCAATCGAGCCCACGTCCCCGCGCATGCTCACGCGCCGCCAGATAGTTCTCTCGCTGGTCCAGGAAGGCACCGGTCTTCTGCCCCGCAAGCGGAGCAACTCTCAAACGAACACCGTGTTGCCGGATCTCCAGGCTTTCCGGAGCCCGACCATAGACCACTCCGGCGACGAGGTCGAGCCCTTCCAATTCGCGGATGCGTACATCATTCCGTTCAATCACTGCATCAGGTGCATATTCTTCAACCAGCAATTCTATGAGCAGGCGCTTTATTGCGTCAGTTCCCTGGGAAAGAGTTTGCAATACCAGTACATCGGCGTAACGATCAATGATGAGAGAAGGAAGCAGATCACCTTCGGAATAGACCATACGATAGGCCTCTGTTTCCGAAATAATCCTGGCGCGTCTTTCGACTGCCTCCAGAATTCGCCGGCGCCACCATTCACGATCCACAACCTCGTCAGATTGCGTTAAGAAACGCAGCGTAATTTCCGAGCAATTACTGAAGAGAGCTTGGCCAACAAAGTTCCCGTGCTTATCGTGTACAGAAACCACCGACCCAGCCGCCGCGCTCGAATTAAGTACGTCACCGCGGTAGATCCAGAGGTGCCCAGCACGTATTCGATCGGCGCCTCGTTTTGTGACTGTAACCTTGTCCATTTCACGTTACTCTGGCATAGCCTCATCCAATGCGCCAACGCGGGATTGTTCCTTTTATCAAGATTCTGTGTCTCACTGAAACGAATCACTGAATTGCAGGCCTCGCAACCACTATGCTAGGCTTCGATCGCTTTACAGGCATTTTGAGCCTCGCAGTAGCCGCGAAATTGCCGCTCGCAATCGCCAAGAGCATGCCAACTACAACCCAACCCGAGCGTCGCAAACACTTCGAAACTACTTCCGGAATCGAACTTCCCGCCGACTCTAATCCCGCGAACACTCGGCCCATCGATTACGAAAAGGATTTGGCGGCGCCCGGTCAGTTTCCTTTTACTCGCGGCATACATGGCAACATGTATCGCGGTCGCCTTTGGACCATGCGCCAGTATGCAGGTTATGCCACCGCCGAGGAGTCGAATTCGCGTTATAAATATTTACTGGCCCAGGGAACCACAGGACTATCTGTCGCTTTTGATCTGCCAACCCAGATTGGCCTTGATTCCGATGATGTTTTAGCTGCTGACGAAGTCGGCAAAGTCGGAGTGGCGATCGATTCTCTCGAGGATATGTTGCGTCTGTTTGACGGAATTCCGCTGGACAGCGTTTCCACTTCAATGACCATCAACGCCACCGCCGCGATCCTCTTGTGTCTGTACCTGGCGGTGGCCAGAAAACAGAGTGTGCCCTTCGCTAAAGTCAAGGGCACCCTGCAAAACGATATTCTCAAGGAATATATTGCACGGGGCACCTACATCTATCCGCCTGAACCGTCACTTCGCCTGGTGACAAATACTTTTGCTTTTTGCGCTACCGAAGTGCCGCACTGGAATACGATTTCAATCAGCGGCTATCACATTCGCGAGGCGGGTTCTACGGCCGTCCAGGAGATAGCCTTCACCTTGGGTGACGCCATCACCTATGTTGAGGCCGCACTCAATGCCGGCTTGAAAATCGATGAGTTTGCTCCGCGCATCTCTTTCTTCTTCAACGCGCATAATAACTTACTGGAAGAGATCGCGAAATTTCGCGCTGCCCGAAGACTATGGGCCCACATTATGCGCGAACGCTTTAAAGCACAGGACCCCCGATCATTGATGCTGCGGTTTCACACGCAAACGGCAGGTTCTTCTCTGACTGCTGAACAACCCGAGGTAAACGTAGTACGAACCACACTCCAGGCCCTGGCTGCTGTCCTCGGCGGGACTCAGTCGCTACACACAAATGCGATGGACGAGGCCCTGGCACTTCCCACTGAACGTGCGGCTCGAGTTGCGCTGCGGACTCAGCAGGTGATTGCCTTTGAATCAGGAGTCGCTGATACAGCGGATCCTCTCGCAGGCTCTTACGCGATCGAGCAGCTCACTAATGAAATCGCAATACGGGTCCAGGAATATCTCGAGAAAATTGAAGCCATGGGGGGAATGTTGCGCGCGATCGAAAGCGGCTATGTACAACGAGAGATTCAAGAAGCTGCGTATCGATATCAACGTGCCATAGAGTCAAACGATGCTGTCGTAGTTGGTATCAATCAATTCGTTCTCGATTCAGAGCCACCGATTTCGACGCTGAAACTTGATCCCGCAATCGAACAGACTCAAGTTGACAGAGTACGCGCGCTGCGCGAGAGACGTGATGCTACGGGAGTTGAGACGGCGCTAAGCCGCCTCGAGTCTGCAGCTCGTGAAACACAGAACGTACTGCCGCCAATCCTGGCCTGCGTAGAGGCTTACGCAACAGTGGGCGAGATCAGTAACAGATTGAGGAGTGTCTGGGGTGAATACCGTGAGAGTTCCACCATCTGAAAATGAGACAGCGAGGATGGACAAGTTGGGATTGTAAAGAATGGGCCATCTGCTTGAAGTTAAGAATCTGCAAACGCAATTCCCCACCCGCGCGGGATTGGTGCGTGCGGTTGATGGTGTGAGCTTCTCAATCAATCGCGGCGAGTTGCTAGGGCTGGTGGGCGAATCTGGATGTGGCAAGTCGATTACGGCCTTGTCAGTAATGAGACTGATTGCGCCGCCGGGAAGAATCGTAGGTGGAGAAATCAAGTTCGCTGGTAAGGATCTGTTAGCTTTGTCTGATTCGGAGATGCGGGCCATCCGCGGCGATGATATTGCCATGATCTTTCAGGATCCCATGACTTCGCTGAATCCCGTGTTCACGGTCGGAGAGCAGATCATGGAAGCACTGTTACTTCATCGCAAGCTCTCCCGAACTCAAGCGCGGACAGCCGCAGTTGAGGCAATGAAGGAAGTGGCGATTCCTGATCCATCACGACGCATCAGCGACTATCCGCATCAACTTTCTGGAGGTATGCGGCAACGGGTGATGATTGCTATGGCGTTGGCCTGTAATCCGAAACTGCTGATCGCCGACGAGCCGACAACGGCATTAGACGTGACCATCCAGGCGCAAATTCTCGAATTGCTGAATGAGCTCAGAAGGACCAGAGAACTTGCTGTGCTACTTATCACTCACGATCTCGGTGTGGTCGCGGAAGTTGCGGATCGCGTAGCGGTAATGTACACAGGGCGCATAGTTGAAGAGTCGTCGGTAGCAGAATTGTTCAGCCGGCCCAAGCATCCATATACTGAGGGATTGCTGCGGTCTGTTCCCAAACTTACTGCCGCTGACGTGGCAAAGGCACAACGATTGGAGACAATCGAAGGTGTTGTCCCCAATCCCACCGAGCTACCCACCGGGTGCCACTTCGCACCCCGCTGTCATTATCGTCTGCCCCGCTGCAGCGAAGAAGAAATCCCGCTGTATGAACTTGAGGGAGGCGTTAAGGTGCGCTGCGTCTTGTTTGATCTGGCAGCAGCAGTGGCTGCAGATCGTCAGGCAACCGATGAAACCGCTGTCGGTGATAAAGCTACAGCTTAAGAAGAAGAGGTCTTAGGTTTGGTACGAGCTGATAGATGAACTCGAATAACAATCTCATTAGCGTCAACCATCTCGTCAAGCATTTTCCCGTTGAGGGTAGCGATGAAGTGGTTCGGGCGGTGGACGACGTGTCTTTTGAAATTGTTCGCGGTGAGACGCTTGGCTTGGTGGGTGAATCAGGATGTGGAAAGTCTACGGTCGGGCGTTGTCTGTTGCGACTAATCGAGCCCACTTCAGGGAAGATCATTTTCGCGGGTCGTGAAGTGCTTTCTCTAGGGAATAACGAAATGCGAGAGTTGCGACGAGAGATGCAAATTGTGTTTCAAGATCCCTACGCTTCGCTCAACCCAAGAATGAAGATCGGAGACATAGTAGGTGAGCCACTGGTTATTCATAAGATTGGGACAAAGACTGAGCGGCGAGAGCGAGTGGTAGAACTACTGCGTAGAGTGGGGCTCAATCCTGACTATTTGAAACGTTATCCTCACGAGTTCTCGGGCGGGCAAAGGCAGCGAATCGGCGTTGCGCGTACTCTTGCTCTAAATCCAAAGCTGATCGTCGCTGACGAACCAGTCTCTGCTCTCGACGTATCGGTCCAGGCGCAGGTGGTTAATCTACTGCAAGACCTGCAACGAGAGTTTGGTTTGACTTATCTTTTTATCTCTCATGGTCTCGCTGTTGTTGAGCACATTTCCAATCGGGTGGCAGTTATGTATCTGGGTCGCATTGTCGAAATCGCCGATGCTGCTGAGCTATATGCGCGGCCACTGCACCCTTATACGCAGGCCCTGCTCTCTGCAATTCCTGTCCCTGATCCCAGGCGTAAGCGGGAGCGCATTGTTTTGCAGGGCGATGTACCAACGCCAATCAATCCGCCTTCCGGGTGTCGCTTTCGCACTCGTTGTCCCCTGGCTATTCCGGAGTGCGCGCGAATTGATCCAGACCTGCGTGAGCTCTCAGCGGGACATAGAGTCGCTTGTATTCGAGTGCCGGGTTGGAATGAAGCAAAGCCAATCGCGGCGTGATATAGATTTAAAGAGCACAGAAACTGCCGGTGAAACATAAGTATTGTGCCGCTCGTATCAAAAATCCAGCAATCCATACTTTTCGCTAGAGGACGGAAAATCTTTCTGCCGTCCCCATTTTCACCGGGAGGATAAATAAGATGGTTGATCGAAGTGAACAGCCCTTTCAGGCGCCGCCCCCGCCTGCTTATGCCGAACCCTTGGCGCCCCGGCCTGTAAAACTGCGGCCGGTGGCTATCATTCTATTCGTCCTCGGGCTGTTAATACTGTTGGGCGGGATTGCGAAGTTCATTCCTGGAGGTCCCGGTACGGGAGGCGCCGTTGCTTTTTTCGGAGCGCTGTTATTCGCGTTTAGTTTTATCCGCTTGCCGGAAGTCGCTGCTGACGCGGAACCGCCGATGACCCCGTTACAAAAAGTTGCGAGTATTTTCTATGAACCCAGCCGGGTTTTTCGGAATTTGCGTATCCATCCCCGTTGGACCACGGCCTTTCTGATCATTGCGTTGTTAAATGTGGTCTATACGAATGCGTTCATGCGCCGCCTGACCCCCGAGCGAATTATTAGTCACGTGACTGAAAAGCTTGCTGAGAGCAGGTTCGTTCCACCTGAGGCGGTGGAGAAGGCCAGAGAACAACAGATGGAACAAGCGACAAACCCTGTCCAGCGAGTAGGCACGGCAATAAAAAGTGTTGTAGGAGTTTTCGTGTTTATAGCGTTCGTTGCCGCCCTTTATTTTCTGGTTATTCTTGCTTTTGGAGGGAAGATCAACTATTGGCAGTCGCTGGCGGTCACCTTCTACGCGACGCTCCCCGTAGTAGTGATTCAAAAATTGTTGAGCCTTGTCATTCTTTACATTAAAGACCCCGAGGACATTCATCCCATTCTGGGCCAGGAGACATTGGTACAAGACAACCTTGGCGTACTATTCACACCAGCGGATCATCCAGTGTTGTTCGTTGCCGCAACCTCAATTGGTGTTTTGTCTTTTTATGGACTGTGGTTAAAGGCGCGAGGACTGTATTACGGTGGGACCCGCGTGAGCAGTACGGCAGCCTGGAGTTCTGCCGTAATTATATGGCTTCTCGGCCTTACGCTGGCAATGATCTTCACGGCCTTCTTTCCCAGCTTCATCTCGTGACCAATGGGGTGGATTCCAGGTGAGAGTTGCGACCACGGGAGGCGCTATTCATACCGCAATGATTCGATGGGATCTAAGCGTGCGGCTTTCCAGGCCGGCCAAAGTCCAAAGACAATTCCGATACCTACGCTGGCAATGAAACCACAAACTGGAGCCCATAGCGGAACATAGGAGCGCACCACCAACCGAAGCAGAAAGGTCAGCAGCCAACCAATCGAGAGGCCTACCACACCGCCAAAACCGGTGAGAGTCGCGGCTTCAATCAGGAATTGCCACATGATGTCGCTGCGTCGGGCGCCAATCGCTTTGCGCACCCCAATCTCGCGCGTCCGTTCGGTGACCGAAACGAGCATGATATTCATAACGCCAATGCCACCCACCATTAATCCCACCGAGGAAACAACAACCATCGCGATCGCAACACCGCTGAGGATCGAGCGAAAATTGCTGAGAAACAGCTCCGCAGTTTCCAAACCAAAATTGTTCGGTCGGTCGAATGGCACCTGGCGACGAACGCGCAGCAGATCGGTAATCTGATCTTTGGCCTCGTCCATCATGCCCTTGCGCGCGACTGCCTGAATGTAAACATCATCGGAATTTGGTTTGAGTTTACGCGCAACATTGAAAGGCATGTAGATGACGTTATTTTGATCGTCATTGCCGCCGCCAAGAAGGAACTGCTCGCGTTTTTCCAGTATGCCCACTACGCGAAACTGGTTGCCGCCGATACCAATATTTTGACCAATTGGCGATCCGTAGCTGAAGAAATCTTCAGCTACCGAAGCTCCAATTACGCAGACCTGCTCGTTATTGTCATTCTCGAATTGAGAAAAAAAGCGACCCTCTTTAACGATTTGTGTGCCGGCGCGTTCGAAGTCTGGCAACGTTCCGTTGAGGGCAACAGCATTTGAAGTTTTTCCCACTCCCGTTATCGTGATCTTTTGACCAAAAAAGTTGTTGCTGATGTCCAGAAACGGTACCGATAGCTCTACGGCAGGAAGCTGCGCAATCGCGATTGCATCATCATAAGTTAGTTGCTTACGCATTCGTTCTTCGCGAGAAAGACGCCCGATGTGGATTCCCGGATTAAACTTGCTAATGAAAATGGAATTTGTGCCGTAAGACTCGAGTTCAGTCTTTACTGCCGTGTCCACGCCACTGATGATTGAGGAAATAAGCATCACCGTAATGACGCCAATCATTACTCCTACGACGGTCAGAAAAGAACGCAGCTTGTTGGCGCTAAGCGTGGCCAATGCCATTTTAAGGTTCTCATAAATGTCACTGCGAATAAATTTCACTAGTCCGCCCTCAGGGCTTCGATTGGATCCAGCCGCGCAGCTTTCCAGGCCGGGAACACTCCCGCTAACACTCCAATCCCACCGGTGACTAAGATGGTGATCAGGACCGCAGCTATTGACAGATAGGTAGGAAAGAAGACAACTGTCATGATACGGCCAATTATCCAGGCCATGACGATGCCGATGCTGCCGCCAATCGCCGCCAGAGTTACCGCTTCGACGAGAAATTGTTTCAGAATATCGATCTGGCGAGCACCCAGAGATTTCCGAATTCCAATTTCCTTTGTCCTCTCGGTAACTGAGACCAACATAATATTCATAATCACGATGGCGCCCACCACCAGGGCGATGCCGGGTACCGCGATGGCCACGATGAACGTTGGACCAAGGAGCCGATCCCTAAAACCAGTGATGGCGTCCGGTGTAACAATCCCAAAGTTGTCCTTTTCTTCCTGCTTCACGTGGCGACGTGAACGCAATAGAAACCGCGCCTCGTCCACAGCATCGTTGAACGTCTGATCGGTTTTGGAGGTGGCTTCGAAAAACAACAACCTGTTGCGGGTGAAGCCCCCAAAGTTGTTCCCATAGGTTTTCAGCGGTAGGGTTACAAAATTATCTTGCGGCACGCCGAAAACAGTGCCCTTGGCGACGGCCACACCAATCACACGATACGGCAATCCGGCAGCACTGATCTCTTCTCCCAAAGCTGTCGCCGGACCCGCGGGAAACAATGCATTTGCCACGTCCATGCCGATAAACGCTACGCGCATCGCAGCATCGTTTTCGCTCTGCGTAAAATAACGGCCCTCGGCGCTTTCGATATTATCGATCTCTGCGATAATCGGCATTGCGCCATCCACCGGAACGTCCTCGATAATTTGGACGCCCCGCTTGACCAGAGCACGACTAGCCCGGGCTTTAGCACCAATCTTATCGATCAGCGCGGAGCGTTCTCGGAGATACTCGTAGTCATCGAGGGTTAATTCCTTATTCCTTCTTTGCGCAGCCGCAATGGTATCGAGGTTCTTGAAATCATCGAAGTTGAAACGCTGAATGGTAAAAGACTTCGAGCCGATGCCGGCAATTTTCTCATCTATGTACTTATTAAATCCCTGGATTAGCGAGACGACTACGACAAAAGCTGTGACACCAATGATCATACCTAACAAGGTCAGTGCAGAGCGCAGTTTATGTGCCCAGATTGCAGCTATGGCCAGTTTAAGAGTCTCGACAAATTTCACAATAGAGTTATTACGATAGCGGGCAGAATATGGTTTTGCGTTCCAAGCCTGCCGATCTAACCGCAGCAGGCTGAAACCGAATCTGCACGGGTAGTAATTGCTTTATCAGTTAGTTAGACCTTCGTTTATTCCCAACGCAAAGCCTCAATCGGATCCAGGCGCGCAGCCTTCCAGGCGGGCCATAAACCGAAGACTATCCCGACTGCTGCGGAGATGCCGATGCCGACGGCGATCGCCCATAGTGGTACGTAAGCTGGAAGCGGCGAATACTTATTCATCAGAACACTGGCCAGCTCACCTACGGCCAGCCCCGCAAGTCCGCCGATGGCGGTCAGTACCACGGCTTCAATCAGAAATTGCGAGAGAATATTCAGCTTGGTGGCGCCGACCGCCTTGCGAATCCCGATTTCTTTCGTTCGTTCCGTGACGGAAACAAGCATGATGTTCATAACGCCGATGCCGCCAATCATCAACGCCACGAATGAGATTGCCGTAAGCACCAGCGCTGTGGCCCCAGTGAGTTGGTTATAAATATCGAGCAGAGAGTCTTGTGAAGAGATGCCGAAATCGTTCTTTGCACCTGACGGCACACGACGTCGCCGCCGCAGAATATCGGTAATCTCATCGATCGCTGATTTCACATAGGCGCGAGAGTTTGGTCGGATAACCATAAAAAAGACAACCTGAGGGACTGGTAAATCGGGATAGTACTTGTCGAAGGTGCTTATGGGAATGAAGATTGAGTTGTCTCTCGACTGACCGAAGAAATTGCCTAACGGCTCCATCACTCCGATTACCTGGAATGGGTTGCCGCCAATTCTGATCCCCTTGCCCACAGGATCTTCATAAGGGAAAAGAGCGCGCACGACGTCAACTCCCAGGGTGCACACATTTGAGCGGTCCTGCAGATCCAGAACATTTATGAAGCGGCCGTGTCCCGCATATTGCGAATGAACGAACTCAAAAAAAGGCGTCACACCCAAAAGAACGGGAGTATCAGTCTGCTTGTTTTCATAACGAGCCGTGGTCGCGATTAAACGATGGACCGGTGACACGCCCGCCACCGAGGGTGCTTCCTCTCGTATGGCTTGGGCGTCATCCATGGTTAACTCTTTTCTGTGAATCTCGTCAGGACCAGGTGGTCTTCCGAAGCTCGGCTCGAATTTTGAAACAAAAATTGTGTTGGAACCGAGCGACTCGATCTGGTCGGCGAAGGCCTTGTTAAGGCCTTGAATGATAGAGACCATAAAGATAATAGTTATCACTCCGACGCTGACACCTAGAATCGTGAGCGACGAGCGAAGCTTGTTGGCCCGCAGAGTGTCCAGAGCCATCAACGCCGATTCTTTTATATCCTCAATTCGCATACTTGCACTGCATACTTAACAAGAGACGGAGGACCTGGTACCTGTCAAAGGTCAAAAACCAAAGACCAAAGGACCAAGGCCTTCCCACTCATTCCGCTCTCAGCGCTTCAATTGGGTCGAGTCTTGCTGCACGCCAGGCTGGCCACAGCCCACTCAAAATGCCCACAATTGAAGACATTCCGACTCCCAGGACCGCAGAGGTAACGTTGAACAGCAGCGGAAAACCGATCAAGGCAGAGATCACATAAGCAAGTCCGAAACCCGCCAGAACCCCAATGGCACCACCAATTGCAGTTACGCTCACAGCCTCAATCAAAAATTGAGTAAGAATGTCTTTCTGTCGGGCCCCGATTGCTTTGCGAATGCCGATTTCCTTGGTTCGCTCCGTTACGGAGACCAGCATGATATTCATTACTACAATTCCACCGACTACGAGTGAGATTGCGGCGACGCCGATCGTTACGATATAGATGTTTGAGGTTGCCTTGCCGTAAAGGTCCAGAAATACATCCTGCGTCTCCACCGCGAAGCCTTCATCCTCCTGATCACCAAACATCTTACCGCGCCGGCTGCGCATGATAGTTCGTACTTGATCTTCCGCCGCTTCCAGCTGTTCGGCAGTAGGTACTTGAATGAAAACTACAATAGAGTCTCTGGCGCCGTAGGCTTTTTGGTATGTTGAATAGGGAATGTAAACAACGCTATCACGCGAGGCGCCGAAAATTGAGCCGAGTGCTTCCAGCACTCCAATGATTGTGTATGGCCTGCCGGCAACCCTAATCTCCTGCCCGATCACGCGATCCGCTGAAGCTCCGCCAAATAGGTTCGTCAGCACGTCAGGACCAACGACGCAAATCTCCCTCCCCGAATTGCCTTCGTTCTCGGTCCAGATTCGCCCAACATCTATGCTCCGACCATCGATATCAAACATCGTTGGCGGACTAACGCCGCGAACATTCACATTTTCGAACTTCTGATCACCGTGCTTTACGGTCTCTCTGGCATTGGCTGCTACCCCCACGCGCCAACAAGAAGTGCAGAGTCGCGCAAGCGCATCCGCATCCTCGCGGGTCACATCTTTGCGCTTATTGAACTTAATAAATTCTTCCCGGGAGCGGATGATTTGCGGGCGCTTGGATACCGTGAATACCGTGGACCCCTGAGAGGAGAAGGTGGTTGCAACTTTATTATCGAGGCCTTTGATGATCGTGACGACGGCAATCACGGCAGCGACACCGACCACAACGCCGATCAACGTTAAAGCGGTGCGCAGTTTATTTGAGCGTAGGCTACCAGTGGCAACCAGGAATGCTTCCCATACGGCGGTGAGTCGGAAAAGCGAAAGTGAACGCAAGCGGGGAGGGACTCTGCCTGGCTTTATGACAGCCAGACCGGGAAGGCTTGTTTCGTCGCGTTGCATCAGGGCCACTTCTCCACACTGCACTCCTATGTGATTTGCTCGTCTTTTTCAATCAATCCATCACGGATGGAGATTACGCGATGGGCGCGCTTGGCGATATCCGGCTCGTGCGTGACGACGATTATCGTGTTGCCTTGTTTGTGCAGACGTTCGAACAGGTCCATGATCTCCATGCTGGTGTGAGTGTCCAGCGCTCCCGTGGGCTCGTCGGCCAACAGAATCGAAGGGTTGTTCACCAATGCGCGGGCGATGGCCACGCGTTGCCTTTGGCCGCCCGACAGCTCATTTGGCCGGTGCGTGATTCGATCCGCCAGATCCACCGCCGCGAGCGCTTGCGTGGCCATCTCATGTCTCTGAGCGGAGCCAATGCCACCATAGATTAAGGGAAGTTCCACGTTATGAAGCGCCGTCGCCCGAGCCAGAAGGTTGAACGTCTGAAACACAAACCCGACTTCCTGATTGCGTATACGTGCCAGCTCATCATCATCCATCTCAGAAACGTTCTTGCCGTTGAGCCAATAATCTCCCTTTGTGGGAGTGTCAAGGCAGCCAATCAGATTCATCAGCGTAGATTTTCCTGAACCGGAAGGGCCGATAATCGCTATGTACTCACCCTTGGGTACGTCAAAAGAGACGCCGTGCAAGGCGTGCACTTCCTCGGAGCCCATTTGATAAGTCTTCCAGAGGTTACGCATGCAAATCAGGGAAGCAGGGTTTTGCTTCCCGTTGTGTTGCTCTGGTTTGAAGCGGCTCTCAGTTGGAGGGGACACCAGTGTAACGTTGCTCATTAGCTGCCCTCATTTGCATTGGCGTTAGCGCCTGGTTTGCGTATTTGGCGCTTAACGGTCATACCGTCTTTGAGTGTCTTAAGCACGCGACTCGGACCACGGACAATCTCCATTCCTGATTTGACCCCGCTGGTGACTTCTATATCTGCCTCGCCGGTTATCCCAGTGGTCACCTCCATGAATCGCACTTTGTTTCTGTCCTCAAGAACGTACACACCCTTAGTGCTCTTTGGTTTTTCTGTTGCCGTTGGTACCGGAGTATCGCCAGCCACGGTACTACTCGGTGAAGGGGAAGCTGCGGCTTTCTCGACAATTGCCTCAAGAGGAACTGCAACCACATTGTTCTTCACTTTTGTCGTGATGGTGGCGGTAGCACTCATGCCTGGTCGGAGCGAGTTACGAACATCGTCAGCCATATCTTTCAGCTCAACAGTCACTTTGAATTCTTTGGCCTCCTGGACATTCACGCGATTCGATAGACCACCCTGAGTGTCAGACTTTGAAACAGCCAGGGGATTCTTCTGCCTAACGGTTGCGGGAATCTCTTTGTCTCCCAAAGCATCAACTTTCACTTTTGCCTGCTGACCGACTTCAACATTCGAGATCTCTGTCTCGTCTACATTAACCTCGACGTTGATAGTAGACATGTCAGCGATCGTCATTAGGGGAGTAGTCGAGAGTCCGGCTACAGCAAATTCTCCAACGCGAGTAGGGATATCTGCCACTACTCCGTTTAACGGTGAGACTTGAGTTGCTTTTGAACGTTGACTCGTCTGGCCCCGGAGGAGAGCTTGTTGTTGATTGGCTCTCATTTCAGAAGATTTGATACTGGTCTTTGCTTCCTGCACAGAAATTTTCTGCTGGTTGGCTCGCTCGACCGCCTCCTTCACAGCAATTTGCTGCGATTCGAGGTTGGCCCGGGCCGTACTCAAGGCGATCTTCGCCTGGTCGTAACGATCACGGGCAGCATCGTATTCAGCGCGCGAAGCGACACCGGATTCAATCAGATCGGTATTTCGCTTCAATTCTCTTTGCGCCGTTTTCAGATCCACCTGGGCGCGGTCTACCGCCGTCTGCAGGGCAACCGACTGCTGCCTGGCAGTTGCCACGGAAGCTTCTGCCACCACTAAAGCCTGCTGCGCGGAGGCTACGGCGGTACGCGCATTCTGTACATCATTAAGGGAGGCTTGTGCCGCCGCCCATTGCGCTTCCTGATTTGACTGAAGCTGAGCGGGATCAATCCGTACCAGCGGCTTTCCCTTGATTACCTGATCACCAGCATTTACGTAGATTTCCTCAATTCGACCGGGAACTTCGCTGGTTAGCTTGATGTAACGAATGGGTCGAACTTCACCGGAGGCCGTGACTGTTTGACGCAACTCTGGTCTAACTTCGATTTTTACGGTAGTGACTTCGGGCTCTTCCTTGCGGCTGGCAAAAACGCTGACAATAATGACCAACGCCAAAAGAACTACTGCTGAGACTGCTATTATAATCTTCTTTTTTTTGCTTAAGGCCATGAGTTATTCCTTCGAGCAGTTGTAAATTATCTGTTGTTAACGGTAAAGGCTGATTCCACATACAGCCGCAATGGCACCCGGTCCTCGAGAACTTTTACGTCCAAAAATAGCAAACAGTTTCAACTAAGGGAAATTGGCACAAGCGGTTGTTTGCCCAGCTATTTTTGTTACGGATGCGCGAATCGTCAGCCGAGAGACGTCCCAGAATCGCCCAAGTGGCCGTAGTGCTTACAAACAACCTCAGCCTTCGTCTTTAAACAGCTGCACGTTCGCTCTGGCCACTGGGATAAACGATGTTGGCGCGTCATATGTTTTCGCGTTAGAATAACTAGCCCGAAACGATGAATTAACGCGCGAAGCTTGCCAACTTCCTGAAGAACCAGATGATTACCTGTGAGAGATGCAAAACGGAGAACTTGGATGGGTCGCAATATTGCGATGATTGCGGAGCACCTTTGAGGCCAAATCTCCGCTCCAATGGACCCGATTTTGGCGGTTTCAAAGGCAGTTCCGACGGGCAAAATGGTTCACATGCTCCTTCGAGCGTCGTCCAGCCGGAGTTAACGGCAAGCAAGGCTGGTGCGGCGCTGAACATTTCTTCATCACTTGGCTCCAGGACCAAGCCCCACGCCTTACTAGTCATCGAACGTGGCCGATCAGTCGGAAAGCAGTTCATGTTGAGCGATGCCGAGTCACAGATCGGGCGTTGGGATGCCGATGGTGGCATTTTCCCCGACGTCGATCTCGATTCCGATGATCCCGAAGCGAAAGTATCTCGGCGGCATGCGCGGATCATGCTGCGAGATGGAAGATACTTTGTCGAAGATCAGGGCTCGACCAACGGTACTTTTATCAACCGGGGAAAGAGACTAGTTCCGGGAGTTCGTCAGCCCCTTAACGATGGTGACGAGATTATTGTAGGAAAGACTTTTCTGCGTTTTCAAATAGTAAAGTAGCGGTAAAGCAAAGCGTCACCGTATCGTAAATAGCAAAAACTAAACTGGTGTGAAACCGAAATTCTCCCCGGCGCTCTTCGCAATTAGATGGCTGAATGTATTGAATGTGGGGCGAAAGTAGGGCCCGACGAAAGCTTTTGCGGTAACTGTGGCACCAAGCAACTCCATGTTCTCGAGGAGGGTGCAGCGTTGGAAGACCATGCTGCAGTGCCGACTGATCCAGGCGACTTAACGGACTCGTCAGAAATGGAAGAATCCTCGTCAGAAATGGAAGAATCCTCTTCAGAAATCGAAGAATCGACGGTAGGACCGGAAGCTGCTGACTCGTTCCTACAAGATGAGGAACAGAGTAAGGCAGCGAATACTCAGGCCCATCGCGGAACTACCGGCGGACACCAACCGATCGTTAAGCAACTTGATCCGGGCAGTGTGCTAAACGGTCGATACGAAATTGTTCGCCGCATTGGCGGCGGTGGTATGGGGGCAGTCTATTTGGCCAAGGATCGAAATTTGGGTGATGCTCCCCGAGCAGTGAAGGAGATGGTTGAGTCTCATCTCGATCCCATTCAGCACGAAAAAGCCATCGGTGATTTCAAACGAGAGTCTTTGTTGCTGACATCGCTGGAGCATCCCTCGATCCCCACAATTTACGATTATTTCTACGATGAGGCCCTGGGCCGGTTCTATCTGGTGATGAAGTATATCTCGGGTGGTGATTTGGCTTCCCGCTTGCGCAGTGCTCCCGGCGGTCGAATCGACGAGAAAACAGTGACCGATTGGGGCATGCAGGCTGCAGACGTACTCGAGTATTTGCACAGCCGACCTAAGGCCATAATCTACCGCGATCTCAAACCTGCGAACTTGATGATCGATGGAAACACAGGTCGCGTAATGCTTATTGATTTCGGCATCGCTCGCTGGGTTACGCAGCAGGAAAAGGGTGTGACTGCTGTGGGCACGATGGGCTATGCGCCTCCGGAACTTTTCGGCGGCAGAGTTGAACCGCGTTCCGACGTATACAGTCTTGGTGCGACGATATTTCACCTGATTACGGGCTCTGATCCACAGGATAACCCCCTGCTGATTTTTGATTTCAGCAAAAATCCGCGACCGCGACAGATCACACCGTCTATTTCGACTGAAATGGAATCGATTCTAATGCGTTCTGTCGAATATAGACCGCAGGACCGCTTCGCATCTGCCGGTGAAATGCGCGATGCGTTGGCCACGCATTTGGAAAAGCTGATGTCCGGTTACGTGAGTTACGGAGCGCCTTCTGCTCAGATTGGCGGTGAGACCGTTCAAGTACAAACGGTCTATTGTGGCTTTTGCGGCGGACGTATTGCTGCTGACGATGTCTTTTGCGCTCACTGTGGTGCTCGGCAACCCCAGGCCGGAATCGCAGCGAGTGCCAGTTTGCGAGCTTCCCATCCCACCGCAAAGTTGGTAGTTGCTGGAACGACCGAGCTCGATTCGTCTTTTATCCTGCAGAAGGACAACAACTTGGTGGGCCGCACCGATCCGCATTCCAATATTTTTCCAGAAATCGACCTTTCAAGGTTCGATTCGGAAACCAAAGTGTCCCGGCGTCATGCAAGGATTTGGCGCGAGGGGGATACATTCCTAGTCGAAGATCTGGATTCCGTCAATGGAACAGTAATTAACGATTCGGTGAGGCTGGCACCCCGTCAACCGCGTGTGCTGGAAAGCGGAGACAAACTCCGTTTGGGTGAAACAACCCTGCATTTCCTTCTGGGATAGCGGCAACGTAGTGTTCTTATCTGAGACCTCAGTATAAGCACCTGCACATCAACTGCTTAAGTCCACGCGGCTGCTTCACAACAGACGCTCGGGAATGTTAATGATTAAACGATTAGTCGGTTATGGTTTGTAAATGAGTGTCACGGTGGGACAGCCTGTCATCATTCGGTCTGAGGCCACTAGCAGAATAGCGAAGGACCAATTCGAGCGGCTGAGGGCACCGTTCTCTTTGCGCTGTGGAGCCTTTTTAATCGATTATATTTTCCTGGTCTTCATTTTGGCATTCAGCACTCTCATTGCCCGTATGCTGGGTGGTGGCTCGCGCTCGGCGGGAAATTCATCGGAAACAGCCGGCATCCTGGCAGCAATTGGCGTCGCGATCCTCAATTTGGGGCTACTCGCGGGACTGACTGGGCGGACCATTGGAAAGTGGGCCACCGGTATGCGTATCGAGCGGCTGCACGGTTCAGGATTTGGCATAGGCAGAGCATTTCTCCGGCACTTCATCGGCTATCCGTTGTCCCTGATGGCGCTGGGTCTGGGCTTTCTGATCGTAGCCTTCAGTTCGCGTGGCCGCGGCTTGCATGACATCATTGCCGATACTATCGTAATCCGGGAAGGACCAATAAAACCGCGCAGTCGGCAGCATGTCTAAGAGGTAAAGAAAAAAGAGGTAAAGAAAAAAAGTAGCAAACTTTCCATGTCTGAGCTAATAGTCAAATATCCCGATAGAGCGCCGGACCATTTTCCGCTGGGTAGGTTGCGCATTACCATCGGGCGTTCGGCTCGCAATGATCTGTGCATTCCTGATCCCTTCGCATCTCGCGTGCATGCAGAAGTTCGTCGTGAGGGGGATGAATACTTTCTGCAGGATCTGGGTTCCGCCAACGGCACTCTTTACAACGGCGCGACAGTAGCTGGTAACGTGCCGCTTACTGCGGGCGGTCGCATCCAAATCGGCGAAACTGAGATCGTCTTCGACGATGGCACCTACAATTCGAGTATGGGTGCCACGATGATCACAGAGAATACGACTTCCCTACCCGAAGCAACAATTGCCCTCCCTTCGAGCGACCGGACTACTTCGGGTTTGCTGGAAGCAATCGAAGGCGCCCGCACTCAGCCCGAACAGACGGCCGCAGCCCGGGCTGCAAAACAGGGTGACCTGCTCGCGCTGATCAGCAAGGTGGGTATCACGTTGCTGGCATCCGCTACCCTAACGGAAACCCTGGAACAGATTGTTTCCCTTGTTTTTGAAGCCGTGCCTGCTGATCGCTGCTTACTGATGATGCGGGACGAAGGCAGCGAGGAATTAAAGGTGGCCGTTGCCCGGTTGCGTGATCGAGTCGGGGAAGTCGGAGAAATTCGCGTCAGCCGCAATGTGATGGACGAAGTGGTGATGCGTGGTAAGTCTGTCTTAACTTCGGATGCGCAACACGATCCACGATTCGCCAGTGGCACGATGGTGCTGCAAGGAGTGCGATCGGTTCTAGCGGTTCCCCTGGGAGTTGCAGAAAAGGTTTTTGGCATCATCTATGCTGATTCTCCAATCGCGGAAGGTAGATTTACCGAAGATCATTTAAAGGTTTTGACAACGCTGGCTTCAGTGGCCGCCATTCGTGTGGAGAATGCGCGATTAATGGAGGCGCGACTGCAGCAAGAGCGACTGGAGAGAGAGTTGCAGTTGGCCAGTGAGATACAGCAGCGCTTTCAGCCTACGGCACCGCCCCAGGTTCTCGGGTACGAGCTACAGGGCATTAGCTTTCCCTGTTACGAAATCGGTGGCGACTATTATGATTTTATTCAGCGTGACGACGGCAGGCTGATAATCGCGCTCGGCGATGTTTCGGGGAAGGGAACAGCCGCCGCGCTCTTAATGTCTTCGCTGCATGCGGCAGTCCATGCGCAATCTGCGTCTCATGATTCCATAGTCGAGACCATCTCTGCAGTCAATCGTTATTTAGCGGATAACATCCCGCCAAATCGATTCGTAACGCTTTTCTACGCTGAACTTGAGCCGCAGTCAGGCAGTGTATGCTTCTTGAATGCGGGTCATAATCCGCCCCTGATCATTCATTCGGCGGGGACGGTCGAGCAACTTGCATCCGGTGGTCTGCCATTGGGTATCAGGCGCGATGCGGAATATCGTGAAGGAAGAACTCAAATGCAAGCTGGTGATGTCCTGGTGATCTACTCTGATGGAGTTACCGAGGCTGCCAGCCCCAGTGGTGAAGAGTTTGGACCAACACGTCTCTATGAAGTGGTTTCTCGTAACGTAGATGCATCGGCAGCTGGTATACGTGATCGAATCGAATCTGCGCTAACCAAATTTGCTCAGGGAACCCGCGCGGGCGACGATATTACTCTGGTAATAGTCAAGCGTCAGGCGGAAACCAAACGCTTGGCTGCCGGGTAGTATGTGCGACGTAGCGTTCGCTGGCGTTGTCGAAACCAATGAAAACCATTGCTTCGTAGGCCGCTGGAGTACTTAAATCTTTCATTTGTATTCTCAAAAACTGGTGATTAAGCACCCATTCTACCTGCACGCTATTTTGCGTACTCCGATCGTGGATTTTACGGACGATGCGTCTGCTTACCGCAACGCGCCTCATCGTCCTGGGGTGCGGCAAGTGTTTGCCCGCTTTGGTCCTGGTGAGAGCAATGGGAACGAACTTGTTCCACACAACGCGGTGATAAGGCGCACCCTCAGACCGTGTATCGCATTATTGGTCGGGTATCAGATCTTCGCACTGCCTCTTTGAAACCAGCGGCAATGAACGCTGAAGTTACTCCATGCCAAATGAACGGATCGAGCAGGTTCGGCGCCCTCGGGTCTACCGGATAACCTTCGATGATTTTGGCGCCTTCTCTCCTGGCAAAATCCACAGCTGCCCGCAGTAACTTAATCGAAAAACCCTTTCGTCGGTAACCCTTCTTGACGAAGAAGCAGGAAATTGACCAGACCGGTTGTGCGTCGACAGGTTTCAGTATTCGGGAGCGCCGGAGCGCAATGTATTCTTCTCTTGGAGCGACCGCACACCAGCCAATAGCGGTTTTACCAAGGTACCCCAACACCCCCGGAGGTCGCTTCGAAAAAACGATTCTTTTGATAGCCCGCTTATTGCCAGAGCCTTTGTTTGCTTCGAACTCTTTTCGCGGCAATCGCCAGAACATGCACCAGCAGCCGCCACACGCCCCACGCTCGCCGAACAGCTCCTCAAAATCACGCCAGCGCTCGGCCGTCGCCGGATAAAATTTTAGCGAAGGGTGTGCCTGCTGGCTCATGGTTCACGCATAATAACCTGTTTCTGAGTTCGCGCCGAAACGTTCGTCAATTCGCAGTTAGTGTGGTATTTGAGATCTCCCATGGATCAGGATACGAGCATTGGTGGATCCCAACAGAGATTTCCGGTGACCAGTCATTCGGCGATTATTGCCGCGCGTAGTGCTGACCCGTATCTTCGCGAATGTGCTCTCGAAACCATAATTGCGAGCTACTGGAAGCCCGCGTACAAATACATACGAATCAAGTGGCGAGCATCGAACGAAGATGCTAAAGACCTAACCCAGAGCTTTTTTGCGAATGTCCTCGAGAAGAATCCCTTTAATACTTATGATTCCGGCAAAGCCAGTTTCCGAACTTTCTTTCGTATCTGTCTGGATCGGTTCTTGGCAAATCAACTAAAGGCTGAACAGCGACTAAAGCGTGGGGGCGGCGTAAGTCATTCGTCTTTGGATTTTGACGGCGCCGAGGCCGAACTTACGCGCAACGGCACCAGCTTCGACTTTGATCCGGAGGAATATTTCTATCGAGAATGGGTTCGTAGCTTGCTCAGTCTTGCGCTCGACAGTCTTTACGTTCGCTTTAGCGAAAGCAATCGAGAAATTTATTTCACACTCTTTGAATTATATGACCTGGATGATGAGCCTGGAGGCAAAACTTCCTATGCTTCTCTCGCGACGAGATTTGATCTAAGCATCACCGAAGTAACCAACTATCTTGCAGCGGCGAGACGGGAGTTTAGAAAGATCGTTTTAGAAAAACTGCGCGAGTTGACAGCAACCGATGAAGAATTTGGCCAGGAAGCCCGCAAGTTGCTGGGAATTGAAATCAAATGAGATCGCTTTCCGACAGCAAACTGGAACATCTTCGCAGCATTGCGGCAAGTCCCGATTTCAGTTCCACCAAATACAGGATTGTAGGGGAACTGGCGCGCGGCGGCATGGGGATAATTTATCAGGCGGAGGATCCACAACTCGGTCGCGAGATAGCTATCAAAGTTCTTAACACTCCTGAGGAAGATTCGGATCTGGCGCGAAGAATGATTAGAGAGGCGCAAATAATCGCCCGGCTCGAACACCCGGGGATAGTTCCGGTGCATGATGTTGGTGTGCTGGCCGACGGTAGTGTCTTTTATGCGATGAAACTGGTGCGCGGTCAGCGTCTGGATGAGTACGCTATCCAGACCCAATCGCTCAACGATCGCTTGAGAAAATTTCAGGCTGCCTGTGAGGCCGTAGCTTTTGCCCATGCGCACGGAGTGATCCATCGAGATCTGAAACCACAAAACATCATGATCGGATCCTTTGGCGAAGTGCTGGTGATGGATTGGGGCATCGCCAAAATGTTGCGATCCAACCAGTCAACATCGGACTCCTCGGAGCCAGGTAAAGTGTTGCCTCCGGGACGAAGGGGTGCCAGTCGAGATCGGGGCTCAGGAAACGGAGAAAATACGACGCACGGGACTATTGTTGGCACAGCTGGCTATATGGCGCCTGAACAAGCCCGTGGCGAGATTGAAAAGCTCGACGAACGTTCCGATGTTTACTCTCTTGGTGCCGTGCTCTATTTTCTGCTCACGAATAAACCTCCGGCGGGTGCCAATAGCACTGATGAATCAGCGACATTCTCTCGGCCCACGCTCCGGCCCCGGGAACTGAATCCAAAGATCAGCAAAACAGCGGAGGCAGTCTGCCTGAAAGCAATGAGTCCGGCGGGCAGCGCAAGATATTCAAGCGCGACTGAACTGGTGGCAGAAATCGCCCGTCTCATCGACGACCAGCCAGTCAACGCTCATCGTGAGAACGTCTTCGAGCGTACCGGCCGCTGGTTCAGCAAGAACCGTTTCCTTGTTTTCCTGATTCTTGCTTACTTGCTGATGAGATTTTTCTTCATTTTGACGTCCCGCCGTTAAAGAATTTCCCGGAGACGTTTAATAGATGAATAGCAAGTGAAAGGGGCCGATAGCATCAGTCGCCACTGGTAACTACTAAGTCGGAATCAGGAAAGGAACATTACAAATGTCGAAGCCACTAATCGGAGTTATTCTCGGCGCGATACTGGGAGCAATTGATGGTCTAACCGCATGGTTCACTCCGGCCGTGAGAGATCAACTCGGCGGAATCGTGATTGGCTCAACCATCAAAGGAATCATCGCAGGCATCGCGATAGGTTTTTTTGCGCGGAAGTTCCATTCGTTGTCGATAGGCATTCTCTTCGGTTTGTTGGTCGGAGCGTTCCTGGCTTTTCTGGTTGCTCTGATGCAGGGCGGCTACTATCTGCAGATTGTCTTGCCCGGCAGCATGGTCGGATTGATAGTTGGATTTGCCACGCAGAAATACGGAAAAGACCCTGTTATGGCAAACAACTGAAACTAACGAGCGCTTATTAACAGAAGGAGATTTCACATGCCCAGAGTTGTTCATTTTGAGATTCATGCGGGAGATCCTGCGCGAGCGATCAAATTCTACGAAAACCTGTTTGGCTGGACCTTTCAAAAATGGGAAGGGCCCATGGAGTATTGGATGGTAATAACTGGTCCTGATGAACAGCCGGGGATCAATGGGGGGTTGTTACGAAGACAGGGTGAGTTGGACGGACAGGCAGTGATTGCTTATGTGTGCACCGTAGACGTTGCCAAAATTGATGAGTCGGTTGCCGGGGCCCAGGCAAACGGCGGCAGCATAGCACTGCCGAAAATGGCAGTACCAGGCGTAGGCTGGTTAGCCTATTGTAAAGACACAGAAGGCAATATCTTCGGCATGCTGCAGGCGGACACAAACGCTAAGTAAATTGAATCGAAGCCTGGTTAGTTGCAGTTACACGGCGAGGCACAGCCACCGGCTCACATCGGGGCGGCAAAGCCGGACGTCGGGCCTTTCAGTCGTCGGGCTTGCCTTGCAGCAATGGTTCGCTCTTAAGCGTTTGCGGTCCATTTTCATTGCAGATTGCAAATGATGCGCCTTCGTACATCGTCACGCCGGCATACTCTCCCTTTGCGTTGATGATGTAGAAGTTGATGCCAAAATTTGGATTGCCTTTGCGATTGAGCAAGCGCTTTTCGATGGTGTTTGCCTTGATGCGCTTAAGCACTTCCAACCCGGCATCTTTCGGATGCGCTCCACGACGCATCTCCTCGATAATCACGAAGGAGCAGAGATTATATAGGTTTGCTTCACCACGACCCGTGGAACCGGCAGCGCCAACCGCATTGTCAACGTAAAGGCCGGCACCGAGGATTGGAGAATCGCCCAGACGACCCGGAATCTTCCAGGCCAATCCGCTAGTGGTGGTAACGCCGCAGATCTCGCCTTTTGAGTTGATGCCATCGCAATTGATGGTGCCATAAAAATGGTCGCGATCTATCAAACCCTCATCCACCATCTTCATTCCCTCGCGGAACCAGACCTGGGCTCGTTCTTTAGGGTCAAGATAGTGTGCTGGATCTGTTCGTCGTTTCCATTCCAGCCAGAGCTGGCGCGAGTGGTCAGTGTTGAGATCAGCTTCGATCCTGAATCCCATATTGCGAGCAAAGTCCTGCGCTCCCTTGCCGACCAGCAAGTGATGATCGGTATTTTCCAACACTGCCCGGGCAACGAGCGAAGGAGTACGTACCCCTTCAAGGGCGCCCACAGAGCCCGCTCGTTTTCTTGGACCATGCATACAGGACGAATCGAGTTGCACGACCCCTTCGGCGTTCGGTAGACCACCGAAACCAACACTGTCATCCAGTGGATCCAGCTCAACAATGTTCACGCCTGCGATCACCGAATCAAGCACGTCAGCGCCGCCCGTCATCATGGTGAAGGCTTTTTGGACCGCGGTCATGTCGCCGCCGTTCTTGAATCGGTTTCCATTCGCCGACGAAATTACTATTGGCCTAACGCCGGTTTGCACGCGCACGTTAGGAAAGCCAATTACCGAGGTCTTCGCCGTGGCCAATGTCAAACCTGCGACGGTGCTGTTGCGGATGAATTCACGGCGGTTAATCTTTTTTCTCATACAGTCCTCGAAAACTCAGACGAAAGAAAGGTCGGATGTAATAAACGTGGTGAGCCGAGTGACACTTATTCCCGGCGAACAGCCTAAAAACCGTCCAATGCTTGCTTAATCTTCTCTGCCGTCTTCGGCCCAATACCATCAACGAGTTTGAGACCACCACCGGCAACAAATTTCTTCAAATCACTAAGCGAGGCTACTTTGAATCTCTGATTAAGGAGCGCTGCTGTCTTTGGACCGATGCCAGGTATCTCTAATAAATCTAAAAGTGTCGCAGGTGTTTCCGCGGTGAGTTTCTCCCAGGCGTCGAAGCTGCCCGTGTCAAGCAATTCAATGATTTTTCCAGCAATAGCCTTGCCCACTCCGGGGATATCCTGCAAACCCGCCACGCCTTCCTTTGCGGCAATCTCTTGCAGAGGCGTGGGCCAGGTCTCGATTGCCTCCCCAGCATTTCGGTAGGAGCGCAGACGGAAAGGGTCGTCGCCGCGAATCTCCATTAAGGTGGCCAGTTGATAGAAACGGCGCGCAATTGCTTCGTTATTCACAACAGTATCGTTCTTGCTTCTGAGCTAACGTAATACGTCGAACAGGTCGCGGATAATCCGTCAGAGGTAGACCCCGCCCTTGAGTCTCATTAAAACGCTGCTTCGGGGAGCATAGCGGCCAGTCTTTACGCCAACGGCGTTCGCTAATTTCAGCCCAGGGTTGTTTCAACCCTGGGGTGCCCAGGGTTGTTTCAACCCTGGGGGTCAATCAGACCCTCGAAGTTAACGCCGAAGGTGTTGGCAAGGTTTCGGAGGCAATTTGCCAACTCTTTCAGAGTTAGCTTCCTGTCTCATAAATGATCCCAGGGTTGCTGCAACCCTGGGCTAAAACTAGCGAACGCCGTTGGCGTACTAAAAAACTTTGTCAAGAAAACAAGAAGTTGTCGGTTTGCTTCACCGAGTTCGCAGAGAAGACGCCGAGGTTTTTTCCCGACAAACTCCTTTAGCTGGGTGAGACCAAACTGAACATCATCCGCACACGAGCGCTCGAAAAAACCGCTGAAGCGGTTGAATTGTTACCAACTCATTTCTCCCCACCCAGGTAAAGCAGGGTGTTGATGACAATCATCACTGTACGATCATGGTACCTGTGCCCTGGTCCGTGAATATTTCGGAAAGGAGGGCATTTCGAGTCGTGCCGCTGATGACGTGCGCACTGTGCACGCCGCGCTGTATCAGTTCCGCTATGCTTTGCAGCTTAGGAATCATACCTACCGTAGCAGTGCCATCACTGATTAATTTCTCTATCTCCCGCGCTGTCAGACGAGAGACTTTTGTTTGTGGCTCACCAGGCCTGAGGTATATGCCATCAACATCTGAAAGGAAAATGAGTTTTTCGGCCTGCAATTGGATCGCGATTTCCGCAGCTATGGTATCGGCGTTGATGTTGAAGACTGTTCCTTCGTCGTCTGCGCCGAGAGAAGAAATTATGGGCAGGTAGCCCTGATCAAGCAGGACAGTCAACAAACGAGCGTTGATCTGGACCACGTCGCCAACGTGGCCGAAATCGACTTCGGAGCGCTCTCCGGTTTCTCGATTGAGAATTTCTTTTGGTGGCCGGCGTTCCGCATGAACGATATTTCCATCAACACCCGACAGGCCCACCGCTTCAATTCCTCGGTTGCGTAGTGCTGCCAGAATATCTGTATTGATCTTCCCGGCAAAAACCATCTTGGCCATTTCCAGAGTGGCGTCGTCAGTAACGCGGCGCCCATTGATAATGGTCTGTTCGATACCCATGCGATTGGCAAGTTCGCTCAACTGTTTACCACCGCCATGAACCACACAAAGTCGCATGCCGACCTGATGAAGCAGGGCCAACTCTTCAGCGAGTGAACTTAGGTTCTTCGGATCTTCAGTAACCTTGCCTGAGAGTTTGACAACAAAGGTCTGGCCTTTGAATCTCTGGATGTAAGGCAATGCCTCGCGCAGCAGATCAAGTCGGAGTTGATTTCCTACTTCGGGGTGAACGTCGATCATTTGGGTATTTCTGTCCAGCATACAAGCTTTTCCAGGATTGTTTTCTGCATATGCAGTCGATTCTCGGCCTCATCGATCACGACGGAATTGACTGAGTCAATCACCTGATCCGTCACGATCACATTGCGTCGTACCGGCAAACAGTGCATAAAAATCGCCTCTTGGGTCCGTTTCATCTTTTTTTCGTCAACGATCCACGCTGAACGATATTGCGCGCGCTCGGCAATATCACTCTGTGGTGAACCGTAGAACTTTTTGGCCCCCCAGCTCTTGGCATAAATCACCTCCGCCCCCTCAAACGCGGCGTCGATATTTGAGCTCACTTGCACATTTCCGCCGGCCTCGACGGCAATAGTTGTCACCTGGTCCATTAAGGCTTCGTCAAGACCATAGCCGCGTGGGTGCGCCATAACCAGATCGTGCCCCATTTGTGCTGCTGCGAGGGCGAAACTATTCGGGACCGCCATTGGTAATGGCTTCGGATGCCAGGCCCAGGTAAGCACTACTCGTTTTCTTCCCCGTCCGCGCTTCTCCCGGATCGTCATCATGTCGGCCAGAGCCTGGCAGGGATGGTGCATGGCCGACTCCAAATTGATAACCGGGACCTCTGAATTACGAGCGAAAGCATTTAGCACGGGATCGGCTCTCTCTTCAGCCCAATTCTTCAAGGGCGCAAACGTCCTTACGCCAATTGCCGCACAATACCGGCCTAAAACGCGCACAAACTCTGTTACGTGTTCTGTCTTGTCGGCATCCATAACTGCGCCTTCGCGATGCTCAAGTGTCCAACTGCTAACTCCCGGTTCGAGCATGACTGGGTTGCCTCCCAGTTCATAAACTCCCACCTGCATCGACGCTCTCGTGCGCAGACTGGGATTAAAGAATACGAGCGCGACTGACTTGCCGGCCAACGGGCTGGAAGAATCAGGACTACCTTTGCGCTGCAACGTGACTTCGATCAATCGATCGAGTTCAGCACGCGAGAGACTGAGAGTGGTAAGCAGATGCTCCGCCATTGTCACAATTCACATCTGGATCGACGCATTGGACCTTCGATTCCTGACTAGTCCCAGTAAGCTGATCAGCAGCCAAAAGGCTTCCATCAGGAAAGCGGAGAGATTGAAATTAAAACACAAGGAACCGATCACCAGGGTAGCTCCCACTGCGTTCAACAACGAGTAGCTGATGGCGGAACTCGGTAATTTGCCAACCTGGAGAAGTAAGTAGGCAACAACCATCAAGAGCACGCCGAGATTACCAAGTAAATCGAACCAGGTGTAAGTCACTATTTCTCACTTACTCTTGCAGAGCAAGCACCTCCTCAAGCTTCTCCACGAATAGATCAACATCTCCGGTTTTCAGACAAAGCGGCGGCAGAAGCCGCAGCACTTTTGGATCGCTGGCAGTGCCGGCAATAATTTGTCGCTCAAGCAAACCCTGATGAACTGGACCGGCATTCGTCGCGAATTCAAGACCAAGGAGGAAACCGAGACCGCGGACGCAGACTACCTGCGGCACCTGGTCGAGGCGTTTGCGCAAGTGTCGCTCCACCTCTACTACATTGGCTAACATCCCTTCGTTTTGAATAGCCTCGAGCGTAGCTAGCACTGCTGCCATGGCGAGCATGCCGCCACCGAAAGTCGTCCCCAGATCATTCTCCTTAATTTGTGAAGAGATCTTCTCGCTAACCAGGCACGCACCCACGGGAATACCACTACCCAGAGACTTGGCCACAGTGAGAATGTCAGGCACTACCCCAGCACCTGGTTTGGTTCCAGAAAAAAACCATTCGCCAGTGCGCCCTACTCCCGTTTGCACTTCATCGTAAATCAGCACAATGCCTCGGTCGTCACAGACTGTGCGCAGTGCTCGATAGAAATCGGACTCACACATTCGCACACCGGCCATAGATTGGATTGGTTCGAGCAATACTCCCGCGACAGACTCGTCGGCAAGCTGCAGCACTGAATCGATCTTTCCAAATTGAGCCTCCAGGTGTCCGGGCACGTTGGGTTTGCCGATTTCTCGATACTTGCCTAAAAATGTTGCACTGATGGCGTCGGCGGTGCGTCCATGGAAGCCGCCTGTAAAACTGATGATGTTCTGCCGGCCTGTGGCCATTCGGGCCATGCGCATTGCGTTCTCGTTTGCTTCTGTTCCGGAGTTACAGAAGAAGGCCTTCGTAAGCGGAGCTGGGGCCAAAGAAACCAGCTTTTCTGCCGTCCGAGCGCGAATATCGGAATAAACGAGGTTAGAATAAAAGAGCAACTTCTCGGTTTGGCGACGGATTGCGTCAACAACATGCGGATGGCAATGACCCGAACCAGCTACTGCGTGACCCCCATACAGATCTAGAAACCTCTCACCATTACTCGTGAAAACCCAGACACCTTCTCCGCGCTCAACGGCAATAGGCATCTTTTTGTAGGTGGCAAGCTGATACTGCTCTTCCAAAGCAGCAATTTCTGCGATTATGCTTATAGCCTCAGCCTTCATCCTGCTCTTACTCCATCCGGCACGTTGTATTTAGGGATTCGTGCCAACCATCATTAATCCAGTTTGCTCTTCCCACCCAAACATGAGGTTCATATTCTGCACCGCCTGGCCCGCTGCTCCCTTGACCAGATTGTCCAGCGCGGAAAACACAACCAACTGCCTGCCGCGTACAGCGAGGCCTATGTCACAAAAATTTGTAGTCTTCACCCAATTTATATCAGGAGAGCCCTTTACCAGGCGCACAAAAAAGGAGCTACGATAATAATCGTTGAAGATCGAGTTTAGCTCTTCTATGGTCCGTTCTTTTCTCATCTCCAGGTACATAGAGGCAAAAATGCCGCGCGAAACGGGCAGGGAGTGGGTCATGAAGATCAACTCGCTATGCCAGTCTCCAATGGCCCCGAGTTCTTGTTCTATCTCGGGGAGGTGCTGATGCGTGAAAGGTTTATAGGCATAGAAGGAGTTCATCCTTTGCGGATGGTGTGTGTTTGTTGCTGGCTTGGCACCCGAACCTGATGAGCCAGTCTTAGCGTCCACCACCACTCTGCCATCGATGAGATTGTTGGCCACGAGGGGTGCCAGGCCAAGTAGAGTTGCCGTAGCAAAACACCCGGGATTACTGATTAGCCGCGAGCCACTCACTTTCTCGCGATTTATCTCAGTCAGCCCGTACACAAACTCTTTTTGCGCATCCATTGCTGTATGCTGCCGTCCGTAGTGTTGAACGAACACTGCTTCATCACGCAGGCGAAAGTCACCGGAGAGATCAATGACCTTCAGATGTTTGGGAAGGTCCCGGACCAAATCCATGGCTTGGCCGTGCGGCAACGCCAGAAAGAGACAGTCGAAATCATTAAGAGTCTCCGGATCATTGGGAGCCTGGCTGAATTGGAGACTGGTAAAGCCAAGCAGGTTTCGGTGGACTTCGGTTACGGCTTTGCCGGCGTGTTCATTTGCTGTGACCAGCGCTATGTCAGTTTTGGGATGCTGCAAAAGAATACGCAACAACTCAGAGCCGCCATAGCCGGAGCCTCCAAAAATCGCAACTCGGATGCTGGTCTTCGCCATTATGTGCTAGCTTCCAACACTAACTTTCGCTTGACGCTCAACTTTCGATCTGATCAATTCCCAAAGCAGTGCGCCGTTGCGTTTGGCATTGGCAGCGGGGACGCCAAATTCCTGCTCGATGTAATCCTGGCCCATCTGGGAATCTGTAACCGAACCGGCAATCACGTCGACTTCGATGCCTCGGCGACGGAGCAACTCAATTCCGCCCCAGGCACCCACATAGTCAGAAGCGCAGAAGATGATGGCAGCAGTCTCGCTACGCAATTCCGCGTCATCAAAAATGGTTTCCACCGAATATCCTCCAAGTATGCCATCTCCCATTTCGATAACAATCACATCAGGTGAACTTTCGTTGAGTCGCGCGATGACTGCCTTGGCAATAGGAGCAAGATTTCCGGCATCGACTGTTGATGGCAGGCCGCAATCGAGAAAACTTGCCGTAGCAACGGCGCCATGGTCTGCCATGTTAAGCGTGTCCCTAAGGCAAGCTACGCCCGATAGCTTAGCTCCGGCCACTCTTAATCCTGCCCGGTTCGCCTGTTTGATAAGTTCTGTGGCCGCGTAGGTTTTTCCACTGTTCATGCTGGTGCCGGCAATCAACACGATTGGAACAGTCTCCCCGATTGAATAGCGCGGGGCCAGAGCTACATCCGCAATGTTCAGCACCCGAGCGCTTTCGTCGCAAGCAAGGCCGATGACCTCAAGCTTGATTGCATCGCCCAGACTCGAGTGGTGTCCGGTACAACAGCCAATCACTCCGCCCATATTAAGCAAATGAAGGTTGTCGCCCGCTCTTACGGTTGCGGGTACGTCGCCTACGAAGCCCTTCAAGGCGCGCCTCCGTCCCAATACACCGATCAAAAGATCGCCAGGGTTGATTTTTGCCAGTCTGCCTGTGGGTAGTTCCAGCATATTGTAGGTTGCGCTATCCGTCAGCGCACGCACCACGGCTACATCGCCAGCCTTAGGCGAATCAGACGAGGGCACTACCCCAACAGTTTTACCTAATTTTAGCGGGGACGTTGCCGAACCAAGCTTGTCGGCTTCGATAACAGTGATTTCTTTCCCGGAGTCTTCCATGAACCTCTTCCCCCCTTCCACAGACTGATTAACTATCCTGATTGTCACCTGAAACAACGTGGCGCCGTCGCAATCGCAAAGCGTTTAGCTTAATAAACCCCTCGGCATCATGCTGGTCATAAACATTATCGGCTTCAAATGTAGCGACTTTTTCATCATAGAGTGAGTGCGGTGAGCGGCGACCCACAACAATGACGTTCCCCCGGTAGAGCTTTAGACGTACGTCCCCAGTGACTGTTTGTTGAGTTTCCTCGACCATTTTGCGCATCAGTTCAAACTCGGGTGAAAACCAGAACCCATAGTAAACACTCTCGGCGAATTTCACTCCCAGAGAATCGCGCAAATGCATTACTTCACGATCAAGAGTGATTGACTCGAGCGCTCGATGGGCGGCCTGAAGAATCGTTACGCCGGGTGTTTCATAGACTCCGCGCGATTTCATTCCCACAAATCGATTTTCCACCAGATCGACGCGGCCGATTCCGTGTTCGCCGCCTGTCCTGTTAAGACTTTCCAGGACAGCGACTGGAGTCATCGGCGAACCATCGATCGCAACAGGCTCGCCTTTCTCGAATGAGAGCTCGAGATATTGTGGGTCGGGCCGGGCATTTTCCGGCGAAAGCGAGAGTTGGAAAATATTATCAGGAGGCTCAGCCCAGGGATCTTCGAGAATGCCGCCTTCAAAGGAAATATGCATGAGGTTCCGGTCCGTTGAGTAGGGCTTCTCGTGGGTGGCGGTTACCGGGATCTTGTGTTCTTTTGCGTAGGCGATCAGGTCAGTACGCCCCTTGAACGGCCATTCGCGCCAGGGAGCAATCACTTTAATGTCGGGCTGCAGAGCGTAGTAAGTAAGCTCAAATCGTACCTGATCATTCCCTTTTCCTGTGGCTCCGTGCGCGACGGCGTCGGCCCCTTCGTGACGGGCGATCTCTATCTGCTTCTTCGCAATTACCGGCCGGGCCAGCGAAGTTCCCAGCAGGTAAACGCCTTCGTAAACGGCGTTTGCTTTTACGGCTGTCCAGACGTAATTGCGGACGAACTCGTCGCGTAAGTCTTCCACATAAAGCTTGGAGGCGCCCGTTTCGAGCGCTTTCGCTTCGAGCCCGGATAGTTCATCCCCCTGGCCTACATCAGCACAGTAGCAGACCACTTCACAGTCATACTGTTGTTTCAGCCAATGCAGCATGACGGAAGTATCCAGCCCGCCTGAATACGCCAGCACGATCTTCTTTATTGTCTTGTTACTCATGGCGCCTTCTATTCCTTTAGCGTGCGACTGTTATTTAAGCAGGTCCCAGATTTTCTTAATCGCGACACGTTGCGATTTTCTATCGGCGGTGGCAATGAAAATCGTATCTTCACCTGCGAGGGTTCCTACGATTTCAGGAATTGCTGTCGCATCAATTTGCACAGCAATTGCGGATGCTAGTCCAGGCTGTGTTTTGGCGACCACCAGGTTTTCCCCAGCCACCTCGATATTCAAAAGCCCACGCAGGCTTCCACCGTTTGCAGTTGGTAGCAAATAGCGACCGTGCTGCTTTATTATTCCCAACTCTTCAAGATCTCGTGACACACTCGACTGTGTGGCAGGAACACCGGCTCTTTCGAGATAGGAACGCAATTCTTGCTGAGTGCCAATTGGCTTCGCCCGAATTAAACTAAGCAGCTTGTCTTGTCTCGCACGCTTTAACATATCAGCAATTATGTAGGTTCAGTGCATAAACACTGCATAGATGCATAAAATACCAGTTGAGATGCCTTTTAGTCAATGAGAGAGGAAACCGAAAAAACCGGGTAGGACGGGAGATTTTGAAATGAGTGAGATGAAAAACTTGTGGGGTGGTCGGTTTATCGGAAAAGCTGACGAGGGATTTACTCAGTTTAATCGCAGCTTTGCTTTCGATCGCCGGATGTTTGCGGCGGATGTGCAAGCAAGCATTGCTTACTGTAATGGTCTGCTACGTGCCGGCGTGCTCACCGAAGAAGAAGCCGCCAGGATCAGGAAGGGCTTGAACTCCATACTAGAGCATGGGCAGCTCGATCCCGAATATTTTGAAAAGTGGCCGCAAGAAGACATCCATACGTTTGTCGATGCCCACTTGATTGAAATGGCTGGCGACGCCGGTCGCAAGCTCCACACCGGTCGCAGCCGGAACGATCAGGTGGCCACAGATTTGCGAATCTGGATGCGGGAAGCAATAGACGAGTTGTCAAAGACACTGAAAACGACTCAGGAAGCTGTGCTGGACCTCGCAGAGCGGCATCGCGAAGCTGTTCTACCGGGCTACACACATCTGCAACGAGCACAACCAGTACTAGTCGCTCATTGGTGCCTGGCTTATTTCGAGATGCTCTCTCGTGATCGAGAGCGGCTCTTCGATGCACGAAAACGGGTGAATGTAATGCCGCTTGGTTCAGGCGCGCTTGCTGGAACCTCCTACGACATCAATCGCGAAGCCGTAGCGCGCGAGTTGGGATTTCCCGCTATCTCGCGAAACAGTCTCGACGGGGTAGGCGACAGGGATTTCTGTGTCGAGGTTGTGAACGCTTGCGCCCTGATAATGATCCACCTTTCACGTTTTGCCGAAGATGTCATCCTGTATTCGACCACCGAATTCGGATTTCTTGAATTGAGTGATGCTGTGTCCACTGGTTCAAGCCTGATGCCCCAGAAGAAGAATCCCGATTCGCTGGAACTGGTACGAGGAAAGACGGGACGTGTTTTCGGCCACGCGGCGTCATTGCTGGTCATGCTCAAAGGGCTGCCGCTTGCTTACAACAAAGACATGCAGGAGGACAAAGAGGCCGTCTTTGATGCCATTGATACGACGAGGTTGTGTCTGGAGGCAGTGGCCACGGTCGCACGAAACGTCCGAGTTAACGAATCGCGAGCGGGCACTGCTGCTTCCCAGGGGTATATGAATGCCACTGAGCTGGCTGACTATCTGGTGCATAAGGGCATTCCTTTCCGGGAAGCGCATGAAACGGTGGGACAGTTGGTGTTAAAAGCAATGGACCGCGGAGTGGAACTGAACGAGCTCAGTCTGGATGAGCTGCAATCGGCTGCGCCATTAATTGAAGCTGACGTATTTGAAACTCTATCTCTTGGGCACACACTGGCCACCAAATCCCAGCCAGGCGGCACGTCTCCCGAACGGGTGGCAGACGCTCTTGCCGATGCACGCGCGCGAATTGGTAGTTGAGAGCCGTCGCCCAATTCTTCTAAGGCAAATATTTTTCCCGTTTCAGATCTGTTAATAAATCCCGGCCATCGGCTTGAACGATATTTCTGATTACCCAGGCTCCCTGGTTCCTTACTAATTCGATCACGGTATTTCTTTGATCTTGTGATGAACTATTCTTAGAACCCCAGAGAAAAGTTACCGTCACTTTCGCAGAATCGTCGGAGACAGAGGCTTTACCCACACGGAATGAGGTTGGATATTCCTGTGAGTCAGTGAAGGGATCGCCCTCCATATACGGAACAAAATCCTCCTTTGGGTGGGCCTTGCCATACTCGCCCTCTCGTTTGAACTCATTCAGGAGTAGCCCGTAGAGCTCCGGAGTGATCCATCTTCGCTTCAACCTTACGCTTTGCCTGGTGAAATTCATGTTATGTGAGAGGTGAAATCTGAAAAACGATTCTACAACCTGCGCAGGGCCCGTAGATTTACTAGCCTGAGGCAAGGCAATTGTAAACACCGAGAGCAAGAGGACAACGAGAGATGCCAGGGTGCAGCGGTTATTCATAAGGTTTTTGGATCTGAACAATCTATACACTTCCGTGTGGGTTTCTCCGAGGGTCGCGCCCGCATCTGGTAGGTTGGAACTGAACCATCCACCCACTTTACCGTGGGTGGGATTTCTGCATTTTCACGATCTGCTCCCGATCGATTTCACAGCACCCGACCTTGTTATATTAGTTTTTTCCGCAGCCGGCTCGGGCTTGCCAGCACAATGTACCCGAAAGTTAGCGCGTAGTTCGCTTTTTCTTTAACGGCAACGGAGAAGAAGAAGCGGGCGCCGAATTTTCTGTTGTATGAGGTTGTATCGTTTCCTGATAGACGTACTTTCCATCCTGGAGTTTGAGTACCACAGCCGGCTTGACAGCATTCCGTTCCGCATCAATGCTTATCATCCCGGTTACGCCCGCGAAATCCTTTGTCTCTGCAAGCGAATCCCGCAATTTTGGCCCATCTGTAGTTCCGGCATGCTCAATAGCAGCCGCCAGAAAGCGCATCGTGTCATAAGCGAGCGCTGCGTGCGCGTCGGGAGTGAGATTTCCGTAACGCTGCTTGTAGTCGCGGATAAACGTCTGAATAGCTGATGACGGATCTTCAACTGAGTAGTGGTTTGAAATGAACGATCCGTTCAGCGCATCACCTCCGAGTTCCCAGAGTTCCGGCGCATCCCATCCATCACCTCCGAGCAGTGGTTGGGTTATGCCCAACTGACGCGCCTGTCGGGCAATTATTCCCACATCACCGTAATAACCTGGAATATAGAGGACGTTTGGTTGCGCTGCCCTGATTGCGCTCAACTGGCCTTTATAATCTGAATCTCCCTGAGTATAAGACTGCTTAGTTACAACTTGACCGCCGAGTTTTGTAAAACTCAATTCGAAATAGTCTGTGAGACCGCGACTGTACGGGGAGTTGAAATCGAGTAGGATTGCCGCTTTGCTCGCCTTCAGCGTGTTGGCAGCAAATTTCGCCATCACTTCACCCTGGAAAGCATCGATAAAGCAAGCGCGAAAAATATAGTCGCCAACCTGCGTGACGGCGGGATTGGTTGAGGAGGGGGCAATCATCGGAATTTTCGCTGACTGTGCTTTTGGGCCTACCGCAAGACTGTTTCCGGAAGCGCCCGCGACGATGAGAGCGCTAACTTTGTCCTCATCGATTAATTTGCGCGCGAGAATAGCAGATCTTTCTGGCCCGCCCTGATCATCTTCAAAGAAGATATCGATCTTCCGACCAGTGATGCCTCCGCTTTGATTGATTTCGTCAACGGCCATGAGCACGCCATTTTTGGCGGACTCTCCAAAGTTGAAAGTCGGTCCTGACAAATCCCCGATGAAGCCAAAGGTAATGGTGCTCCGATCCTGTTCTGCTAAGCTGCGCTGGCTTTTGCGATCGCAGCCGATTCCCAGGGCCAGCGCAAAGCAGCATAGCGTCACGAGACTACGCCTCAGGCGTTGGTGCAGCAATAGCTGTAGCACAAGCAAAGGGGACGTCAGCTTATCTGATCTACTCACCAAGATAGGCTTCTTTAATTCGGGGATCTACGGCGAGTTGTTTCGAAGGTCCTTCCATCACGATGCGACCCGTCTCTAAAACATAAGCACGGTCAGAATGTCCTAATGCGGCATGGGCATTCTGTTCGACCAGCAGAATGGTCGTGCCCTTGTTCTTAATATCATCAATAGCCTCGAAGATTGTATGGACCACCAATGGCGCCAGCCCCAGGGATGGTTCATCAAGCAGCAACAGACGTGGCCGCGACATGAGTGCTCGTCCGATTGCCAGCATCTGCTGTTCGCCACCTGACAGCGTGCCGGCTTTTTGCGACTCTCGCTCTTTCAGGCGCGGAAAGAGTTCAAATGCGCGCTCCATATCCGCGGCAACCTCGCGCTTATTGTTGTTAAGATATGCGCCCATCTGGAGGTTTTCACGAACTGATAAATTGGCGAATACGCCGCGTCCTTCGGGCGACATGGAGATTCCGCGAGCGACGAGCTGGTGCGTGGGCTTACCACTAATGTCGGCACCTTCAAAAGTGATGCGCCCCTGCCGCGGCTCGAGTAGACCGGTGATAGTACGGAGCGTTGTGGTCTTGCCGGCGCCATTTGCTCCGATCAGAGTAACTACCTCACCCTGCTCGACGTGCAATGAAATACCGTTCAGGGCCTCAATCGCACCGTAATTTACTGAAACGGATTCGAGAGAAAGCATAAAATAGTGGTCTTGGGTCTTAGGTCTTTGGTCTTTGAACTTTGTCCTTCGAGCTTTGTACTTTGAACAAAGTTCAAAGACCAAAGGCCAAAGGCCTAAGACTGCTAATCTCCAAGATACGCCTCGATAACCTTCGGATCATTCTTGATTTCTTCGGGGACGCCAAGTGCAATGCTCTTTCCATAATCCACAACCTGGATTCTTTCGCACACTCCCATTACCACTTTCATGTTGTGTTCGACTAATAGTATCGTTAAAGCAAAACGATCACGAATCTGCTTGATCAACCTCATCAGGTCTTCCTGCTCAGATGGATTCATCCCCGCAGCGGGCTCGTCCAGCAATAGCAGCTTGGGACGGGTGGCGAGCGCGCGGACGATTTCCAGTCGCCTTTGGTTCCCGTACGGGAGACTGGTTCCGCCTTCATCTTTGTAACGCGCCAAATCGAATATCTCAAGCAACTCTATAGCAAATTCGCGGTGCTCTCTCTCATCACGTTCATAGCGTGGTAAGCGCAGAACGGCGTCGAGCAGATTCTGCTTAGCATGTCGGTGGCATGCTGTCATCACATTTTCCAGTACTGACATGCTGGGAAAGAGCCGGATATTTTGAAAAGTCCGCGATACGCCACGACGCGAAATCTCGTATGATTTCAGACCATTGATTTTTTCTCCCTGAAAAAAGATTTCACCGGATGTCGGCTCGTATACTCCAGTAAGCAGATTGAAGATAGTTGTCTTGCCGGCGCCATTTGGGCCAATGAGACCGTAAATCTCCCCTTCTTGTACGCTCATATCCAGTTGGCTGACAGCAACTAAACCGCCAAACCTAATCGTACATTTGACAGTCCGTAAGGGACATTCATCTGCAGCCACCTTCTTCTGTCCACGCTGAATGGTGCGAGCCACTTCTCTTAAAATCGACTTTCCCGTTGGGGCGTTTATCGAGTCTTGCATGGTTAATTGTTACGGTGTGCTATCTATTCTCAATCTCTTTGGCGTGATCGATTGCCGACGGTGGACCTTTCTCGGCGATGGATACCCCTCTTGACTCACCAGCAGGTTTATCGCCGACTGGCCGGCGTTGTGCGCGTTTCAGCCAGGAGAGGCCAAACTCGCGCGTGCCAAGTAAACCCTGCGGTCGAGTCAGCATAATTATTATGAGTAGGGCCGAATAGACTACTAGACGGTATTTAGAGAGGTCGCCCGGGAGTTTGCGCAAAAGTTCTGGCAGCAGAGTAATCACGATGGCGCCGAAGACCGATCCTGTAAGTGAACCCATTCCGCCCAACACGATCATGATGATGATTTCAAATGACCGGATGAACTGAAAGTCATTAGTACTTAAGAATTGCGTATAGTGACCGAAGAGAACGCCGGCCATCCCCGCAAGAGCCGAGCTTATAACGAACGAAAGAACCTTGTAACGGGTCGTGTTTATGCCCATTGCTTCGGCAGCGAGTTCATCCTCTCGGATTGATACTAACGCGCGTCCCAGGTCGGAATGGACGATGTTGTAAACGACGACGATACTGAGAACGGCAAAAGCTCCCACCCAAAGAAAATTTGTATAACCTGGCACGGTGAACCCGGTTGCCCCACCTACCTTGTCGATATTGAGAATTACTATTCTAATAATCTCCGCAAACCCGAGGGTCACGATTGCCAGGTAATCTCCCCGCAGACGTAAGGAGGGAATACCAACCACCAGTCCTGCGAGTGCCGCGACTACTCCTCCCACAATAATTGCCAAAATAAAGATCAACGCATGCGCCACACTCGCTCCCGTTACACTCGCGAGCGAATGTTCCCAGGACTGTGCGTAATAAACCGTGAGATAAGCGGAGGAATAGGCGCCCACTGCCATGAAACCCGCATGGCCGATCGAGAATTGACCGGTGAACCCAGTAATCAGATTAAGGGAGACGGCGAGAATTACATTGATTCCCGCCAACATAATGACGCGGGCGTAGTATGGGGGAACTCCGAAGCCAAATAATCCCTCCTCGCTCATATACTGGTTCATGGCGATGAGGAGCAGAACGATAATCAGCGCCGCCAGGAGGCGTTTGGCTAGAGTTGGCATGAAGTTATTTTCGATTTTGGAACGTCGACTGCCATTTCAGCTCTGCGACACTCCTTTTCTCGTTTGGCAATCGAAAGACCAAAATCCAAAATGCCTACACTTTCTCTTGAACCGTCGAGCCCAGCAAGCCAGTCGGTCGAAACAGGAGCACGAGAATTAGGATGGCAAAGGCCACGGCGTCTCGGAAAGTAGTCGGCACTCCGACGTTCTGGCCATAGCCGACTACGAAAGTTTCCGCGATGCCGATTAGCAAGCCTCCGAGCACCGCGCCGGGGATATTGCCGATGCCTCCCAATACTGCTGCCACAAAGGCTTTTAAGCCTGTGATAATGCCCATCAGTGGGTCAATTTGGGGGTTGTATTGGGCGGTCAACACACCGCCTGCCGCAGCCAGCGCCGAGCCAAGTGCGAAGGTGAAAGATATGATGAAATCCGTGTTGATGCCCATCAATTTTGCTGAATTGAGATTGAACGAGACGGCGCGCATCGCCGTGCCTACTCTTGTCTTGTAGATGATCCATTGCAGTAGAAGCATCAGCGCAACCGAAACGGCGAAAATCAGAATTTGTGACTTGGAAATTGCCGCATTTCCGAAGAGTGTGTAGCTTTGCTCTCTCAATAACTGAGGGAATGCTCGCGGAGCAGCGCCCAAGCGGGCCACAAACAAATTCTCAATTAATAGCGAAACTCCGATTGCCGTAATTAACGTGGTCATACGCGCATATTTTCTAATCGGGCGATACGCGAAACGCTCTATTGCCATTCCCACAAGCGCCGCGGCAATCATCGACCCGACCAATACTATACTCAGTCCCGCGAGAGATGGACCATTGACGAAGCCAAGTTGAAAGGCCAGGAAGTAGCCGACGAAGGCGCCCACCATATAAATATCGCCGTGAGCGAAGTTGATTAGACGAAGGATCCCGTAAACCATCGTATAGCCCAAGGCAAGAAGAGCATAGATGGCTCCGATGGTCAGGCCGTTGATGAGTTGCTGCACAAAGGTATCCATAGTTTGAGTACTATCGAACGAGACTGACAGGTGTGTGCCGAGCTACTGATGTGTTCGCTTCTGGCTGCTCACGAAGCTGCAGTTGAACCCGCTGGCGCCGGAGCCGCACTAGTTGCCGGCTTCATGCCTTCAGGGTAAATAGTCTCCTGATATATGTATTTACGATCTTGCAGTTTGAGCACAACTGCCGGTTTGACTGCGTTGCGTGAAGGGTCGATGGTAATCGTGCCCGTCACACCGGGAAAGTCTTTCGTCTGATTGATAGCATCACGGAGTTTTGGGCCTTCCGTAGTGGTAGCCCGCTTAATGGCATCTGCAAGTACTTTCATAGCGTCATAGCCCAGCGCCGCCAGGGCGTCCGGTGCGCTGCCGTAACGGCTTTTAAAATCACCTACAAACTTCTGGATTGCCGGCGAAGGATCATCAACCGAATAGTGGTTGGAAATATAGTCTCCATTTAAAGCTGTGCCGCCGAGATCCCAGAGTTGCGTTGCGTCCCAGCCATCACCACCCAGCAGAGGGGCCTTGATACCAAGTTGTTGGGCCTGTTTAGCAATCACGCCAACCTCACCATAGTAACCAGGAACGTAAATAACTTCTGGATTTGCTGAACGGATTGCCGTTAACTGTCCTTTGTAATCACGATCGCCTTGAGTGTAGGACTGCTTGTTGACAACCTGGCCACCAAGCCTGGTGAAGCTTGTTTCAAAGAATTCTGTCAACCCTCGACTATAGGGTGAGTTGAAGTCGAGCATAATTGCGGCCTTCTTGGCCTTCAGCGTGTTAGCCGCGAACTTCGCCATTACTTCACCCTGAAACGGATCGATGAAGCAGACGCGAGAAATATAGTCGCCCACTTGCGTAACCGCGGGATTCGTAGACGAAGGCGAGATCATTGGAACGTGAGCAGCCTGAGCCTTTGGCGCGGCGGCCAGCGTATTTCCCGAGGCGACTTCACCGAGCAAGGCAACGACTCGGTCTTGATCGATTAATTTCGTTACGACGGTGGCGGCTTTTTCCGGCCGTCCCTCATCATCTTCCGCGAGGATTTGAATCTGCCTGCCGCTGGCGCCAGCGGCTTTATTGAGTTCGTCGGCAGCCATTTCCACGCCCCTCTTTGTAGATTGGCCGAAGTTTGACGTCCTTCCGCTGAGGTCGCCGTAGTATCCAATTACGATTGGACCGGTACTACCACCGGCACCTGGGCCCCCGCGGCGTTCGCAGGCGAAACTAAAAAAAAGTGTGGTAATCAATATCAGCGAAAGTAGCAAGCGTTTCATGGGAACCTCACAGAAGATAGTATTTTAGAGCGGACAGTCAAAGTTGGTCTCTGCTGAGAAAGTGTTAGCCGACTGGAAAGCACGAACGACTCTGGTTTCACTTCAGTTATAGAGGCTGAATAATAGCCGCGAGATAGCCCTTAAGCAAACTTTGGCTAGCTTTCGATTCTTTAAAAGTGAACATTAACTACAGAAGCGGGCGCGGTAGCGCCGGGTCAATGTTCCGCCAACGCATTCTGATCGGTGAGGTTGACCCGACGCTACCGCGTGACGGTACTGACCTCATCCCATTGCAATTCGCGTTTTCCCACAATCTCTTCCCGCAGGGGTACAGACTGCAACTGGCTCGTCGTCTGTAGGCGATGTCTTGTTTGACGCCTTGCATCTGTTGAAAAGGACCTATAGAGTTTTGCAAAAACAATAGGGAAACGATCGTGGGAGCGTTGCAGATGTCTTTTGGCGAACTTCTTCGTCGCAAATTGGGCCGCACTGACGTGGATGTCTCCGCTCTGGGAATCGGTGGCTACCATCTAGGTTCGATCAAGACGCAGCGCGAAGCTATCAGAATCGTTCAAGAGGCCGTCGATGAAGGCATCACGTTTATGGACAATGCCTGGGAGTATCACGATGGTCTAAGCGAAAAGATCATGGGTAAAGCACTTCAAGGCCGGCGTGAGCGTGTATTCCTGATGACAAAAGTCTGCACACATGGGCGCAGCCGACAAATCGCTATGCGCCAGTTACATGATTCCCTAAAACGCCTCAAGACCGATTATCTTGACTTATGGCAGGTCCACGAAGTGATTCACGATAATGACCCGGACCTGCACTTCGCGAAAAACGGAGTTATTGAGGCGCTCCGTCAGGCCCAGCATGAAGGGAAAGTGCGTTTTGTTGGGTTCACCGGGCATAAGGACCCATCGATCCATCTTAAGATGTTGGCATATGACTTTCCATTCGATACCTGTCAGCTGCCGCTGAATGTTCTTGACGGCGCTTTCCGCAGCTTTGAGCAAAAAGTGTTGCCAGAACTAAACCGTCGTGGCATCGCTGCTCTCGGCATGAAAAGTATGGGAGGTGATGGTGGTCCTGTTAAGAAGAAAGTCATTACCGCGGCCGAGGCTTTGCGTTATGCTATGAGTCTTCCGGTCGCGGTCACTATCACTGGCGTGGATTCCTTAAAAGTGCTGCGCCAGAACCTGCGTATTGCTCATCACTTTGTGCCCCTGACCGAGGCGGATATGGACCGGCTGCGCAAACGTTGTCTGTCCGCGGCCGCTGACGGCCGGTTTGAACTCTACAAAACGTCGAAGTCATTCGATGGCCCCGTCGGACGCAAGCAGCACCGATTTCCAGGACCGGATGAATTGGCAGCTTAATCGGATGGCGCGACCAACTACAACTGGTGTGTTCGCTCCTCCCAGCGGCGATATGGCAGCCGCAGACTTCCGTCGAATTGGTCATGAGTTGATTGATTGGATCAGCGACTATTTCGAGAACATAGAGGACCTGCCGGTGCTTTCCCAGATCCAGCCTGGAGATCTAAAAGCGCAGCTTCCCTCTTCTCCGCCGGCCCAAGGCGAGTCGATGGAACAGATCATAAGCGACCTTGATCGACTGGTACTGCCAGCAATAACTCATTGGAGCCATCCTTCCTTCTTCGCATATTTCGCTACTTCAACGTCGGCGCCGGGAATATTTGGCGAACTCTTGAGCGCCGCCTTTGATAACAAGGCAATGCTCTGGCGTACCTCTCCTGCGTCTACTGAACTCGAAGAAGTTACCCTCGATTGGCTTAGGCAGATGATGGGCCTCGACGCCGCGATGAGCGGAATTATTTATGACACAGCTTCCGTGTCCAGCCTGCACGCCCTTGCTGCGGCGCGAGAGGGCGTAGAATTAAAGATTCGGGAACAGGGAATGAGTGGCAGACCAGACTTGTCGCTGTTACGGGTCTACGTTTCTGAGCAATCTCATTCCTCGATTGAGAAGGGAGTAATAACTCTGGGACTAGGGCAGCGATCGTTGCGCAAAGTTCCCACTGATTCGGCTTTTCGCATGGACGTTGCCGCTCTCGCTCAAGCTATTGAAGAAGACAAACGCAATGGCATTGTTCCTTTTTGTGTGGTGGCAACCGTTGGCACGACTTCCAGCTCCAGCATCGACCCGGTGCCGGCGATAATTGAGATTTGTGAAAAACACGTCCTGTGGTTGCATGTCGATGCCGCGTATGCAGGTTCGGCTGCGATAGTGCCGGAGCTGCGATACCTTATGGATGGGTGTGGACGAGCTGATTCGCTAACCGTCAACCCCCACAAATGGTTATTTACGCCCTTTGACCTGTCTGTTCTTTATTGCCGGCATCTGGACCTGTTGCGTCGCGCATTTTCATTAGTGCCGGAGTACCTGCGGACTCCCGAACAGGAACGCGTGCGCAACGGATCCGATTACGGGATTCAATTGGGACGACGTTTTCGCGCCCTGAAGCTGTGGATGGTTATCCGCTACTTTGGACACGAGGGACTAGCAGCTCGTATTCGCGAGCATTGCCGATTAGCAAAACTCTTTGCTTCCTGGATCGACGAATCGTGCGACTGGGAGTTGCTGGCCCCGGTGCCGCTGGCGCTGGTTTGTTTTAGAGCGTGTGCACCAGCAAATCGGTTGCACAAAGAGGACAGTCCCAAATCGTTGGACCGGCTGAACGAATCGATTATGCATAGCCTGAATGCTACCGGCAAAGCTCTGCTATCACATACGCGTCTGGGCGACAAGCTAGCTTTGCGCTTGTCCGTGGGAAATATTCGCACCAGCGAAAAGCACATTCAAAAAATTTGGGAACTGCTGAACGCCCACCTGCAGTTAGCTCTTTCTCGGCAATCACTTGATTAAGACATGTATGCTAGTGCCTCAGGGAGGAAACATGATGAGAATATTCAAGCTCGGTCAATTGTTGGCGTTTTTGCTTCTCTGCAGCCTGGCCACTTTTCCGCAGAGCGACACGAAACAGTTTAGTAAGGATGGGCTCAGTTTTAGTTATCCCTCCGCCTGGGCCATTGAGGATAACAGCGATGCAACCTCCCAGCAGTTGAAAATGGGACGCTCTGACAGCGATGCGCAGGTGCGGCTCTTTGTATACCGCAACAAGATTGCTTCACCCGAGAAGTTGGCCGAAGCGCGCCGAGTTCTGGTTGAGCCATATTTGGAATCGGTGTCTAAAGCTTTCGAGCAGATGGGGGCCCACCCTGAGCGTACGCCCGCGAGCATTGATTTTGCCGGGGTGACGTCCGAGGGCGTGAAAATTCGTGCTGTGCTCGAGGGTGAAGCAGGTGGAGCTGAAATATATTCTGCGCTTGTAGGCCAGCATCTGGTTGTTCTGACGTTGCTTGGACCCGACAAAGCAGTCAAACAGACATCCGTTGGATGGGACGGCCTGCGCAACACCCTCCGCGTCGAAGAACCAAAGCCGGAGGCTAAACCTACGCCGAAATAAATGCTGCTGCGAAAACCTGAAGCTCTTGGTTCGTTGGTCTTTGAGCTTTGAACTTTGAATTTAGAAGTACAAGGTTCAAAAGTACAAAGCTCAAAGTACAAAGACCAAAGTAAGATTACACAGATTAGGAAGGGAAATTAAAGGGAGTGTTAGGTGTTTCTGAGTGCGCCTGCCAGATAATTATTCAAAAGTTTTCTCTGCCTACCATGCAAGGCGTGAAATCGCTCTACTCAATCACCGGTAATGGTTAAGAATCTGAGTAATCGGCGTAATCTGCGAATAATTCCGAATAGGGTATCGCGCCACTAAATACGAAACCGCCCCACCAGGGCTGCCCTGCAGGTTCCTGATAGGACGGCTAATCGCGCCAGAAAGCTCCAGCTCTTCTATTTGGAAGCGGTGCGTACGTTCACCGTAAATACTGTAGAGATTCGAAGTGACCGGATCTTCTCTCGCTTTCTCCCGAGTGTTAAGGAAAAGCGAGTACAGCCTTCCACACACTGTTTCAAGTAAACCCAGTCTAAATTTCTTACCGCCTCTTGTCAAGATTCAGGTTGACCGAATTTGAAACATACAAGCCCGCAGCCTCGCCATCCAACCCTTGTATAGACCCCGTTTTGCCGCTCATAAATGGTACTTACCATCCCCTTTGAATTGGCCAGCGATCGACGATCTCATTTCTTTTCAGTATGTTGTAGTGTGTGTGCTGAGCCGCCGTCAAACAGGAGTGATTTGCCAGGATGCGAATACGCGTCCCCACCTTTAAGTGGTTGAGGCCAGCCCAGCTTTGCACCGCGATTTCTCCATGTTCTTGCGACAACGATTGAACATGCAAACCCAAATCGTTTCCTTCACAATCGAGGATCCTGCCATAGCCGCAAGTCGGATCAAATTCCATCGCTCCGCGATCTTTCGACAAGGCTACCGCCCCGGCATCAACCACCAGCCGACCTCCGGCAACGTCTCTGTGTACGACTGCCCCCAGGACTGTCAGCGCACAATCTTGCAGTCTGCAACTACCGATGGACGCTTGAAACGCGTCGAAAAAGACATAATTTCCCGGCCGAACCTCATCTACACCGTTTAAATGATCGACTGCCGTTATCGTAGGGGTCGAACCGATGCTCACCACAGGGACTGCGATTCCCGAATTACGTAATTGCCTGGCTACTTCCAGCATCACATCGCGCTCCTGCCTGGCTATGGCAAGGCGTTCCTCTTCAGTTCGACAGAGGTAAGAGTGTCCGGCGTGCGTCAGAATGCCTGCAAACCGAAGATTCCCCAGGGCGGAAATCTGTTGGGGAATTTGGATTGCTTCATTCGAGTCAAGCGCAACACCGCAGCGATGATAACCGCAGTCGACCTTCAAAAATAGATCGAGGGAGACACCTGCTCTGCGGCACGACTCATTTAACTGCGGCGGAATCTCTGGATCGTCTGTTAGTAAAGAAAGTCGTTCAATGCGCTTGGCGATTTCAATCGTCGCGCAAAACTTTCCTGGCTCAATCGGCACGGCATACGTGATGTCCGTAAAACCATTGGCCATGAAGGCGCGAGCCTCAGCCAAAGTTGACACGGTAATTGGGCCAGCATGGCCCCTGTTCTGAATACGCGCGACCTCTATGCATTTGTGAGTTTTAATGTGAGGGCGCAAACGAGCGCCGAGCTCAGAAATACGCTTGCCCAGACGATCGGCATTTTGCTGCATTCGCTCAACGTCAAGTACCAGCGAAGGAGTCTCGAGCGATTGGAGATTCATCTGAGTTTTATGATTATAGCGCAAGGTAGTGAGAACGTTTGCATGCAGAACCCGGAACTTCGTTTGCGCAGCCGGTGAGTTCATGACAATAATCTAGTCGTATCTATCCGGCAACAGTCTTCGAAATCATCTATGGAAATATCTATTCCAATACCACGCAATTTCAATTTTAAGCGTACTGTGATTAGTCACGGCTGGCGCGAATTGCTTCCGTTCGAGTTCGATCGAAAGAAGTGGACGCTCACGCGAGTTCTCGACTTTGACAATCGTGTGCCAGTAACAGTTTCGATAAGCGTCAGCAGACGCTCGTTGGGAATCATTGCTTCCCGCCGGCTCAGCAAACGCGCGACGGAAAAAATTACTCTTGATGTACGGCACATGCTAAGGCTTGACGACGACATGACAAGTTTTTATCGCGAGATGACTGGTACCCCAGGTTTCGAATGGATTGAGCATCAGGGTGCCGGGCGAATGCTTCGGTCTCCTACGGTTTTTGAAGATCTGGTCAAAATGATCTGCACGACAAACTGTTCGTGGAGTCTTACGGAGAAAATGGTCAACGGTTTGGTCCAGACTCTCGGACGTGAGTCAAATGACAATCGCCGGAGTTTTCCTACACCCGAAGCTATGGCTTTGATGCCGCTTCGATTTTTCGTCAACGAAGTGCGTGCAGGCTATCGAGCTTCTTACTTAAAGGAACTGGCCGATCGCGTCGCGTCTGGCTCGCTCAAGGTTGAAGACTGGGTCGCGAGCTCGCTGCCCACGGTGGAATTGAGCAAACAGATAAGGGACGTTAAGGGCGTCGGACCTTATGCCGCAGAAAATCTATTAAAGCTTCTCGGTCGTTACGATGGTCTGGCACTCGATTCCTGGACCCGAGCAAAATTTTTCCAGGTGCGCAACAACGGTCGCAAGGCCAGTGACAAAAAGATAGCCCGCTACTACTCACGTTTCCGAGAGTGGCGCGGGCTAGCTTTCTGGTGTGATATGACTCGTGACTGGTTAGCTGGACAGGATCCAGAAGTCAATGGCGACGAATGACTGGGATCGAGCCGAACGCCCAGGTTCTAACCTTTTTTATTGTAGACCAACGTAGAATCCTGCGGTCCACGTGGGCCCTCGCTGTGGCGATTGTCAGTTAAGACCTTGCCATCCGTGCTAAGCGAGAACTTGTCCGTGGTCGTGGCGGTCATGTCACCGTTTGGCGTAGTGAAGCTCCGTTTAACCGATAGCTCAAGCACGCCGCCGTCTTTGGACCAGGCGGCTTTGGTTGTAGCCTTACCTCGTTCGCCCTCGGTTGTAGTTTCGCTACCATCCAGATTGTAGGACAGTGGTCCCCCCATTCCGGCGCCAAAGCCTCGACCAGCACCCGGACCACCACCGGGCCCGCCCGGCGTTCCTCCGCCGAGAACCTTAGTTTCGAGTGTTACTTGTTTGTCAGTTTGCGTGATGGTCAGGGTAACACTCTGAACGTCCTGCCAGAATCGTGGAAGATTTTGGCTCTTGCTCTTGTCCAATTCCCAGGTACCAGCAAAACTTGCGGGCGCTGCCGCACTTGCCGCGAGCGCGAATGATATAGCCGCGAGCGCAGTGACAGCGAAAATAATTCTTTTCATTACATAATCCTCCGAGAAATATTGATGTTTAGTAGCTAAGACTCCAAGTGCCAATCCTAAGCCGATTTAAAATGACAAGCCGGATCACCAGCGATCCTACCTATATCTTGCTAGTCGGCAAAATCGCAAAACGATCCGGGAGTGACACCGCGAGAATGTGAGTCTATCAAAGCGGCACGACGAAAGACTGTAAGGAACTGTAAAGATTTGTATAGATAAAGTAAAAAAAGGTTGCTTCCACCAACTCTCAGGTTAGCTAAGGACGGCACTTTGAGGAGCCTTCCACGGGGCGGGCTGCTCTCTCTCTTGCGCGACAGTGATGGACGGAGGGGCTCTTCAGCACACAGAGTCAGTTTGATCCAAAAAAAAGAGACGTCATGACGAAATCCTGACTAGTGGTTTACAAAATCTTCACCTGTGGTTCATGCGGACGAAGGAACAGAGTCATATGGACGAAAGCAGAAGATAACTGGTCACACCGTTTCGGCGTTGGTCCGCTGATATGTTGCTGAGACAGATCAGTTTTTTTGCATCTTTCTACCATTCCAAAAACAACCGGTCGCGGTTGGGCGCTTGCGTGAAGACGGTGCGTGTGCAGGAAAAAGTTTTTGTCATAGGAAGGTATCGTGTGGTGTTTAGGTATCAGCAGATCGGGAACGCAGTCAACTCTTGTGTCGTTTTGAACTCGACTGGTTTTGTAGCTCTTTGGCCCACCAGAGTATACGGAACTTTGCTCGTCAATTATCGTTTGTAACAAAGTTCTCCCTAAAGAGGCACTAACAATTTTCAAGGAGTAGAAAATAATGAAATTCAAGCTCAAGCGAGTTCTAGTCATGCTCTTGCTTGCAGTCATGGCGAGTGTCGTGGCCCTGGGCAAGAGTAAGAGAGAAACTGTGACCTTCCCCAATGACCTCAACGTCAATGGTACGGTCGTTAAGAAGGGCACCTACGAAGTCAAGTTTGACGAACAGACCAATGAACTTTCAGTTCTCAAGGGTAGCAAGGTAATTGTAAAAGTGCCCGCCCGGGTGGAACAGGGCGAGGGCAAAGCCCGGAGCTTCGAAATCCGATCGACAGGATCTGGTGATGGCGCTCAACTCGTCGCCGTAAAGTTCGGTGGCAGTAGCCAAAACATTGTGCTAAATCGCACCGTGGGACAAACGACAGGCAACCAATAGTGTTGCACCAATAAAGGCAAACAGCGCCCCGGAGCCTAAGGGTTTCGGGGCGTATTCTTTTCCTCCACTGAGGAGGTTAACTGCGCACTTTGCGATACGGTTATACTGAATCGAACGGAGGGTGTATGCGATACAGAAAATTCGGACGTACCGGCTGGCAAATTAGCGAGATCGGCTATGGAATGTGGGGTATTGGCGGCTGGTCAAACTCAAATGATGACGAATCGCTCCGTTCATTGCAGGCCGCGGTAGACCTTGGGTGCAATTTTTTTGATACAGCGTACGTCTATGGCGATGGGAGAAGTGAGAGGCTGCTGGGAGAGATTGTTCGGGCCAATCTGAATAAAAAACTTTACACGGCGACGAAGGTTCCTCCTAAGAACCAACAATGGCCCGCGCGTCCTGATTTCACACTCAAAGAGTCTTACCCGCCAGATCATGTTGAAGAATATGTGCACCGAAGCCTGGAAAATGTTCGGCTCGAAAGTTTTGATCTGATGCAATTTCATACCTGGGACGATAGTTGGATTAGAGACGATCGCTGGATCTACAAGCTCGACGATCTTCGCAGCCAGGGATTAATCAGGGCCATCGGAATAAGTATCAACCGTTGGGAACCATGGAACGCCTTACAGGCTGTTAAGACCGGGCTGCTCGATTCGGTGCAGGTCATCTACAATATTTTCGACCAAAACCCGGAAGACGACCTATTCCCCACTTGTAGCGAAATGAACGTTGCAGTGATTGCCCGCGTGCCATTTGATGAAGGTACGTTAACGGGCACACTAACCAGGGAGAGCAAATGGCCCGCGGGGGACTGGCGTAATACATTTTTTGTGCCGGAGAATCTGATTCCCAGTGTCGAAAGAGCTGAGGCTCTGAAGGAGGTACTGCGTCGCTGGCATAAGGCTCATCCAGACGAGCCGCAGATATCCATGCCCGAGATGGCTTTACGATTTATCCTTGGCAATTCGGCCGTGAGCACCATCATTCCCGGCATGCGCAAGCCATCTCATGTCGAGTCGAATATTGCGTCCAGCGCAGCGGGTCCTTTACCCGATGAATTAGTCGCAGAATTGAAGAAACATCGTTGGGTCCGCAAACCGACACCGTGGTCCCAGTGATGAAGGATGAAGGATGAAGGATGAAGGATGAAGGATGAAGGATGAAGGATGGAGGATGAAGGCAGAAGGATGAAGGATGAAGGATGAAGGATGAAGGCGGAAGGATGAAGGATGAAGTGAACTTTGGCCTTTGCACTTTGTGATGGTGTTCTGAGTTAGTGACGTTATCAAAGAGAACGAAGTACAAAGGTCAAAGTTCACAGGCCAAAGGCCACTTCATCCTTCATCCTTCATCCTTCATCCTTCCCCTTCATCCTTCATCCTTCCCCCTTCATCCTCCTACCTCCAGGACCCTCGTTAGGAACGCCCAGCGGTCGGCAATTTCTTCAATGATTTTCGAAGTCGGCTTGCCGGCACCGTGGCCAGCCTTGGTTTCAACACGAATTAAAATTGGTGCTGGTCCAGACTGACCTTGCTGCAGGGTGGCGGCGAACTTAAAGCTATGACCGGGCCAAACCCGATCATCATGATCGGCAGTGGTTACCAAAGTAGGAGGATACGCAGTGCCCGGTTTAATGTTGTGGAGCGGCGAGTAAGCGTAAAGTGCTTTGAACTCATCTGGGTTATCGGAAGAGCCATAATCCGAAACCCAGGCCCAGCCAATGGTGAACTTCTGAAAACGCAACATGTCCATTACGCCCACTGCAGGAACAGCGGCGCCGAAAAGCTCAGGTCTTTGCGTCAACGCTGCACCGACCAGTAGACCGCCATTGCTTCCGCCCCCAATTGCCAGTCTGGGTGTCGCGGTGTACTTATTCGCCACAAGCCACTCTGCAGCCGCAATGAAATCATCGAAAACATTTTGCTTCTTCAACTTCATTCCCGCCTGATGCCAGTCTTCGCCGTATTCGCCCCCGCCGCGCAGATTTGGTTCGGCATAGACGCCGCCCAATTCCATCCACACCAGGTTGCCTACGGAAAACCCGGGAGTCAGCGAGATATCGAAGCCACCATAGCCATAAAGGTAGGTGGGATTGTTGCCGTCAAGCTTTAAACCCTTTTTGTGAGTAATGAACATGGGTATTTTCGTGCCATCTTTGCTCGCATAGAATACTTGCTTTGTCTCGTAGTCGCTCGGGTTAATGTCCACTTTGGGCTCGCGAAAGATAGAGCTCTTTCCGGTGACCATGTCAAAACGAAAGATCGTCGTCGGCATGGTGAAGCTTGTGAAAGAGTAAAACGTCTCTTTGTCGGTTGCTTTTCCGCCGAAACCAAAAGCAGTGCCCAAAGCTGGGAAGGCGACTTCACGCACGAATTTACCGCCGGTGTCGTAGATCTTCACCTGGGAGCGCGCGTCTTTGAGATAATCCGCAACAAACAGGTGATTAATTAGGCTCACACCCTGCAATGTTTCAGCGGCTTCCGGAATAATGACCTGCCAGTTCTTAGGTTCGGGCCTTTTCACATCAATAGCAATTACTTTACTTCTGGTAGCGCCGAGGTCTGTTTGAAACCAGAAAACCGTTCCGGTATTCGCGATAAAATTGTAGGCCGCATCAAAATCGTCAAGTAGCTTTACTACGGGCGCGTCTTTAGCCCCCAGGTCTTTATAATAGACTCGAGTCTTGACATCGGTTCCCTTGCTCACGGCAATGATCAAATAGCGACCGTCTTCGGTTACCTTGCCGTTGAAGAGCCATTCCTTTTGATCCGGTCGCTCGTAGACGAGTACGTCCTCTGACTGCGGTGTGCCCAATTTGTGATAGTAGAGCTTCTGAAAATAATTGGTGCTTTTCAGAGTCTCACTAGTGGGCTCGTCATACCGACTGTAAAAAAATCCCGCCGCATCTGTGGACCAGGAGGCTTCAGAGAATTTCACCCATTTGATGTCATCGGACAAATCCTTTCCGGTTTCGACATTACGTACCTTCCATTCTTGCCAGTCAGAACCAGAGGCAGATAGACCGTACGCCATCAGGCGCCCATCATTGCTGATGGACATGCCCGAAAGCGCAACAGTTCCGTCGCTTGAAAGAGTATTAGGATCAAGCAGCAACTTTGGCTGACTCTCTAAAGAGGTGACGGTGTAGACAACACTCTGGTTCTGAAGACCGCTGTTTCTCGAATAGAAGTAGTTTTTCCCCTGCTTGACCGGTACGCCAAATTTTTCGTAGTTCCAGAGCTTAGTAAGCCGGTCTTTGATAACATTGCGTGCCGGAATCTCATTGAGGTAATTAAAGGTCAAATTGTTTTCGGCTTGGACCCATGCTCGTGTCTCTTCTGAGTCGAGATCCTCTAACCAGCGGTAGGGATCGGCCACCTTCATTCCGTGATAATCGTCAATCTGGTCACTCTTTCTCGCAATGGGGTAGATGATTGAATTATTCATTTTTCCCACGCTACCGGAGGTGGAGTGCTGACCGAAAACGGAAGGCGAGATCTGCCGCATAAGGCCGGATATAGTGATCATCAAGATCGCCGTTACCACTAAAAGTCTTCTTAATGAGTGCGTCCGCATTCCTCAATCCTTTCATTCTTTTGAGAGTCCGCAGCCAGCTGGAGTGTTAGGGGTGAGAACGAGCGTGAAGTATACAAGGTGACTCGGGCGTTCACAAAAACATTACCGGGCCTTGCGAGGTTCCGGAATATTGAGTGTCGACTGCAGACGGTGTATTGTGCACCATCCGACGTTTATGTTCGAAAGGATCCTCTCTCATGAGTAACGAACGTTTTGGATCGGGATTCGGCGCTGGTGTCGCACTGGCGATTGGGTTGGTAGTTGCCTCTCTGATCGGTGGTTGGGCCTTCGTAAAAGGCAAGCGCGGTGATCAGACTATTGTCGTTACGGGATCAGCCCGCAAGCGAATCAGGTCTGATCTGGTTATTTGGCGTTCCAGCGTAACCTATCAAGCCACAGCGCTCTCCGAGGCTTACCGGTCGCTATCTGAGAGTGTACCTCGTGTGAGGAGCTATCTGGTTTCGAAAGGTATTCCTGACAATCAGATCACAACTTCCTCCATCTCTTCGCAGACACTCCATGCTAAGAGCAGTGAGGGCGAAGATTCGGGGGCAATAACGGGCTATTCACTTCGCCAGGAGTTGCAGGTGCGCTCAACCGATGTAGACAAGATTGCGCAAATCGCGCGCGAGGCTACCGAGTTAATTAATCAAGGGATTTTGATCGAGTCAATGCCACCCGAGTACCATTACACCAAGCTTGGCGATCTGAAGATCGAAATGCTTTCTGAAGCCGCCAAGGATGCAAAGGTCCGGGCTCAGCAGATTGCTCAAAGTACGGGCAGCAGCATCGGCAGCGTGAAGTCAGCGAGGATGGGTGTATTGCAGATCACGCCCGCCGATTCAAACGAGGTCTCTGACAGCGGCATGAACGATACTTCTTCATTGGAGAAAGATATTACGGCGGTAGTAAACGTCGGCTTTGCTGTTGACTGAAAGCTTAAGTTATCAGTCCGGAAGTGAGCCGCCTAACTACAGAACCGAGCGCGGTGGCGCCGGGTCAACCTCAGCAACTTGGCTTCTGACAGCCGGGATCGATCCGGCGGTGCTTCCGCGGATGTGTGAAAACTACTGCTGGATGCCGCCGGCTTGTCCGGGGGAGGATTCACGCTCGCTGCTAAACGTAGGGCAGTCAATTTTTGCGGATGCCACCGCCTTGCGCGGTGGAGGCTCACGTTCCTTGCTATCTGCTTCCGGAGCGTTGGCAGTAAACGTGAACCTCCACGGGGCGAGCCCGTGGCTCCGAAGCAAATGCGTCAGCTCTGTTAGTAGCAACCAACGTGAAACTCCCCCGGACAAGCCGGGGGCATCCAACCGAATCTTCCCTCAGAAAAGAGTTGACAACCCCAATGAGCATAGGCGAATCTAAGCCATGCTTGCCGCCAGGCAAGTAATATCTTTTTAGCCAGACCGGGACTCCTATGAAATCAATCGCTCTTGTCCGATCCATCCTGATAATTCTATCTGTCGTCGCAGCGTCGCAGGCGCAAATACAACCTTCTTCTCCGGACAAGCTGAGCCGTCCAAGAACGGTTGCGGCCGCAACACAGCAACCGCAGTCGCCGGCAACCCAAGTCGAACGACTCCCGGGCAGAACCCAAGAGGCGGCGGCATCCCAGTCCCAGTTGAAGGAACAGCCGCCGGACGCAAGCCGGAGCCAGCCTTCGCCGGTGACGGTCACGAATAGCGAGCAGAATCCAGCGGGCGCGACGGGACAATTGCCCTCCTCTTTTATGGTTTCGCGAATTGGCGAAGCCGAACGGTTATTAAAGTCGCGACCACTACAAACGGCAATGATCGTGCCATCGATCCTTTTTGTAACAGTCGCAGTCTTTGACCGGCCTTCTGGGCGGATTCACCTGCTGACAGTTCCCAAGGAGACTTTTCTACGTAAGGGCGCGGAAGTGACCCTGACAACTTCACTGGGAACGCCAGTAAACGTACGGGTCCTGCGGGCGAATGGTGTGAACACCGCTGTCACTGTCGCGGACAATTTTGGCCACTCGCTGGTTCCGCTGGTGGTCGAGTTTCCGATTGAGAAGGGCGGGCTTTTCCGCGAAATGGCCTACTACAGTTCAGCCCATCCGGCGTTGTTGTCGAGCGACTTGGTGCAGTCGGGAAGGCTTTACATTAAGACCATGCTCGACCTCGCCGCCAAACGTTTACGAGAGAAAGGGGCTTACATATCGCCGCAAACTGTAGATGTTGCCGAGCGCCTTTGTCTCGTGGAACATGTGGACCATGAACGTTTTCGCGCCGAAAGTCACATTGCCCTCTTTGATGAGATCTATTCGCTTTACGCGCTAAATCAATTGGATACTTATCGCTACTCGGTAAGCACCGCCGGGGCTGGCGGAATGGTGCAGATGATTCCGTGGGCCTACAACTTAATCCGACAACGACATCCCGCGGTTGGACTTACCGCGGATTTCGTCCTCGGAATGCGGAATCACGCAAACGCTCTTCAGGCAATGCTTCTTTACATGCAAGACACCTGGAATGACCTGGCTGCAAATGAGGAAGTGATGTATGCGATGACGACAAAAATCGCCAGCCAGCCCGAGTTGCTCGCGGCCGGATACAATTCCAATGCCGCAAAGCTTCCCCTTTACTTGAGACGCGGCGCCTCTGGCTGGCGCACACTGATCCCTCGCGAAACTCAGATGTACCTGCAGATCTATAAGACCGTTGACGCTTTGGTACCAATGAAGTCTCGCAGCATCCCTGTGGCCCAGGGTTCAAATACGATACCAGGATCTTCTTCCAAGGCGGCGCAATAATTTAGTTCTCTTTTTTCCTGGAATTCAAAATCCTTCTGTTCAGGTCTGATTCGCAAAAGTCCTGGTTTGCGAACCTGTTTCAGCAGGATTTTGATCTGCGTAGCAAAAGCTTCCGCTACACCTTTACGATGAAAGGATATCTTTCTAATGAATCACCGAAGCCTTTTGCGCCTGGGCCACGTTGCGGCCGGAGTTTTGCTGATGGCCTTCCTTTTGTCCGGAAGAGCAAGTGAAAAATCGAGCGCTAAGGGCAGTTTCTCTTTCAATCGAGACGGTGTTTCCCGCCATCTAAATGGCTGGTCGGCTGTTGGTCTGCAGCAAGCTAATCAATCAACGGCTCAGACGGAGAAGACAGTCGAGCAGGTGCAGAAGAATATTAAGATCTTAAGTGGTCTTCCTGAGTCGCAATTAATTCCGGTGATGAACCTGATGGGCGCATCACTCGGAGTTAGATGTTCCTACTGCCATGTGAATAAAGACAGCAAATGGGACTTCGTTGCTGATGAGAAGCCCGAGAAACTGACCGCGCGTGAGATGATCAAGATGGTTCTGGCCATCAACAAGACGAACTTTCGTGGTAACACGGAAGTGAGTTGTTTTACGTGCCATCGTGGGCGGACAGGGCCGGTTGGTGTCCCCACTTTACCTTTAGCGGAATTGACTGAGACTGCCGGCGTACAAAGACTCGGTCCGGCGGCCACGGCCGCAGCGTCTCCGACGGTCAACAATGCGACGGCCACTGCAACGCCAACACCCGCTGCGCCGTCTGCCGAGGATATTTTAAATAAGTACATTAGCGCGGTTGGTGGACAGACAGTAATTGACCGGATAAAGACGCGTGTGATGAAGGGTACCTCAATAAATCCGAACGGCATGACAATGAATCTGGAGATCTATCAGGCGGCGCCAGAAAAATTTTACTTGAGTGTAAGTGGTCCCAGGGAGTCTATGGAGCGGGGGTTCAATGGCAATATTGGTTGGGAGAAGAATCGCGCCGGAGTGCACGAAATTATGGGCCAGCAGTTAGCAGACCTCAAACAGACTTTCCAACTCTTCGCCGATTTGAGACTAAAGGAGCAATTTATTCGCATGTCTGTGGGGCGCGACAAGATCGACAACCGCGACGTCTTCGTGATTCGAGCAGTAAGGCCGGATCGCCGGCGAGATCGCCTTTATTTTGATGCAGAAACAGGTCTGTTAGTGCGGCGGATTCGTTATACGGATACGCCTATCGGAGTGATTCCGGAAGAGGTCGACTTTGAAGACTACCGTGATGTCGAGGGAGTGAAAATACCATTCACTGTAAGAGTCTCAGCAACTGATCCCTTTGCAAACGCTACCCGTAAGTTCACTGAAGTAAAACTCAACGCGCCTGTAGATGAGTCGAAATTTACCAAACCCACAATCGCCGGCGTGCCGGGGCAGTGAGCCTCTCGTCAGCTGCTAGTATCGCTGTCTGATGGTCTCTTGCCGCTTTAGTGCCCTGATTCTCACAACTCTGGAAACTCTACTCACTGAATTGCAGCCGGCTTCCCACTGGTCGAAAGGCTTCGCCTTCCGTTTCCCGCTTCAAGGGTTCAGCGCGTGAGCTATCTGCGTACTGCAGTTTATAAAGTTTCCAATATAGGCCGCGCCGCGCCAGCAGTTGTTGATGGGTACCTTGCTCTCTTATTTCTCCGTGATGCAAAACGATAATTTGGTCGGCACGCTGAATTGTCGAGAGACGGTGGGCCACAACAATCGAGGTCCGGTCTCGCATTACTCGCTCGATCGCCTGCTGTATAAGTTGCTCCGTTTCGGTATCGATGGAGCTTGTTGCCTCGTCCAGAATTAATAATGCAGGGTCAAAGGCCAAAGCTCGGGCAAATGAGATCAGTTGCTTTTGTCCCACCGACAATCCCGCCCCACGTTCTTTCACCTCCGCCTTATATCTCTCTTTCAATCTTTCTATGAAACGATCGGCGTGAACTTCGTGTGTTGCCCATTTGACACGTTCTTCGGAGATGTCGTTTCGACCAAGCCGAATATTGCTTTCCAGAGTACCACTGAAGAGAAAAACGTCTTGCAGCACTACGGCAAAATTTTCGCGTAAGGATTGCAAATCCCAGTCGCGAAGATCTACACCATCCAGGAGGATGTGGCCCTTCTGGACCTCGTAAAAACGCATTAGCAAATTGGTAATAGTCGTCTTCCCAGAACCCGTATGGCCCACGAGCGCAATTGACTGACCTGGTGCGACCTTAAAGGAAACGTCTTTCAGAACCCAATCATCGTCTCGATAGGCAAACCAAACGTTTTGAAACTCGATTTCCCCGAGAGCACGGCCAGACTTCATCGGTCTTTCCGGAGTTTTAATGGCAATTGGAAGATCGAGGGTCTTAAAAATTCGATGCGATGCCACTACGGCCGCCTGCAAAACGTTGTATTTATCCGAAATGTCTCTGATAGGCTGAAAGAGGAACCCCGAATACTGAATGAAAGCCACCAGCGCACCGAGTGTGAGTACCGTGTGCCCGGGACTGTTTTGCATAACGCGATAACCGCCGTACCAAATAATCAAAGCAATACCCACGGCTCCTATGAAGTCAACCAAGGGGAAGAAAACTGCATAGAAGAAGATGGTCTCGATATTAGCTCGTCGATAGTCATCGTTAATGGTATCAAACTGATGCAACGACTTTGCTTCGGCATTGAATATCTGGACCGTTTGCGCGCCGGCGAAATGTTCCTGAAGGAAGGCGTTAATGCGCGCTATTCGCGTCCTGACCATGTCGTAACCACGTCGGGCGCCCTTTCGAAACCAGGTAGTGGCCGCGAAGAGCATCGGAACGGTCAGTAGCGTCACCAGAGTGAGCTTTACGTCCATCCATAGCATCACGCCGATGATTGCGAAGATCATCACCACATCGCCCAAAACGTCAGTAACGCCGGCCGTGAAGAGTTCATTCAAAGCGTCGACATCACTCGTCAGACGGGTCATGATGCGGCCCACAGGATTGCGGTCGTAATAAGCCACTTCCTGACGCTGCAATTTGTCATACAGTTGGCGACGGATATCGAACATTACGTATTGACCTACTGTATTGAGGAGCACCGCTTGCAGATAAGAGAATCCAAAACGCAGGAGCTGGGCGGCCGTATAGAGAATCACCAGCAACATCAAACCGTCTGTCTTTCGCGGAAGGATGTACCAATCGATCGCGTATTGAGTAAATTTTGGTTGCAGAATTCCCAGTAGATTGAGTGCCAGAGTCAATAAAAGAGCAGGAATCAAAAGCCGCAGATAAGGCCGAAGATACCCCAAGAGTCTGCGACCGACCTGAAAGTCGTAAGTCTTGCCAATGGCCTCTTCCTCGTGAAATTCCTTGACTGCGGCTGACATTTGTCGCTACCTTTTCCGGTTAGTGTTAAGGCCTTGGTCGAGGAGGCAACTCTCTTTCAGGTTGCTGCTAATTCCTCTTCGAGCAACTGTCGTTCGTAGAGATCCGCATATTCTCCTTCTAACGCCAGAAGCTCAGCATGTGTTCCTTGCTCTATGATCTTACCTTCGTCAAAGACGCAAATCACATCAGCATCACGGATTGTCGAAATGCGGTGGGATACAATGAGACTCGTCCGATCACGCATAACTCCACGCAAGCGACCAAGAATTTTCTCCTCCGTGTAAGTGTCTACTGAGGATAAAGCATCATCCAGGATCAGAATCCTGGGTTCGCGCAACACTGCCCTGGCAATGGCGATTCGTTGTTTCTGTCCTCCGGAAACGCTTATGCCCCTCTCACCGACCAGGGTTTCAAATCCATTAGGGAATGACTGAATATCTTCAGTCAATCCGGCAATCTCGGCCGCCCATTCAATCTCTACTGGAGTAGCACTTTCCACCCCAAAGGCGATATTCGCTGCCACCGTGTCGCTAAACAAAAAAGTCTCCTGGGGAACATAGCCGATACTCGAACGCAATTGAGCTAAGCGATAATCGCGAACCGAGATGCCATCGATGAAAACGCTGTTATGCGGCGCCTCTACGACACGAGGAATCAAATTAACGAGTGTTGATTTTCCACTGCCCGTACGGCCGACAAAGGCGACTATTTGTCCGGCGGATATTTCGAGATTAATGTCGCGAAGCACGGGTTCGTCCTGCGAACGATATCCATAAGTTAGGTTGCGAAAATCAATTTGTCCGCATATTGGAGGCTGCTCTCTTACGTTCGGGTCATCCGTTATGGCGGGATTAATTGCCAGTATTGTATTCATCCGCTTAAGGCTTGCAGTACCACGTTGATAAAGGTTAACAACATACCCGAGGGCAATCAGGGGCCAGATGAGTCGGGCCAGATACATATTAAAAACTGTGAATTGTCCGACCGTAATTTCCCCCCGGACCGCGAGTGGTACGCCAGCCCAGATAATCAGAACGAACCCCATCCCGATAAGAAATTGCATCAACGGCCGCATCACGGCATCAATTCTAACGAGACTCAGATTCCTTTCAGCGTATTGCCGATTTAGCTCGTTGAACGCGGCAATCTCTGCCCCTTCCTGAGCGTAAGCCCTAACCACGCGGACTCCCGTAAAATTCTCCTGGGCGCGAGCCGTAATCTGGGCAAAGAAGTCTTGAATTTTTTCAAATCTTACGTGGACCTGTTGACCAAAGAACTTCACGGTCAAGGAGACAAGGGGCATGGTTATGAAGAGCAGTAGGGTGAGCCACCAATTGATCATAATCATTAGCGGCAGAACAATTACAACCACAAAGACCGTTTGCAAGGTGTACATGATCATCGGTCCGGCAAGCTGGCGGACCGCCGCGAGGTCGTTGGTAGCACGAGCCATTAGATCGCCGGTGCGATGGTCATGAAAAAAGGACTGTGGTTGGTCAACCAAATGCGCATAAAAGTCACGGCGCAAGTCATATTCAATGTGCCGGGAGATGCCGATCAGAATTCGACGTTGAAGAAAGAGAAATGCACCGCTAACGAGACTGGCGCCAAGAACCTTAAGGGCCGAAAACGTCAGCTTAGACCAAGACACCTCCGCCCAGTTTTCATCAACTGCGTGGCCCACAATTAGGGGGATGTAGAGGTTGAAGATGACTCCAGCCAGGATACACGTAATACCACTGACCAAAGACACTTTGTAAGGTAGAAAATAGCGCGCGAATCTCTTTAGATCGTCCATGCAAACTGACCAGGCTTGCAAGCCTGTGCGATTGTAATGAGCAAAACATTATGATGCGCGATTTTCTCTCTGGACACCAGACGAGAGCTCAGTCGACGGAGTTTCAACCGAGCAAATGATCTTCACCCCGTAGGAGCCTGTGGGACAAAGAACTCTGCGTCTTCTCTGCGACCGCGGCGTCTCTGCGGTGAGCTCTTTTGCACCAAAATTCACCACAGAGGAGCCGAGATCTATAAACAAGCCACACCGCCGGGGTGAAACCTGTTTCTGCCAAAAGGAAGGGAAACGCTGACTATTCACTAGCAACAGTCTTGTCCGGCGGGGTAGAGACTCGATTGCATCCGGAATGTTTGGAAATGTAGAGTGCCTTATCAGCCATCATATTCAGGTCTTCGCAAGAGGAGGCGTGGGTGGGAAAAGTTGCCACACCAAAAGAAGCTGTCATATTGCCAAATCCGGAAATTTCGAGTTGCTCAATGCGGCAGCGCAAACGTTCAGCGACGACAACCGCTCCAGCGGTGCTTGCTTGAGGCAGGATTACTGCAAATTCATCCCCGCCAAAACGTACCGCCGTATCCACCGCGCGTAACTCAGCACGGAGCGTCTCTGCCAATTCGCGGAGAGCTCTATCACCAGTTTCGTGGCCCGCACCATCATTGATGCTCTTGAAATTGTCGATGTCCAGCATAACCAAAGAGAGAGGCTGACGCATACGAACGGCTAGATGAAGATCACGCTTTAATTGCATCTCAAATGAGCGTCGGTTGTGGCAACCAGTCAATGCGTCAGTTAAAGCTTGTTCCTGCATTTGCGCAAAGAGATGTGCCTGATTTACGGCTACAGCGAGTTGATCGGCAACCGTGTGCAAGAGCAGCAATTCGTTATCTGCCCAAACCCGCGAAGCATCTTCCGCATGAACCAGCAGCAATCCGGCAAAAGCGTTATCGAAGATCAGCGGTACGACCGCGTGCGCACGGAGTATATGGTGGGCAGCGTCATCGGATTCGCACACGTAGGGCCTGGGAAAATCTTGCAGACGAGTACTTAGCGCTTCCAATTGGCTCAGAATCATCTCTTGATTCGCAGTCTCGGATGTCTCGTCTGTGGGAAAATAGGAGGACGTCATTCCCCGACCAACCAGATTACCTGCAACCCGTACGGCGCAACAGTCGACATTTAATGCGCGACCAACCTCACTGGCGGCGGTCAATAACACACTGTTAAGTTCGAGTGAGTTTCTGATGGCAGTAGCAATCCGGTTAACGGCGAGTTCGCGCTGGGCTTGCTCTTGCAAAAGGCGAGCGAGTTTGGTGGTAACTGCCAAGGTCAGCTGAAGCGAGGAAGCTTGGGGCATGGAAAGACTCACCGTCTTAGCGAATGCACTAGAGCGGAATGGTTGTTCCGCAGTGATCCGTGCCATCAAGTACTCCAAAGCGGAGTAAACGATATCCGGCTCAAAGGTCCAGATAACCAGATCTTCATATTGTTTAGTCTGTTCTGCCTCGCCATGGATTGAGGCCAGCAATGCTGAGAAACGTGCATCCGCAATAACAACGAAGCGCTCGCAGGCATTATCTTGAGCGCTACGGTCAAGAATTATGGCTTTGCTGTCGACGTCTTTCAGCAACAGCCTCGATAAATTATCGTCGGGACTTAATGAGAGAAATAGACTGCGAGCCACCTGGCTCAGCTCTCGAATCCGGTTAACTTCTCGCGTTGATCTTTCCGCCAAGCTAGGCAGACTCTCGATAACTAAGGCGGCGAGATTGTTTTCGAGGACTACATCCTCAAAAAAACGGTGCAGCTGAGTAATCGTAGAGTGGGCACAAGGAACCGGGTTGAGTTGCTTGGCATGCTGGGCTAAAAGCGAATGGTAGAGGGAATACATCAATGAAGCGATCTTTGGGCTCCACAGCCGGAACTGGTGCGGTTGACTCGTGAGCACCAGAGGGGTTGGCGCACAGGAAGGTCAACGAGATTCTATAATTATTGAAAATTGCTGTCTAGATTTTCGCAGAGTGCGCTTTCAGCCCAAATCTTGCTCAAAACAAAAAACAAGAACTTACGAAATTGCTACGCAGAGAAAAACTCAAATCGGTCACGCCTTCTGGTGCCCCTAGCGCTGATTCTTAATGTATGTTGTTAAAGCCGTGGCTATAGTTTTGCCTGCATCATCATTTACTTCCGCGGAAGCCACAGCAAGCCGTCGGCCACTCTTAATGATCTTTGCCGTAGCCGCCACAGTACCCTGTGAAAGGGGGTTAAGATAACTAATTGTAAGATCGACAGTCGTGGTGGTCTCATTTGCTGAAAGCGTGCTCATGACGGCAAGGGCCGCCGCCGTGTCAATTAGTGAGGCGATAGCGCCGCCATGCACCACCGCGTTATTCTGTTTCATTTTATTGGTTATCTTGATTCCCACTGTGGCCGTGCCGGCGTCCACGCTTTTGAGTTTGATACCCAATAACTTGGCGAAGGGAACGTTACCAAGCGCCTGGTACAGCCGCTTACGTTGAGCGGTAGACAGCTTGCTGTTACTCATGAACGATAGCTTTCACCTGCATTTAATGGTTCAACGATAACAGCTGTGCCATAAGCAAGTACTTCAGTTACTCCGGCCGATAATTCAGTGGTGTCGTATCGCGCCCCTACAACTGCATTTGCGCCTATCTCCGTGGCGTGCTGAATCATGATGTCAAACGCATCGGCCCGAGTCTGTTCACAGAGGCTGGTCCATACTGTAATGTTCCCTCCGACGATGGTTTGCAATGAGGCCCCAATAGTCGCAAAAATATTTCTCGAACGAACAACGATTCCCCTAACAACACCAAGGTTCTGCACAATCCTAAAATTAGGTAAATCAAAAGCTGTGGTGACCATTTGGTGAGAAACAGAATAACGCGGTGGGCTCACCGCATAAGGTTGTCTGCGTTCTGGCTTGCTATTCATAAGTTTTTCCTTAAGATGCTAAGTTCTGAATAAACTCGGCCTGTCTGATTGATTCGAAGGCTTGTCCTGGTCTTCATCGGGAATCCAAAGATATTTGTCTAGTTTGCACCTGCCCTGGTCATTGAATTCAATACCCTCAGCTTCCAGGAGACGCTGTTGTTTATCCTGCGGGAGAACAACTCTGCCCGTAGAACAACCACCCTGGGCATTAATCACGCGGTGCCAGGGCGTCCTTTCATCACACGAGTGCATCGCGAAACCTACTGTTCTGGGCGTATAACCATCGCCCAGGATCTCAGCAAGTTGGCCGTACGTCATTACTCGGCCAAGGGGAATGCGCCGAATGATCTCATAAACACGCTCACGATAATCGGAACGGTTCTCCCGAGAGGCTGATGTTTGTTTCTTTTCTGTCGTTCCTTTCATTACTTGTCAGTTCATCGTTCGTAACACCGCTCGCGCCGGCGCACCGTCGCCCGCGCCCCCACCGAGCTTTAGTGGTAGACAAATCAATTCATAGACACCGGCGGAAACTTTCCGAAAGTCCAAACCTTCGAGAATTATAATTCCCTCCCTAAGAAGCGTGTGATGAGTTTCAAACCGGTCTGAATGGAACTCTTCGACTGACAAATAGTCGATGCCAACGAGCTTAACGCCCAACGATACCAACTTCTTTGCGGCCGAAGGGCTAATGTACGTGTAGTCAGTGCGAAAGCCAGCTTCTGTTTGCCCCCAGAAGGAGGAATTTCGAGTCTTGAAAAGAACGCGGGTAGTTCCTGCCTTACAATTGGCGTTAACAAAATCTTCATCAACTACGGAAAGAGAGTTCGGCACATCCAGAAGCAGAGCTGGGCCAATCAACGTAGTCAGTGACAGCGAATCTGACTTTGGTGCCCCAGTCAGGAAATGCGCCGGCGCATCGACATGGGTACCACTGTGAGCCCCAAAATGAATCAAAGAGACATTCGCGCTGTCACCTTTCGTCAGAGATTTCCACGCTGCGATTTCGATCGCCGGATCACCGGGATAAGTAGGGGTTTCGCCTGAAAGCGAAACGCTGACATCGTAGATCCGCATGCAAATATTACTCGGCAGATGGAATTGATTCCCGGCATAGTAATTGGCACTGAAGAAGCGTGTCAACAACCTGGTTCTTAAGCTCTGGGCGTTGCCAAACTATAGGGAACGTTTGAAGTCTGTTAAGTCGAGCTGAATTAAGACCTGATTTCTGAACTTCTCCAGTGTGATGTTTCTAAAGTATGCTGACAAGGTGTGTTGCGCCTTTCGCGCTTAGCACCTTCTTTCATACAATCTCTGATAAGGGATTAGACCAGGACCCTTTCTTACGAGAACTTTTAGAGACTGCACGCTAGCTGGAAATCACGCGCTGCCGAATCCAATCTGCACGAGAGGTTCATTATCAGGGCCAACTACTCTAGAAAGCCACCACACATTGCCGCCTCAACTTACCTCAATACAGCGCCGCTGATCTGGAGTTTTCTTTATGGATCGCATAAGGGTAAAGCCAGACTCGACGAGGCGGTGCCAGCGCGCTGCGCTGAACTGTTAATGCAGCGAAGGGTCGAAGTCGCCTTAGTTCCAGTTATCGAATACCAGCGGCTGGCGGGCATCACAATTGTGCCTGACGTGTGCATTGGGTCGCGTGGGAAAGTGCGCAGTGTGGTCTTGGTCACAAGGGCAAGTGATCTTAAGGAAGTCCGCAAAGTCGCGCTGGATGAATCATCACGCACTTCTGCTGCCCTGGTGAAAATTATCTACCGCGAATTTCTTGGTGTTGAACCACAGTGGAGTTCGGCTGTGCCAGATATTTCTGAAATGCTAAAAGAGAATGATGCGGCATTGATCATTGGCGATCCGGCAATGACTTTTAAGCGACAGGGGTTGCAGGTCCATGATTTGGCGAGCCTTTGGCGAGAGTACAGCGGATTTGGTTTCGTTTTTGCAATGTGGATGATATCGGATCATGCTTCGCAGCTTGTTCGCGGTATTGATTTCACTGCGGTGCGTGATGAAGGTTTGTCGCGGATTGCAGAGATCGTTGAGTATTATCAGCCACGGCTCGGTCTGGAGCGCAGCGAACTCGAAAATTATCTACTGCAGAACATTACTTTTCATATGGAGGCCGACATGCGAGCCGGTCTGGAACTATATTGGCGACTCGCTCACAAACACGGTCTTATTCGGAGGGTGAAGCCATTGGATGATTCGTAGCTGAGTAATGTCCTAATTTGTAGGGGCGTCCCGCCGTGGGCGCCCCCTTCATGTCTATCTGTTACTCCAGAAGGGGGCGCCCACGGAGGGACGCCCCTACAAATTAGGACACTACCCGTGGCTGCATTGCCTTTGAGAATATTTCTCCGTTGGCATAGTATTTTAGTGTTGCAAAGATGACTGAGGTTTCTAAAATTCTGGAACAGACCCTGGCCGGCCAAAGAATGACGGCTGATCAATGCGCGATGCTGCTCGAATCGCATGACATAGCCTTAATTGGTGCCGCAGCAGACGAGGTTCGGAAGCGCAAACATCCCGACAATATAGTGACCTACATCATTGATCGTAATGTCAACTACACGAATGTTTGTAATGTTGTGTGCACTTTTTGCGCCTTCTACCGCCGGCCCGGGGCGTCCGACACTTACGTAAGGACCATCGACGAGATCTGTGAGAAAATTGACGAGACAATTGCCCTGGGAGGTACCGGAGTTTTGATGCAGGGTGGACTCCACCCTGACTTTGGGATCGAATGGTACGAGGAGTTACTGCGCAGCCTCCATTCTCGATTCCCAGACTTTCAATTGCACTGCTTTTCCCCGCCGGAAATCCATAATATCCACCTCATTTCCGGTCTTGATTACGAGACAATCATGCGGCGTTTAAAACAAGCGGGTCTCTACAGTCTGCCTGGAGGTGGTGCGGAGATTCTGGATGATGAAGTGAGGAAAAGGGTTGCGACAAAGTGCACAACGGATCAGTGGCTGGCCGTAATGCGTGCTGTGCATCGAGTTGGTCTGCGTTCAACCGCTACCATGATGTTCGGGATCGGCGACTCCGTCGTGCACCGCGTTAGACACTTGCAGCGAATACGTGACCTGCAAGATGAGACAGGCGGCTTCACAGCGTTTATACCCTGGACATTTCAGAGGGAAAACACCGCGCTGGGCCGTCGCATTAAAGAAGAACCTACAGGCATTGACTATCTCAAGATGTTGGCGGTCTCTCGGCTATTTCTTGACAATATTGAAAATTTTCAATCCTCGTGGCTAACACAGGGCCTAAAGCTTGGACAAGTTGCGTTGCGTTTTGGGGCTAATGATATGGGGTCGATCATGATCGAGGAGAACGTAGTTTCGGCGGCGGGAGCCCACAGTGAGGCTGATGAGAAGATGCTCCGTCACTTGATCAGCGAGGCCGGTTTTAAACCGCAGCAAAGAGATATTCTTTATCAGCACGTCACCCGAGCTGAGTCAAAAACTCTCGACGTTAAACAATCCCTTTCGTTGCGTGAGTTAACGGTCGCCATCGCGGATAGTCATTAAGAACTTACGGACAACTACAGAACCGAGTCGCGGTAGCGATGAGTGATGTGCCTGGACGACCCACCCGCTACCGAAGCTGTGAATGAATTGAAGAATGACATGGTCCACAATACCCCAACGGCAGTTGGGGGACTTTAAAGACGCAATCCATTCTCGAATTTATTCACAGCTTCTACCGCTAGGTGGTAGTAACTCCATTACTGCCGCGACTCGATTCGGAGTGATCCTGCAATTGCGAACACCTTCGCCGTACAACCGCCCGCGATACAATATTTTCTGAAGCGCTATCTGACCATTGAGTAATCCAAAACACCGGTATGCATAGTCATCCTCCAGTTTTCCCCAACCTTTGAATAAACTTTGCACACGCGGCCTTTCCAGTGATTCTCAATTCCGCTTGAGTCGATCCAAAGCGTGTCAATATCGACAACCGCAAAAGCGCCGTCACCTTCCGCGGAGATCTCAATTTTAATAATTTGGCGCTTGTTATGGACCAGGCGATGAGTATTAAAGAGCCGCTGCCATCCGGCTCGCCATCTCTCATAATCGTAGCGACCCAACTCGACGACCCAATCGATTGGGTCGTGGGAGGAGGCGGTCCGCCGGCCACGGCCATACCATGTCGGGATGAAAGATCGTCATCAACAGCTCAACATCTTGCGTATCCCAGGCTCGTGTTTCACGATTCACGATCTCTTCAATTTCTTGTTTGATGTTGTACATCGTCAGCTCCGGTGAGCTTCTGGGCAACCTTTAAGAGTGAAGGCGCAGAGATTTATGCTCTGCGCCTTCGAATTCTGTGAAGCGCGACTTCACATTATGAGGTCTCAAGACAAGGGGACACTAAAACTCGAACTTAATAGCCAATTGCACCTGTCTCGGATCACCAACTCCCTGCCGCAGAAATCCAAAGAAGTTAAAAAGAGCAGGGGTAGTGAGGGGATTGATATTATTAGCGTTGTTGAAAGTATTGAACATTTCTACAACTGGAACGAGTGCGTAGCGTTCCCCAAACTTGAACGGCCGTTGCAGTCGCCAATCGAACGAGAAGTACTTGTTATCCTTGCGCAAAGTATTGCGATTTGTTGCGGTGCGTGGGTCTGGTGTAATCGGCTGGGCGGAACGAGCTTGAACTCGGAAATTACCAGTAAACCCCCAGGGCAGTTCCACGTTCGTGTAGAAGTTAAATTTGTGCCGGATGTCGCGATCAGAGAGCGCATAATCCAACTGCAGATTGTTAATGTCAAAAGGGCTATCCGTGAACGGGTCGCGTTCGTTTGAGTCGTCGTCGTGATCTTTCGAAAACACGTAGTTCCACTCAAACTGATAGCGATTGCTGAAGCGCTTTCTCATACCCACGGTAAAACCATTGTAGAGCGACTTACCCACGGCGCTGGTGACAAAGACCGCTCCGAGGGTAGGGAATAAACCGTTACGATTAGAATTTAGAAAACGCGTCAGATGTACGCCCTGCGAATGCGTGAAGTCAAAGTACAAAGAAAGATCACTGGCGACCTGCTGTTCGAATTGGACGTTTGTCGTGTAGATTCGCGGGTTAGCATAGTTCTTGCTAAACACGCGTACGTCAGGGACAAATGGGAGGGCTCCACTGGGAGCGGCAGGAATTATTCCCGGCCAGGTCGGCGGCTTTGTCGATGCCCCGAAGCAGGTGAAAGCAAAAGTTGTGGCACAAGTTATACCAAACTGCTGAGCGCCGTTATCAGTTATTGATCCGACTTGCGACAACATATTCTGCCGGCCGTAGAAGATTCCGTAACTGGCTCGCAGCACCGACTTCCCCTTTTTGGAAATATCCCAGGCAAACCCCACACGCGGCTGAAACTCCTTTTTTGGGCTATGCAATGTGCCGTCAGAGGGGAAGAGTGGATTGCTTAGAAGTGGTCCATAAGACGTCTGGTTGGGAGGAATCAAAGGTTTAGGAAAGATCTGGGCCTCCCAACGGAGCCCATAATTCAAAGTAAAGTTTGGCTTCACCTGCCACTTGTCCTGCGCAAAGAACCCCAGGTCCTGATTGCTTACGGTTGACTTGCCAGGCGGCGGAACTCCTGCTATGCCGGTAGGCACACCGTTCTGCAAATACAGAAGGAGCGGTCCACCCACGCTGCTTCCCGCAGGACAGGTTTCCCCGAGCGCTTGCGTTCGCCAGGTGACCGCTCCCGAAGTACTAAGGCATTCCAGAGTAGTAGGCCCGAATCCCCCCGCAGCCTGTGGTGAGGCATAACGCAGAAAACCAGCAGCCGAGTCGAAAAGGTAACGGCCGGTGAAGAATCCGCGAAACACCTGGTCGTTGAGCGTATGAATCCACTCCCCGCCGAACTTGACGGTATGGTTGCCCGAAACAATCGAAAGATTATCCTTGAGGTGAGTTCGCCAGAGAAGTTCGTCAACCGCCGGTTGTAGAAAGAAGGGGTTACCAAATCTGAAGCTTGGTGCGAATCCCACTCCAGTGTCTGCCGGAACATTCGAGGTTACGGCGTTACGCGGACGCAGTTCACGAGAATATGAGAAGTGCGCTTCGTTTACGGTTGTGGGAGTGACGGTGCTAAAAAGATTGATATTGACGACATTAATCTTGGACGGACCCTCGATGCCGTTGGCGGAATTACCGTAGGTTGCTACATCGAACGTTTGATTCGTGTTCTTGGAGTAATCAAAGTTATAGGAAACCGCCAGCTTGTTGGAGCCGTTCAGATCCCAGTCGACCTTGCCCAGAAACGCATAGTTTCGGACAGGATGTTTGACCGGAAGACCTTCCTCCTGGTTTCTGGTGGTGTGCATGAAATTGATCAAGGCCAGCCGCTGACAATCCGGGTTCGCATTAATAATCGCCTCGTTGGCCACGATTGTGGGTGCGGCAATGGGACAGGGGGTAGTGCCGATCGGGTCGCTGAGGTTGGCTCGCGTCAAAGTCTCTCTGATACCTTCAAACGCAAAAAAGAAAAAAGCCTTATCCTTTTGGATCGGTCCGCCTACTGTTCCGCCAAACTGCTCGCGATGGAAATCTGTGAGAGGTTTGCCGTCTGATGTGTTCGCGGTGAGCGCTTCGAGCCGTTGAAAGTGAAACACATTGCCGTGGACATCATTGGTCCCTGACTTGGTTATCACATTAATTACGCCACCAGCAGTCCTGCCAAACTCGGCGTTAGCCCCGGTGGCGACAACCTGAAATTCCCTAACCGCTTCCAGTGTGATGTCGATAGCCGCTCGTTGTCCGCCAAGTTGTTCGCCAAAAAATCCGTTGTTGTAGTCACCTCCATCAAGACTAACGTTATTGAAGACGCCGCGTTGTCCGGCAAAGGTTATTTCGTCTCCATCCGGGCCTTGAACAATGCTCACCCCGGGGGTGAGTGTCAGCAGATCTTCGAACTTTCTTCCCAGAATCGGTGTGTTGCTCACAGCTTTTTCGTCCAGAGTTGAGCTCGATTCCGTTTTGAGAGTGTCGACGGTCTGTGTTGAAGTAATCGTGACCCTTTCCTCGACTTGCGAGACCTTCATCGATAGCGGCAGGTTGATGGCTTGTCCCACCGTAAGGTCGGCCTTCTCCAGCACCAAAGTCGCAAAACCCTGTTTTGAGACTGTCACACTGTAGCTGCCCGGAGGCAGTTGCAAAGCGACGAATCGTCCCCCATCGTCAGTAGTCAGGCTTCTGGAGAAGTTTGTCTCAGTGTTCTTGATTTCGACGTTGGCGCCCGGCACAGCGCCCCCATTAGCGTCCAGCACCGTTCCCTGGATAGTGCCCGCCGTTATTTGTGTTTGTGCGTGGATTGAGACCGCCGCAAGCAACACGGTGACTAACAAACCGGCGACCGGCCGCTTTAGCTTTAGGGAAAAAAATTGAATTAAGGCATTGAACATAGTCGTCTCCTGTCGCTTCTCTCAAGATGTAGATTACCAAATTCAGATCGTGTTCAAGAACGTCAATCCCAACTGGTTTTTCCGGGGAGATAGTGCGAAGGCCCGGGGCAAATAAAATTACCCGCTGATTCTTTAACGGCAAGCGTTATAGCGTTCGTGGTCCAATGAAGCAAGGTTGGTTATCCAAGGCCCGTAATCTTAGATAATGAGCTCTGGACTGTCAACGTCATATTTCATCTCATTTGGCGTCTCATTCGATTGACTGACCTTTTGCAACGCAGCTTCAGCTCGCAAATTCAGAAAGACGCCAATAACATAACCATTGCCGTTGCTATTCTCTTCGCCCCGGGACTGTGCTAAATACCAGAATGCTGTTCAAACCTGCGAGATCAAAAAAGAGGAGTGCCATGCACAATAGCAGTAGCACTTTAGCGAAGCATATTGTTGCTTCAGTCTTGGTTCCAATGTTCGAGTTGCTCGTACTGATGTTGGGAACCGGACTTGAACTGAAGGCCCTGCCGCAAGGAGATCACCAACTGATAATCCAGAACGGTGTGCGCGCAAAGATGCGTGATGGGGTTCAGTTGGTGGCGGATATCTACCGGCCCAGAACTGAAGGTAAGTTCCCGGTAATCCTGGTAAGAACGCCTTATAACCGCAAAGGCGATTCAGCCAGCGCTGATGAGATTGCATCCCGTGGATATGTTGTCATTCTGCAGGACACTCGCGGCCGGTTTGATTCCGAAGGCGAATTTTACCCGTTCAAATACGAGAGTCAGGATGGATACGACACAGTTGAATGGGCGGCTGCGCTTGATTACTCAAATGGCAAGGTAGGTATGATGGGCGGATCTTATGTTGGCGCCACGCAGATGCTGGCGGCGATGGCCAAGCCTCCCCACCTGGTAGCGATCTTCCCGTACGTGACCGCGTCAGAGTATTACGAAGGATGGACCTACCAGGGTGGCGCCCTCGCGCAGTGGTTCGCAAGTTCCTGGTCCTCGGGTTTGGTAATTGACACACTAAGGCGTAAGGCCGATCAAAATCAGCAGCCTACTAATTGGGTTAAGACCCTACCGGTAGAGCAATATCCTCTTGCTCGGCTGCCACAGGCTTCGGAGTTGGCTCCTTACTTCCGCGATTGGGTATTGCACGAACGCGACGACGAATATTGGAAGCCCTGGAAACTCTCTGATCATTATGGCGAGATGAGCGTTAAAGGGTTGCATGCCGGCGGCTGGCATGACCTGTTCTTAAAAGGTTCCATCAAAAATTACCTGGGCCTGAGAGATAACGCCGCGACAGCCGAAGCGCGTAAGGACCAGCGGCTGTTGCTTGGGCCATGGGCCCACGCGGCGACATCGCCTGAAGGAAAAATCGGTGACGTAGTTTTCGGGAAAGGCGCGGTGCTGGATTCTGTCAAAACTGAGCTGGCCTGGTTCGACTATGCGCTAAAGGGTATGCAGAACGAATTCGCTACCAACACACCAGTTCGCATCTTTGTAATGGGAGAAAACGTTTGGCGGGATGAGAAAGAATTTCCCCTGGCCCGCACTAAGTACACAAAGTATTTTCTGCACTCAGCGAGCGGGGCTAATTCCCTCAAGGGCGATGGAGCTCTCAACCTCAGCGAGCCCGGTGCGGAACGTGCTGACTCTTATAGGTATGACCCTGACAACCCAGTACCAACGCTGGGTGGCCGTCTCTGCTGTGGACAGGGCATACCGCCTGGCCCATCGGACCAACGGCCAAATGAATCCCGGTCCGATCTACTAGTTTTTTCAACACCCCGTCTGGCAAGAGACGTGGAGGTCACTGGATTTATCACGCTGGATTTGTATGCCGCGTCATCAGCTGCCGATACCGATTTCACTGCTCTGCTGGTAGACGTGGATGCCGATGGCTATGCGAGATTTCTTACAGATGGCATCGTACGTGCTCGTTATCGAAATTCGACCACCAAAGCTGAGCCGATCCTGCCAGGACAGGTTTATAAATACAGCATCGATTTGTGGGCCACAAGCAACGTTTTCCAGACGGGACATCAGATAAGGCTTTATGTCTCAAGCAGTAACTTTCCTCGTTTCAATCGTAACCTGAATACTGGGGAGCCGATGCAGGGGGCTAAACGAAGTGTGGTCGCGAGCCAGACTATATATCACGATCGCGAGCATCCTTCGGCGATTACCCTGCCGATCATTCCGCGGTAAAGGCCCTAGAGGTATTGAAGTGGTCTGGGCTATAAAGGAGAGACTGTTTGAAAAATGGATGCGCGGTCAGATTCTTTGAAAGTGAGCACTAACTACAGAACCAAGCGTGGTAGCGCCGGGTCAATCTCCGCAACTTGGCTCCTGACATCCAAAGATGGACCCGGCGCTACCGCGCTCGGTGCTGTAGTGCTTGGTGTTTTTTGAGTACCCACCCATTCCACATCTTCACGTATCACTTTGACAACGGTTCTCACGCGGCCGCGGAGCGTGCGAGAAATGCCGCCCGCGCCAAAGCATTAAACCGTTCCGGATGTTCTTGTTCAGGCATCATTCGACAGCGGTCAAAAATTTCCAGACTGGTGTGTGGGTTCGATCGTTGCATGGCGAGTCCCTGTTCCACTGGAGTGATGTCGTCCTGCTCACCCCAGACGAGGATGATTCGCTGTTTGAGACGAGAAAAGGCGGCGCGGGTGTCGATGTTTAAATACCCTGACAAGAACGCGGCGATGGCATGTTGAGCGCCCGGCAAGTGACTGGTAGCGTATAAGTTAGTAACGAGACGATCGGTTACGCGGCGTTGGTCATAGAACAAGTGCTTGCGAGCATAATCGCGTATGCCTCGTTCACTGGCCATTACGTTATAGAAGGAGGTACCGAGCACCGGCGATTGCAGTAAACCATAAAATGCTGCTCCGGCCATCCCCGGTCGGCCGCTAAGAGCGTCCGAGGCAGTCGGCGCATTAAGGATCATTGAATCTATGAGTTCCGGGTATTCATCAGCGACTCTTATCGCGTAAGCGGCGCCAAGCGAGCTAGCCACGATATTTACTGGGAAACCAGATACCTCGCGTATGAAATCTGAGATTAGTTGTACGTACAGGTCGGCGGAATAAGGAGCGGCAGCAGGCTTGTCCGAGAAACCAAAACCCAACAAGTCGACAGCGTAGGTTTGAAATTCATCGGCCAGCGGGTCGAAGTTTTTCCGCCACATAAAGCTTGAGGCGCCAGGGCCGACGCCATGAACAAATATTAAAGGGAGACCGTTGTGAGCTAATCCGGCCGTCTTATAGAAGACGCGGCCTTGCTTCCAATCGAAAAAGCGAGCCTCCCCACCCAAAGCACTATTGTCGGGTTCACTGGCGTTTCGCCTGATGGCAGCATTCACCGCCGCGAGCGCAGCCATACCGGCCCCGCCTGCCACCATTGTCTTCCAAATGTTGTTTAATTTGCTCATGCGAAATTTCACAGGCTGAACCTTACTCGACCACAAATTATAGTGTCACCGTTCGCAGGTGCGTAACGCCTCAGATGAAAGCAAAATCAAATTGCTCCTGATGCACTACTGGATCACTGTTGACGTCGACACCGCCTAAATAATCCTCAATCTCATTCAGGACATCTCGTTCTGAACTGCGCAGAGCCCGCGCTACCTCAGGGTGCACTCGCAGAGTCGCTTGTTTATTCGTAGCCTTTCCGTTCAGCCCTTTCGCCAGTCGTCGTGCTTCCTCCAGAAGTTCGTAACAGATCGTCTGCGGAGACTTGATTAGCCCGGCTCCCTGACAATAGCCGCAAGGTGCGCAGAGTGTTCTTTCCAATGACTGCTTAACACGTTTGCGCGTCATAATGACCAGTCCAAAATCGTTAAAGGACAATACTTTGGTCGGTGACTTGTCAGCTCGCAACGCGTCTTGCAAGGCCTGCATTACTCTGGTGCGGTTCCGACGTTCTTCCATGTCAATCAAATCGAGTACGATAATACCGCCCAAGTCGCGTAAGCGAATTTGCCTGACAATTTCATCGACTGCCTCTAAATTTGTTCGGGTAATGGTGTCTTCCAGGCGACCACTGCCGCGCCCAACGAACTTCCCCGTATTGACGTCGATAGCTACCAGCGCTTCCGTCTGATTTATTACCAGATAGCCGCCGGATCTAAGCCACACGCGAGGTTTGATTGCTTTATCGATTTCCGCCTGGACACCGTAGTTCTCAAGAATTGGCTCTTCGCGAGTGTATAACTTCACCCGTTTCACCATTCGTGGTTGAACTCGATTTACGAACTCGACAATGCGCTCATACTCCTCTTCGGAGTCGACCCGGATGGCTGAAAAGTCGTCTGACAATTGATCGCGAAGAATGCGTTGCACCAGGTCCAGGTCCCGGTGCACCAGACTCGCAGGCTTGGATTTCTCCGCGGCAGCGCGGATATCGAGCCACGTTCGCACCAGATAGCGAACGTCTTCGCGCAACTCCATCTCGCTGATACCTACGCCCGCAGTGCGAACGATAAAACCGCCCGACGGTACATTCTCGTCTCCGCGAATAAGTTGAATTAGCTTTCTCAGCCGCTGACGTTCACTGTCAGATTCGATTTTGCGGGAGACACCAACATGTTCGACCGTAGGCATGTAAACCAGAAAGCGGCCAGGAAGCGCGATATGAGAAGTGATGCGCGCGCCTTTCTTGGCAATCGGCTCTTTGGCAATTTGAACGAGTATCTCTTGTCCTTCACGCAAAAGATCTGTAATGGCTGGTTGATGGCGATCTCTCCGCGAAAAATTGCGATGGTGACCGCGACCATTTGGCACTCTGTCGTGAGCAGGACTGTCATGGGCCACTAACACCGGCGCCGGATTCAAGGGCTTGGGCTCTTCAACCTCAACAGTCGTATCAGAGTTAGCCTCTTGCGGCGCGCTCTCATCGACACTTGAACCGTCCATGCCTGCTGCTGGCTTGCCTTTGCCTGGTCGCCTTCTCCGGCGACCGCCTCGTCTAGTCGCAAACTCACCGCGGGTCCGAGCGCTTGTGACTCTCGCTTCCGAGTCGCTGTACGACTCTTCCACTTTCGAATCACTCTCGACATCCAGCGCCAACTGGTCCGTCGCCGCGGCACGCTTGCTTGATTTTTTAGCAGGAGCTTTCTTAGTAGTGCTTTTCTTCTTGGCTTTGCTTGCGGCGGGCGCCTTCCGAGAGGCGCGTTTCTTCCTAGTCGTTCCGATAACGTCTTCGGACTCAAGCTGTCGCCCGGCTTCTTCTTCATCACTAATACGTTCAAACGTGCCGCCGCGCAGCAGGTCTTGATCGATTTCATCGATAAAGCTTTCAAGATGCGCGGATATTGGGGCTTGACTTCTTTGTACCGCAGGCAAGCCTGCATCAGAGATGTCGCTGTCGTCCACCCGTTGAAAAGAACCATCCGGATAACTACCGGAGGGCAATACAGACCCGACTTCAGCGGAGCGGAAATCTTCTCCGAGATTGAATTCGACTGCATGAATCTGATCAAAGATTCTCTCCTGCAAACGAGCATCCTTAAACATCTCTCCGTTGGCGGCCGTTTCCTCCTCATCAACGATTCTTTGGATTGATGGGTCCGGAGCTACGAAAGGAGTATTAATCATCTCGGCCTCGGTAGTCGGTAAGGCTGAAGCGGTATCAAACATTTGTTCCTCGGGACTCTCCTTACCACGTCCACGGCGGCGACCCCTGCGACGACGGCGGCCGGGCTCACTGGTCTCGGCGGGTTGCTCAACCTCTAACTCCGGCGCCGTCCCCACTTCGATTTCAAGCAGGGGCTCCACTCGCTCCTGTGTAGCTTCGATGCGCTGTTCCCGTTCGACACGGGCGAGCGCAATTTGTTCCGCGGCGGCGCGTCCGGCATCGACCTCACCTTTCTTTGATTTGTCGATTACGATCCGTTCAAATTCCTCTTCCTCGTCGAAGAAGTCAGACACGTAGAGAAAAGCATCGCGCTCGAGTCCAATGTCGACGAAAGCCGATTGCATACCTGGCAAGACACGCATTACGCGTCCTTTGTAGATATTCCCTACGATTCCCTGATTGTGTTCTCCGCGTTCGATGTAGAACTCGGTTACTTGCTCGTTCTCGATAATCGCGATCTTCTTTTCGCGTCCGTTGATGCTTACAATTAATTCTTTTGACATTTGTTAACCTGTGTCTCCAGCAACACCGGCAGCAAACTGCCTGGATGAAGAGTTGCATCCTTGGCCGCAAAAACTATGCGGCCACTGGCAATCTCTAAATCCCGGTTTATGATGCCGTTTGTTCGTTTAGAAGTGTGAGTGTGCACAGCGAGGCAGCCGTCGAGCCCGAAAGCGAGGCGCGTCCTTTGCACGGGAATAGCGCGACGCCTGGGTGTCGCGCTGTTATTTACTTGAGTGGAATCCATTTGCCCGGATTCAGGCGGATACGAGGGCAGATTCTTTTCCGGTCTGGGGTTAATCTCTTGACGGAGGTACTGGCGAATTGAGCATGGACCTTTGCGGTCCACCGCTGCGCGGTTATTGAAACTATTCAAACGTCAAACCCTGACTAACCGCATCGCGAGGAGAGTAAGTGCAGCGGGAGCACATCCCTAGTCAAACTCGTCCACAGCCAAAGCCGAACGTCCATAGTTGCTGTTATGTGCTCAAAACCTATCTGCTCTTGTGCAAACGTCAATGGGGTTTTCCAGCATCCCCGACTCGCCTTTTGGCCTATCGACCAACTGAGCGGCTGAGATTAGAAGTTAATAATTGTCGTCAACTTGGACGACCGTGAAATCCACGTCCCTCCCGTCGGGCGCACGGAAAACTCACTGCTGCGTTTTCGTGATGTTTCGGCCGGCACATTCTTGCGCCGAAATGAAAGCTTCCGGCAGGGCGATCTTTAAGAAGTATAACCGAAGCAGCCGAAAAGCGAAATAGAGATTCATCAATGGGGCTGTATTAAGTCAGAGTAACTTCAGGAAACGACGTTCTTGCTATAAAAATCCAAAATACTGCCTCGTTGGGGCCGCTCCAGGAGTCTGCGATAGAGTCGCTCAACTAATGGGTGCTGACCGTTCTTTTTTAAGAGAGGTGTCTCCCAGTAAAGCACCTGGAGCCCGGCTCTCTCTATGACCATGCGCAGCGTCTCCGGTGAAAAGAAAAAGAGGTGATGCATCGCTGCATAATGCCGCCAGCGGTGCCGTTTTAATCTAAGGCGACTTTGAAGGCTCTTCAGAACCGGACTTAAACCGGCCATATTAGGAACACTGACGTGAATAATCCCCCCGGGCCCGAGCAGTTCGCGTGCTCGCGAAAGCTCTGCCGGTGGGTCCTGGGTATGTTCCAGGACATGATTAAAACGAATCATATCAAACTGCGTGAGGCCGAAATCTATCTCCTGTAAACGCCCCTCCCACAGAGGGCAATGTAAAGCGTGCGCATCTGGCGACAAAGCAATATCCACGCCAAAAATTTCCCAGCCAAGTTCGCGGGCATATTTCAGAAACGAACCATCACCACATCCAATGTCAAGAATCTTTCCTGTTCCCCCAAGCTGTCGACTGTAGCTTTCCAGCTGGAGTGAGAACTGATGTTTATGACTGTCATTAAGCTGCGCTGTCGAGCCCCGGCTTGAAAAATATAAGTCGGTGTAAATCTTTTCCGCCAATTCTTCGAAAGCCAGACGAGGGCTGACAAACTCCAATCCACACTGCCGGCAGCGACACAGTTGAAATCCCTGATAGTCTACTGCGAAAGGATCAGGTGCAAGATCGCAAAGAGGACATTCAACCACTTCCGTGGCCTGTAGTTCTGCCCTCGTTACTGAGCGCGGCTTACCAAAGTAGCTTACTGAAACTTTCGAACTCATCAATTATTCAGCTGCAGTAATTTCAAGCCAGGGCAAAGGGCAGGAGGTTCGCGCCTCCGTCGAGCGAACGCAATCAACCCTTCGCAAAACTCAAGCCGTTTCATGTGGGCTTCAGTTTACGAATCGGCGCAACTGGATACTAATTGCAAAGCCAATAGCAATGAAAGTGGCGACCAGAGAGGCCAAGCCGGAGCTCATCAACGGCAACGGCACGCCAATTACTGGCAGCATCCCCAGGGCCATGCCGATGTTAATAAAGATCTGGCAAGTGAGACCGCCAACGATTGCCATAATTACCAACATTCCAATACGGTCTGGAGCGCGTCGCGCTCCCGTGATTAACCTGGAAAGTAAGACACCGTAGGCCATGAGAACCAGTATGCAACCCAGGAACCCTGCGTTACCGGCGGTGACTGCAAAAATAAAATCGGTGTGTGGTTCAGGCAAAAACTTGAGACTGCTCTGCGAATACTCGGAGGAGGCCTGAGCACCAAAGAAACCGCCTTCGCCGACCGTCAGTATGGACTGCCAGGTGTTGTAACCAAAGCCTCGACGATCTGCCCTCTCAGGATCGAGAATGACATTTATCCGCTCTTGCTGATACCCCTTGATCAGCTTGGTCTTAACGCCGACCCAGTAAGCAAATGGCAATAGGAGCAGACCCAGCACGATGCTCGCCACAACGAGTCGTATTCGAATAGCTGAAAGGAAAAGCACAATTGCCAGAATCGGCAGATAAGTAAGCACTGATCCAACGTCAGGTTCCAGCAGAATTAGCGATATCGGCAGAGCTAAGATTAAGAATCCTATGACTATTTCTCTGAGAGTCAGCACTGTTATGCGATTCCTGCCGAAGTAGCGAGCCAACATCATCGCGGTGGTTACTTTAACAAACTCTGACGGTTGAAACTGGCCTATCACGGGTACCTTGATCCAGGCTCGTTGGCCATTGATCTTCAAGCCGATGCCCGGAATCAATACGAGAACCAGAAGCGCGAGGCCAAAGATATAGAAAGCAGGAGCAACGTTGAGCAGTTTCCGATAGTCAGTAAGCGCGATTGCGAGCATGGCGACTATCGCGACGCCCAGACCGATCAGTTGCTTCATCCAATAGGCTTCAGAGGGTTGGGCGTTGCGAATTTCAAATGTGCCAAAGCACACAATGCCAATCGCCAGAAAAGCCAGGGGCCAATCGAAGTCTCTGAAGGAACGCTTTTTTAGTATTGCGGCCATTTAACACTAATTCAAATCAGTGAGTGTATTGCCACAGCTCGTCAACAGCCCATAAGCATTGTCATTGTCGCTGCGCCAGCGTTGACGATTTATGAACCAGTTGCGTGGAGTTGGAGTCGCCGGGTTTCTTGATTTGTGCAATTTGCTGAGCCCCCGGTGGCTCCTCATTTCGGGTCTTTCGGTAATAGACATCGTACACACCGCGGACAGCGGGTGCAGCATTGGCGCCGCCAAATCCGGAGTTTTCAATTAGGGCGACTATAGCAATCTCGGGTTTGAAAGCCGGAGCATAGGATACAAACCACGCGTGATCTTTGTTTTTACCGGTGTCCTTTCCCAGACCTACTACCTGCGCTGTGCCCGTTTTTCCGGCGATATCGAAGCCTGCTATGCGAATGCTTGCTGCTGTACCGCCGTTATTAACCACACCCCACATGCCCTCCACCACCAGGTGGTGCATATCTTCTGGAATGGGAATTACCTTCGGATTCGGGCGTGACTGATCCAGGGGCTGGAATGTACGAGGGGCGCGATAGTCGGGCGTTCCTTGCTCACCGACTGCCTTAAGTTCCTTCAGTAGATGCGGCACGTACAGTCGGCCGCCCATACCCACACCGGCCACCGTCCGCAACAGGGCAATCGGTGTTATCACATCATAAACCTGGCCAAATGAGGCATAGACGGTGTCAATGTCTTTCCATTCCGGGTAATTGGGTTGCCTTTGTCTTTTGAACTCACGCGATGGAGTCCAGCTCACAACTTCATTTGGCAAGTCTATTCCTGTGCGCTTGTTCATATCGAACTCGTCAACCATCTCGACAATGCCGTCGATCCCCATTTTCAGACCGAGTCGATAGAAATATCCGTCGCAGGAACGCGTGATAGCCGTCTTCAAGTCAGGAGTCCCATGATTACCCATGCAGCGAGTGAATTTGTTACCAACGGTGATGCCACCTCCGCAAACCAGATTGGAGTGGGTCAGGGTAATGGCCCCCTGTTGCAGACCTGCCACTGCCATAGGAACTTTCCAAGTTGAACCGGGAGGATAACGACTTTGAACTGCCCGATTAATAAGCGGCTTTTGGGGGTCGTTCAGCAGACCAACATATTCAGCCCGGCCTTTTTTGGTACCGATGCGCTGGAAGACATTGGGATCAAAGCTGGGAAACGAGGTAAGCGCCAGTATCTCGCCATTGTTGGGATCAAGCGCGACGATTACGCCGCGTTTGGTAACTGAATTTCTTAGCTGCTCTTCTGCCGCCTCCTGCAAATCAAGATCGATCGTGGTTACCAGATCCTGGCCGGGCTGGGGCGGCACTATTTCGATCTCGTTCTGAATGCGACCCCGACTATCGACGATTACCTCACGATAACCATCTTTACCACGCAAGTAATCGTCATAAGTCTGCTCGACGCCGCTCAGGCCAATAATGTCACCTGGTTTATACCCCTTGTCTTTGAAACTCTGTTGCTTTAATTGCTCGGGGCTAATTTCCCCAACATAACCAAGCACGTGAGCGAGCAGGCCACTTGGCGGATATCGGCGTTGTGGTTGTTGTTCAACGCGCAGTTCAGGAAATTCGAGGTTATGTGCCTCTACCCAGGCAATGTCGCCCGGCGTGGCGTCCTGCTTAACCTGGACCGACTCGAAGGCCGGCAGCAGCTTTATCTGGTCGAAACGTTCCCGCAGGATGTCAGCGTCGATCGCAAGTGCCTCAGACAGGGGCTGGACAAGTGAACTAAGATCGCGTCCTCTGAGATCCTCGCGAGAGAGAATTATGCTGTAGATCGGTCGGGAATCGACAATGGGACGTCCATTACGGTCAAATATAACTCCTCGAGGAGCCGGAATGGGCAATCGTCGACGACGCTGGTTCTCAGCGATATCGGCATAGTGCTGACCCCGCACAACCTGTAACAGGTACAGTCTAACGGCGAGGAGACTGAGAGAGAGGATCACAAGCGCCTGGATCGCGCGGAGTCTCGCACGCAGGTTTTGGGAGCTATCTTCGAATTTCATCGCGATCGGCTATCAGGTTAGTCGTGCGGCATCTGTCTTTTGTTGCGCGACATTCCCATATCAAGATAAATCTTTTTTTCTGCTTTTCCAATCGGTTGAGGGCAAGTGACAACAAGGCAAAACTTGCCGGCTCGGTCCCTAAGAGTCGCGTGCCTAATAAGAGGTTAGCGTTCATCTCCTTCTCAAAGTCCCAGCGCTGCGTCTGGCCACCCGACGCCGAGAGGCAAACTGGCGGCGTTGGCTGGGTTGCTGTGTAAAGATTGAGCGGAGCAGGTAAAGACCAAAAGTGCCAGCGGCAGTTGTTGCGATTAGTCTGTAGGACAAGGTTTGCATCAAAGGAACCAAAGGCGGATAGCCGAGCGATCGATGCCAGAACACGTAAACTGCCGAATCAAAAATAGTGGCTGCGGCGAGAACCGGAATTCTCAACAGAACGTTTTCAAGATTGACGCGGGTTGCCGCGAGGTAAACCAGATAGGCGGTAAGAGTTTTAGAAAAACCTCCTGCGCCGATTAGACCTCCACCGGCAGCGTCTACAGATAGACCGGCAATGGTTCCCACAATAAGGGCTTGCCAGGCATCTCGCTGGAGAGCGATATAAACGACGACAATCAAGGGAAAGTCGACGTAGGAAAGGGGCGGCCAAACCGCGCGCAACGATAGCTGCAGTATTATGGCCAGACCGAGAACAGCCGCAATCTTAAGTTGGGGCATTTACAAAAAGTGGTGAGTGATTAGTCCTGAGTTGCAAGCGCAACAACTGCTCACAACTCAATACTCATCACTTCTTAGCTTTGTCGACATTGGGCAGGGTCTGTTCGGGAGCAGGCCGCTGCGGCGGCTGATACAGCAGGACCGCCACTTCCTGTAGCTGATCGAGACGCGCGCTCGGCTTGATGTAGATCTGATGAGGCAGAGTCGCGGTGCCACGTTTCAAGTCGACTACCTCTCCCACGTTCAGACCCGCCGGATAGATTCCATCCTGTCCGGTAGTCAGGACAAAATCACCGATCTCCACTTTTTGCAATCCTGAGACGTAGCGCATTTCTACCAGGCCCGTCTGTCCCAAGCCTCTTACTGAGCCGAACGAACCCGACTCACTGAGTTGGCCAACAACTGCTCCTGCTGCGGCCTTCTCATCGGTAATTAGCATCACCTGCGATGTCCACGGACCAACAGCGACGACACGACCTACAATCCCGTTTGCGGCAACGACGGGCATGTTGAGAGCAATACCTGAGGAACTTCCGCGATTTAAAGTAACGGTGTTGAACCAGACTGAGGGATCGCGGGCGATGACGCGAGCTGGTACCTGATCGTACCCCGTCTTCTCTTTTAAATTGAGCAGGCCCTGCAGACGCTCATTTTCAGCCAGCGTTTCATGGGCTTTTCGCAATTCCAGCTCGGTTTCAGACAGCCGCTGCTTCAGTCTCTCGTTCTCCTCCGCAGTGCTACTGAAGTTTATTAACTTCCTGACGAACCCCGTACTGGCCCCGCCAGCTTTGGAAGATACACTTTGAACCGGGGAAGCTATACCTTGGGCCAACACTCGGAAAAAACGCTGTTTCGTCACATTATCCCGGGCGTCGACGGCCATAATCACCAGATTTGTAAACAGCAGCATGACAAGCCAGATGGGTGCTCGCTGCCGTATCTCTTTCTGTGTGCGTACGGTGGCCATACCTGATAAATCGTAAACCTCAAACGCTTAATGTTAAAACTCTGTCAGGGCTGCAGTCTTCAAAAGTGCTTGCAGCAAAGTTCTAAATTCCTTATACGCCACTGGTCATAGTGTTTTCCCACTTTACCCTCTTGAGCAAGTCGAAATCAGAGAGCATCTTTCCCGTCCCGAGGACAACTGAGGCCAGTGGATCATCAGCAAGAGAGACGGGTAATCCCGTTTCAATTGACAACCTCTTGTCCAGGTTCTTCAGCAGTGCACCTCCGCCGGTTAAAACGATACCTCGCTCCACGATATCCGCGGACAATTCTGGTGGAGTACGCTCGAGGGCAACGCGTACCGCATTTATGATAGTCGAGACAGAATCAGCCAACGCCTCGCGAACTTCTTCGTCGCTGATGGTAATGGTCTTGGGAATCCCTTCAATAAGGTTCCTGCCTCGCACCTCGAATGAGAGTGGCTCGTCCAGCGGGTAAGCGGAACCTAACTCGATCTTAATTGCTTCGGCGGTCCTTTCTCCAATAAGGAGGTTGTATTTCCGCTTGATGAACGAGATGATTGCCTCGTCCATTTCATTGCCTGCGACACGGACAGCGCGTGAGTAGACAATACCACTCAGGCTGATGACTGCAATGTCAGTGGTGCCCCCACCGATATCGACGACCATATTGCCGTGGGGTTCAGTGATGGGAAGCCCGGCGCCAATCGCCGCGGCCATGGCTTCCTCGACCAGATACACTTCTGAGGCCTTGGCCCGATAGGCGGAATCTTCAACAGCACGTCGCTCAACCTGCGTGATTTCCGAAGGAATGCCGATTACAACGCGAGGGCTGACCCAGGTCTTACCGTTATGGGCTTTACGAATGAAGTGTTGCAGCATCTTCTCCGTCACCTCAAAATTGGCAATGACACCATCCTTCATAGGTCGGATGGCGACAATATTGCCGGGGGTTCGCCCGAGCATATCCTTAGCGTCTCGGCCTACGGCTTCAACCTGGTTGGTGACCTTGTTGATGGCGACTATGGAAGGTTCGGAGACCACAATGCCACGTCCTTTTGCATAGACAAGCGTGTTTGCGGTGCCGAGGTCGATAGCTAGATCGCTGGAGAACAGACTGAAAATGGATTTAAAGGCCATCTATATGATCACTTCCGGTGTTGTAGAATGAAGCATAGGTGGGGCGGTACTGGTAGCGAAAGGAATGATGGTCAACAGGAACCGTGACGCCGGGCGGCGACTACCGGTCATTGCGGCGTATGGGTCAGAAGTCTCGGATTCTCACGACTGTTCACTATCATCGCTCGACCATTCCCAATTCGGACAGCACCAAGCTAGTCCGAACTATCTAAGATAACCGAATTGCACTTTTTGCGCTACGAAGAAATTATGGTTTCGTCCTGACCTTCTGGAAGTTGACTCTGCCCAGCACTGCTTTTCTCAACTTTTGGATTCTGGTGGGCTCCGGCAGAGAATCGAACACAGTTCTTCTTTGCGGCCTTTGCCTCATACATTGCGGTGTCAGCACACGCAATTAGCTGTTGCGGGGACGAAGCGTGCGCGGGAAATGAAGCAACACCGAAACTGGCGGTCAGGCAAAGCCTCAAATGCCGGCCGCCGGTGAAGTGATATTGGCCGATTTTCTCACGAATGCGCTCGGCTACGATTCCAGCGAGTTCAGTCCCGGTGTCAGGCAGGACTATAACGAACTCGTCGCCTCCGTATCTTGCTACTGCATCAGTATCACGAACTGAGGAGAGAATGACTGCGGCCATTTCCATAAGAACGTGGGAGCCGACCAGGTGTCCGTGAACGTCGTTGATTCTCTTGAAATCATCGAGATCGAGAAAAAGGGCTGCAACGTTGGAGCCATACCGTCTGGCCCGGCGAATCTCATTTAGCAAGAATTGCCGCAGGTACCGGGCGTTGTGAAGTTTCGTTAGATCATCGGTCTGTGACAGTCGCTCGGCTTCTGCGATCCGCACCGCATTTGCAAGCGCTGAGGCTATCGGCAGCGAGAGGGAATCGAGCAGCGCAATCTCGGACCGTTTGAACGCGCGAGCCCCACTGCCTTCCCTGATCCCTTCCAATACGCCGAGAATTCGTTCCCCACAAACCAGGGGGAACGCTACTACTTGCTGTCCTCGCTCTTTTCTGCGCGTGATGCCCAGTCCACCCGCCGCGAGTTTGGCCGCCCTGGATTCTGAGCCCGGCGGTACCGCAGCCTCTCCAGTTAGCAGTCGCTGCCAATCATCTTCAATAACTCCGGGTGGGGTGAAACCAGGCTTGCGCACCGCTAAAGCTTCGAGTGCTGTGGCATCCAGCGTATTGGAATCGGAGATTAGATAAATGGTCCAACGATCGGCGGAGACTAATGGCTCAAGGCCCGCCAGGGCAGTATGGGCCGCACTAGTTTGATCTCCAATAAAATGGAGCGAGGAGACCAGGTCGAAAGCAGCGCGCAGCGTCTTTGCTCTTAGTGTAGACGGTAGGGAAAATGAGCTTGGCTCTGAAGGCTTTTCCAATATCGCTGGCAACTTCAGCTCGCCCGTTGCACCATGCCCTTCAATCTCGCGCAACATCGCAGGCAATTGCGCGGCTTTGTCGGCGATGGCCCGAAATCCCAATCGTTTCAGTGTAGCCCCATCGAGACTGCGGAGATTAAGACTCTGATATCCGTTTACGTGACGCCGACAAGCTATAAGCGGTGCACCCGGCCAGAACGCCTTTGCGTGTTCTATAGCTGTGTGAAGTTCAAACATATCGGCGCCGGGAACCACTTCGTACAAGACCGCCAGCGGCGGTGGTCCGTAAGGTTCAGGCGCGCCCGTATGCTGCCGCTGCTGCGATAGCGTGACTTCGACTTCTATCTCGCGCAGCCCCTCGATCAGCGTTCGAACACCGGCAGCGCGCAACGCCTCTATCAATTCGTAGGCCGGCGCTTCATGAGCATCTGTCAGCAATATGACATGTCTGGACATTTAAGTACTCTCGCAATTACCCGACAATCGCCAATGTTCAGCCCCTGCCGCCGCTCCCGCGACCGGAAAGCGACAAGCGGTATTGGCTGCTGTTTCCTTGCGGGTCTTGCGCTTCAATATTAACTTCTTTTGCACCCCCTGGCGCCGTGATTTGAATCTGGAATGATCCGTCAATGGGCACGAGTTTTTCCCGGCCCATCACGCGAATTGTCGTACCCGGATCTGAACGACCGCGAATCAGATAGATACTCCCACCCAATAATTCGGCTGTAAGCGCAGAGACCGGAACCTGTGATCCCGTGCCACGAGTCGCAACAATGAATTTCTGTGGCTCACTCCAGTCGCTGGTCTGTCCCGTGGAGGCAGTAGCGCGCACACGCCAAAAGTAAACACCCGGTCGAAGATCGCTGGCGCCGAATTCTGTCGATGCTAACTGATCACGCTCTATCACTTTGCCGTCGCTAACGAAGAACGGTGAGGTTGCTACCTCGACGCGATAGTATGAGGCCATCCCCGACTGCGGCCGGATCCATTTGAGGGACACGTTCGCTGAGCCACCGCCGCCGACAAAGACCTTTTCCAGATCCCGCGGTTCCGCCGGCTGTGGAATCTCCAATAACTTCTGTGGGCGGGAGATTGTGCCCGAGGGATTTACCGCCACATATTCACCACCGTGTAGTGATGTCTTTTCACCGGTGCGGTTCGTAGTTTCGATCATACCTGTATTGACCCGAATCTCTTCCGTGCCTTCCGGATTGACGCCAAAGCTTGCGCCAGTTAGCTCTCCCAGCTTGTTCTTAGTTTTGGGAGTTTCGACCACGCTGGTGGTGCCCTCCGGCTGTTGTTCGGTACGGACGTACATCTGACCGCTATCAACTACGACGTGGACATTCGTTCTCTTGCCATCATCAGTGCTGGCGTTATCGCGTACGATGATCGTGCTGTTGGGACGCACAACGAGAGTCGACCCATCAGCCATATTCAGCCTTGCTCGCCCACTGGCTTGGGTTTGCACCGTGTCACCAGGATAGAGCTCGGTATCACTACTGGCTGTGATCGTCTCTCTAGTAGTAGCGCGAATCACGCGCACGTCGCCCTCGAAGGAAATAAATCTTGCACCGGCCGGTGTTTTAATTCCGGTGCCGACATTCTTTAAAGGATTGCCAAACTTCCAGACGTAGATGGCGGCCCCCGCCCCCAATAGGCCGAGAATTAAGAATGTGATGATGAGGTAAACGACGCGCTTCTGAATTACCCACCAATCAAAGACGAAGCGACTGGTTCTAGTGGCCATATTTCTTAGAACTGTTTAGAACTGAGGCAAAATTCAAAACTGCGAAGCAAATGCCGGGTGCAGGTATCTAAGCTTGCGGGCCAATGTTCACTTGGTTAGCAGAGCGTTTGATGATTCGAAAGGTGTGAAGGCCGAATCTGTTGGCCAAAGACATTTGGGCGGTTAATGCTATTGGCTTCTTCGAGCGGGCTCTGACCCGGGGAGTCTCGCAAGGTTGGCAAAGCCGCCAACAAAGAAATTTAACACAATGGCGGAAGAGGGTTCAAGTTCTTTAACCAATAAAGTTATCGGTTTTACGACTAACAGCCTACTGTCGGTGAATAGGTTCGGCCTTGGCAGCAGTTTCTTTGGTCGTTTCTGACGGGGACTGTGACTCATTTAAATTCATGGGGAGGTGATTCTGGGCTTCTGCATCGTCTACTGCAAAGGGTAGGTCAAAATCATCTGGCAGGTCCACTTCTACACTGATTGACGAATCCTTGCTCCAGATTAGCGAAGCTGCAACTGAGCTGAGCAGTACGACGGTGACGAATATCAGGGAAAGCCAGATGGGAATATGGACGCCAAAGGCCACTACCAGCATTTTCGAGCCAATGAACGTAAGCACTATGGCCAAGCCGGTTTTTAGGTAGTGAAACTTTTCGACGACCCCAGCCAGGAGGAAGTACATCGAGCGAAGTCCAAGGATCGCGAAAACGTTAGAGGTGTATACGATAAACGTGTTGGTGGTTATGGCAAAAATCGCTGGAATCGAATCCACCGCAAATACCAAATCGGTGATCTCAACTATTAATAGAACCAACAGCAATAAGGTGCCCGTCACTCGACCGTTGACGCGTGTAAAAAACTTTTCATCTTCGTAGTGCCGCGCAATAGGAATATAGTGAGTGACCAGACGAACCACTGGATTTTGTTCCGGTTGTATGTCAGTGGTTTCTTCACCAAACATCTTGACGCCGGTGTACACGAGGAAGGCTCCGAAAACATACGTTATTCGGTTGAAGCGATTAATCAGTTCGGCCCCGACAAATATCATGGTCAAACGCATTAGCAGCGCGCCGAGAACTCCCCAGAACAACACGCGATGCTGATATTTTGCGGGAACCTTGAAGTAGGAGAATAGGAGTAAAAAAACAAAAAGGTTATCGACGGACAGCGATAGCTCGATGAGATAACCGGTAGTAAACTCCAGTCCGCGTTGCGTTCCCTGAGTCACGAATACAATGCTGCCAAAGATCACCGCCAACAGAACCCAAATGATGGTCCAGATTGCTGCTTCTCGGTATTTGATTGTGTGAGCTTTACGATTAAATAGGCCAAGATCGAGGCCCAACATGAATAGGATAAATAGAGAGAAACCGAGCCATAACCAGTTTGCGCTGCCTAGCATGTTCATTAAGATGGTTAAAATAGCACCGCCGGGTGCCGGGTGTCAGGTGCCCAAGGTTCCGGACAAACGTTAACGCGCATTGACGGATTCACTGATACAGGACGAAACCCAAATTTTCAAACGACCGACTACCGACTGCTGCCGCTGGTTGCGGTGTTATGTATCTCTCCTTTACAATCCGCCGTTTGCTGGAAGGTATAAATAATGCTTAAACAACTAGGCAGGCTTAAAGGAACTCGCAATATCATCATTGTAGGCTTCGTGGGTTTGATGGCTGTGAGCCTCATAATCTTTTACGCGCCCGGACGAACAGCGCACAATCTGGATCCATCGAAGAACACCGAAGTAATTGCCAAGGTTGCCGGTGATGAAATTACTGTGGCTGACCTGGCGCAAATTAGAGAAAGCTACCAACAAATGTTTGGGGGTCAGGTTAACCTGGCCCAGTTGGGCGGAAACAAAAGATTTCTGGAAGGACTGATTCGCGATCGCGTTGTTGCTCAGGAAGCAACCCGGCTGGGACTGTCGGCCAGCGACGCCGAAGTGGCCGACAAGATCCGCAAGCAATTTTCAGATGCTAACGGGCAATTTGTAGGTCTGGATCGTTATAAAGATTCGGTAACTGCTCGCTATGGCGATATCGAGAAATTCGAGCGCAATGTGCGTGATTCAATCGCGCAAGAGAAACTGAAGGCGTTTGTTACTGCGAGTGTGAAGGTCCCGGACGAAGAGGTGCAAGAGGACTATAAACGCAAGAACACAACTTTTGATATAAGCTATGTCGTCATAGCAGCTGACAAACTCGCTGACAAAATCCAACCCTCAGATGAAGAGCTAAAGAGCCACTACGAACAACATAAGACTGATTACCGCATTCTCGAACTACAGAAAAAGGTTCGCTATCTGTTCATTGATCAGGAAAAGTCCGGCGAAAAGCTTCAGATATCGGACAAGGACCTGCATGATGAATTCGATAAACTTGCTCCGGAGCATAAGCAGGCAGGAGTGAAAGTACAGCAGATCATCTTGAAAGTGGCCCGCAAAGATCTTGACGCGCAAGTTGAGCAAAAGGCCAAAGACTTGATTGCTAAAGCTCGGGGAGCTAACGGCCAAACAACAGAGCAAGCTTTTGCCGAAATAGCGCGGGGTAATTCTGAGGATCCGGCGACGGCAAAAAATGGTGGCTTCCTTGCTCGACCCTTGAAAAAAAATCCCAATAAGGCTGATGCCCTTTATGACCGAGTTATCGACATGCAGCCTGGAGAGGTCACCGATGTACCAATCAAATATGCCGGTAACTGGTATATCCTGCGCCGAGGTGATTCTGTCCCGAAGACTTTCGAAGACGCAAAACAAGAGTTGTTGGTTTCTTTGCGCAACAGGCGTGGATATGCTGTTGCGGCCAAAATCGCTGAACGTGCCTCAAGTCGCCTTAAAGAAACCAAGGACCTCCAGAAGGTGGCGCAGGAACTCGCAGCAGAAGCGAACATGACGGCGACTGAAATGGTTCGCGAGACCCCTTATGTCAAGCCGGGCGATGACGTACCAAACATCGGCAGCAATCAACAATTTGAACAGGCGATTGCGCCCTTGAATAATCCTAATGATGTGGGTGAGAGAACCGGTGTAAAAGGCGGCTTTGCCATTCCTATGCTGGTCGATAAGAAAGAGCCGCGCATTCCTGATTTTGAAGAGGTAAAGGCGAAGATTTTACAGTCCCTGAAACAGCAACGGGCGAAAGAGCAGTTGCAACAGCAAGCGAACCAGCTGGCTGAGTCGTTGAAAAGCGCAAGCGATGTCAAGGCAGCCGGCGAGAAGGCCGGATTTGAAGTCGCTACCGAAGCCGCTTACAAACTCGGCGCCACATTGGGAAAAGCCGGGACCAGCCCCTCACTCGATGAAGCAATTTACGCGTTAAAGTCTGATGAAGTGACGAAGACTCCGATCAAAGTCGGTGATAGTTTTGTCGTGCTGGGAGTGACAAAACGAATCGCAGCAGATCTTGCAGCCTTCGCCAACGAGCGAGACCAGTTAACTCAGTCGAAACTTTCCGAGCGACAGAACCAGGTCTTCGAAGACTACATCGCAGCAGTGCAGGAGGGGATGAAACAAAAAGGTAAAATTAAAATCTACTCGGACGTGCTCGCAAGGATGGAGGAGGACGAACCCGTGGCCGCGCCTCCCCAGCGGCCAAGATTACCGTTCCCTACTAAATAGAACAGACCGAATTCAATGGTTTCCCTCCGGATCGACTAGAGACTGGCCATCAATGGAACAACCTCGGCCTGGGCTACGGCCGTTCGAATCTGTAGTTCGTTGCCCTGAGTTGTGATCTTAAGATTTCCCAGAGCGCTCCTCGCCAGGGTACTCTTCGCCGCCGGGAGTCGGTTAACGAAAAGCGCGCCAAACTGTTTCAGACCTTCAATAGTATCCCCCAGGTTCTTTGCGGAAGACGGATCGACAGTGCGAGCGGCGAGCATCAGCTCCAAGTCCTTATCGGTCATACCCACCGTACCATAAACCTGGCGCACAGCCGTGAGATCTCTGGCGATCGCATCGTTCGTGATTCGGAGATTCTCCATCATTGTCGGAGAGATATTTCCTCCGAATCCGGCGAGTGCGTTGGGATCTCGAGTTGCTAGTGCAATTAACTCAGCGTTGGAACGATTACGACCTTTGCCTGCGTCAATAGCATCCCGTACGCCCTGCAAATTTCCCAAAGCCAGCTTGTTGCCTTCAAGAGGACAGACTGCCAAGTCTTGGATTTTCAAATTAATTAGCCCGAAAAATCTTACCTGCTGGTCCAGCGCGAAAAGATAGATCGTTTTTCCCTGATATTTCTCTTCTCGATACTTTCCGTTGGCGGCCACCCTGCCGGCGGCGGCGAATGCCCCCGCATTGAAACTTCCATTGGCGATTGCGACTGTGTTGACTTTAGTAATTCCCGGGGCCGGATAGGTATAGCGCATACTGAGCGCAATTTGATCAAAGGACCGCAGGTCGACCCCAGTCTGACTCTTAAGCTGTTCAATCTGAGCGTTGGCTTCGGCGAGTTTTGTGGCATTACCTGCCAACAATTTCGGCAGCGCTTCGTTAATTACTCGTTTCATCTTCACTATGAAAAGAGCGTCAGACGCTGGCAACGATTCAAGCAAATTCGAGTTGCCCGGATTTGATGTGACGGATCGGCGAGTTTGTGCGTTAGTTGACCAGGCATTGTTGCTGGCAACTAGCAATGCCAACAAGAGCAACGAGCAAATTCCTCTATTCACGATGGAGCCTTTCTTAAACCGGCGCCGCGACACCGGCAAATTGTTAGTTAGTCCTTAAGAAGTTGGGAGATTGAGCCGGTGATTTTTAACTTCAGCTCAATATCTTGCGATGCCCGGAATACGTAACGAGTTGGCTCCCCGCTTTCGTCTTCCTTCAACGCTTTTGGCCTCCCTGATTACGCAGTCGCGCCAATATCAAGGGGGCGTCGACCTTCTTATACTCACGGGGTACTGTAAAGGATCTTGAATCCACCTCAGCCTTTATTTCCTTGAGTTCCGCTGAAACTCTGACGACGCGCTGGTCCATCGCAGTCGTTACTTCCGACCTGATTGGCATACCTAGCATCTCATCAATCCAGATTGTCGTGTGGTTCTGAACAGAAGCATCTTGGGGTTGAACAGTTGTCACTTGGTATTTAGTAGTCAGCCGGCCATTCAACTCTTCGGTTCCGAGCTTCTGATAAATTGATTCGATGTGTGATTCACTCAAAAGCAGATCGATCGAAGCTTCAGTCTCGTTTTCCAGAGGGAGCGGCTTTGCCGGCTGATTTAGATCAGAATAGATATTTTCCGCGGGCAACAGCACAAAATGGCCGGCGGAATTCTCGAGATAGACCACTCTTTCGCCGGAAGTATACTCATATTCTTCCCGTCGGTTCTCGCCATCACGTGCCACGAAGTACTTGGAGACATGAGTCTCGGCTGGAGGTAAGTCGGTAGATCTGGATTGCCATTCAGCAGTAGTCACAATCCGCTCGGCCTGGTACCGCTTTGGTTCCCTAGTGGCAAACGGCGGCACTGAAACACCGACTGCCTGCGGAGAAGAAGAACTTACCTTGGTATTTTCGACTTGCCCTCGGCGACAACTGATAATCAACAGCGCGACGCACAAAGCAGAAACCAATATGGCAGCCCGTTTTGGCCCATATGTGTTCGCTGCATAAGAGATAGTCACACTCCTTCGACAAGCAATGCGATACCCATTCCACCACTAACACAGAGCGTGGCCAAACCGAGCCGCGCCTTTCGCTTTTTCATCTCGTGCAGAAGCGTAGTGGTAATTCGAACGCCAGTGCAGCCTATAGGATGGCCCAGCGCAATCGCGCCGCCATTTACATTGAGCCGCTCGGGATCGAAATGGAGTTCACGATCGCAGGCGATTACCTGCGCGGCAAAGGCTTCGTTGAGTTCTGTCAAATCAATCCTGTCGAGACCAAGCTTTTGCCGCTGCAACAAACCTGTTACCGCCGGAACAGGACCAATGCCCATTATCTCAGGAGGGACCCCTGCGACCTCATAATCAATAATGGCTCCAAGGGGCTCTGCGCCAGATTCATTTACAGCCTCTTCACTCATGATCATGACGGCGGCCGCACCATCCGTTATGCCTGAGGAGTTTCCCGCGGTGATGGTCCCATCCTCAGAAAATACCGGTTTCAATTTCGCAAGGTCGTTCAAGTCTGTGGGACGCAAATGTTCGTCATTTGCAAAGCGCGTGACTTCACCGTTCCCGCCCACGATTTCGAGTGGCAGGATTTCCGCCTCAAATCGCTTGTTGTGATTGGCCATTCGCGCACGCAGCTGAGATCTCAGCGCATACTCGTCCTGCTCACTGCGCGAGATTCCATATCGCTGGGCCAGAATTTCCGCAGTCTCACCCATAACAAGGCCCGAAAGAGGATCTTTAAATCCGTCACGATACATGCCGTCGACGAGTTCCGCGTTTCCCATTCGGTTTCCCCAACGCGCGCCCTCGGCCAAATAAGGAACACGGGACATGCTTTCGGTCCCGCCGGCGAGGATTATTTCTGCGCGACCAAGCAGGATCTCCTGGGCGGCAAGAATGATCGCCTGCAGGCCGGAGCCACATGCTTGATTAACGGTAAATGCTGGGCTCGTATCCGGAACTCCAGCGCGATATGAGATCTGTCTGCCAATATTTGGACCAACAGCGGCCTGTCTGGCACATCCCCAAATTGATCCTTGAACGTGCTCGGGGTTAACGGCCGCTCGGCGCAGACACTCCTGAGCCACCGCCACGCCCAGATCGGCGGCGGTCCAGGAACCCAGCGTCCCACCAAAACGGCCAATCGGAGTCCTTACGGCTCCGACTAAATAGACTTGGTTCATGCGTTGAATTTAACGAAGGGAAGTTGGTCGCGCAAATTTTGGTTGACCAATTATGGTAACACACGATAGAAGTAAGCTCTAAAACCGGGAATTCAGGCGCACGGCGTAACTTCAGATTGCCGGAGGCCCACTTTCTCGCTTGCCTCACGTACATGCTGGAAAACCTCACGACCCTCGATGATCTAGAGGCGGCTCGGCAAAGCATAGAAGAACTGTTTGCCGCGCACGCGGAATGGTTTTTCTTGCCCAATGCGGGTAAGTCACTGGCGCTCAAAAGACGCGATCTGGACCTTTGCATTTCACAGGGACGCCTGCTGCTTTCCTTTTGGACAGAGAATGGTAACTGCAACGCAAGAATAAAGAGTTGGCAGTGGAATGGTGACAAGCTTTTGCTCCAGGTATCGCGGCGAATGGGTGCAGAACAACCTCTAATAGAGCTGATTCCACGAGCCTCGGCAAGGGCGATTGCCGCTACGATCAAAGCCGCACGACAAATACGATGCGAGCAGTTGGCGCAAATTGCTTATCGGTTCCAACCTGGAGCAAAGGTTGAGCGTGCTGCTCTCAGTCCTGGAGTGCGTCGGGGACAGCCGGGCCGATACGCTCGGATCATTTTACGACTGAAACACCAACGCGTCGCAGTTACCGGTTCAGTAGCAGCAAGTAAACCCAGTGATATTGATGCGCTCCTTTCGTCGGCGCTGCTTTGGTTTACCCGAACCAGCGAGCGAACGCGCTCCCCTCATATTCAGCAGCTGTGGCTGGTTGTGGAACCGCAACTTGTAAAGCCGGCTACTCAGCGAATTGCTTTGTTGAGACAAGGACTGAGAGATGCCATCCGGCTCTTCAGACTAGAGAGTTCGGGCTTAGAGCTTCAACCGGTAACGTGTCCTGAAATAAAGGAACTCTGGAAGAAACGCACTGGCCCATTTCCCCCGCTCGCTAAAACCGAAGACAGTGAGTGGACCAAAAGGACCTTAACCCTTGCACCTAATGCGATCGATGTCGTGCGCGCTCGACATGGAGAGACGTTACGTTATTTAGGGCTTCCTTTTGCACGAGTGCGTCGTTTGCTGGATACGGAACGTGTGTGGTTTGGAGTTGAGGGCTCGAGTCGGCGGCTCTTAGATGCTAAGACAGAACAGGATTGGCAGAGTCTCCTCCGTGATCTCGCGGAGCACCGGTCAGCAAATGCCCTCGACCACCGACACGTCCTTTATCGAAATGTTTCCGAAGCCTGGCTTGAATCGTTACTGCGGCGTGATATCACCAGGCTGGATCCGGGACTAATTATCGCACCCTTGCACGCTCAATTTAGAACGGCGCGTGGTGGCGTCCTGGGGGCCAGGCCTATTGATCTACTGGCGCTTCGCACGGACGGCCGGCTGGTAGTTATCGAGTTGAAAGTTTCTGAGGATCGGGACCATGTGCTGCAAGGGGCGGATTACTGGCAAAGAGTAGAAGCCCATCGGCGGCGTGGACACATCACCCGCGCGAAACTATTTGGTGAGCGGGCGATTAGAAACGAACCGCCCCTCGTGTATCTGGTAGCGCCAACTTTGCGATTTCACCCTTCTTTTCCAACGCTGGCTCGAACGATTTCCTCAGAGATAGAGATTTATCGGTTTGATATCAATGAGGATTGGCGCTCAGGAGTGCGGGTGATGCGCAGGATGCGGGTGAATTAATGTTGCCGATACTCGCTTCTCCGTTCCCGACTATTAATGCTTAACGAAAAACTTTTCAGCCTCTTTTTGAATCGGAGGCGGAGAGACACTCACGGTGGTTGGGCTCATGCTACTCATCGCCTGTTCTGCAGAGAGGATACCGGAAACGCGCATCTTAAATTCATCGGCGTTACTTGCGTTGTTTAGCGCCTCTTCCAGCGAGATCATTCGCGCCTGAAATAGACCGAACAATGATTGATCAAATGTTTGCATTCCGTATTGCGATTTACCAGCGGCAATTGCCTCTCGAATCATATAACTCTTTTCTTCGTTGATTACGTAATCACGTATTAAAGAAGTTGAGACCATCACTTCAACCGCGGGTACTCGTCCGGCCCCTTTCGCAGCCCGCACAAGCCGCATGGAAATCACTGCTTTGAGAATTCCGGCAAGTTGAATACGGACGGACTTTTGTTGGTGCGACGGAAATGATGACACTATGCGCATGATGGTTTCGGTAGCGTCCAGAGTGTGCAGAGTCGAAAGCACCAGGTGTCCCGTTTCGGCTGCCGTTAAAGCCGTCTCAATAGTTTCGTGGTCGCGCATTTCGCCCACCAGAATGACATCCGGATCCTGTCGCAGGGCTCCGCGAAGCGCTTCCGCAAAGGATCGGGTGTCTACATCAACTTCCCTTTGCGTGATGAATGACAATTTGTCGTTGTGGAGGAACTCTATGGGGTCCTCAATAGTGACAATATGACCACCACGGGTTCCATTTATACGCTCTATCATCGCGGCCAGAGTCGTCGATTTACCTGACCCCGTAGCACCGGTGACGAGAATCAACCCGCGCCGCTCTTGCGCAATCTTGTCAATAATCGGAGGCAAACCCAGTTCCGCCGTGTTCTTCGTTTGATCCGGAATGACGCGCAAGACGATGCTGACAGTCCCGCGCTGCTGAAATATGTTCACGCGAAACCTTCCCAGACCGCTAACGCCGTAGCCAATATCGACTTCAGAAACTTCCTTGAAACGTTGTTTTTGACGGTTTGACATTATCGCAAAAGCCATATCGAGCGTATCTTCCTGTTTCATCCGAGGGGCGTCAGCGACGGGATGAAGTTCACCGCCAATGCGCATCACCGGAAACGCTCCCACTTTAAGGTGAAGGTCGGAGGCGCCATGACTGGTTGCAATTTTCAGCAAATCGTCAATCTTAATGGACATAAGCAGGCATAAACCTTTCGCGGGTCGTACGGTGATTTCTTGTAATTATTGACGCCGGGAGGGGCGAGTCAGGACTGCGGGACAGAGTTGCTCGGGAAGAACCCTAAGCAATACTAATAAAATAATAGCCTTCGCGACCGACAAGGTCAATATTTATGCGCTATTACTCGATGGTACTGACCTGGTAACTAGTAGCCTCATTTTCCGGGTGAGAAAGACTATCGAGTCCTTCCTTCTTGTGCCCGTTGTTCTGCTCTTTTGAGTGATTTGCTGCATCTGTATACGTTAACCAGGGGCCGGGAGCCTCACGCTCACCTTTTGTAATCTCAAAAAAAGCGCTCTGTATTCTTGCTGTGATTTCACCTCGAGCTCCATTGCCCACGGAAATGCGGTCGACAGAGCGAATCGGAGTGATTTCGGCAGCAGTCCCGGAGAAGAAGAGTTCATCTGCAACGTACAAAGCCGCGCGTTGCACAGTCCGCTCTTTGACGGTAATTCCCAACTGATGGCAAATTTGAATGACGCTATCTCTCGTGATTCCTGGCAAGATCGAGGAAGAGAGCGGTGGCGTAAGCACCAAATCGCCGCTTACCAGAAAAATATTCTCACCCGAACCCTCAGAAACATAACCGCGATCATCCAGAGCAATTCCTTCGGCAAAACCGTTGAGCAAGGCTTCCATTTTGATCAGTTGCGAATTCATGTAGTTGGCGCCACTCTTGGCCATCGCAGGCATTGAATTCGCTGTCAGACGGTTCCAGGTGGAGACGCAAACATCGACACCCTTTTCGATAGCCTCGTCACCAAGATACTTTCCCCAGTCCCAGGCGCCGATATAACAGGCTAAAGGATTTGGGAAGGGATTCACGCCGAAGGCTGGATGTGCCTCATCGAGACTGCGAAACAAAATGGGCCTGATGTAACACTGATCCAAGCCGCTGCGTTGGACTAACTCGATCGCGGCGTTGCACAATTGCTCGAGGCTCCACGAATGGTCCATGCGATAGATCTTCGCTGAGTTTATGAACCGTTGCATATGCTCGCGCAAACGAAAAATAGCGGGCCCCTGTTCTGTAGCGTAACAGCGTATGCCTTCAAAAATGCTGGAACCATAGTGAAGGACGTGAGACATCACATGAACGCGTGCGTCAGTCCAATTGATAAATTTTCCATCGTGCCAGACAACGTCACAAATGCGCATGGTTGGAGTCTCCTTTGCCTTGCCTTCTTTTGAAAACATACCGTTTACTCCTTTAGGAAACGTTTCAGGAAAGGGCGGCGAGGAAGCCCTGCCTTTGTCCTGTGCAGGACCAGTGTCCAGGGGAAAATTGTGAGAACTTCATTGGTCCCTACCAGCAGAGCAGGCTGTTGGTTGACGACACCGCACAATACCGTAACTCTGCTTTGATTGGCAAGGTGAGCTTGCTTAAGAGAATTTCATTACCGTAGCATCAAATGTTTCTCCTGCGCGAACGAGTCGTTACCGGAGGCGCCTGTCCGCGGAAATCGAGAATTCCGAGGCGCTCGCTAATCGCTGTAATTTTGTTGTCAACTCTCTTCGCTGGTTGTGTCACGAGCAAGAGAAAGGAACCCGCTGCCATTTTAGACGAACAAGAGGCCGGGAAAAAGAACGATTCCGTCTCAATTCACGAGCGCGCCATCGTTATCGATATGCACGCCGATACAACGCAACGCCTGGTTGACGAAAAAATTGATCTCTCCAGGCAATTGAGCGACGGTCATTTCGATACGGCGCGAGCAAAGAAAGGTGGTCTGGACGCGCAATTCTTCTCGATTTGGGTTGAACCGCAGCTGTTTGGCGGCGGTGGTCCCAAAGCAATGAAGCGCGCTGATGAACAGATTGCCGCCGTGCGCGCTCTCGGCCAAAGCCATCCGGAAACCTGGCAGCTCGCTACCTCGACTGCAGACATTCGGCGCATCTCCGCTGCAGGGAAATTGGCGGCCCTGATGGGTCTTGAGGGCGGCTATGCTATTGATGAACGTATCGAGAACGTGTCCCGTTATTACGAGATGGGAGTTCGTTATATGTCGCCGGCCTGGAGCGTCAGCACGAGTTGGGCCGGTTCATCCAGCGATGCGGTCGGACCCACGAGAGGCTTAAACGAATTTGGCAAAAAGGTGATTCAGGAGATGAATCGCCTGGGGATGTTGGTTGATGTTTCTCACGTTTCTGATAAGACTTTCTGGGACATCGCCAAGACTTCAAGCAAACCGTTCATCGCAAGCCATTCTGGGTGTCGCGCTATTGCTAAAGTCAACCGCAATCTGGATGATGAGATGATCCGTGCGATCGTTGGCAGTCGTGGCGTGGTCTGTGTCCTTTTTTATCCGGAATTTCTGGAGCCCGGCTGGAGTGAGAAGAAGAAGCAGGTTGATGCTGAGATCGCGCCGCTGGTGCAGAAGGCTTCGGAAACAGAGAAAGGTGACGCAGCTCACAAGAAAATGGCGCGAGATCGTGTGCGGGCGGAAGAATACGCGCGACGTTTGCCGCCCGTCACCGTGGCACGTTTAGTAGATCATATTGATCACATCGTGAAATTGGTGGGCATTGACTTCGTCGGCATTGGCTCGGACTTTGACGGTGTTCAAGCCTCTTTGAGCGATTTGAGAAGCGTGGCGGACCTACCAAATCTCACGGGCGAACTGCTAAAACGGGGATACTCAGAGACTGACATCGATAAGATTCTGGGCGGAAACGTGATGCGCGTAATGGATGAGCAACGGTAAATGGTAAATGGAAAACGTGGTCTTTGGCTTTTGGCCTTTGAACTTTGTATTTTGAACTTCAAGCTTTGAGCAAACAGGTCAGTACCACCACGCGGTAGCGGGTGGGTCTCTGCTCATTACGCGCGCCTTGGCAGCCCAGAGACCCATCGCTACGAAGCTGTCAATAAATTGAAGAATGACATGGTCCACAATACCCCCAACGGCAGTTGGGGGATCTTTCAGTCCAGCCTACACTCAGGTAGGTTTCGAAAATCTCGAATTCCCCCAACGGCAGTTGGGGGATGGTTCAGATCCAGCCTCGTCAAGGGCAACACACTAAAGTCCTTCAGTGGTGGCATTCTCCATTGGGGAAACCGAAAGTTCAGGCCGCTGTCATTCGTGTCAGAGGTTGGATCTGAACCATCCCCCAACTGCCGTTGGGGGTATTCGAGAATTGCGGTAGAGCGAATGGTGTAGGCTGGACTGAAAGATCCCCCAACTGCCGTTGGGGGTTTTTTAAGACGCAATCCATTCTCGAATTTATTCACAGCTTCTACCGCGTGGTGGTACTGACCTGTTCTCCCAAAGCGCATAAGTACAAAGCACAAAGCACAAAGACCAAAGGTCAAAGGCGATTTTCAATGCTAAAAACTCCGCGGATAGGGTTTCATGCTCCCATCAAGGGTGGTCTGCATACTGCCTTACTCAAAGCCAGGGAGCTTGATTGTGGCACTGTTCAGATGTTTTCACGAAATCCGCGGGGTTGGAAAGCCAAGCCTCTGAGTGAGGAAGAGGCCGATCTGTTTAAGCAGGTGCGCAAAAAAACGAAGATTTCGCCAGTTGTCATTCACGCGAATTATCTAATCAACCTTGCCGCGGCCGATGATGAAATCCTTGCCAAATCGCGTGAATCGTTTCGAGAAGAACTTGAGCGTGGAATCCTTCTGGGAGCCGATTATCTAGTGGTCCACCCCGGCAGTGCGCGGGGAGCATGCGAGACTGATGGTATTGCTCAGTGTGGCGAGAGTCTCAAAATTGCTGCGGACGAACTTGATCTCAGCGGTCTTCGCATTCTCCTGGAGAATACTGCGGGCCAGGGTGAATGCATTGGTCATCGATTTGAACACCTGGGTAAAATTATGGATCTGTGTCCGGAACTCTCGTTGGGAGTTTGCTTTGACACCGCCCACGCCTTCACTTCCGGATATGACATTCGCGAGGAGGATGGTTTGGAAGCCACTATCCAGGCGCTTGATCGGCATGTAGGGACCAGAAATGTGAGGGCCATCCATTTCAATGACTCCAAGGCGCAGTACTGTTCGCGCGTAGATCGCCATGGGCACATCGGTGCCGGTTATATCGGCAGTGAGGCTCTTTGTCGAGTGGCACGTCACCGGAAACTATGTCATGCGGCATTTATACTCGAGACTCCCGTCGACGATCCCGGTGATGACGTGCGTAATGTTAATGCGCTCAAGTCGTTTATTAGCGAATAAGGAAAATGGTTTTTGGTCTTTGTGCTTTGAACTTTGTGCTTTGATCTTTGTACTTTGTATTTTGTTCTTGGGTAGAGCTTCGCGTTAGAACAACACAAAGTTCTGAGTACAAAGATCAAAGCACAAAGTTCTAAGACCAAAGACCATTCCTAACAGTGACGCTTCCGCGCCGCGCGTTCTAGCGTGGTCTGTTGGAGTGCGAATCCCTCCCAAAAAAACAAAATTAGCTTGCAGAGGGCCCGCAATCGGCGGTGAATTACCGGTCGAGTCCGGCCAACCATAGGCTTCCTCGAAGCAGAAATGTTTAAATTAAAGGCTACCGCGGACCGGGCCCGCGGATCTTGAATGTACCTAAATCAGGAAGAACGATTATGGACGAAAAATATTTTCCAGAGGCAATTGAACAAAAATGGCAGCAGCGCTGGCAGGAGACCAAAGTTTTCGAGGCGAAGGAAAACGACCCGCGCGAGAAGTATTATTGCCTCGAGATGTTGCCCTACCCTTCGGGCTTCCTTCATATGGGCCATGTGCGAAACTACTCGATAGGCGATGCGCTCTCCTGGTATAAGCGGCTGCAGGGGTTCAACGTCCTTCATCCTATAGGTTGGGATAGTTTTGGCCAGCCAGCCGAGCAGGCCGCTATCAAACGTGGTGTGAATCCTCGCTCCTGGACAGAAGAAAACATTGTTCATATGCGCGGGCAACTCCAGCGGCTGGGTATCAGTTACGACTGGTCGCGGGAAATCGCTGCACATCGCCCCGACTACTACAAATGGGACCAGTGGTTTTTCCTCAAAATGTACGAAAGAGGATTGGCTTACAAAAAACTTTCGCCCGTGAATTGGTGCCCTAAAGAACAGACGGTTCTTTCAAACGAACAGTCTTCAGGTGGAGTCTGTTGGCGCTGCGGAAGCCAGGTTGAGAAGCGGGAGCTCAAGCAGTGGTTTCTGCGGATAACTGATTACGCTGAGCAGCTTGTTGAGGAGATGAAAGAGATCGAGGCCGACTGGCCCGAAAAAGTACTTAAAAGGCAGCGAGACTGGGTGGGACGAAGTGAGGGGGCCCACATTGATTTCGCCGTTAAGGGCAGCGATAAAAAGATTGGTGTGTTCACCACGCGCATTGACACGATCTTTGGTGCGACCGCCATCATCCTGGCCGCCGAGCACCCATTAATTCATGACTTGCTCGAGGGGTCCTCGTTAAAGAGTGACGTGCTCCAATTTGCCGAGAAGATTATGCAGGCTCGGGCATCGCGCTCCGATCAAACAGCAGAAGAAGAGAAGGAAGGTCTTAACACCGGAGCTTTGGCCATTAACCCATTCAGCGGTGAGAGCATTCCCATTTGGGTGGCAAATTATGTCCTGATGGACTACGGCACAGGAGCCGTAATGAGTGTGCCCGCCCATGATGAGCGCGATTATGAATTCGCCCAGAAGTACTCACTGGCAATCCGGCAGGTTATTGCTCCCGTTTCTCATAATCAGGCGCCGATCGAGCCTCAGTCACGTACCGGAACAGACCAGTCGGCGGAGATGACCCACGCCTTCACTGATTATGGAGCTTTGATCAACAGCGGAATGTGGGGCGGCAAGCTCTCTACCGTGGCGATGCAGGAAATGGCCGCTTACGCGGAAGAACATGGGTTCGGTAAGGCTTCCGTTACCTATCGGATTCGCGACTGGGGGGTGTCCCGTCAGCGATTCTGGGGAGCACCAGTGCCCATTATTTATTGCGATGATTGTGGCACGGTTCCTGTCCCTTACGAAGATCTTCCGGTCGTGCTGCCGGAGACGGCGGAGTTCACGGGGAGCGGGCAATCGCCGCTTGCCGGAGTTGCAGCGTTCGTGAACACGACCTGCCCGAAGTGTAAAGGTTTGGCCAACCGCGAGACTGACACGATGGATACGTTTGTCGATTCATCCTGGTATTTCTTCCGTTATTGCGACCCTCAAAATCAATCGGCACCGTTCGATCCCAGAATAGCGCAGCAATGGACCCCGGTGGATCAATATATCGGAGGCGATTCACATGCTGTGATGCACCTGATCTACACGCGTTTCTGGAACAAGTTCATGCGGGATATCAACCTGGTAGCCTTCAACGAGCCGGTACGGAAACTGCTTACGCAGGGTATGGTAACTAACCGGGTTGAAGGAACTGACGAATGGAAAGCAATGTCGAAGAGTCTCGGTAACGGAGTTGATCCAGATGACATGATCGCGGCTTTTGGTGCTGATGCTTGCCGTTTGTTTATTCTTTTTGCCGCACCCGTTGAAAACGAGTTACGTTGGTCCGAGACCGGAGTGGAGGGAGCGATAAGATTTTTGCGTCGCCTCTATAACGCGGTTTGGCGCTGGCAGGAGCGACTCTCAGATACTGCTCAGAACAAAACAGCACCGGCCAACGCAGATTTTGGCCCGAGCGCCCGAGCCCTGCGTCGCAAGACTCATCAGACTATTGCCCGCGTAACCAGTGATTTCGAGCACCTTCATCTCAATACCAGCGTTGCGGCCCTGATGGAGTTGTTGAATGAATTCTCAGAGTTCGACGTACAACCGCAAACGGCCTCCGAGGCAAGTGTATGGACCGTACGAGAGGCGTTGGAATCGCTGGCATTAATGCTCGCGCCCTTTTGTCCGCATATCGCGGAGGAGCTGTGGGAAGGACTGGGCCATTCGGGTGGACTTTTGCAGTCTCAGGCCGTCTGGCCGCAGGCGGATGCCGAGTTGGCCCGTAAAGAAGAGCTCGAGATACCAGTTCAGATCAATGGAAAATTGCGTTCGCGCGTGTTGGCATCACTGGATGTGAGTGAAGAAGAACTGCGAACGGCTGCCCTGGCTGATGAAAGAGTGCTGGGATTTACCAAGGGACATGAGATTTTGAAAGTCATTGTAGTGCCCCAACGGTTGGTGAACATAGTTTTGCGTTGATGCGGTCACCAATTTGTCAGTTGCTGCCGGGCTTGCAGTTAGTTAGAATCAGCGCGCTTGTGCTAGTCGTGCAGATATCACCTGTTTGCGTGTCTCTACGCCGTCCTCGGCTCATTTTCGCGCCAGAGTCTTTGCGCGAGTTTCTGCCACTCAGGCCGCCGAAATGAGTATTTAGATACTTAATCGGGGCCTTCCGCACCATAGTCCAGGGACGCCTTATCGAGCTTTACAATGAAAGAATGTCCAACCTGTAGGCGCTGTTTCCCCGACGAAATCAATCATTGTCCACAGGACGGCGATGAGACGACGCCTTCGCTTACCGGAGAGCCTATCCTCGATGCGCGTTATCAATTGGAAAGGAGACTTGGCCAGGGCGGGATGGGCGTTGTCTTTCAGGCACGGCACATTTTCCTTAAAACATCTCACGCAATAAAAGTTATCTTGCCTGATCTGGTGGGCAATGATCCGATGCTCGTCACACGTTTCAGGCAAGAAGCGCTGGCGGCCGCCGCTATTCGCCACCAGAACATCATTGCCGTGACTGACTTCGGTGTTGTCCGAGGCACCATGCCGTTCCTGGTGATGGAGTTTGTTAACGGAAAATCACTGCAGGACATTTTGGCAGAGGAGAAGGTCATGACCCCCTCGCGAGCGTTAGAATTCATTAGCGCCATCGGTGCTGGAGTGGCGGCTGCTCACAGACAGAATATTGTGCATCGTGACCTCAAGCCTCTGAACATAATGGCCCAGGAAAAAGTACCTATAGCTGAGGGTTTGAAAATCCTTGATTTTGGCCTGGCTAAAATCAAATCAGGTGAATTGCTCGGTTCATTTGTGCAGGCAAAAACGAGTGGATTGATGGGTTCACCTTTTTATATGGCGCCCGAACAATGGTCCGATGAGGAGCCCGACTCCCGCGCGGATATTTACAGTTTAGGAGTCATTCTCTATCAGATGCTGGCGGGAGATGTGCCGTTTAAAGGCTCTTCTATCCCTTCCATTATGAAGAAGCATTTGACACTGCCGCCACCGAGTTTTCAGTCCATTGGAGCTCAGGTTCCGCCCCAGGTCGAAGCAGTCGTGCGTCACGCTTTGGAGAAGGACATGGCGGCGCGCACACCGTCGGTAGAGGTCTTTCTTCGGGAACTCCGTGATGCCGTCAATTCCAGTGGTACGACGAGAAAAACCACTCGTCCAACAGCGGCCCTCGATCCTAATCAGACTTTAATGTCGCCGCTAGCCGCCACCAGTGCCAAAGTGGCAGAACAAACCGGCTACTCCGAACCTGCGTTTGCACCAATGGCCGGAACTATCGGTTCGGCAGCCGTTGGAGAAGAAGCGGAGCGGGTCTCGGCATCAAGACTTGCCTACGAGCGCGAGCAAGCGGAACGAGAGAGGGTGGCACAGGAGGAGCTAAGACGCGAAGCCGACGCTCGCCGCAAGGCTCTGGAAGAGGCAGCTCGACAAGCAAACGAGGAAGAGGAACGCCTGCGCAGAGAGCGAGAGGCCCGGGAAGAGCGGGAGCGCCAACAACGCGAGCAGATGGAACGCGTTGAGCGACAAGCTAAGGACCTTGAGGAACGACTTGCGCGACTCGCGACCAGCATGCCGCCACAGGCGGCTGTCCTTGATCCGGAAGCAACGCAGATTCATCGGGCGGTTGCGGTTCAACCGTTGAGCATTGACAGCTTTCCCTTGGTCGAGGTCCCGTTCCAGCAGAGTCAGCCGCCCCTCCTAACACAGCAAAGAAAGACCAACGTACCTTTGTTGTTACTGGGATTTGTAGTCGTTATTCTCTTCCTGAGCGGCGGTGGAACAGCTGCGTATTTCCTGTTGCGTCCTAAGGTAATCGTTCCAGAGCCAAGTAGTACACAAGCCACGACGCCGCCAGCGCCACAGCCTAAAAAGGCCGATCAGTTAGAAATTATCGGCGGCAGCTTCCTCATGGGACGTAATGATGGCCCGCCGCAAGAGCGTCCAGAACACAACATCACTGTACGAACCTTTTATATGGATCGAACAGAAGTTACTAACGCGGAATATGCCGAATTTGTGCTTGATGCAAATTACGAGTCACCGAGTCATTGGGTCAAAGGCAAACCGCTTCCTGGTCAGGAGCAATGGCCGGTGGTGAACGTCTCCCCGCTGGACGCTGAAGCGTTCGCGGTGTGGCGAACAAAACGCGATGGTGTCACTTACCGGCTGCCAACCGAGGAGGAATGGGAATATGCCGCCCGTAATGGCGGCAACGCCAAACTCTATCCCTGGGGTGATCGATGGGAAGAGAAGCGGGCCGTTGTAAAGGAGGCGACTCCGATGCCAGTTGGTTCCTTCCCCGACGGAGCAAACCGCTGGGGAGTTCTCGACCTGATTGGGAATACCTGGGAATGGACCTCCTCAAAAGCGTCCCTTTATCCCGGAAACAAGGTGGAAATTCCCGCTGCGACTCGGGATTGGGTCGTGGCCCGTGGCGGCTCTTATGCCAGCGATCCAAAGGACAGGCAAATACCGATTTCCGCCACCTATCGAGATTGGTTCAATCCGACGCTCCGGCACGCCAACTTTGGATTTCGCCTGGTGCGATCCGCTGATTGATGAGTCGCCTGATTGCTGCCGCGAAAGGTAAAAATCCCTTCCTATTCAGGAGTTACCATTCAGAATTAGATATCCAGAAAGAAGTGATCTACAATCCGCCTCACTGGTTGTTTTCACCATTTCTGCCAACCTGTGAAGAAAACTATCGGCTTAGGTGCAACTCGGGTCCTTGTATATAATTCAAGTCACCAATTTGCGATAGGATCCGGAACTAGGAGAGGATCATGAGAAGTTATGCTGTTGTGCGCCCGGTTCTGTTCTGTGCGGCGTCTTGTCTCATAGTGTCGCTTTCCGGTCCTGTAATACTGGGCCAGGATGTTGGTGCGGACGTTGGCGGCGGTGCGGGAATCTTCCGGCCCAAAAACCCGGAGACTAAAAAGCGCACCACAAAACCGATGACACCGGTGGTGAAGTCGTCAAGTCGGTCCACTGGCCGAAAGACGGTAACCCCTCCCGCGAATACTGAAGATCGAGTCGAGGAGTTATTGGAGCGAGGGAATCAGGACCGTGATGCTCGGAAATTCTCGGATGCCGAGCAGGACTACCAGTCGGCATTAAAGCTTAAACCGCGAGATGCTCGTGCCGCGTATGGTCTGGGCAACGTCTTTACCGACCAGCAACGTTGGGAGGATGCAGAGACGGCGTACCGCAATGCGGTACAGTGGAACCCAGCGGACGTGGACGCACTGGTGGCGCTAAGTGTCGTTCTCGTGCAACCACGGACGGGCGCAAGTAATGCAAAACGGTTTGTGGATGCAGAAAATGCTGCTCGCAAGGCCGTAACGATTCAGCCAAACAATGCCCTCGCCTGGGATCGCCTGGGCGTAGCCTTACAATCCCGAGAATTGTTTAATAGTGAAACCGAACACGCTTATAGACGAGCTGTCGAACTCGCGCCGGAATTTGCTGTCGCGTATGCACATCTCGCGCGCGTTCTCAGACGATTAGGAAGAACGGATGAGGCAACACCACTATATGAGCATGCAATATCCCTGGGAAAAGACGCGGCGACACTAAATGTGATTGCAGAATCACTGCAAGCCGAACAGCTTTGGGACAAGTCTGAACCAGTTCTCAGACGTGCTCTCGAGCTTGATGCCCGAAACCCCACTTCGCTTTTTTTGATTGGTCGAATGATGGCGGTTCGCAAACGTTATGCTGAAGCCGAGGGATATCTGAAGACAGCGACTGAGGTAAGCCCTGGAGCCTTTCAGCCGTATAACTTACTCGGTAGCGTATACCTGGCTCTCAACCGTTACCAGGATGCCGAGAGAACCTACGACCGAGCTGTGGAAGTCGCATCACTAGGAGATAAAAGGCAGCTCGCCGGAGTTTTTGGCTTTGAGGGTGTCGGAGACGGATACCTTCACGCAAAACAAAACAGCGATGCCATTCGGGTTTACCAGCGAGGACTTGAGCTTGATCCCGGCAACAAGCAGCTGGAAGAGAAACTGTCCCAGGCGAAGTCTCATTGAGCACGTGGGTCTAAGAGAGAGGTCCGTTTATGAAGCGTTGCCCGAAATGCAACCGTACCTTCCCAGATGAAAATCAAAAGTTCTGCACCGTCGATGGCGGTTTGTTGATTGCCGCACAACCTGCTTTCGATCCCAACGCTACCGTTCGAGCAACTTCTACTGATCTGGGCATTCATCCATCAGAAGTACCCAATGACAGAGCGGCGACAAGCCGGGAACTAATTGACCCGAACGCGACCATTGCGGCGTCGTCCGTAGCCCCAACCGCTGTATTCCCGCGCCAGACTGCCCCGACTGGTACGCCAACCTCCGCAGAATTACCACGCCCTCCACAAGCGCAAGCTCCTCCCATTTCGGTTCCCCTCGCAGCCTCGAAAGCAAAGTCAAAGATTCCCTGGATTATTGGTGGAGTTTTGCTGTTTCTTTTCTTCTTGGCCGGGAGTGCGGTGGCTCTCTTTCTCTTTGTAATAAGGCCAAGACTTGAGGCGCTTCGGGAGCGTCCGGCGGTTGTGCAGCGGGCTCCTGAACCTTCTATAGCAAACGAGAACTCTAGTTCCAATAGCACGAATACGGCCAAAACAGAGGCGAACACGGAGATCGATACGTTTGTTCCCCCGCCAAATACCGAAAAATATACCAGTGCCAGGGACAATCTTGACGGGAAATTGGCCGAACATTTCCTGGATTTCTCGTTCTACTACCCAAAGTCATGGCAAACTGATCCAAACGCTGGCGTGCCGGGCGCTAGCAATTTCGTTAAAGTTGAGAGAATGCTGCCTCCGGACTTCACCCAGGAAAACTTTGCGGTAGGCTGGTATACAAGCAAGGGAACTTTTGAATCGGACAGTCCAACCTTTCCGGAACTAGTGCGAATCCTTAGCTCCAGCCTGGCAAAAAATTTTCCCGCGTACAAGAAAGCGTCAGAAGGTCCGGTAAAGGTAAACTCTCTGCAGGGCTACGAATTTCGCTTCGTGAGTTTGTCAAAGGGTACCGAAAAAGGTGATCTGCAATTGTGGGGACGTGTAATCTTCTTGCCAACCGGGGTTCCTGGGCAGACTACGGGAGCGACTTTGAGCATGCTTGCTACTTCACTCGCGCCGGAGTTGTCTGGTGTTGACGACGTGGGTGAAAAGGGGGAAATGCCCGTGATTCTCGAGTCATTCCGTTTCACCAAGCCTAAATAAGGCGCGACTAATTTGCAGTTGGTTCGATTTCACTCGCCACCGTGAATGTTAGCAGATAGAATGCTATCGATTTGGGGTGTGCTTAATTCAGGAATAATTCAAAATGCTATCTTTGAAACAGGCGTCATCAACACGTAGGCGGTTTTGGACACCTGGGCGCTTAGTGGCAACGGTTCTGGTTTTATCACTCGGGGCAGCTTTGAGCGTCTCGAGCTGCAATTCTACGGACGAACCAGCAAAAGCGGATCCCGTCGCAAAGAATGCGCCGAACCCAGGTCGGAACCCGGCCTCAGTGACCGGGCTCGCGGCCTTGCCCGCAAATGTGCTCGAGGCGGAACTAAAAGCCGCCAGCGGCGCGCCGATAAAGCTTTCAAGCTACACAGGAAAAGTGCTGCTGGTGAACCTTTGGGCCACGTGGTGTGGGCCTTGCAGAATCGAAACGCCGGAGCTGGTAAAATTGCATAAACATTACCAGACACAAGGGGTTGAAATGGTTGGTCTTTCCACAGAAAACCCTGACGCGTCGGAAGCAAGCGTACGAAATTTTGTTCGCGATTTTGAAGTCGATTACCGGATCGGGTGGGCCACACCAGACGTGGCGATTACTTTGATGCAGGGTCGCGATGCCATTCCCCAAAGCTTCGTTATTTCTCGAGACGGTCACATAGTGCGACGCTTTGTCGGATTTAATCCAACAACTACGCCGCCGCAATTGAAACAGGCCATTGAAGAAGCACTGAATGTCAAAGGGTGAACCGCAGGGTTCTCTCTCTCTTCGCTCTCTCAGCGGTCTGCTAATGAGAAGACTTTTCCACCTTCTTCGTACGGCGTCTGCCCTTGGGATCTGATGCCTGCTTTTCCAAACCTCGAGCCACCTGCTCTTTTGCTCGCCTCTTTAGCTTAGTCAATTCTTTTTGTACCCGATCCTCAGCCTTGTCAATGGGCGCGAGTTCCGGCAGCTCATTTTGCGTAACGATCTTGTTTTTATTAATGGCCATACCCCATATCCTCCGCTAGATTCATGAGCAACATCGAAGATCTCATCCATCCAGGATGCTTGCCGTTTAAGATTCCGGCGGCGTCTCTGGGGATGCGTTGCGTTGTAGCATCAGTCTACTTGTCAATAAGACGTTAGAAAACCGCAACAATCCGTCTGCTTCGTTTAATGACGATCTCTTGCAAAGAACGCAGAGGGAGCGCAGAGAGTTGAAACTAGGACACCACCAAAGTGCCGAGTAACCTTGACAAGTCCACAGCACGTTACATAAAGTCCGTTAGATTATGCGGAAAAGTCTTATAGCGCTGATTCTGATTGTGACAGTGAGCGGAAGTATCAGCGCTGGTATTCAAATGCATTCGGGAATGCATGGCGCAGGCATGATGGATTGCTGTAAGGCCGCACTCGCTAGAGAAGATTCGGCAAAAACGTCTCAGGAAAGACTCTGTTGCGCCCTCAACTGTCAGGAGTCAGCTCCTCTTACTTCTTCAAGCTCCCAGTCGGTTTTCATGCAAGGCAGACAGCCGGCGCCATTCTTCAACCCAGAAACGCTGGTGTCTCAGCCGAACGTCTTACGCCACGGTCCCTGGAATACCGATACTCCCAAAATCTTTTCATCCCCTTACATTCTGAACCTCGCGCTCCTGATCTAATTGCTTCAGGGGCGTAGTGTGTCTTTGCTACCAGCTACTTTGACTAAAGTAGCAAGGAAGTGCTGCGCACCATGATTGGCAGACTCTGGCCGCGATGGCTTGCAGCGCGTGCATCGGGTCTCTTCCCAGATTAATGCTACGGCTCTTCATTCTTCGCCATGAAACAAGCAAGCGGTGATCGTAGGCGCGGTAAATAATTCCCAATTCGCGGAGGTAAAAATGATCAAGAGAATGGCAATTGTAATAGGTGTGGCTGGTCTACTAATACTCGTCGTCGCCTGTGGTTCAAAAACGACTGAGAGTGGAAAAGTGATCAAAAGTGCGTCAGCCGGTAATAACTTAAACGTGTCACTTGCAACCAGTGACGGCGTTCTCAAACACGGAAACACAGAGTTTACGCTCTCGTTTACTGACGCAGCTGGCAAGCCCGTAGAGGTGGGTGCGGTGGCAGTGAATTTTCACATGCCGCAGATGGGCACCATGGCCGAAATGAACGATGCGGCCACCTTCACTACTACGAATACGCCAGGTGTCTATCGCGGCCGCGCAAATATCGAGAGTGCTGGCGAGTGGCAAGTCAAACTTACATATGAAGGTCCCGCCGGACGCGGTGGAACCACATTTCCTATCGTACTGCAATGAAGGATTCGCGATTGTGATTCACCGCCTGATAGAACTCAGTCTTCGGAACCGAGGGCTGGTCATAGCACTTTATCTGGGCCTGGCGGCCTGGGGATATTGGGCCCTCCTGCGAACTCCCATAGATGCCATTCCGGATCTCTCTGACAATCAGATCATTGTGTTCACTGATTGGCTCGGACGCTCTCCGCAGGAAGTAGAGGATCAGGTTACTTATCCGCTGGTCACAAGTCTGCAAGGGCTGCCCGGCGTTCGCGTGGTGCGGGCTAGTTCGGCGTTTAGCTTCTCGATGATCAATATCATTTTTGAAGACAATATCGATCTCTACTGGGCCCGTACACGCGTTCTGGAGCGACTCAATCTCGTCGGCAAACAACTTCCCGACGGGGTTGTGCCGACTCTTGGACCAGATGCGACAGGTGTCGGACAGATTTTTTGGTACACCCTGGAAAGTCAGCAGATGAACCTGCGGGACTTGCGCACCTTGCAGGACTGGTTTGTCCGTTATCAACTCAACTCAGTTCCCGGAGTCGCCGAGGTCGCCTCTGTCGGAGGTTACGTTCAGCAATATCAAATCGACGTGAATCCGAACAAACTGCGGTCTTACTCCATTCCCTTATCAACTGTCGTTGAAGCCGTGGAGCGTTCCAACAACAACGTGGGTGGAAACGTGGTTGAGCAGGCGGGACAGTGGTCCGTGGTCCGAGGCGTGGGGCTGATTGGATCAGTGGCGGACGTTGAAAACGTTGTGATTGGCGCTTCAAACGGCATCCCTATTTACGTTCGCAACGTTGCCGAGGTGAAACTGGGAAACGCCTTTCGCACCGGTGCGCTGGACAAGAATGGTAAGGAAGCAGTGGGTGGCGTAGTGATAGCACGTTATGGCGTTAATACGCTAGATGTAATCCGGGCAGTGAAAGAGAAGATTGCAGCGCTACAATCTGGACTGCCAGCAGGGGTTCGTTTAGTGCCTTTTTACGACCGCACGCAATTGATTCTTAGAGCTACGGAGACCCTCAAACGCGCCCTGATCGAGGAACTCCTGCTCGTCACTCTGGCACACATTGTTTTCCTGGCCCACTTTCGATCCATTCTGATAGTTACTATCCCGTTGCCGCTGGCTGTGCTCCTGTCATTTCTATTTATGCATTACATGGGCATCAGCTCCAACCTCATGTCTCTTTCGGGAATAGCCATTGCCATCGGCGTGCTGGTGGACGCAGGCATTGTCGTGACCGAGAACGCGTTTCGATTTTTGGAAAAGAGGAACGTCGATCCCAGGAACAGAACGCTTGTTTGGCAAACGGTGCTTGACTCCACCGGGATTATCGGTCGCCCAGTCTTCTTTTCGATGGCGATTATCATTCTCGCGTTCATTCCCGTCTTTGCCCTCACCGGACAGGAGGGAAAACTCTTTCATCCGTTGGCCTTTACAAAAACGTTTGCGATGTTTGGGGCAACCATTATAGCGGTCACGCTGGTACCTGTGCTTTGTAGTCTGTTACTGGGCGGGAAATTTCATGCAGAGCAGGACAATCCGGTAATGCGATTTCTACAGGCCCTCTATCGTCCGGTTTTAACAATGGCTTTGCGCCATCGGTTGCTCACTGTCCTCACGGCGGCAGTCCTGTTCAGCGGAGCGATCTTTTTGGCAAGCGGGATCGGTAAGGAGTTTATGCCGCCGTTAAACGAGGGAGACCTCATGTACATGCCAGTGACAGATCCTGCAATTTCCATTGATGAAGCCATCAAGATAACGGGCAAACAGGATGAAATATTGAAGAGCTTTCCGGAGATTGAATGGGCGGTGGGAAAGTCCGGACGCGCCGAAACGTCCACCGACCCGGCTCCTCCGAACATGAACGAGACTATCGTTCATTTAAAGCCCGCTGAGCAGTGGCGGCCTGGTATGACGCGCGAGTCACTGATTGCCGAGATGGATGAAAAGTTAAGGATGCCAGGAGTCACTAACATATGGACACAGCCCATCATCAATCGTATCGACATGCTTACAACGGGAATTCGCTCGCAAGTCGGTATCAAGATTTTCGGCAATGACCTGAAACAACTCGAAGAACTTTCGCGGCGCATTGCGGAGCTGGTAAAGACAGTGCCGGGCTCAGTCGATGTTTATCCTGAGCAGATTAGCGGCGCACCGTATATAGATATCAAAATCAATAGGACGGCAGCAGCTCGTTACGGAATTGAAGTTAGTGTGATTCAGGATGTTATCGAAAAGGGGATAGGAGAAAGCAATCTCACCATTACCATTGAGGGACGCAAAAGATTTCCTGTGCGCGTTCGTTACGGTTCGCAATTTCGCAATAGCACCGAGGCGCTTTCACAGATTCCCATTACCTCGCCCGGCGGCGCGCCGATTCCTCTCGGCCAACTCGCGGAAATTCGGAGAACTGAGGGACCAACAATGATTTCCAGTGAGGATGGATTGCTGCGAGGAACAGTTTTGCTCAACGTAAGAGGCCGCGATGTGGGTGGCTTCGTCGATGAAGCGAAACAGGTGATGGCTCGGCAGATCCAGCTTCCTACCGGCTACTACATTGCCTGGAGTGGTCAATACGAGAACCAACAACGCGCTCGGCAACGGCTGATGATTGTTATCCCGATCGTTTTGGTCATCATTTTTGGGTTGCTTTACATTACTTATCACTCCGCGATCGAAGCCGCACATGTGCTGTTGGCAGTGCCCTTTGCCCTGACGGGTGGAGTCTATTTGCTTTGGTTGCTCGGCTACAACTTTTCCGTAGCTGTCTGGGTGGGCTTTATTGCACTCTTTGGAACGGCAGTACAGACGGGCGTGGTGATGGTGATCTATCTCGAGGAGGCAGTGGCTCGTAAGAAGCAGGAGGGGGCCCTAACAGAGCGAAGCTTGAGGGAAGCAGTAATGGAAGGGGCCCTGCTGAGATTGCGGCCGAAGGTAATGACCGTTTCCACCGTGGTAGCTGGTCTGCTTCCGATCATGTGGAGCAGCAGCGCGGGATCAGAAGTGATGAAACCGTTGGCTACTCCAGTTTTGGGCGGGATGGTTTCAAGTCTGCTGCACGTGCTGATTGTCACTCCGGTAATTTTTTACTCGCTACGACTGCGAGAGCTCAAACGGGAGACGAAAACTTCAAAAGTGAGAGATGAAATCCAGGGTGTTGGCCTTCAAAAGAATACGGGCCCACTGGAAGAAACACATTGAGTCGTTCAGTAAGTTGGTGAACATGAATGGAAGGGATTGGCAGAGCTTAATCATCATGTTAATGGCAATAGGAGGTGGGTTTTTCCTTCTTTTCTTATTGACGGTTGGACTCCTGCGGTTTGCCCCAACATCGGCAGGCATCAGTAGCGTAGCGCTTAGTCTGCGTCTGCCCAGAATGTCTACGGTGCTTGTCACCGCGGTTGCAGTTGCGCTGATCCTATTTTTCCGGAGGAGACATTGAGTCGCATCCGGTGGAAAAGATTTTTTGGAGCGTGAAATGAAGCGGCAAATATTGATTACTCTTTGCGTGTTAACGGTTCTTGAGGCTTCTGCTTTACGGATGAGTTTCGGCGAGAGTCTCGAATCGTCTTCCCAGCAGGAACCGAGGCCACTGTCATTGCAGAAGTACCTTGATCCAGATGCCGGAATGAATGCCGCTGGCTCGGTTGCTTATGCTTTGACCCATAACGGTGAGCTTCTCGCAGCTCGAGCTGAGGTGGAAGCCGGACGGGGTCTAGTCAAACAAGCCCAACTACGCCCGAACCCTTCAATCGAATGGAACGGGAGCAGGCAGGTTGACGGTAAAGACAACGCTCTAATGATAAGCGGAGCCCTACCACTTGAATTGGGAGGCCGCCGCACCGCGCGAGTAACAGTGGCCCAAAGAGAATTGGAGTTGCGAGAGAAAGCTGTTATTGATCGTGAGAGAATCCTTGCTGCCGAAGTCCGAGCAAAATTCGGGGAAAGTTTGTCCCAGATTATGAAGCTCGGCTTTACAGAAGAGCTTTTGGCAAACAGTCGTCGTGGCTACAAACTGGTTGAGGCCCGCGTGGTCGAAGGACGTACCGCACCGCTCGAGCAGAACATGGTCCTGGTCGAAGTCAATCGATTGCGATCGATACGGGAGATGAACGAAAGCAAAGTCGAAATTTCATTGTTGGAGTTGCGCAATCTAATTGGCATGCCAGCGGACGAAACCCTTCGACTTCGCGGAGATTTCGACCAGTTGCTCAGTTCATTAAAGCCAGTATCGGAGGCTGTGGAAAAAGCACTGCAACAAAGACCTGATTTGGAAATGGCGCGTGCGAGGGAAGGCCTGGCCGAAGCCAAACTTGCAGAAGCGCGCGTGGCGGGCCGCGCTGATGCCAGTCTGAACGCAGGTTATCAAAGGATGAACTCAAGCTTTCCAGTTTTCGGCTCGAATGAGGACGGACAATTGCGGCCCGTGCAGGACGTTTTCCATTTCCTTACTTTTGGCGTGACCATCAGTCTTCCGGTTCGCAATAAGAATCAGGGTGCAATCGAGGCGGCGCTTGCCGATTTGGAAGCAGCAAGAAAACGGCGCGAGTTTGCCGAATTGACGATCCGCCGAGAGGTGACTGCGGCTTACGCGGAATATGAACGTGCCGCTCGCGCGATGGAGATCTATCGAGTAGGAGTTAAAGAACAAGCCGGTACGAATCTGGAGGTTGTCAGGCAGACTTACGAGCTGGGTTCGAAGACGCTGCTCGACTTTATAGCTGAGCAACGTCGCTTCATCGAACTTCAAAACGAATACATCGATGCTCTGCTAGCGACGTATCTTGCGCGAGTGGCAATCTCGCGAACGACAGCCTCCGCGGAACTGGTGCAATAATGAACGAAGGAAAACTCGACAATTCACAAAATAAGCAGAAGCCTGAAGATGAATCGAGGCTCGATAAAGTTTTGATTCCTCGAAATCGACGGTCGCCCAGCAGAAGATATGCACTAATTTTAATGGGAGTGGTACTCGCGATAGGTATCACTGTGACTTCGTGGTGGTGGCTCCGTTCACGAGCAAGTAGCGCCGGCCGTCCTGTACCTGCCCCTCGGGGGTTAGCGGTAGGTACTCCGGGAACTTCCCCAACTCCGGCCAACGATTCGACTCTAACCCTTTCACTTGAGAGTGTTGCACGCGTAGGCATCAAAACTGAAAAGGTTGGTGAACAACTGGCTACTGACTCGAACCTAACCCAGATGGCGACTGGCGTAGTCCGGGAGAATGCCTATCGTACCACCCCAGTGGTCGCGTTGGTTGGAGGAGTCCTGCGGCGAGTCAACGTTGAGTTGGGTACAAACGTTAAACGCGGACAACCGGTCGCCGTCGTGTTTAGCAATGAATTGGCGATGGCTCAGTCAAGCTATCTTGCATCACTCGCCGACCTGGATGAACATCATAAGCACCATCGTCGCGCGGCGCAGTTACTGGAAATCGGAGCCGTGAGCCGAGAGGAGTTCGAACAAGCTACAACCAAACTCAAAACAGCGGAATCAGAAGTAGCGGCGCAGAAACAGAAACTCTTATTGCTTGGATTGAGCCAACAGCAGATTGAAAGATTGCAGGCGGCAACGCAGGTAACCTCAGAGGTTTCTCTGCCTGCTCCAGTTTCAGGTTCAGTCATAGCACGGTCGGTCAATTCGGGGGAAGTAATCGAGGCGAACAAAGAGATAGTTCGCATAGCGGATTTATCCACAGTCTGGGTGCTTGGTCAGGTATATGAGAAAGACCTCGGCCGAATTCAAATGGGGAGCGGTGCGAGCATCAGCACTGAAGCCTACCCCGGTCGAGTCTTTCGAGGTCGGGTGGCTTATATCGATCCAACTCTAGATTCGGCCACACGTACCGCTCAGGTTAGAATTGAATTGGCAAATCCGAATCAGGCTTTAAAGATTGGAATGTATGTCAGCGTGGCGTTCGCAGGCGCCAGCGGCCCCGAATCGACGAGACTCGCAATTCCCAGAGAAGCCGTACAGGAAATAAACAGTCGTCGGATCGTTTTTGTTGCCACCAAGGCTCCGAATATTTTTGAAATGCGAGCCGTGCGGCTGGGCGAAGAAATGAACGGTCGATATCAGGTTCTGGAAGGTTTAGATCCGGGTGAGCAGATTGTAACTGACGGTAGTTTTCTTTTGCGTGCAGAGTGGCTGAAGAATTATTCGTCATCGCCATCACCCTGAGAAATATTCGGCTGTTGTTGGAGCGTTGTTCCAGCGACGACATCAAGGGAGACTCCTGCAGGAGACTTTGGGAGTGATATAATGCCTACTCAGTTTTGGTGGTCATCGTAAATAGGAGGAGTAATGATTTTCTCAAGTGTGCCAACGAGAATCTTGACAATCGGTGCAACGTTGCTGCTGACAATTTCAGCGCTGGCAGTGCCGCCACAGAAGAAATCGCGGATGCAGGACGCGGCGCGTCACGCTAGCGAAGCGTCAAAAGTATTTACCGAAATCATGAATGTACGCGAGCATGCGATACCAAAAGAGCTACTCGACAAAGCCGAAGCGATTGCGGTATTCCCCGGTACGCTCAAAGCGGCATTCATTTTTGGCGGTCGGGGCGGGCAAGGCGTAATTAGCAGGCGCGTGCGTGGCGGCTGGGGTGCTCCTGCATTTTTTAATCTGAGTGGCGGCAGTTTTGGCGCTCAAATCGGTGCCCAGAAGACTGATTACGTTCTTCTGATCATGAATCAGGATGGGCTCAATGGTTTGTTGAAAGACAAGTTCGAGATGGGTGGTGAGGCTAGCGTAGCTGCCGGTCCAGTAGGGCGAGAAGCTTCGGCCTCGACAAATTTAACTTTGGACGCTGGCATCCTTTCTTATTCGCGCAGCAAAGGCGCCTTTATCGGTGCAGCCTTGAAAGGCGCAGTCATCAGTCCGGATAATGATCTCAACGAAGCTGTTTACAATTTGAAGGCAGTTGATGTCTTAACCGGGAAGACAATAACGATGTCTGAAATGCCCGCAGCTGTTCGCAGTTTTCCTCGCACCCTTTCACGGTATTCAGTTCGCTAGCATTTTCAAATGACGTTTTGCTATGGTGTGCAACAAGAACTTGACGCTTCTTGTTGTGCGCCATAAAATGCCTCGACGCCTTTAATGCCATCACCGACTTAAACTCATCAAGCGGAGTAGTCCAAGCGGAATAATCAAGCAGAAGTCACCGAAAACCTTATGCTGCCGCGCACGCAACGACAGAAAGAGATTCTTGATTACATCACCCGCTTTCTCGAGAGACACGGTTACGAGCCTTCGTACGCCCAGATGGCCAGACATTTTGGTGTCAAATCCAGAGCCACGATTGCAAAACATATTGCCGCACTCGAACGTCGTGGTTTGCTAAGCCGTCAACACGAAGATGGTTCATTCGGGCTGTCCGTGAAGGTCGATGACGCCGACGCTCTTTGTGAAGTGAAACTTCTGGGACGCATTGCAGCGGGTGCGCCGCTGGAGGTTGTGGAGTTTCAGGAGACCATACCAGTGCCGCGTTTTCTTCTGGGCCGCGTTCGTCCTGATCGGGTCTATGCGCTGCGCGTGAAGGGTGATTCGATGATTGATGAACACATCTGTGATGGCGACATCGCCTTAATAGAGAATCGTACGGACGCCAGAGACGGCGAGATTGTCGTAGCTCTTTTGGTGGAGGAAAATCAGGCCACGCTTAAACGGCTTTATCGGCGCGGCACGAATGTTGAGCTGCATCCTGCAAACTCTGAGCTTAAACCGTTCGTCGTGCCCGCAAATCAGGTCAGCGTACAGGGAATCTTTCGTGGTCTGCTGCGGCCAAGCTCGTAGCTAACCTACAATTTGCAGCTCGGATTCGGCTAGTTCTGTCAGGAACTCCCTCAGACCCTCCTCTAATTTATGCAAACTCTCCCGTAGGTCGACTGCCAAACCATTCCGACCATCATCTTCCAGCCGTTGCGCGAGTTCCACCAGATATTTCGGCGCTTCCATAGTAGCCATCGATCCCTTGAGCTTATGCGCCGCAGCCTGCAATAATCCGCTGTCGCTTAGCGCGACTGCTTCTTGAATCTCCGATAGCATTTTCGGCAATTCACGATTGAAAATACCGATCAGTTGCTCCATGAATTCGACACTCCCGTCGAGCCTCGCCAGCAGTACCGATCTCTCAAAGCGTCCCCTGGTGTACTGTGGTTGCGGCGCGAGATCTTCGTTAATCTCGTGATCTTCAGCCAAGAGAAAACGCAAAGGCGTGTTCGTAAGCGCGATCTGATCTTCGCTGCAAACCTGTGGTGGCGCGAACTTGAACGCCTGCTGGATCGCGTTGAACAACTGAGATTGAGAAATTGGCTTTTCCAAATAAGCAGACAGACCCAGAGCGCGCATCCGTTCCGAGCTCGTCTGCTGATCGGTTGAGGTCAGCATCATTATTGTCGTCCCCGGATCGGTTTTCGAATCTAAGATCCGCTCAGCAACAGTGAAGCCATCCATTACCGGCATGCAGGCATCGACAAGCACGAGCGAGAAAGGTTTTCCCGCTTCTCGAGCGCTGGAAATGCTCGCCAAAGCCAACTGACCACTCTCTACTGCTGTTGGTAACATGTGCCAGGTTCTAAGCATCTCTTCGAGTATTCGTCGATTGGTGGCATTGTCATCCACGATCAGCACGCGCAAACGACACAGGTCAACTGGCTCTCGCACCGTTGCGTCTGGCATTTGCTGTGGGTATTTCACCCTGACGGTGAAGTGGAACGTGCTCCCGATGTCTTCTTCGCTTTCGACCCAGATGCGCCCGCCCATCATCTCCACAATCTGAGAACAAATAGCCAATCCTAAGCCAGTACCACCGTATTTTCGCGTAGTAGACCCGTCTGCTTGAGCAAAAGCTCTGAAGATCAAATCTTGTTTGTCCCTGGGGATGCCAATACCGGTATCTGAAACTGAGACGTGGAGGAGCAGCTCACTTGCGGATCGCCTTTCGATATTGGCAGCCACAACCACTTCGCCACGCTCAGTGAACTTTATTGCATTGGCCAAAAGGTTCATCAGTATCTGTCGCAGTCCGCCAGGGTCCCCAATCAGCGCGTCAGGGATCTCACTGGATATTTCGCAGGCGAGTTCCAGGCCCTTTTCGTGAGCCCGTACGGCCAGTGTTCTCGTAGCCTCGACTATCGTTTCCTTGAAGTTGAACTGTACAGCGTCGATCTCCAATTTTCCCGCTTCAATCTTGGAAAAATCGAGAATGTCATTGATGATTTCCAGAAGCGCGGCACAGGAGGTTTTGACTATTTGCAGATACTCATGCTGTTGTGGGTTCAGGTCTGTTGCCAGAGCCAGTTCTGTCATGCCAATGATTCCATTCATCGGCGTTCGAATTTCATGACTCATATTGGCGAGAAATTCTGACTTGACGCGGGATGACTCGACGGCTGCATCGCGCGCACGTTGTAGTTCTATCTCAGCCTGCTTTCTCTCGGTAATGTCCTGCATGGTGGTGCGAATGCCGGTGACCTGCCCATTCGCATCACGCAGCAGTCGCGCATCAAGTTGAATGTGAATGAAGGTTCCATCTTTGCGGCGATACACTCGCTCCACAGTCCGGGTGGGGGTGATTCCTGCGAGTTTCTCTGCGATAGCCTGGCGGGAAATCTCAGACTCACGAATGAATTCCCACCCGTGGTGACCGATCATCTCTTCCGCGGAGTAGCCGAGCATCATCAGCTCAGTTTTGTTAACACAGGTAATTCGGCCCTCAGTATCTAACTCGTGATATCCGATCGGAGCATCGTAAAAAAGATCCCGGAATCTGTGCTCGCTGTGTTTTAGTGCTTCTTCTGTGCGTTTTCGTTCAATGGCCAGCGCCAATTGCCCCGCCACTGATGCGAGGAACTCCAGATCCCGCTGATCGTATACGTCTGCCTTTTCATAGTGCTGTACTGATAAAACGCCAATAGTTTCAGCCGGCGTCATGAGCGGCACCGCCAGAAATGACGGTGAGCGTTTGTCTGCCGGCTCGACTTCTCCGCGCGCGACGAGTTCTGAGAAATTTGCCTCATTTAGTAACAGCGGTTGCCCATTGCGGAATACATAGCCGGTACAAGTCTTTCCCGTCGCGCCGTTAAAAGGATTGTTGTCGCTCGGGTCCACAAATAGCGGCGTGTCGAATTCTCCATTTTGCTGATTGCGAAGCACAACACAACAGTGCTCCGCGTAAATTACTTTTCGCAGCGACTGGTGTACGTTCTTGAGTAGTTCATCAAGATTTGACGTCAAATTGGCGCTTTCTATGATTAGCGAGATCACTTCTCGCTCGCGCTCCGCACGTTTGCGTTCGCCGATGTCACGGGCCGTTCCCTGTACACCAATCGGCACACCGTCTTCATAGATAAGGCGGCTGTTGACATCGACGGGAATGCGCCTTCCGCCCCTCCCGATTAATTCCACTTCGTAGCTGGTTTGGGCTTGTTCGTGCCGCAATTTATTGCGCACCTTTTTCCTGGTTTCCTCAGCAACCTGAGGCGCCATAAAATCGGTGAAGTGTTTACCCAAAATGTATTCTCGGTTGTATCCAATGAGCTCTTCGGCGGCCCGGTTTACCGATGTGTAACGACCTTCGAGATCGTGAACGTAAATCGCATCCTTGGCGTTCTCGAAGAGCTCGCGGTAACTCTCTTCGCTTTGGCGCAGTGCTACTTGAGTCCTTTTTCGTTCACTGATGTTTTCAGCGAAGCTCAGATATCCGATCAATTCCCCCTGGAGGTTAAGAATCGGTGACTGTGTTATCAGCGCGGGAAATGTATCGCCATCTCGGCGCCGAACCATAATTTCGCGCGAAGTGCCGCCACTTGGTAGGTGGTCTGCGATCTCAGCTAACGAGTCGCTGAGGATCTCTTGGCTTCGAGTAACCTCAAAAAAATTTCGGCCTAAGACCTCGGGGGCCGTCCAGCCATAGAGTTTTTCCGATTGCTGGTTCCAATATGTGATGTATCCCTCAAGGTCAGTAGCAATCACTGCCTGAGCAATGGCATCCAGCAGATGCGTCTGAAAAGTCATTGCCGCCTCTGCTCTCTTGAAGCGTCGAGCGGCCTTTAACAGGTGTCGGAGTGAGTTTCGCCTGAGAGTGAAACGCTTAAAGAGCCTGACCACAACACGGCCTCTTCTCTTTCTATTCGTCTTCATCATTACGGATTAAGGAAATTCTCGAAGAATAAAGACAGGGTTGAAGAACCGATGCGCAATTTGGCTGCTGTTCTGGCGTTTAGAATCCCATTCAATTCAGAACAGGTTTGACCAATCGGTACTCTATCCCTTTGGTGCTGCGTTTGACTCAAGTGCTCGGAATTTGTCCAATTCCGGTCTGACAACGCCCTGGTAACACTCGGGACAGACGCTATGACTGAAATGGGCGTCGGAGTGTTCGGTTATATAGTTTTCCACTCGCTGCCAGTAATTCTGGTCGTCACGAATCTTCTTGCAGTACGAGCAGATCGGAAGAATGCCTTGTAGCTGTTTAACGTTGGCAAGGGCGACCTCAAGTTCACTAATGCGATCGGCAAGACTCTTTTGAAGGACGGCGACCCGCGCCCCAGCCTGGACACGAACCCGCAGTTCCTCGCGATCAAAAGGTTTGGTGAGATAGTCATCCGCCCCAGTCTCGAGCGCTCGGATGATGTCCTGCTTTTCAGTCTTCGCGGTAAGCAGAATGATATACGGCGGCGTTTGGGTAACCTTCTCCCGCAGGATTTTTATCACCGAGACACCGTCCGTTCCGGGCATCATCCAGTCCAGAATTGCCAGGCCGGGTGCTTCTTCGCCTTCCATAACCGAGAGCGCTTGCAAACCGTCGCACGATACGATGACCTCATAGCCCCAACTCCTGAGAGTTGCTTCTAAGACAAAGCGGGAAACGGCATCATCTTCGGCGATGAGTATTTTCATTGAATTAGTGCTCGGAGCTGAGAGAGGACGCTCTGGGTGACTGGCGACCTGCTAACCTTTTCGGCCAATGTGAGGAAATACTTGAAAGGTCCAGAACTCGACCGTCGATTTGTCTGTGCAACAGCTGTTCCGCGATTTTGTGAAGAAGAAGCTCGCTGCGAATACGTGGCCCCAGGCGTTTTTAGTACTTCAGGCGCTGGTAAAACGCCGCAGATGGTGGCGAGAGAGTACACGTGGGGTGAATTACCGCCCCGAAATGCCCCAGAAAACACTAATGCCTTGCCTTGCGTTCAGCCTTTCTTACTGTTTCGCCAGTAGGCCGCTCACGCTCAAAAGTGCATGCTTCCGGTTTCTTGTCTTCACGAAGCCCCAGAAAGATTGGCTGGCGCATACGTTTATCGGAAGTCCATTCCGAAAATTTAACCTGGGCAACCAACTTCGGTTTGACCCACTGAACCGGCTCATTCGTTTGCGGTTTCTCGAAAAAGGGACACTGTGGAGATTTTAGTGTCTTCAGAAGATGATAAGTTTGTTCGAGTGTCTTCTGATTAAAGCCACCACCAACATGTCCAACGTAATGCAGCTTTCCTTCCGCATAGAGGCCAACAACTAGTGCCCCAAAATATGAGCGGCTCTTTCGTGGCTCAGTAAATCCACCGATCACAACCTCTGATTCCTGGATCTTCTTTATTTTTAACCAATCGACGCTCCGGCGCTGGACGTACGAACTATCGAGCCGCTTTGCGATGATGCCCTCGAGCGGTACTTTCGCAATCTCAGCATAAAGCTTCTCGCCCGCGCCAATTATGTGATCGGAATACCTGATGTTTCTGATGGGGTTGAGAATATTCTCGAGACGAGACTTGCGTTCAAGAAGACTGCAGCTACTCAAGTCAAAACCATCCAAATACAGTAGGTCGAAAACGTAATATGCCAGGCGAGTTATGCCAGCCAGCCGTTGGATCTCGCCTGGGTTCTTGCGCCCCAGCCGGGGTTGAAGCAATTGGAACCGCGATATGCCCTTCTCGTCTAACGCCACAATCTCACCGTCGAGAATTGCCTCTGAGGCCCTTATTGCATCGGCCGTGTTCGCCAGCTCCGGATACTGCAGAGTCATATCAAGTTGATTGCGTGAGACAAATCTAGACTTCCCCGACATGATGAAACAGATGGACCTCACACCATCCCATTTTGTTTCAAAAAGCCAATCCGGATCCGAGAAGGGTTGATCTACCAATGTTGCAAGCATTGGCACGATAACGCCGGGCATGGTTGTCTTTCGTGCTGCCTTGCACACTACTTTGGATCTTTTAGTTGTTGCCCGACTGGTCATTGGTCTCCTCGAATATGATCAAAGCCAGGCAAAGGCGAGGCACGAGTTCGGTGCAACTGTCTTCGAAATAATGGTGATGAGGTCAGTTATCGGTCCGATTGTCTTGGCCAGTCTCAAAGTAGCAGAACGATTTCGGCAGTAAGGGTCTACTTCTCTTTGGCGATTCGAAATACTAAGGTTTCAATTCCATCCTTGTTGGTGGAGAATCGACGTTGCCGCGCAAGCTGCAACGCCGTTGCTTCGAACGCAGCTTCATTTGGGTGCCGGTTCTTTACATAACTTTCTAATACCCGACCCCCCTTGATCTTTACAACTACACTGATTTCCTTGAAGCGTTCGGTGTCTTGTCCGGCGGACACAATCCTGGCTTCATCTCGCTCATCTCCGCCTGGTGCAGGGATTTTCGTACTTTGCCTTCGCGAAGTAAACTTGTTGTCACTTGCCGTAGCTGCAGTGTTCGAAGGCGTGATGCTGGTTGACGGCGTAACCGTGCGACCGGTCTTATTCTCACTACCCGATAAGCTTTTTGGAGTACTAACTTGTTCAAGCGCAACAGCAGCGTTTACCGCTTTTGACGACAAGGGTTGCGTCACTGATTTCTTTCCAGCTCCCCAGTGAGCCGCTGCTCCCGCTGCCGCCAGAAGCCCGATCGACAGGATTGAAGCCGTTCCCACAGTAACTGCCTGTCTCTTACTAAAGCCAGCACGATTTCGGAGCTCGAACGCGGAAGCGAAATTGTCAGGGGACCTCGTCTTATCTTTCTCTGGGATGGACGAGGCCGAATCTTCTATTGCCGGTGCGCGAGATTCAAGGCCGCTAAGTCGGCCCGTTGTGAGTTGTTCGGCCGTAGTTGCCTGAGCAGGCATGGTCTCAATACCGAGCAGCTCTTTGAGCATGTGCTTTTCACTGCGATCCCTAAACTGACGAGTAGGAGTTTGACCCCCGGGTTCAAAGCGGAAGAAATTTCCTTCCATGGAAATTGCCAGATTAACCGCGGATACTCCCGCGAAAGCACCGACGTGTGCAGCCACGAGGTTGCCTTTGTCAAAGTAGAGGAAACCTTCCGTAGACTCGAAGTCAATGTATAGCCTTCCTGTTTCTGCTCGGTTAACAAGAATTGTTATGACATCAAGTATTTCATAATCACTTAGGCTTCCTTCGATGCTCATGCCCGCACTCATAAGCAACTCCAAATCTGGTCCCACCAGCGGCATTGCCTGGGATCGAAAAAGATCTGTTTCAGGACGACTGTCCTGGCCAATGCTTCGAGATCTGTTAACTACCAGTTCCGATTATAGTGACAGAAATAGATAGATGACTGTTGAGTGACTACACTGCTGAGTATTCAGCGGGGGCCAGAGAGTCTTTAACTGCTTTCAGGAACAGCTATTATCGGAGCGAGTTCGTGGATCTAACCAAGCGACATCGCTAATCGCTTTTAAGAGGCTATACCTGGTTATCTTAGGCTGTCAACAGGATAGTTTCTGGGGCAACATCCCGCGAACCCGGTTTGGGTGAGCGGCTTCAACTCCGGAGGCTGGAGTGGGTGTTGGCTGCGGGGTGGCCGCGACGACTGGGGTCGCTAAATTGTCCTTGAAACACTGACTACCAGGCAATGCCATAGTCCTCGCCATGATTGCTGGATCCGCCCCACATCGTCCCATGTTTGTTGTCTAAGAAGATCGCATTTATGGGACCTGATGTTCGTTCCTCAAACGTCAATTCGTAGCCCATGCGGCGCAATTCCGAGCGCACCCAGGAAGGCATCGAATCCGCCAGCAGCATGCGACCTGCTCTAAACTCATGCTCACCAAAAGAGCTGCGCATCTGAAAGCTATTGATGTTTGGCGCCTCCGTTGCCTCCTGCACGGTCATGCCAAATTCAACGACATTTAAGAAGAACTGCAACAGGTTTTGGTCCTGACTGTCACCTCCCTGAACGGCGAATGCGAGAAAGGGCTTTCCGTCTTTCAAAGCAAGCGTTGGAGTGAGTGTAACGCGCGGTCGTTTACCGGGTTCAATGACATTGAAGGGGTTCTCTGCCCGGTCCGTGACGAAGCTCTGCGCACGTTGGCTTAAGCCAATTCCGGTTCGACCTGCAATGACCGCGGGCACCCAACCGCCGCTCGGAGTTACTGAGACAACCCAGCCCTCTTCGTCAGACGCTTCCACCGAAGTCGTACCTGCGTAGAACGCGCGTGTGAAATCGACATCTGAAGATGGGTTCGTTAAATTCCCGCCGAGAGGACGAACAGTGTCTTGAGTCGCCGCTGGTGTCTCTGTTGGGTTAGCTGCTGGTCCAGTTTTCCACTTCTCCAGCAGCGAGCTATAAGGATTAGTCTCCCCCTGGAATGGGTAAGGGTCGCCAGGAGCAATCGTAGGGTCATTACTGCTCAGTTTGATCTGTTTGGCGCGCTCTTTTGCATAGTCTTTGGATAATAGCCCGCGTATTGGCTCTTGCGGCGGGAAGGAAGGATCGCCGTAATAAAAATCACGGTCGGCAAATGCGAGGCTCATCGCCTGGTAAATCGTGTGAATGTAACGAGCGGTGTTGTAGCCCATCGAGTGGAGGTCAAAGTTCTCCAGGATATTGAGCGCTTGCAGCATGGCTGGTCCCTGCGTCCAGTGTGTTAGTTTAAATACCCCGATCCCTTTGTAAGTGGTGCTGACAGGCTCCTCTATTTTTACTTTCCAATTGGCGAGGTCTTGCTCAGTGATGAGCCCTCCCTCATCCTTCACGGCGCGCCCAATGTCGCGCGCGATGTCCCCGCGATAGAAACGATCGTAGGCAGCGTAAATCGCTTCCTTTCGATTTTTCCCCGCCGCGATCGCTTGTTGTTCACTTTCTATCAGCTTCCGCAGCGTGGCAGCGAGGTCAGGCTGCCGAAAGATCTCGCCTGCTTCAGGAGCCTCCCGCGGTTGTCCGAGATGCGGCAATAAGACCTCGCGAGAAAACTTCCACTCTTTCAGTCGTTTCTTTTCGCGCTCAATAGTATTGGCGAGCTGAGCCTCGATAGGAAAGCCATCGGCCATCTGGACCGCAGGATCAAGCACGTCCTTCAGGCCCAGTTTGCCGTATTCAGCCAGCATAACCAGGATTCCGCCAGGAGTGCCGGGAGTGACGGCGGCGAGCGGGCCGTACTCGGGCGGGTGTTTCATTCCCTTGGATTGATAGAACTCGGCAGTTGCACCAGAAGGAGCAACGCCTAGAGCGTTGATGCCGATAACTTTTCTCGTATGCGGATTATAGATGAGCGCCTGCGTCTCACCACCCCACGAGAGCGTGTCCCACATTGTTGCAGTAGCCGCGATCATTGCACAGGCAGCATCAACTGCGTTACCGCCTTTTTGAAAGATGATTGCGCCGGCCGTGGCCGCGAGCGGCTTTCCAGTTATGGCCATCCAGCGCTTGCCATGAAGTGGCGGTTTTTGGGTTCTTTGCCCCGTGAGTCTTAAGGGAGTGAAAAGCACTGTCGCCAAGAGGAGAAGACTAAGCAGCCACTTTGTCTCATGCATGAGGCAAAACCTTTCTCGGGAGACCAGATCAGCGTCAAACGGACGCGCGATGGTAGTTATTAATGCGACATACAGGTTGGCCCATTCTAGCTGGATCAGACTCGCAGGAGCCAGTCTATTGCTGTTTCACCACATCGACCCAAGCTTGACAGGTGACCAAAAGGTCACCTACAATTCGCCCTTGTGTTAGACAGGTGACCACATGGTCACCTGTCAAGCGAGAAATATGGACGAAGTGTTCAGAGCCCTGGCCGACCCGACACGTCGAAGCCTGCTTGACGAACTCTTTAATCAAGATGGGCAGACCCTGGGGGCGCTCAAGCGACGTCTGCCGATGACGCGCTTCGGTGTCATGAAGCACCTGCGGGTGCTTGAGGAGGCTGGTCTCGTCGTGACCAGACGGCGCGGGCGCGAGAAGCTTCACTTCCTGAATCCCGTCCCGATTCGGCTCGTCCACGACCGATGGGTGAGCAAATATTCCGAGCCCTGGGCCGCGGCCCTAAGCGGCCTCAAACACAGACTGGAGGACAAGACGATGGAGAAAGTGTTCGAGATCTACATCAAGACAACACCCGAGCGCCTCTGGCAGGCGATCACCGACCCCGAGATGCGACGCAAGTACAACTTCGGCGTCAGCGTGAATTCGGACTGGAAGCCCGGATCCCGCTACACGGCCGGCAGCCCGCAGTCGCCTACCCCGATCTTTGAGGGCGAGATCCTGGAGGTCGACCCACCCCGTCGACTTGTCCAGAGCTTCAACGCTATGTGGAGCGAGGCTGTCAAGAATGAGGGAACCTCGAGGGTCACCTGGGAGATTGAGCAGATCAAGGATTCGTGCCGGCTGATTGTTACTCACGACCAGCTGCGTGAGGATGCCAACGCAGAGCTCTACGGCGGTTGGCCGATGGTCCTCTCCGGCCTGAAGACACTGCTCGAGACCGGTGAAACGCTCACGACACCCGGCTCGCTGCGCTACACGTAAGCCCCGGAAAACCCGAAGCGGATCGACAACAACATCAGGAGCTGATGCTACGCGGCGGATTCGACGGACTGCTCAGCCCGGAGAATTCGCAGCGTTAGCAAAAATGGCACCAATCTTTTTATTCATTGTTCGCACGGTTCCGTGCCTAAGCGTATGGCGCAGCTACTTGCCACGCGTAATAAAATCCAAATGCGATACTCGCCAATCCGGTAATCCAACGGAGAGGATTATGAAAGCGGTCGATTCGGTTTGCGGTGAAGACGAATGGGAGACTAATTATTGTACTCATTAGGAACATTCCCACCACAGAGCCGAAACCGAAGGTCAGGAGGTACGTTACGCCCCGCAAGCGGGAACCGCCCTGGCTCAACTCAGTCAACACCAGAAGAGGAAGCGCTGCCGAACCGGCCAGGCCGTGGACCATTCCGACAATTACTGGTCGCCACTTACTTGCGCCCGCATGACTCACATGTCCAGCAACAGGCGAAGCATTGACCGAGTGCCCTTCTTGTCGATCGTGAAAATGCAAATGAGAGTGGATCTGGCCACCGTGCTGATGCGTGTGGACGTGCAGGCGTTGTCGATTTCTGAGCAGCAGATAGAGGATACGAGCGCCAAGAAATATAATCATGGCCGCCACGCAGAGTTCGAGCAAAACGGCAAAACGCTCCGGTATAGTTATGTTTAGCATTAGAATCATTACTCCAGCCACGAATAGTGCTAACGTGTGACCAACACCCCAGAGCACACCAATGGCCGCCGAGCGCCAGACCGAAGCCCGCTCGCTAATGAATGTGGTCACTGCAACGAGGTGGTCAGCATCAGTGGCGTGCCGAATGCCAAGAAGGAATCCGAGACTAAGCGCAAATGATAATGATAACGACAAAATGTCATACCCCTTATTCGATGGTAGAAAACCCAGATGCTAACAAACCGCTTTGCTGAGACTGAACGCTTTAAAGCAAACTTTGTAACGTTAACACACAAGACTTCCCGACAAGCAATCACCATGAAAGTCGTGACTGAGGTGCGAAACAGGTCCAACAGGAGTAGTCTAAAAACCTGCTGCTAAAATGGAGTGTCAAAGTTTAAAGATTGTGTGGAGCCGGCTGCCGGAGTTGAACCGATGACCTTCTAATTACGAATCTCAAACAGGCCGTTTTCCCCTGATGTCTGTCAGTGCTCAATAGTGCTTTCCTGTTGGGTTTTCACTGTGAACGCGATGGTAAAGTCAACAAAGACGCTAAAGGGGGCTTTGGCACGATGCCGATGGGAGGTGCCGCGGGATCGTAAAGCGACTTTCGAACCGCAGATTGTCGAGAGGCATCAGACGCCTGCTGAGCGTTGACTTTTCCCGTCACCTGACGTAGAAGCGGCCTGCTAATCTTCAATCCAGCCCAGCTAGAGGAGTCTCCCATGAGTCGAATCTTAAATACCCTAATCTGTCTGAGTGCCGCCTTAACTCTGGTTTCCTGTGCGCCAGCAGCGCCGCCGACAAATGTTGCCGAGACGCGAACCCCCTCGACTCCGGCCGAAGCAAAGAAGGCGCCTGCCACCGATTTGGAACAACTCTCAAATCGGCTGGTATCGCAGGTTGCCGCCGTGAAAGAGGGCGACATTGTGATCATTAACGGCGGCGTGCGAGATCTGGATCTGCTCGAGAATCTGGCCACTGACACCAGAAAAGTCGGTGCGCATCCGCTTGTAACTCTCGCTAGCGACCGACTGAACAAGAAGTACTTTGAGAAAGTGCCAGAAAAATATGATTCGCAAGCTCCCGAAGTCAATTTAAAACTTGCCACAATGGCAACCGTGGCATTCAACATTGACACGAACGAAACTGAAGACCTGCTGGCGGGAGTCCCCCCGGCGCGTTTCGCTGCCCTAGGTAAAGCGAGTGAGCCCGTAGCAGAACTGTTCCGAAAGCGCAACGTCCGACAAGTCGAGGTGGGCAACGGACTCTATCCGACCGCGTGGCGCGCCAAGCGGTACGGCATGACTCAGGATGAACTGACTAAAGCGTTCTGGACCGCCGTGAATACAGACTATTCGGCGTTGCAGACCAGTGGCGAGAGAGTTAAATCGGCCCTCGCTGCGGGAAAGGAAGTGCACATCACGAATCCGAATGGTAGCGATCTCAAAGTGAGAATAGAAGGCCGGCCGTTCTTTGTGAGTGACGGCATCATCTCAGAGGAGGATGTTAAGAAAGGAGGCCCCGCCGTCAGTGTTTATCTTCCCGCAGGTGAAGTCTACTGCGCGCCCGTGCCGGGAACCGCGGAGGGCAAAGTCGTGGTCAGCCGAGACTTTTACCAGGGCAAGGAGATCACTGATCTCACGCTAACTTTCGTCGCGGGGAAACTAACTTCAATGAGCGGATCAGGACCGGGTTTTGCGGACTTTAAGGCTGCATACGACGCCAGAGACGAAGGCAAGGAGCTGTTTGCTTTCATCGATTTCGGCATCAATCCAAACTTCAGCGTTCCCGCGGCCAGCAAGCTTGGCAATTGGATTCAGGCGGGCATGGTGACCGTGGGTACTGGAAACAACACCTGGGCCGGTGGAGACAACAAAATCTCCTACGGGATGACTGAATATCTTCCCGGCAGCACTGTTACTTTGGATGGCAAAACGATTCTTGAGAACGGTGTGTTGAAGCTGTAGTTCGGAAAGACCAGAGACAGGAGAGAAACGGCGGCGGGCAGTCGGGGTGATATTCTTTGGGAGAGGTTCACAAGGAGGCTTATTCGTTCCCCAGGTCTCACTATTGTGGAGTTAACCAATGAAATCAAAGGTTTTTGGCCTGTTAATAGTGGTGGTTGGGATTGCCGCATTTAGCATCTCAGGCCAAACCTCAAGACAAATCCGAAAGAATCCCCGTCCCAAAAAGTCTTGACTCGTCAGCGGCAACTTCCGATAGCTGATTTTTCCGAACAGCAGCAAATCGGCCGAAACGTAAGTGCAAAACAGAAGGTAAAAGCGAGCCGATTGTCGGCCGCATATGGTCTCCTCATTGGTCGAGAAACTATGTGAATTCTCGCGACAGCAGAATCGGATTATCTTGGTTTTACGGCACGCCGTACCTCATACTCCTTATCGAGCTTGTGAAGAAACTCGAGAGTATTCGGGCTACAAGTTCCGCACTCCTTACTGGAACCCAGCATCCTCTCAGAAGGAGAGACTTCTCTGGCAGTCGCAGGCACATCGAACAACGCCGCATCTGGCTCTCCCCCTATTAGGGAGATCAGATATTTTTCCGTGAATTCCTTCCCGCCAAAATCCCACCTGTCCTTCACCATTGCGCAACCGTAGTCCAAAGCATACCAGGCCGTGACATTGTTGTTCATTATCTTCACCGTCCGATATCCTGCGACCGTTTCCTCTCCGACTTCAGTTTCCGGAGCTGAACTCATAGGTTTGCCGGCAAATGAGTTAATACACTTAGAATTCGGATCCCTCTGCCAAATCGCAGGATTCACATCTCGCGTTATTGTAGAACTCTTGGTATTTGCAAGCTCATTAATGGCCACTTTCGTGCCAGAGGCAAACTGTATGGTTCGTTCTGAGTGGGCGTCAGCCACTTTTTGGGCCGTTTGGGCAATATACTCAATTCGTTCTTTATGTAATGTTCGGTTAACAGTAGAGCCGTCAGAGCGAACCGCCCAGGTGACATCGAAACCCTCGGTAGCAGTTCCGTCTTGCCGATGGATAATGTTTCTCATTGTTACGGTGTAAGGGATGGGTCCACCCACACGTGCTTCTTGGGCTGTAAGCCGTGCATGGATGAATCGTCCTCCTAGTGCTGCCAGTCCTAAGACAAACAAAACAAAAATCGACCTTGAGACCTTTCTCCAGCCAACATTGATAGTAAACATATACTCCTCACTCCTCCCAGTGAAATGCCTGCATTCTAAGGATCATGAGCGCCTCAATGTGTTTCCACGAATTTTGAATCCATTATGGACCGCAATAATCATAGCAAACAAGGCCGGCATATTCGTGCACCGATCATTGAAGTTATCAGGATCCGCATAATTCCAATGAGCGAGCATGTGCTGGAATTGCTGTTGACCTTAGGCAGAAGCGCCAAGGGCGAGCGAGTCTTCGGTTCTACCTGACAAGCTTGCGACGGCATGGTTGACGTGAAAAAGGGCTTTCGGGCCGCTTGCGATGATGCAGGCATCGAAGACTTTTATTTTCATGATCTACGTCACACGTTTCGACACGTCTTTGGGGATGCGGGATGTAAATGCCACCCACAATCGCGAGACCGTTGGGCCATTCAAACATTCAGATGACTGTGCGTTACACTCATGCCACAGATGAGGCTTTGAGAGCCGCAGTTGAAGTTGCGAATGACACCCACGTCACAACCGCAAAAACAGCCACTTGAGCAAGTGGCTGTAAATAGTTGATTTAGTTGGAGCCGGCTGCCGGAGTTGAACCGGCGACCTTCTAATTACGAATCAGACGCTCTACCAACTGAGCTAAGCCGGCTTTTGGGCGCAGTCCAAGCGCAATCGAGGTGAAATTGCACTATACGAATGCGCTGTTTGCACTGTCAAGCAGTCTGATTTCAAGATAGTGTCACGCAAGCTGTCAGCTTGAGCCTCAAACTAACCGTTTACGCCGCAATGGTAACGCAGGCTATCAGCTTGCGACGCAAGCTAACAGTTTGCGTTACACTAACCTCCGGGAGGGAACGAAATGCCAAAAGATCCAACGCGTAACATCGAAAGATACAAGATTGGAGGAACTCATCTAAATGAATTTGAGTTTCACCAGAACCAGGGCCGAATCACGGAGCAGTTTGAGCCAAGTGGGATGGCTCCGGGGACCCAGCCACTTACAAAAGCAGAGCAAATTGCGCAGATAACAGCAGAGGCACATCGCAAGGTCCAGAAACACAGAAAGCAGACTGCAAAAGCAGAGACCTCTAAGAGTTCTGCTCGCAGTAAATCAGCATCGGGACTAGCTAAGAAAAGTTCAAAACCCGTTGCCAAAACCATTCAAAGCACGAGGGCCTCTAAAAAATCAAAGTCTGGCAGCAGCAAATCCACGAGCAGAAAAGCCGCACTGAAGTGAGCTCTGCTTCACTACAAAGCGTGAATGTTTTAAGGATCCGACAATGAAACGGCGCGATGGTCAAATTAATCGAGTCGTTGCGTACATCATCGTTTTTCTGTGTCTTAGTGCTGCAGTTGCTGCCCGAGGAAGTTCCGGTCTAAATAAGACAGATCACTCCCGAGGACTGCCTTCTGTCGAAACACTTGTCGCTAACTACTGGAAAGCGATCGGGGGTAAGAGACGCCTTGCGGCCATTAAGGACGCAAGTTTTAGCTGGACCATCGAACTGCAGACGCAGAAGCTTGGCGTCGCCAAAACAGTAACAAAAGCTCCGGGTTCCGCGCGGTCAGAGCTGACCTTCGGAAATGGGCAGCTAGTTTCAGCCGCTACTTCCCGTTCTGTCTGGGAGCTGGGACTCAATGGTGAATTGCGCACGCTTACTGGTCCTGAAGCCAGCATTTTAAAGCTGATGGCATTGTTGGGCGCAAGTTATCTGATCGACTACAAGAAAGATAATGTCGCGGCCCGAGTAATTTCATTTCAAACACCTTCCCAGCAGGAAATCCAAGTTGAGTTTTCAACTCGCGGCGGCGCCAGAACCATTTACTCCTTTGACCGTAACACGTCTTTGATTACCACTGTTGAGGACGGATTGCGGCATACCAAAATCCTTCTTTTCGACTATCGGCCTGAGGGAGGTTTGTTGCAGCCACATCGTGTGGAGGTCGATCTTACCGGGACGGGCAGGTTGTCGCTGGTATTGCAACAGGTTAACTACAACAGTGGCGTTTCAAATTCGTTCTTTGACCCACCGGCTGGAAGTGAATCGTTGGACATTGCGGCTCTGTTGCGCGAAGTTGTGAAAAATCAAGACGAGGTTGAAAAGCATTTTACGGAGTACTCGGTCTTGCAGGAAGAAACTGATAGAGAGATCAGCAGCCGTGGTGAGATTAAGAAGGAGCAGACCAAAGTCTTTGAAGTTTTCCCGATTGCCCATCGGCAACCAATCCTTAAGCTCATTAGCGAAAACGGCGTCCCATTGTCCCCTGCCCGCGCTGCTAAGGAGGAGCAGCGCGTGCAGGAAGAGTTTCTTAAAGCTGAGCGAGATCGCGACAAGGATGAAAAAAGAGAGCAGCACCGCCGCGATGAACAGCGACGGAAAAGAGCAGCCAAAGGAAACAATAGCGAGGACGAGCTACAGATATCGCAATTCCTGAAAGTCTGCGAGTTTGTCTCGCCACGACGGGAGCGATTTCGTGACCGCGATGCCATAGTATTCGATTTTCGCGCGCGGGCAGGTTTTAAACCAGGGAACCGTCAGGAGGATCTTATTTCTAAATTAGTCGGCATTGTTTGGATCGATCCCTTTGACAAACAACTGATGCGACTGGAGGCAAAGCTTGCCGAAGGATTTAAAATGGCGGGTGGCTTGTTGCTTTCAGTACGGCCGGGAGCTGCCTTAGTAGTGGAGCAGATACGGATTGACGAAGGAATCTGGTTACCCCTTTTGGCACAGATTAACTTGTCAGTAAAGGTGCTATTGTTTGGAGGCGGCGATGTCAACAAAAGCATTGAGTGGAGCAACTATCGTCATTTTTCTGGAACCGTCAACGATTACAAACTCAATGCGCCTAAAGAGGCCCTCTCTCCGAATAAGAAACTGTGACGACTTTACTTGGATAACTGTAAATGGCTGAGATCGCCGTAATCGGTGGTGGTCTTGCGGGTGTCGAAGCCGCGTGGCAAGCGGCGCGGACTGGAGTTCAGGTCCGACTCTATGAGATGCGCCCCTTAAGACAGACGCCGGCCCATCGGACAGATAAACTCGCCGAAATTGTCTGCTCCAATTCGCTAAAGTCAGATGAACAGGGCACGGCGCCTTACTTACTTAAGGAAGAACTTCGCCGGGCCGGGTCCCTGGTTATGGAAGCGGCAAAAGAGACGCGTGTTCCCGCTGGCTCTGCCCTGGCGGTAGATCGCCAACGTTTTGCAGAATACATCACCGCAAAGATTGAAACCCATCCGGCTATCAACCTGGTTCGCGAAGAAGTTACGAGTGTCTCCGGAGATGAAATTGTCGTTGTAGCAAGCGGACCCCTCTCATCAGATTCGCTAACGACGGAAATTATGAGGTTGACTGGAGACGATCAGCTCTACTTCTACGATGCCATCGCGCCGATTGTCTCTTCGGAATCAATTGATCGATCCATAGCTTTTCGCGCCGGGCGCTACAACAAAGGCGGTGATGACTACCTTAATTGCCCGTTCAATGAAGAGCAGTACCAGCGTTTCTACGATGCGCTTCTTGAGGCGAAAAGCGTCCCGCTGCACCGGTTCGAAGAGACCCGTTGGTTTGAAGCGTGTCTTCCTATCGAAGAACTGGCCAGGCGTGGGCTGGACACTCTTAGATTCGGACCGATGAAGCCAGTTGGACTAGTAGATCCGCGTACCCGCCGGCAAGCCTACGCGGTGGTGCAACTAAGGCAAGAAAATTTGATGGCTGATGCATACAGCCTTGTGGGCTTTCAGAATCATCTACGTTTTGGCGAACAAGCGAGAGTGTTGCGGCTGATACCCGGAATGGAGAATGCCGAATTCCTGCAGTTCGGTCAAATTCATCGCAATACGTACATCTGTTCGCCGCGTCTGTTGTCCGCCACCATGCAGATGCGGACCCGGCAGAACATTTTCTTCGCTGGGCAAATAACCGGTGTTGAGGGTTACGTCGAGTCGGTAGCAATGGGTTGGCTCGCCGGAATCAATGCAGCGCGCTTCGCAATGGGGCGGCCGCTTATCGAAGCGCCGACATTGAGTGCAACCGGCGCCCTGGCCCGTTACGTCTCAAACGCTCGGACCAAGAATTTTCAGCCGGTGAATATCACATTTGCGCTGCTGGAACCACTGGCGGAAGCTGAGCGACGGCGGGTTAGAGGAAAACGGGACCGGCGCCACTTACAGGTCGAAACAGCATTGAAAGAGTGGTCAGCTTGGCTTTTGGAAGTTCAAAACGAAATTGCTTTATGGGCCAACGCCCAATGATATTCCTGCCCCATTTTTGGCGCTTTAGCAGAGTGATTTTCCTGCTCCTGCTCGCTGTGAGCTTCTGGGCTGTCGAAAAAGCCTCACCTCAATCGGGACGTCACAAAGAAGAGAATAAAAACGCGCCGAAGGTGAGTCCGAGCCCAAATATTGACCCAACCCGGCCGAATGGCGTGCTGGGAAAGTCGAATTCGCCGCCTAACAAGCGCGGGGTTTCAACGAACGAATCTGGCGAGGAGACGGAGTCGTCGGATATTGTCCGTGTCAGCTCAAATCTCGTACCCATTCCCGCATCTGTAGTCGATACCAGGGGTTACGCAATCATGAGTCTGCGACTGGATGACTTCGAGTTGCTGATTGATGGTCAGTTGAAGCCAATCTCCGACTTGTCACACTCTGAGACTCCTGTGCGTCTCGCTATGCTTTTCGACAATAGTGGCAGCATAGATTTTGCCCGGGAATTCGAAAAACAGGCAGCAATGAACTTTTTCCGCAAGGTGATGCGTCCGGTAGATGAAGCTGCAATCTACTCAGTGGAGACAGACAGTTACCTCGCTCAGCCATTAACGAGCGATATCAGGCGACTTGAACAGACTATCGCCGGATTTGGCCGCCCGGAGGGATCGACCTCGCTTTTTGATGCGGTAGTTGCCGCCGGGCAGTATTTGCGGCCGTATTCGGGCCGGCGAATAATCGTGATCGTGTCCGATGGAATAGAGACGACAAGTCGCGTAGATTTTGACACGACTATACAGCGCGTGCTTGGTGATGACTGTCAGGTCTTCGTTGTGCAAACGGGCCTTTATGAAGGTGCGAACTTGCGCGCCCTTGCTGCAGAGCGACGCATGGAACAACTCGCTGCGCAAACGGGTGGAGCGGTCTATATTCCTAAAACAACTGGCGAGCTTGATACCGCTTTTGCACAGATCGCTGCCGACCTGGCCCAGCAGTATGTGTTGAGTTATTACCCCGGTGGGGAACACCGCGATGGTCAGTTTCATCTGATCAACGTCCGTCTGAAATCTCGGAAAGATGTTCGCGTTCGCTCCCGCAAGGGTTATTATTCCCCGAAACCCACGAACGTCGCTGCGCGTGAGTGGTAGGAATGCCAGACGCAGCAAACTCGATTAAGCGTGCGGTCCTCTCACAACATGGAGCAGCTGCTAGACCAGTTCCTCGATCACTTGCGTTACGAACGCAATCTTAGCGAACACACCCTACGCAACTATCGCAGCGATCTCGATCAATTCCTGAATTACGTTGCTCCCCCTGATGCCGAAACTGGAAAGAGGACGGAACCTCCCGTTACGCAGATTGACCACCTTACGATTCGTGAATGGCTTGCCACGCTGCATTCTGCGCAGCGTAAAAAGAGATCTGTAGCCCGCAAACTAGCGGCCTTGCGAACATTTTTTCAGTTCTTGGTGCGCGAAGGCCTGGTTGAATTGAATCCTGCGAAGATCGTTTCCACGCCGCGGCTCGAGAAGAAATTGCCGAAGCACCTCTCTATCGAAGAGACCGTAAAGTTTATTGAGACTCCAGACATCCAAACTGACCTGGGCAAACGGGATCGCGCGATGCTGGAACTGATGTACGCTACCGGAATCCGCGTTTCGGAACTAACTAAACTTAATGTCGGGGACATAGATTTCAAGAACAAGTTGATTCGTGTAAGTGGGAAGCGTCGCAAGCAGCGGATCGTTCCTTTTGGGGAGCCTGCATTAGAGGCGCTGAAGGCCTATTTGGAGGTGCGACTTCAATTCTTAAAAAATGCGCCTGCTACACAACAAGATCCGGCAGCACTCTGTCTGAACTATCAAGGAACTCGTATTACTACTCGTTCGGTAGGTAGAATGGTTGAGAAATACATTCGCACTTGTGCAGGGATGCACAATATCAGTCCGCACGCCCTGCGGCATTCCTTCGCTACTCACTTGCTAGATAGCGGGGCTGATTTGCGTGATATCCAGGAACTCCTTGGCCACTCCCGTCTCTCTTCCACGCAAATCTATACTCACGTCTCAATGCAGAAACTCATTGAGGTGTATGACAAATCACATCCTAAGGCTTAATTCTGGGCAGGTAAGATAAGCTTTTGGTCAGCAAACTGATTCCCGGCGCTATATTGTGGCTGTGATAGTTACGCCTGATCGTTTGTGCTAGGTAGGGCTCTAGAGAGTGGAGTTCTCGTCCGTTCCATTTGCTCTTTCAAGTGCCGCCTGACAGACAGCATCGTAGCGGGCGGTTGGCACCGCCTCCAGCCGTCGTTCTTCAATCAGTTCTCCACAATGAGCACATTGTCCATAAGAGCCTTCTTTGATACGCAAGAGCGCCTGATCAATATCTGCGACCATTTGTGAGGAGCGCTCACCAAGACGCAAGGCAATTTCCTTATTAACATCCATCAGTGAGAGATCAACAGTATCTTTTACACCGTCGTCCGAAAGTTCTAGAGCCGCCGCCTGATCTTCACGGATAAACTCTGTGTGTTGGTGTAATTGTTGAATTAATAGGTGGCGGAAGTGTTCTAGTTTCTGAGAGTCCATCTATACATCCCGGTTCAGCGCGCGACTCCTCGTCAACCGCTAATTTTACGAGCGGAGAGTATAGCATATCGAGCCATTTCAATCGGGTGCAAGGGAGCACGGTTTAATCAGGAGCATTACTGCTTTGCTCGAAACAACGATCCGGATTGATTGAGTTCCGGTTAACGAGCCGGCATCAGAATCTTACCCTCAGGTCGATTCGCAAACCTCGAGAACGACCTGGCGAGATATTGTTGTTGCCATCGGCATTAAGGTAGTACCTCATGTTCAACAGATTCTCAAGGTTCGCTTGAAGACGCCATTTTTCGCTGAGCGAATAATAAACCGCAGCGTCCAACCTGGTGTAGCCCGGTAAGGTAACTGTGTCATCCACAGCCGCAAACATGTCAGACCGGTGAATAATACCGAGACCTGTTCCCAATCTTCGTAGAACGCAGAAGGATGCTACAAACAAGGCTTGAGATTTTCCTTTCAAAATGATGGCTAAGGCTGAAGAAAAAACAAGCAGTACTTGAAATTGAAATCCGTTTTCAAGTTCAGGGCGCTTTAGCTTTTGCGGATTGTGGCTGTCAAGCAAAATTTTGAGAAGGGAATCCCATCACCAAGATTTAAGTGTCTTGCGACGGCTCGATTTGCCTATTCTGTTCGGTTGTTAATGTCCCGCAGGAATTTGCTTGCGCTCCAACTGCAGCATAGGAATAAGCTCCAGCAGACATAAATCATCATTCAGCGCCATGGCAGCCCTTGTGACTGGTCCAACATCGCGTCCGAGCCAGGCTCGAGCATTTTCCCTCGGATATTCCAGCTTTTCCCTGGACATAGATCTCTTCGGCGACGGGTGCCCACATTTTTTTAATCAGGAACGTCTCTTGCCCATTCTTCCTGCCGGAGGAATTCGGACGTGGCCTGGGAAGACACTCTGCTGCGAAAGACGGCACTCGCCGTTCACAAAAATTGTCTGGCGTTGATTCAGGCCTACGCCGGCATCGCGCCTCTCTGGCAACGAGTTCTGTTGGCCACCTATGTCACTGTCGGACCGCCCGTAGCCTATTGGTTCGGAGGAAACACGAGAACGTTATGGCAACAAGCCGATTCGCTGATTGGTGACCTGTTTGCCGCATCTGCAATGTCGCCACAAGAGATAGCCCGAGCTTTGCAGGAATATGTAAAGGTGAAGCGTGGAGAGGAAGATCACCTCGCTTGCGCAAAAGCACGTACAAGAATTTACGACCAAACTTTCTACCCGTTGGTTACGCACTTCACTTTGGCCTTTCAACCTTCCGCCGTCGCCCGCGTGCGTTTTGTGCAGCGAGCGATTGCAAAGCTGCCGTTTGGACCAGCCACGGTCGCCCACCTCGGTTGTGGCTCCGGGGCAATTTTGTGTGAAGTGCTCAAACTAAGAACAGACTGGACTGGCGTTGGCATGGACATCAGTGCGGCTGCTACTGCTTACGCGAAACGGCTCTCCAATCACAAAGGTGTTGCAGACAGGGCCCAATTTCTGACCGGTTCGCTCGCGGAACTCCCTTATGCAAACGAGTCCCTCGACATCATTATTGCTTCTGAAGTCATTGAACACCTGCCCCAGCCGCGAAAAGTATTGCGGGAGTTGACCCGTGTGCTGTCTCCTGCGGGAATGTTGCTCATTACCATGCCCCTGGAGAGTCATAGTCCAGCGCATTTGCACACACTGAACAATGCCGCAGAGTTGTGCGATCTCTGTGCGGCCGAGGGACTGTTTGTTCGCAGTGTTGAGTCACGTTGGCACTTAAGCTTTGGTGACGACCGGAGACACATTTTTGCCGTGGTCCAACCGGTGGCGGCGAGCGAAATCGCTGCCCGGCGCGGCTATTCTCTAACGCCGCCCGAAATAAGCTCCGCGGCGAGCAGAGGGATGGTGAGTTCATGATGGCCCGTTATTGAATAGCCACGACCGGCGCCGTTGGCAGTTGGTCTACGAACCACATTCGTGAGCGGACGATACGATTGGATGAAATCCAAATTCGCTGTTGTGATGTCAGTCAACTGATGGCCCAGGTTGCGCACTAATGTGACGGCCTTCAAAAAAACCTCCGGCAGAGTAACCGCCGAACCAATGTTTAAGTAGACGCCGCCTCCGTCCATTTGACGAACAAGCTCCGCCAACAAACGGAAGTCAGTGTGCGAGGTTGCACCCAGGGCCGCACCATCAGCATCGGGGTGAAAATGCGTTATGTCACCCCCGACGGTGATATGCGCCGTAAAGGGAACTTTCAATTCATAGGCAGTACAAATCAGGGAATAATCTCGATGCGGAGGATTGCGCGCTAAAAGAGCACGGCCGACGGCTTCACCCAATCCGATACCAGCCCTGGCACCTTCTCGAGCTGCTTCATTCAAGAGTTGGCCCGTCTGTTCGGCGGCCCCGAACTCCCCCTGGTCCAGTGTAGCGTCCACATCTTCGGAAGTGCAGCCAACCATCGCGATCTCTGAGTCGTGCACGAGGACTGAGCCGTTGCCGGCGATGGCAGTTGCCAACCCTTGTCGCATCAGATCGTTTATCAGTGGTGCTAACCCAGTCTTGATAACGTGCCCGCCGATGCCCCAGATAATCGGCTTGCGCAACGTGCGGGCGCGGCGTATCCGAGTCGCTAACTCGCGCACACTGCGAACTGCCAAAATATTGGGAAACGCCTCCAGGAAAATACGCAGTGAAGCATCGTTAGTGATGGGCCGAGCAAATTCGTGCAGTGATACCTTGCTGGGACGTGACGAGAGATCATAGGTATGGACTTCATCCAGGCTGAGCGGTTGAAGATCATCATAGAGTGACACTTTTAGCGGCTTCCTTGAGGGCTATGCCTATCCGATTAGGAGAAAGTATGGTTAGTCGTGCGAACGCGATGTACATAGTATATCACGCAGTCTCTTTGACCTCAGGCGAGAGAACTATCGATCAAGAGGCTATCCTGTCTCCATTACGGATGATGCGGCCGTTGAGCACTGAACGGAGGACCTGCCCGGTGTGTGAACGTCTGGAACGCGCAACTTCTTCGGGAGTGCCCGCGACTACCACGCGTCCGCCGTGCTCTCCTCCTTCGGGGCCAAGATCAATGAGATAGTCGGCACATTTTATTACGTCCAAATTATGTTCAATTACCAGCACCGTATTTCCGAGGGAGACGAGTCGTTGCAAAACATCGAGCAACTTGTGAACGTCGGCAAAATGCAGACCCGTCGTCGGCTCGTCAAGTATGTAGACGGTCCGGCCCGTCGCGCGCTTTGATAATTCTTTTCCCAGCTTAATGCGCTGCGCCTCTCCGCCCGAGAGGGTAATTGCTGATTGGCCCAGCTTCAGGTATCCCAGCCCGACATCTAAGAGTGTTTGCAACTTTAATTGAATTTGAGGAAAGTTCTCGAGTAAAGGCAAGGCTTCTTCTACCGTGGTATCCAGCAATTCAGCTATCGACTTTCCTTTGTACTTAACGGAAAGTGTCTCCCTATTGTAGCGAGCCCCGCGGCAGACATCGCACAGCACATAGACGTCAGGCAGAAAGTTCATCTCAATGCGCTTCAAGCCATCGCCTTCACACGCGTCACAGCGGCCTCCTTTGACGTTGAAAGAAAAGCGTCCCGGTTTATAACCGCGCTCGCGGGATTCCGGCAACATCGCATAAAGTTCGCGTATCGGTGTGAATAATCCTGTATAAGTTGCCGGATTCGAGCGGGGGGTGCGACCGATCGGGGACTGGTCTATTTCAATTACTTTGTCGATCAGATCCAATCCTTCAATCGTGCCATATGCCCCTGGCTCGGAAAGAGAGCCGTAGAGATAGCGGGCCAGGGCAGGATAGAGAATATCGCCGACAAGAGTTGACTTGCCCGAACCCGACACACCCGTGATCACAGTGAGCAAGCCGAGCGGAAATGCAACGTCAATCTCTTTCAGGTTGTTAGCTCGTGCTCCGCGAACAGTCAGGTATTTGCCATTGGGAGATCGTCTTTGTTCAGGAACCGCGATCTTCTTCGCGCCCCGAATATAGAGGCCGGTAATCGAATCGGGACAGTTCGCGACCTGTTCGGCAGTGCCGACCGCCACCACATCGCCACCATGCGCACCGGCTCCAGGTCCCAAGTCCACGACATAGTCCGCGCGACGGATAGTCTCCTCATCATGTTCAACTACTAAGACGGTGTTTCCCAGATCTCGCAAAGCGGACAGTGTATCCAACAATTTTTGATTATCGCGGGAATGAAGCCCGATTGATGGTTCGTCAAGAACGTAAAGTACACCGCGGAGTTGTGAACCGATCTGGGTTGCCAGCCGAATACGCTGGCCCTCACCACCGGAGAGAGTTGCGGAGGGACGATCCAAAGTGAGATATCCGAGACCCACTTTCTGAAGAAACGTAAGACGCGCCTTTATCTCCCGCAGTATGGGACCGGCGATCTGCTCTTCGCGCTGATTCAGAGTAATAGCCTCGAACGCGGCTACTGCATCTTCAATGGGTAGCGCTGTATAGTCGGTGATGCCCCGGCCACCTAGACGCACCGCTAACGAATCAGGCCGAAGCCGTCGCCCCTTGCAATCAGGACACACTGACGGCGAGACCAGATCCTCAAGGGCCACTCTGACTTTTTCTGATGGTGGTTCATTTAAGCGATCGCGCAACCAGTTCAGAGCACCCTGCCAGTTGGTTTGATATGAATAGGAACCCTGCGTGAAAGTCAGTTCTATAGCCAGTCCCTTGAAAAACGCATCGCAAACTTCTTTGGGCAGTTCAGAGAATGGCAGGGCCGGATCGCTTCGGAAATGTTTAATGATCGCAATTAGGGCGGTTTGCAGATAAGCCGCGCCCTGCTTGTCTGCGGGACCAACGAATGTCAGCTTCTCGGCGGAAATGTTTGCATCTCTAATGAGTTTGGCGGGATCGAATTCAAGCACCGTACTCAATCCATGGCATCTCTTGCAGGCGCCGTACGCCGAATTGAAGGAAAATGAACGAGGCTCAAGAGGTGGCACGTTGATGCCGCAATTTACGCAAGCCATGCGCTCGGAATAGAGCTTGTCCTCGCCATCGACAATAGAGACGAGCACCGCCCCATTGGTCAGTTTCAATGCTGTTCTTACAGATTCTGAAAGGCGGTCATTAATTCCAGGTTTGATCAGGAGGCGATCCACCAGAGCTTCAATGGTGTGATTACGTCGTTTGTCCAGCTTGATTTCCTCGTCGAGTGAAAGTAACTCGCCGTCTACTCGCGCCCGCAGGAATCCTTCCTTTGCCAATTTTTCCAGTTCTTTTCTGAATTCACCCTTTCGTCCGCGAACAATAGGGGCAAGAATCATGACTCGTTCGCCCTGGGGCAATGCCAAAACGCTTTGCACGATCTGTTCGACACTTTGACGGGTGATTGCCGCGCCGCAGATGTGACAATGTGGCTGACCGATGGACGAAAACAACAACCGCATGTAGTCGTAGATTTCGGTTACCGTGCCAACTATCGAGCGAGGACTGCGTGAGACTGTCTTTTGCTCAATCGAGATCGCCGGGGACAAGCCATCCACCGAATCAACATCGGGCTTTTCCAACTGATCCAGGAATTGGCGAGCATAGGCCGAGAGCGATTCAACGTAGCGCCGCTGGCCCTCAGCGTAAATTGTGTCAAAAGCAAGTGAGGATTTACCGGAACCGGAGAGTCCAGTTATTACGGTGAAGCGATCGCGCGGTATTTCAACATTGATATTCTTGAGGTTATGCTGGCGAGCACCTCTCACTGTAATGCGATCAATGGCCATGGACGAAACGACTGCTGGCTCTGACAGACGCGAATATCAAGTAATGAAGAATTGTTGATTCTAGCTGAGTGAGTTGAGTGGGGCAAGTGGGTGGGGGCCCTTCGTTGGTTAGGGTTTGCTATGGGTGGTACACCGAGGGTGGTACACCGAGCTTGACACTGTTTTCCCGCGGATCCTACACTGCGAAGACACGTTCGAATCCTAAGCTGTTGACCAGGCTTAGCTTTAAGGCGATAGAATGTGAACCTTCCAAACGCGCTGACGTTGCTCCGCATTTTTATTGTTCCGCTTCTGGTTGTCGTTTTGCTCACTCCATTTTCGGAAAACTGGTTTGGGCTGCCGCGGCACATTTTCGGCGTCGCAATTTTTCTGGGTGCGGCCCTCACAGACTATCTCGATGGTCACATCGCGCGCAGTCGAGGTCAGGTCACTCGCGTGGGGCAACTACTTGATCCGGTGGCTGACAAGCTGCTTATTTCCGCAGCGTTGATTTCATTGGTAGAGAATCAATTGGCTCCTGCCTGGGCCGTAGTAATCATTATTGGTCGTGAATTCGCGGTCACTGGCTTGCGATCCATTGCGGCCGCTGATGGTGTGGTTATTGCGGCCTCGAGAATGGGGAAGTTCAAGATGCTCGCCCAGGTAGTTACGGTCGCGCTGCTGATTGTCTCAAGTGTTGCTGGAAAGCCGCCGGTTGCCAACTTTGGCCTTCCTTTCCCAGCGATTGAGTTCTGGTCAGTGCCAGAGCTGCGCGCGGCCTGGCAGCATCTTTTCGGTCAGCAACCTGTCAACGGAAATGATCTGCAAGTGTTGCTTTACACGGCCGGGCGTGCCCTGCTTTGGTTGGTAGTAATATCGTCATGCCTTTCGATGTATGGCTATTTCCGATCTTTTTATCGAACTGTTCTGTCAAGCAGAACACTTGCTATTGAGGGGAAGCGAAAATCTGTTGCCGTGGTGCGAGAATGATCGCCTCGTCGATCCAATCCGGGGTTGCAGCTATAATGCAGGTCGTTTCGCCGAGATATGCCTAACAAAGCAATCACCGCATAGACGCAAAGGACGCTTGGAAGCGCAGAGAGTTGAAACCAGGACACCACCCGCACCCGCCGCTTCGTGCCTTCGTTCGTGCCTCATTTGAACTGCAAGTGCTAAGATATGTGTAACTCTGCCTGCGACTTGCGTTTTTCTAGGCCTGTTGCTAGTATCCGCATTTTGTCGGAATGCGCTATTGCAGTCTGTAGCGTGCCGGCGTAGCTCAGTTGGTAGAGCATCTGATTTGTAATCAGAGGGTCGGGGGTTCAAGTCCCTTCGCCGGCTCCAGCAAGCACTTGACAAAGCATGCAGGGGTGGTCGAGTGGTTAATGGCACCGGGCTGTAAACCCGGCGGGCTCACGCCCTACGCAGGTTCGAATCCTGCCCCCTGCACCAGGCAGGCAGGGAAGGATGAAGGCGGAAGGATGAAGTATGAACACAACGGGCCCATTTCATCCTTCATACTTCATCCTTTTTGGGCGGGTGTAGCTCAGTTGGTAGAGCATCAGCCTTCCAAGCTGAGGGTCGCGAGTTCGAATCTCGTCGCCCGCTCCAATTGCTCCCGGCGACAGGACAGCGGCCCGCGTAGCTCAGGGGTAGAGCGCCTCCTTGGTAAGGAGGAGGTCATGAGTTCAAATCTCATCGCGGGCTCCACAATGGTTGCTCGCGTTACATGATGGTGAATCCTTTATTTAGGGGCTAGCTAAAGAATGTCAAAGGAAAAATTCGATCGTTCGAAGCCGCACGTAAACATTGGGACGATAGGGCACGTGGACCATGGGAAGACGACGTTGACGGCGGCGATCACGCGGGTGTTGGGGAAGAAGAATCCGAAGGTGCAGTTTGTGG